>TARA_R110001592_G_scaffold1805_14_pt1 | contig 54720 bp, 78 predicted proteins | sample TARA_R110001592 | Tara Oceans TARA_R110001592 (sample SAMEA4398387) | marine metagenome | biome: Polar Biome; feature: [SRF] surface water layer (ENVO:00010504); material: water (ENVO:00002006), including particulate matter (ENVO:01000060) such as... | depth 5 m | reverse complement strand
TTGTACTACCAAATGATCCTACGTTACTGTTTACTGTTGCTAAAGTTGCCGCACCTGTAACATTTTCTGAACCATCAAAGTCGCCTGATGTCCATGTAATGTCGCCTGTTGCACTTATTGTTCTTGCTGTTTCAAGTATAGTGGCATCTGCCGCTGTACCTGTTAAGTCACCAGTGAAACCACCGGTTGCTTGTATTGTTGTTCCTATAATAGTACTTGTAGCATTGGCTCCAATTGCTGTCCCATCAATGGCGCCGCCATCAATGTTTACTGCGTTAGAGGCCTGTACTGCCATATTACCTAATCCCAAGTTTGTTCTTGCGTCGCCTGCCGAGGTTCCACCTGTACCACCATTTGCTACTGGTAATGCACCAGTTACATCTGCGGTTAGGTCGATCGAGCCAGCGGACATAGTCCCACTTGAAACTTTGATAATACCTGAACTACTAGAAAAATCTTGTCCTGTACCACCGTATTGCGATCCGATTGCTGTTGCCGTCCATGCACCCGCTGTAATTGTACCTAGTCTTAAATCTTCTAGTGTTGTACCGTTACTTTGAGTTAGGTCAAATCTATTATTACTAGAATCGTATTTTAAACGACCCCCAGATTTTCCCATTTGGACATCAGCCGCTATACCTTTGATACCAAAGTTTTTAATATCAGCCATTTGTATCTCCTAATACTTGTGTTCTAATTCGTTATCGATAACGTTTGCTTTCGCTGAACGTTACAAGTATTTATCTTATTTTTGCTTTTTGGATTACTTACTTTTAAATGTAAGTTAGTTTGACTGTGACGTTGCCTGCTGAAGCATTATAGTGATTGCACCTTGCTTTTAATAACTGATCTTGTGTTTCAGTTGCTGGATAAACAACCTCAGGATTACATATAAATGTATCGCCTACTGCCGCTGTTAAGTCATTACTAGGTGAGTCACAATAAATATCTGGGTCAACAACTGTGCCTATTTCTATATTTGGTTCGCCGCCACTGTGCCCAACAAAGGTTGTATTCACTTCTACTGATACACTTTGTATTTTTCTACCTGGTGAGATGTTACCTAAGTTTTGAGTTGTGCTTGTACCGAAGCCGCCAACTGGCATAGTAAATGTTGTTACTAATGTCTTCGCATCTACTGTTGCACTATCTTGGTTACTGATTTCTACCCATGCACTACCGTCATACATATAAAGTCCCCACTCACCATCACCTTTGTTAGTAACGTATGCTTGGTCACCTGCCATGGCAGTTAATGAATCTCTTGCACTTATACTTGCTACAAGAGTTGTCCCACCTGTTCTAATACCTTGCTCAATGTTCATTGCTAGTGGATACATTCCTGTATGTCCACTTGCTATACCTGTGTACACTCTGAAGTTTTCTGTTCCCTCATATATGTCTATAGGGCCACCATCAGCTCTTGTAAGTTGTAATTTATTTGTACCAGGACTTGCATTAGTTAAAGGATAACCTGTTAAACTACTTCCACCTGCAAAGGGATTACCATTAGAATCAGAAGTACCATTAGCAAATGTAATAGCATTTCCGTTTTCCTCAGTAAGTGTTAAAACTGTTGCTGTTGCTGAAGCAGTTAAATTAGGAATATTTGCCGCAGTAATGTCAGTTGCCATATCCTCAGGTGTTGATACGCCTGCATACTGTGAACCCTTTGTAGTAAATGAAACTGTGGTGTTGCCACTTCCTGAATCTATAGCGACACTAAATGGAGTATAACCACCTGTTAATCCATATATAGCCGTACTTGCATCACTGTTAATTGCATTTGGTGTAGGTATAGAAGCCGCTGTTACAGATGTATTTGCAACTGAATTAATATTTCCTACTGCTGTTGCTAGGGTAACATTACTACCTCCACCGTTAAATGTAACCGTTTTAGTGTTAAGTAACATACTGTGTCCGTCTGGAATTTCTGGATCGTTGACTGTCCCTTTTAAGACTGTGGGTATAGAATCTTGTACTTTAAGGAAAGCAATTTTACCTGTATCACTAGTTGTAAATTCCCCAGTGGAACTAACATAAACATAGTCTCCCTGAGTACCAGGAATACTTGGTTCGAAATCGATAATATCATTGTTAGGTAATATCATAAACTGATTGGGTCCTGGACCTGCTTCGGTTACAACACCTATCATTTTTGCCATTGTACTTGTATTGGCTTTTGAAAAGCCAGTTCCACTAACAGCAACAATATCTCCCTTTGATAATCCATGTGCTGTTTGTTCTAATACATAATTAGTTTGTGGATTCAAGTATTCAAATCTACTTGCCACTGTAGGATAGAAAGATGATGCTACTGTTCCTGGTAGCGGATCTAACATTGGTATTCCTTTTTCGTTTAGAGAAAATATTACTGCTGAACCATTACTAGGTGCGCCATTACCGTTACTGGCTCTGAATGTATTGTAACGTAACCAATCTTCTACAACTACTGTAACTGAGTTAATTGTTTTAGAAGTAACAGAAATTACTTTCCAACAGTCACCACTAGTTGCTTCTGCTAGCCAATCTCCAACAACTACATCTAAACCGTTGTATTTAAAATCATCTCTTGTTAAGTGAGAACCGTGTAATTGTTCAGTAACTGTAATTGTTACTGTCCATTGATAATATTTTTTTGTGCCTACTCCGGAGTACCATAAGTCGCCGGAACCATTAGCATGATCCCAATATGCGTATCCACTTACAGATGATATACTAGTTGCTAGGACCTTATTAGGAACGTTCAACTGTATCTGTGTGGATTTATAGTTACTTAATGCCATAAGTTAGTCCTTAATCGTACACTACAAATTCAATCCAGGCGTGTGTTGTAGTACCAAAACCTCTACTGGCGCCAGTCTCTGCTTCTCTTAACCTCAAATCTAATGCAATAGTTGATGAGCCACTAAACAAAGTAGGTGATCCACTTGAACCTCCACCTGCTAGTTCTCTTGTTGACATTGTGGTTTCTAACGGTACTGCTAAGTACTTGTTGTTTGTATGATCGTAACCATACATTATAATTGATGCTGGGGGATAATTTATAGAACTATCAAAAGTTACAGTAACAATGTCACTACTAATTGTTGCACTATCGATTAAACTAGTTAAGTTTGATGTTGAATCTAGAGCGCCGACTGATGCCTCATAATTAAGTTTGAATCTTTGTATTGTGGCTCCACCGCCACCTCCGCCACCGGAATTTAAATCTGCCGCTGGTGCCCACGCACTACCATTCCATTTTAGGACTTGGCCACTGCTTGGACTTGATGCTGAAACGTCTGTTAAGCCATCTAATGTTGTGGCTCCACCGCCTCCGCCTGCTAACAATGTTGTTAAGTCAACATTACCTGATTGTCCTGTTAAACTAATTACATTGCCACTTAATGTTAAATCTTGTGAGTCTGCATCTGTTTTGCTGTATGGTGCCAACATAGTAGTTAAATCTACTGTGTCGTTGTTACCACTAATTGTGATTACATTACCACTTGCACTTAATGTTTGGTCTACGGCTCCATCGGCTCCGTCACTACCATTTGAGCCTGCGGCTCCAGTTGCGCCTGCGGCACCTGTACTACCTGTAGGACCTGCTACTCCCTGAGCACCCTGTGGTCCTTGTACATTTCCTGCATTTACTGTTGTTGAATCTGTTAATGTTAGTATTAAATCTACACCACTAATTGTTGCTGAACTAATACCGGCATTACCGTCGCCTTGTGGTCCTGCTGGACCTGTTGCTCCTGTACTACCTGCTGGTCCTGTTGCACCTGTGCTACCTGTAGGACCTGCGGCACCTGTTGCCCCTGAATTGGCTATCCAGGCGTAATCACTTCCGTTCCAACTTAAAATATATCCACTTGTTGGATCACTTTGGTTTAAGTGTGTATCAACATCTGTTGTTGAAAAACTACTACCTAGTATTGATGTTAGGTCAACATTACCTGATTGTCCTGTTAAACTAATTACATTACCGCTCAGTGTTAAGTCTTGTGAGTCTGCATCTGTACCTGATTGCAATTTAACCCAAGCACCACCGTGTGCAAAATACATCGCACCATCGGCATGTGAGTGTGCAATAGCACCATGGTATGTAGTAGCATTAGGGAAGTCATTTTGGTTAGCATAATAGAATCTAGTTTTACCTAAATCTACAGTACTTGCACTTCCACTAATTGTTAAAATGTTTGCATTTAAACTTAATGTTTGGTCTGCGGCTCCACCGCCCCCGCCACCTGAATTGTCTGCAGGCTCAAATTTTGCTGTTGAATTGTTCCAGGCTAATACTTGTCCGTTATTAATACTACCAGCATTAACATCACTAAAGTTAAGAATGCTCATTGCCTGTGCGGCCGCTACACTATTAAGTCCAAATGTAATTGTATCTGTATTTGCATCTGTTGTGACATTTATACCTGTACCACCTGCAAAAGTTAGGTTGTCATCTTTTCTATCTGCACCTAAACTTGTTTGTCCTGAAACATGGATGTTTGCATACGCCAGTGTTGTAACATTACTAAGGTCTCCGCCTTCGCCACTCGCTATGGCATTAACTGTATCTACTGAACTAATTCTACCATAGGTATCAACTGTGATTTTAGGTATAGCAGTTGCGTTACCATATATACCAGCAGTAACTCCTGTTGCTACTAAATTTAATGTTGCATTTGCTTTATTGCCAGTACCACCGGTAACAGTAATTTGTCCTGATGTTCCTGCAATACTATTAATATAGTCGCCTGTTAAGGTCTCTGCTTGTGGGGAAACAACTGTTACTTCTGTAACACCAGTAACTTGTCCTTTGGTATTTACAGTAAGTTGCGGTATAGTAGTTGCATTACCATGGGTCTTCGCTACGTTGGCCGCATCAGTTACATCTGCTATAAAAACACCTGATGTATTTGAAACTAAACCGCCTCCGGTACCTGCTGTTACATTAAGAGTAAGGCCTGACTTATTAATACCATTACCAGCACTATAAACATCAAGTGTTTGAGGTCTAAATTTACCTGCCGCTGTATATACAAGTGTTTGCCCAACACTTGGAGTATATGCACCAGTTGTCTCTATATCAGTAAGAGTATCAGAGGTAATATCGTATTGTGATATTTCTACGTTGCCTGTAGGCCTTACACGAAGAAATTTACCAGCAGTAAGGCTGGAAACGTCTACGTCGTCTAATGTTATGAAGGTGTTTGCAAATGCCATTCAAGTCGTTCCTAAATTAGTGTTATAACACTATTTATCAACTTTATGCAGAAAGAATAACTTGTCTTATTTGTCCGTATGAGGAATCGTATGTTGTACCGTCACCTACATGCTCTCTATCCATATAGAATCTTACAAAAGTATAGTTTCCAGTGAATGTGTAGCACTCTGCTAGGTTTCCAGGTTCATTACTATTAAACTGTACATAACCTGCACCGTTAAATTCTGTACCGGAAGTAGTTGTAGGGACTAGATCAAACCAATCTGTTGAAGCCGGTTCTAAAGATAGTGTTGCTTGTAAGCGAACTCTGCCTACAAATTGCTCATATATTACTTGTACAGAATGTAAGCCATCAGAATATCCGTAGTAAGAGTCTCCCTTTACGTCGGTGCTATATTTATTCATGTCTGTACTAGATGTACTTAACATGTTTATACTTCGTCTGTTTACTGGCATAGTATTCCTCTAAATGATAATACTATTTATCACTTAGACTTGTTCTAATCTTTCCATTAAACGTTCAGCACGACTAGTGACCTGTTTGTGCCATCTTGAATCTCTACCTTCTACCGCCGCAGTTTTCCAATCGCCTTCAACGATACCGGCATGCATTTTTTTAAACTTGCTAAGTCTTGTGCGACCCATGTTAAACATCATATTAACCAAGATCTGCTGGACTTCGTCTGGCAAGTCTCCAAATACCCCTTCTTCGTATAACAGTTCACATTCTGCAATGGCTGTATCGAGGTCCTTCTCAAAGCATTCTTTTGTTCGTTCCTCCGAAACCGGAGTGCCAATTTCTGCTCCGTACTCAGGATCTGACTCCAGTACCAAGTGACCCACACCAAAAGTCGGATATCCGAGATGATCGTGGTAAATTTCATTTACTACTCCTTCATCAATTTTTAACTGTTCAAAGACTGCGTCTCTATCTAATTTTGTATCTTTTCCAAAAAACATTTTACTTCTCCAGAAGTTTGCATCTAATAATATTTGTAATTGCTTCACCGTAATTAATCTTAAGAAACGGATATATCTGATCTAACTCTTCTGATGTAACATAAAGATAGTTATCAAACCAAGTAGCACTTCCAAAATCGTACCATTGATAATTTTCAAAGGCACCATGTATAAAGTTTTGCAGTTCAGGTATTGTGATAAGGTTATCTAACTTACCGTTCCTAGCAAAGAATACTATTTTAGTATCATATTTATTATACCAATATTTATCTCTATACTCTATATCAAAACGAGAACCTTGGAGTTGCTCTATGTGTTCTTGGTCAACAGGGCCGGATATATCTATAATCTCATCGCCAAACATTTTAATAACTTCCTCAATCATATATTTTCTAGTAAAGTAAACATTCCTTGATTTACTAGAGTACTGTGAACTTGTACACCAAGTAAAATTATCATATAGCCAATCAGTTAAGTGTGTATGGAAATCAATGTCTCTAAAATTTCTATTGCCATTGAACGAAACTTTATATGGAAATTTATCATAATAAATTTTATTAATAGGTTTTATTTTAAACCCTGCAAGTTCATAGCCTAAAGGTTCTGTCTTTGACCAAAAGAATATACTATCTTGGTAGTGTTCAGACGGTAAAGACATATTCGTCCTCTATAACATCAACAGTTATAGTTGTATCTTTAATATCCTCAAACAATATTTTTTTACTTAAAGGCTTTTTAATATGCTCTTCAAATACTCTTTTTAACGGCCTTGCTCCCATACTAGGTTCATAACCGTCTTCTGATAACTTTACCTTACAGGTATCTGATAATGCTATTATAACAGAACTTTCGTTTTCAACTAATAGTTCATTCGTTTCTATAACAAGTTTGTCTACAATCATTAACATTAGGTCTTTAGATAATTTATTGAATGTAACTACTGAGTCTATTCTATTTCTAAACTCAGGAGTAAAGAATTTTTCTACTGCTTTATTAACCGCTGATGCTTTTGTTTGATCTCCAAAACCTATCTTTAAAGTTTCTGCATTAGCGGCGCCTAAGTTACTAGTCATAAGTAATACAACATTAGTAAAGTCAACCACCTTGCCTGTGGCACCTGTAAGTTTGCCGTCGTCCATTACTTGTAATAATACTTGTAATACTTCTGGTGCGGCTTTCTCAACCTCATCAAGCAGTAATACACAATTAGGATTTTCTTCTACTTCTGCAAGTAGCATACCTTGTCCTAGTTTGCCTTCAGCATGTCCTACATAGCCTGGAGGAGCACCAATCAATTTACTTACACTATGTCTTTCCATATACTCTGACATGTCAAACTTAATAAGTTTACAATCTAATTCAGAGGACAATGCTCTAGCAGTTTCTGTTTTACCTGTGCCTGTAGGACCTACAAATAGGAATGTTCCAATTGGTTTATTCTTTTCTCTTAATCCTGACTTGCTTAATACGATTGCTTCTACAATTTTGTCTATTGCATTATCTTGTCCAAACACTTTAGTTTTTATTCTTCTATCTAAAGTTTTATATCCGTCTGTGCTTTCTACATCAATTACATCTGTTGATATATTTGATATCTTGGCAACTACGTCTATAATATCCTGTAGTTTAACTATGTCATCTCCTCTGAGTTTTACTGTGGCTCCTGCGGCATCTATAACATCTAAGGCTTTATCAGGAAAGTATTTATTCTTAATATACTTTGCACATAAGTCAACAGCCTTATCAAGTAAATCTACATCATAACCAACTTTATGAAAGTCCTCATAGTGAGCATTTAATCCTCTGACAATTTCTTTTGTGCTTTCTATATCTGTTTCTTGTATATCTAATCTAGCAAACCTACGCATTAATGCTCTGTCTTTTTCAAAACTATTAGCAAATTCATCTGGTGTTGTTGCGCCTATTGTAAGTAGTGAGCCTCTTCCTAATGCAGGTTTAATCAAGTTAGCAATATCAACACTACTACTACCTGCTGAGCCGGCCCCCATTATCATATGTATTTCATCTATGAATAAAATTGCATGAGGACTTTCTTCTAATGTCTCAATAACATTTTTAAATCTTTCTTCAAAGTCACCTCTGTATCTAGTACCAGCAAGTAAATCACCTACATTTAAACTATAAACAATTTTATTTTTAATTGCGTCTGGAACTTCTCCATCTACAATACGTTTAGCAAGTCCTTCAGCAATAGCAGTTTTACCTGTGCCGGGCTCACCAACCATTACACAATTATTTTTCTTACGTCTGGCAAGTATGTGTACTAAATCACTTACTTCCTCGACCCTGCCAATAAGAGGGTCTATCTTTTTATTCATTGCTTCTTGATTTAAGTTTACAGTATATTCTTTAACAATCTCTAATGATTTTTTATTATTATCTTTATTTTCTAAGTAGTCAACAAATACATTTTTATCTATTCCATTTAATTCACAATAGTATTGTGCTGGAGAATTGTCCTCACTTAATATACTAACAAATAAATCAATTGGTTCTATTTCATCTCTACCAGAGAATATAACCTGGGCTACAGCACGTTGAATAATTCTTTCTATTGCCTGTGTTTTTTTAGGTTGACCTTTTGCTATTTTACTATTTGATAACCCGGACCATTCGTTATCTGCAAGATATTGATTTAGGTCCTCTTTAATATTTCCTACATCAACACTTAACTCTTTAATAATCTTAGCAATGGATTTAACATCTAAAAGATGTAAGAGTACATGTTCACATGTAACATATTCATGATCTGAGTCTCTTGCAAAATCTATTGCTTGGTTAAAAATGTCGTCTACTGGTTTACTATTCATCATATTTCTTCTTAATTGTATTTAAAAGTTCTATATCTTCTGTAGCAGTTACTCTGGGAATATCAAGTTCTATTATGACATTCAAATTTCCCTGTACGCCTCTATTAGGTAAAAAAATACCTAGTCCGTTCATTCTCATCTTAGTACCAGGGTATGTACCTGCTGGTATTTTTAGTTGATACTGCTTTCCGTCTAAATGTGTAATATTAACATTACATCCGGTAATAGCATCAAAAACATTTATATTATGTCTCATGAACAGCTCTGGCCCTTTACGACCCCAATCTACTGGGGCATCAACGTGTATCCTTATATAAAGATCACCTGGTGGGAGTTCTTTAATTCTAATAGGACCTTTTCCAGATATCCTAAGTCGATCTCCTTCGTCTGCGCCTTGCGGTATAATTACATCTAGTTGGGTGTAACCAGTATTAACAATCATATTGGTTCCTGTATACGACTGTAATAAAGTAATAGTAACATCTACTACACCATCAGGGTTACGATCTGGTTGTCTTCTTTGAGCTCGTTGCCCAAAGATGTCTCCAAATATAGATTCAAAAGGATTACCGCCTCCCATGCCTCCGCCAAACTGTTCAAAAGGATTAGGGTTATCATACTGTGCCCTTTTGTCTGGATCACTAAGAACTTCGTATGCTCCTTGTATCCTTTTAAACTGTTCTTGATCACCACCTTTATCAGGATGATGCTTACTCGCAAGTTTGCGGTATGCTTTCTTTATATCCTTTTCCCCGGCATCTCGTTGTACGCCAAGTGTTTCGTAGTGATCCATAAAGTAATTATAGCACCGATATAAACAAAAGTCAACATAAAGGGTGCCGAAACACCCTTTTAATTTTTGTATCCTTTAGAAAGTTATTCGTCAGATTTACCAAATACTTTAGGGGCAAGTCTTGTGAATGCATTGTTGTCATCCACTTGAATTCCTGCTCCAACACCTTTCTGGCCATTAGGCAATGTTACTTCTCTATAATAAACAATGACTTCGCCAACTTGTTTAATGTAACGTTTGATCTCTTGCATATCTCCTGCCATCACTTCATAGTCACCGACTGATGTTGCAACAAATACAACTTCACCGTTGTTTTGTTTTTTCATTGTATCTATGAAACGGTCAAGGTATGTATAACCAACAGGCCAATCTGGATTATCTCTTTCTGATAATTCACATGTCTTTGGTCTTTTTAAAAGTTCTTCCTCTTTGTCGTTATACTTTTTAGGGTCAAATGATATAGACTTTTTACAAGGATTAGTAATTTTTGCCTCAGAGACCACATACCATGTTGGTGCTGTAAGTTCTACTGGGCGTGGTAATGCAGGTTGCATTATATCTATTTTAACAGGTTTGGAAACTATCTCTACTGACTTAGTTCCAAATGTTGAACAACTAGTTGTTAGGAATAACAGGAGTGTCAAGCTCAAAAATTTGCTGTGTGTCATCTTCTAATCCCTCAAATACGGCTTGTGAAGCCTTGTTAAATCTTAATTCTATTAATCCAGGTTTTGCAACTGCTAAACTATTTAAGTTATGCTTGGCAAATATTGCTAGATACTGAGCTTTCTCTTGCTCAATCTCTGCATTTTTTCTACTCATATTTTGTAATGCCTTGCCTTGCCTTTCAAACGCTTCTTTCATCGCCTCCATTGCAAGTTTTTGTTCTTGGACTGCACCTTCAAGTGCCATGTTGTTGGCTTTTAATGTTACATTCTCTTGGTAAAGAAAATACCCACCAATGCCTAACAATAAAATAATGCCTATAAAAAATTGATTCATCTGTGTCTAACTCGTTTTTGTTACAAGTACATCTTTATGTTTTGGATTATAAATCACTACATACTCGTCTATAGGTAATGCTCTCATTTCTCCAAGCATTGCATTTAACTTTGCAAATGCAATTTTATCATGTTCTAATTGTATTGCAGATTCGGATATACCGAGCTCTGACATTACGTCTGGACCATGCCCAAAGTTTACTACTTCTAATGTTGCTATGTCTCTAGAGCCTCTAACATGTAATTTATTATCAGTTAATCCTGCTTCTAGTATATTACTGTCCTTAAGAAATTCTAATATCTTATTACTATTATCTTTGGCTTCTTCTTCTAATCTTGTTTGTTCTTCTTGGTCTTTGGCTTCTTGTTTCTGAGCCATAAAGTTATCTGAACTTAAATAGTTTGTATTATCTAATTGCACAAATTGAGATAGTAGGTCATCATGCAAAGGAATATTTTCTTCATTGAAAATTGTGCTTACTTCCCATTTGAGTTTACCAGTAAGTCTTTCTACCTCTTCAACTAATTCTTTTATATTAGAAAGAGAATCAGAGTTTCTATCTAATTCTACAAATACCATATAAAAATTATCTGCATTTGGGTTAGGAGATACTTCTACATCTCTAACTTCTACTACACTAGTATTTAAGAACTTATATAAATCTTTACCAGGTTTACTATCATTTATATGAAATCCTAATACCATGACGTCTTGTGAGTCCCCGGTCTTAGGTTCATACTCATCTATACTTATTTTTTTAAGTACGGTATTTCTAAGATCCATTTCCGATAATGGCATTATATTGCTCCAAAATTGTTGCCTTTAACATCCGCAACATCCATCTGTGCCTGAGTATCTATAGTGTTAGGATCAGTTTGTTCTGTTTGGTCGTTATGGTGAGGTTTAACATCATATAACTTATCGAGATACTTTCTAGGTATATCCATTTCTATAACCCAAACAGGTTGCGATGTTGTCTTTGCTTTATATCTAGTGCCACCGTCTGGTTTCATGTCAACTTCAACATCATCGTATGATTTAACTTTAACAGGTCTTATTAATGTTTCTTTAACATACTTAACCAACATGTCTCGTGCTATAAGTCTTTTAACTGCATCTGGATCAGGCATGTCTTCACCCATATACATTAATTTAATTGTTGCTCTATGCCTATTAAGTTTGGGACCCTCTAATAATTCTCCACGTCTCCAATTCTTAAAAGCAAAAATATTTAACTCGTCTAAAGTTTTTTCAAACTCCATGAGCATATCTAGTAGAGTGTTGTCGTTTGAGACTTCTACAATTTTATCGTTTAATACTTTTAGTTCTATTGTCATACAACTATTTATCTAAATGATAACACCCATTATTAAGACAATGAGCCAAGTAGTAAGTAATATATGTAATATGATAAACAACCATATAAAAAGTTGGAACACTAACACATTGTTCAACCGTGTAGGGCATTTTCCCTGTCACGGTTTTTTTGTGGCTTCAAGGAGGCAATTATGTCAAGAAAGGCTAGGAAACAGAATGCGAATAAATATAGGAAACAAAAGGGAGGAGATTATTTGAAATTAATACAAGGTGGTGCACTACAACGCACAAGAAAAAAGGAAGTAAACATTGTACCTCGAAACTTCCACCAAGATGATTTACTTGGTTTAATAGAGGACAAAAACATCAACATAGTGTTTGCCTCAGGACCAGCAGGTACGGGTAAGACATTCATATCAACATTGGCAGGTATCAAATTATTAATGGGAAATAAAATAGATAAGTTCGTAGTGACGAGACCAGCAGTATCTGTAGATGAGCAACATGGCTTCTTGCCTGGCACACTACAAGAGAAGATGGCTCCTTGGACTAGACCTATTATGGATTGCTTCGAAGAATACTATTCGCCAGATCAAATAGACTTTATGTTGAACGATAATAAAATAGAAGTGGCACCGTTAGCCTATATGAGAGGACGAACGTTTAAGAACTCTTATATAATTGCAGACGAAATGCAAAATGCTACAGACAATCAAATGAAAATGTTATTAACTAGGATAGGTAATAATAGTAAATTGATTGTGACGGGAGACTTGGCTCAGCATGAAAGAGGTTACGAAAGTAATGGACTTAAATGTTTTATAGATCGTTTATCTAAATTAGGTTCTGATAGAATTAAAGTAGTACAATTCGGACATGAGGATATTGAGAGACATCCTGTAGTGACGGAAGTATTAAGACTTTATAACGAAACTTAAGAGTTATTCATCTCAAGTTCTATTAGTGTTGCCGCTAAATTAATTTCAGGGTCAGCACATGAGACACTTTTGACTAAACCATTTCGAATAATTATTATTGCTTGATCTTGTTTAAGTTCTGTATCGCCCCAAAGACCTAAGTTACGATACATAAATTTATATACATCATCATACTCTTCTGGCCTTGCTTGACTACAAATTAAAGTTCTAGCATCTTTATATTCTGCTGATTTAAATAATTCTATAGCAGTCAACATCCAGTCACTTGTTGACCCGTCACCGTCTTGTGGCCTCTGTAATTTACCGTTAACAACATTCTGTTGAACTAAGTTAATACTTTTACGCAAGTCAGGATAACTTGCTTGTACATAAGTGTCTAGTGTTTCTAAATCTACTTCAACACCTTCTTCAATACATATAGTGGCCAGCCTTGCTGTAAACTCTTGTATGTCTAACTTCTCAATGTGAAAGCCTTGGCACCTGCTATGCAATGCAGGAATAATACGTTGTGGATAATTACATGTTAATATAAACCTACAACTAGTGTGATACATTTCCATAACACCACGTAGAGCCGCCTGTCCGTTAGGAGTAATATAGTCTGCCTCATCTAGTAATACATATTTTAAATCACCAAAAGGCATAGTGCTACTAAAGTTTGTGATCTTATTACGAATAGTATCAACGTTATTTTCGTTACTAGCATTAATTTCTAGTATGTCCATATCATTAACTTCTAACTCATTAAGAAGAACCTTCGCTAAAGTAGTCTTACCTGTTCCAGGGGCACCACTAAATAGCAAGTGTGGAAGTGCCCCTTCTTGTACCCAGCCACTTACCTGCTGGCGTTGACCCTCGTCTCTGAATACATAGGTACCTATGCTAGAGGGTCTGTATTTTTCTGTCCAAAGTTCTTTCATTAATAATTTAATCCTATAAAAAACATACCAATGCCTACACTTGCTAACATCAGAACTTGTATGACTGACATGATAGCAATTTGTTTCATTGGGTGTGCTTGGTCTATGGAACCTAGTTGTTCAGCCTGTGCGGCCTTCATTTTGTTGTATTCGTTCAATGTATTACCTTCTTTTTCTTTACTTCTTCTTGCACATCTATAATTAGTTCGTTAATATCTGTGTTTCTGATTTCATCTATTATAGCAATAAAATCCTTATCAGTCAAATGTGTTTTTAATTGCTTGATTGCTACAGCAAATACTACACTAGCCACCAGTACCGGGTCTAATTCTTCTGCAATGCAATCTCCAAATAAATCGTCAATACGATTTAGAATTTCTACCATTTGTTCATCTGTCATTAGTTTGATCTTTGTCTGCATTTACTTTCTCAAATTTCTTACTATACCAATCATTACTACAATACGCATCACAAAATGCATGAGCTTGATCAGAAGTATAGTATTTAATATCGCCCAGTACCACTTTACCACAAGTGGAACATTTTACAATCATCTACCAATAATCTCAACCGAAGAGCTATCGTGATAGCCTCCGTCAACATTAAACTTGCGATATATCGTTGTCTTCTTAAGACCGTGTTCTGAATATTCGTAAGATATAAATTCCTGTTTTAGTAAATTTTCTCTTGGTTGTTCAAAAATTAAATCATTTGCATAATCACTAATAACTCTTGCTGATTTTGTAAACGTTCCTGTTATTACTTTTTCTTTTTTCATGTGTAGTATTATACAGTCTTTTGCACCCGCTGTCAAGACATTTGTGATAATAATTTTGTAAATAAATCTGATTGTATGTTCCACAGATGCTTTTTACTTACAAACAGATTCTTATTATGTTTTAACCTATCTATAATATCCTGGGTAGCGGATTCAGGAAACTCATATAAGGTATCAACTAAACCTTTGATTCGCTTATCCATATTTGTTTCTGAATCAAATGGACTCGTCCAATAATCTCTAAACATATCAAAGCCTAGTTTTTCATTAGCTCTATGCACATAAGGTAAGCCATTTACAAACATAGGCATTCCAAACACAAATCCCTTACATGTTTTTTCTGTAAAATCATTATGAGAGAAATCATATGGCTTGTCTGGATCTATTACTGAAAAGGTTTCGTTTGCGATATAGATATATGATTTGTGTATTAAACCTTGAGGGAAACTAGTATGTGGTGTCTGAGTAAAGTTAAGATGATTCTTTCGTATCTTTATATCCTGTTTAGTAAAATTAAAAGAAAAGTTCCATGGATAACTATTATACTTAGGTGTAGAACCAAAGTAGTCTAAATATTTCCTAGTGTCCTCTTCTCGTAACATCACCTGTCGTTCTTCAGGTGGCTTTCTATTCCAGTCTTTAAAACTATTCATGTTCCATTCTGTATCTCTTAACATGCCACGTTCGTATAGATGTACAATCATTTTGGCACGTGATGCTCTGAACTCGTTATTAGGACAATAATATCTTAATGGACCGCTTTTGCCTTTGTATGTAAAAATAGTATTAGGATCTTTTAAGTAATCACTCTCATGTGTTCTTAATGTTCTAAGGAACCAAAAAGTATGATATGCTAAACTACCAGTGACGCTTTTGAATCCTATAGGGTCTACGAACTTATCTGTATGACTCCAACCCAACGTTGAGCAATGGAAGTGTCTGTATTCTATTTTGCTCAGCCACTTATCATCACTGTCGCTACCGAATCTGCCTGGCAATAAACTTTCGTTATTATAATCAAATACTAATTCAACATTATTTTTATCATTATGCCTGTAAAGTGTTTCTAAATAGTCAGGCTCTGTTTCATCTAGCATCCTAAGTAATGCTACATTTAAAGGAACATAGATTATATTAAGTTTGCCTGATATTATATTTGCATCACTAAAATTATCACATCTACTTATAGTATAATTTGTAGGTATTTGATAGGAAGAATCTACAGGACATTCATACTCTCTAATATACTTTAGTGCTTTAAGAGTATGGTCAAAATTATTACCTTTATATTTGTCATCAGTAATATTACTTTCTGAAAAACATTTATGAAAAATACAATTAATCATTTCTATATTCTGTATTATATTTTATAATATCTTCTAATGCTTTGAGTTTTTTAGATTTTAATTTGCTGTAGTAAAGTAATGCCTTTGTGTCTTTTGGGAAACAATGGCCTCCAAATCCTTTAAGCCCATCTGGTCCTGGTACTTGCATATGGCTTTCTCCCATACGCGGATCTTCATTAAGCATTGTGGTAAATTGTTCCCAAGATGTTCTTGCTCCGCTTTCATCATATAGGTCCTTTAATTGATTGAACCATATAACTTTTGTTGCTAACCAACTATTAATTGTGTATTTGATTAAACTTGCAGTAATTAGATCTACTTTAAATGTTGGTACAGTTTTTACAGAGCTGTGCCTAACATACGCCTTTTCTACAGTATCACAGTCTCTCCACTTGCCACCTAGTACTTGCATGTTAGGATTTATAAAGTCATCAAAACTATTTGCTTCTGTAAGAAACTCTGGATTATAAACTATCTTTAATTTAAAGTCCTTTTTAAATTGAGTTAGATGATGAGGTGTGATTGTACTTTTAATTACAACTATACCTTTGTACTTTAAATCAGATAAATGTTGTAATGTAGTCCGGGCAATGTTTACATCTACATCAAGGTGACTCTCTTGCTGAGGAGTTGGCACACATATAAAAGTTATGGAAGGATCAAAGTCGTTAACTAATTGGCTTAGTGTATTATTATTTTGTTTTGTGTCTACTATAAATTGTTCAGTATCTATATCAAATCCATTTGATACCGAGGAACCTACAAACCCATGTCCAACTATTCCTAGTTTAAGAGACATATGGCACACCTTTATCCGTGCCTTGCAGTCTTGCTACTGCACGTTCTTCTCTTAGGTTATCTAAGTATTCATCTTCACCTGCGTATGTTGGGCATTCTTCTTGTTCCAATAGGCGATTGCATTCTTCTCTAATCTCATATATCTTTTGTTTACATGCAAAGCCATTGAACCCATCTATGCGTGGATCTGTCATAACGTGAAACCATTGGTACAGTTGTTGTTTAATTGATTTGACACCTGTTTTTTCTATATACGGCATTATAGTGTTTGTTTCCTTGCGAACTCGATTCCGTTTGCGGCTTTTAAATTTAATTGATCGTCTGGTTTATCGTCTGATACTGCTAGGCATCCTTTAGGATCTAGTTTCCAAACCTTTTGTCCTTCTTCTAGTCTATCATCAGGCACTTTAAATCCTTCTGTCCATCTTCCGTATTCTACATAGACCCATTGGCCTTCTTCTAACCAATCTATTTCAGGCCCGACATCAAACACCTGGAACCATCTAGGTACCGTGCCTTCTTCTTTTCCTATTGATGATCTAACTATAATGCCGGCTCTGGTTCTTTGATCTCCGAAGTCGCCGTTTATTGCTAGTATGTTGTCGCTATAAGCCTTTAGTCTCGTCATTGGGTGCATCGTCCTCTGTGTAGTATGGAACCATATCGATGTCACCGTTTGGGAGTTGAACTTCTTTAAAGCCTAATGGCTGTTGCTCGTCAAAACTCTCACCTTGTGGTGCCTCTGGTTCTGGTTGCTTTTGTGTGTTTGGTTTAGATGTTCGTACGTTTTCTTTTGCTGTCTTGGCTGTTTTAGGTTCTTGTACAGGGTCAGGCTTTAGACTGCCTCCGCTATCTGGTACTGGGCCTTTAAGACTTACTTGCTCAGTACTGCTTCTGGGATTGTCTTGATAGTATGCTCTTACTCTATCTTCTGATTTCTCCGTAATTTCTCCTGATTGAGAGTCTCTTACATTACCCTCTGCATCAGTACCGGTATTACCAACTGCAGGAACCTCGCCCTGCTGTGCAAATAAACTATCTAAGTCTATTATTTGTCCGTTATTTGTTTTACGTTGTACCATTACTTTAAGAATTCCTTTATATCCAAGTTATATTTATAACTATCGACCTTATGTACACCCAATAAATAGAGTACATAACTAGAAACTGAACTGCCTCTACCCACTCCCCATACTAAATTATGCTTACGCATAGTATCTATAATATAGATGAGCAGTTGTAATATAGGCATTAGGCCTCTCTCGTCAAACATATCTAACTCCATTTCTACTCTCCCTGTCTGGTCGGGACCACCGTGCTCAAGTTTATTGACATGTTTTCTAACATCTAATTCTTTATAATGTAAGGGTATATTAAACTCCTTACTTATACTGGATATATCTGAGATTGGCAATAGTTCTAATTCAGTTGCAAATTTATTGAACTGATCAATATCAGAGAATGCAACGTCAGTAATATTCTTACCTCTATAAAGTAATTCGATACCGGTTTGCTCATCCGCAAGATAATTTTCCATACTTGTATTATAAAACAAAGTCATGTATTTGTCAAGTATTAATCAGGTGACTTAGGAACTAGTCTAGGCTTAGAAACCTTTTGGGCAAAGTCTACTTCTATAAGTTGCCCTTTGTCTTCTGATGTATTTCCCATTTGATCTGTAACTGTGGCTTCTATATCTAAAATTGCTTTTTGCATTCTTTCTGTTGACTCTGCATAATTAGTTTCTTTCCATATGTCTAACTCTTCTTGGCTAAGAGCAATATTATCAAACGTGCTAAAGTCTCTTCTATACCACCATGGCTTGTCCCAAAAACTTAATTCGCCTAACCAATCTTTTATGTCCATTAACATAGGATATTCAAAATCTGTATTAACAAAATTATAATCTAAATCGTCTATTGTATCTTTAAGCGACACCACATCTACAATACTACTTTCGTGTATAATTGCATTTAGTTTACAATGTATTGCTGATATCAATGTTGCTTCACTGAGGTTAGGTAAAAACATAAAGTTATTATCAAACTCACAAAAGTTCTTCTCTGCTAATTCTTTGCCATCAAAGTCGTATATTATACTTTGATGTAGTTGGTCCCAAAGAAACGCATTAGCAATTTGAAAACTTATATTCTGATGTATGTATGCAGTATTATAATCTTCGCCTTCTTGTGCTTCTGTTTTTAATCCATACTTAATTTCATATGTATGTGATCTTATTTGTTTAGTATCAGTATCAATAACTGTACATCTTACTGGGATTGTTTTAGTTACTATCAGTTCGTTCATTGGTTGCTCCAAACTTGGGTATTGCTATGTCTATCTTACTGGGATTATTTATAGGCTGTGTTTGTTTTACCGGTATAGGTTGTGGCGCAAGTGACTGTGTCATACGATCAGTTGCTTTTTTAATTTTTTCTTGTTGTTTAGATATTTTGTCACCACTATAAAAGGATACCATCTCAACAAAAGTATCTCTTTGAGAATAGTCTGGTGTATAGTCTACAGAATCTATCTCGCCTATGTCCATAACATCAGAAGACTTTTCGTTCTTTAGCCTGTCACTCATTACTCTTGAATGATATTCCTGTGTGCAAAAGTCTATCATGTCTTGTATTTGATACCATATAGGTGTTTCTGCTTTTACGTTAAATTGTTTCTTACGTAAGGTTTCCATTTCTGTAAGTATCTTGTCGTTTGACATTTCGTCAATTTTAAAATAATAATCACTCATCTACATTCATCCTGAAAAATGCCATATTAGATTTATTACTAAACCTTATTTCTTTTCCTTTAATTTGAAAGTCTTCTTCAGACATTCCTATCATATCACATATTAGATCTGTTCTAATATCAAATTTGTCTTTTAATTTAATTCGGTTAGGGCGCCAATCCATCCATAAATCAAATTTAGTTTTGGATTGGTTCATAGTAACTATCAATAGTGTGTTCTTTAATTTTTAAATAATTTTTACGTTGTCTAAAAATTAAATCTACCGTACTGCTCTCTAGCATATTTTCTATAGAATAACTATTTTCATTACCCCATGCTTTGCAGTTGTATGTATTAATTTTAAAATTTAATTTAGTGCCAAAATTTAAATCTTCTTCGTCTGGAAACTCTGGGAGTTCAAATCCGTTTGCAATCATATATGCTGTAGTTTGAAACACGTCTTCAGTATCACTTATTACAGTAACCTTTTCTGATTTATGTTTAGCACATAATATAGAAAATCGTTTACTAGGACTTAATAGTGTTGTATACTTTTCTGTATCACTTTCTACAGTAAAGCCTACTGTCTCATAGTGTGCTATCATCTCAGGAGAGTTATGTATAATTTTTATTCCTGATATATGTTGTAAGTGTTTTCGTGAGGGTGTTAATGAATCTACAGAATTATAACACATCTCTAAACTTCTACCTATCTGATTTTCCTGTATAATATATGTATCTAATCCATTAGGATTTTTTACTTTAAAGAAATCACTAGACGCATCTAATTGTGCATCTAAATTTATAATGTCATCCACGTCACCGATAAATCCAAGTCCTGTCACAGATGGTGCTAAGTCCGTATTATCTTCCCTTAACATAATTATGCATCTTCTTAATGCCCAAAATCCTACAAAGTCCATTCCATGTTGACTTCTATGTGTAAAACCTAACCTATTTAAATATTCGTATACAACTTCTTTCTTAGTAGTAAAAGGGTCGTATGTTAGTTCTATAAAACTGAATTCAGCCATTATTATTTTCTGATGTCTCGCAACTGTTACAACATTCATCAGTACCACATTTATCGTGTAGTACTCCATCCTCATCAAGGCCTTGTTCGTCTACCTTTTTCTTAGATGGTATGTTTGTTTCTGGTTTAAATTTTTTTAATTCGTCCATACGAGTATTTATACTCGCTAGGCGTTGTTATCTACTTGTAATGATCTCATCTACAAGGCCAAAGTCCAATGCTTCTTGAGACGTCATAAAGTTATCTCTGTCCATTGCAGATTCAAACTCTTCGTATGTCTTGCCTTTAGTATTATGTATTACATAGGCTTCAGTAAGTTCACGTTTGATTCTAATTATCTCTTTTGCTCTTATCTCAATATCACTTGCTTGTCCACTTGCACCACCTAATGGCTGGTGTATCATATGCCTAGCACCTGGTAACATAAAACGTTTTCCTGCCGCACCACTATTAGCAAGGAAACTTCCCATACTGGCCGCTTGTCCCATTACAATAGTAGACACATCAGGTTTAATATACTGCATTGTGTCGTACATTGCCATACCGCTTGTGACCGTTCCGCCTGGACTATTAATATAAAAATTAATATCAGCATCTGGGTCTTCGGCTTCTAGGAACAAAAACTGAGCACATATACTATTTGATACTGCATCATTAACTTCCCCATTAAGAAATACTATTCTTTCTTTTAACAGTCTACTATAGATATCATAACTGCGTTCGCCGTTAGATGTTTTTTCAATTACATAAGGTACAAAATTCATTTATTTCTCCGTTGCTTTTATTTAACTCTTTTGTGTATATTATTAATAACACTCTGGAGACCACGTTGCCTCTGAGTAGTTAGTAATCTAGATAAGGGCTGAAAGTTTATAAATCTAGTTTCCAACACTTCGCTACTGCTCATACCACTGAATACATCAGTAACAATTTGACCTAAGCCTTGCACCATATGTGCATCACTTATTATATCAAACTGCCATTTATTATTTTGGGTGTCACTCCATAACCATAAAGAACTTTGGCAACCATCTACAAAGTTTTCAGACTGTCTAAAGTCATCATTTGTTTTAGGTTGTCGTTCTTTTGATAAGTCTAGTAAATGATCGTAGAAATATTCTACATCTAATACTTGTATGGACTCTAAATGGTCATTAAGATCTTCTAGCATAAGTGCTATTATACACTAAAAGTATTGGGATGTCAACTAGTCGTTAAACGAGATATCTTTCATTGGGTCTACTAAATCAAATTCAGCACCAGTAGTAAGTTTTACTAATGTTGATACATCTGAATTAGTTGCTTTATAAACTTCTAAGTTATCAGAACCATCTAGTTTTTGGAAATATACGACATAGTCTGCCGCATCGTTAATACCGTCACTGGGACTATCTATTCTATGTATAGGTGTATAGTCTGCAAAACTCGCCAGTGTGTCAACACCTCCTGCACTCTCTGGTCCTACATGAGTTCCTATTACAACATCACTAGATGCTGATACTGAACTGCTTTTACCTGCATACCATGTGTCTACACCGTTTGCGGCTGGATATGTTCTATCTGTTGGCATTATTAATCTCCGTAATTTTAATTAACAATAGTATTTATCATATTGTTTGATTCTATATATTCTATAAGTTTAGTGGTGGTTGGTTTATGTAGATACCTTCCACCGTGTCCCTGATCTGGAAAGTAATAAGGATTGTATATATATTTAGGAAACTCCTCTACTCTAAGTTTGTGTAAATCTTCTAGGAACTTTTCTGAAAAATTTATATTATGACCGAACTCTGCTAATCTATTAACACCTGCCCAATCTACTTTATTATGTACAGTACCTGCCTTATTAACTTTTTCGTGTATACAATAAAAAGGCAGATCAACTAAATTAGTCATACGATCTACGATAGCATGACAATTATTATAATTACTAAGATCAGGTAAACTAACATGTCCGCCTACAAACAGCAATGGCATATCACAGTTGTTGTAAACTTCCAATGCAGATTTAGAATACTTTTCTACTTCATATTTATAATCTGATAAAGTCAAATTAGAAACATCTTTCTCTGTTCTTTCCCACTTGTTTAATAGTGCCCGACTAGGACAGGTCCAATACACGATACCAAAATCAAATAATTGTTTATGGTCTTTAAGAACATCAGCATTGGCATTATTCTCACCGCCTACTTGTGCCATATGATATATCTTTATATTGTTAAAATGCTCGTGTAAGTATTGTTGCGGACTAGGATGTGATACAACTGGAAGAGCATCTATGTAGGAACCAAGGTGTCCGTCTATTGGGTACCATTCTCCAAATGCCCAACTGTCTCCTAGTATTGCAATACTATTAGTTAGTCCTGTAGTTTTATCTAATATCATAACTTAGTATTTATAATCCATTCTCCATCATCCGTTTTAATAAAATATATAATACCATCTACAGATATTTCATTGTTTGTTTTCACATATTCTTTTCCGCCATAGTTTCCAAACTCCTGAATTCCGTATTGCTCTGTTGGTGGATTAACCGTAATTATATCTTGTGATAATCCTTCTTGCGAAAAAATATGAACAATACTTTCAGGATTTAAAATTTCTATATTATCTCTAGTAACCTTTTCTAAAAAATCTATAGGTTCATAAGAATACAAAAATACAGGTACAGGATCTAAATAAAAATCTTTTAATGTAAGTCGTGTTCCTCCAGGATGAACTTCCAAAACTTTATCTGTTTGAATTATAGACATTTGATTTCTAATAGGTAAGTCTTTAAGAAGTTCAACTACTGATGCTAACTTCATATACCTGCCTCCGCTATTGTTAGTAGGTACAGAAGTAAAATCTATATTTTTCTCCTTCTTAAAAAAACTATCTACATGTCTATTTAGAGTTTTACGTTGCCACCATTCATTAAAGGAGTTACTTTTGTTTCCTCTTCTGGAACAAAATAGAAAAATTTCCTGTAATGTCATTTTACCTACATAACTATTTTCTTTATAGGGTTCTATGTTATGCCAGATGTGCTGATGAGTATGGCAATAGAATGTTTCACTAGGTGTTTTTCTTATAATACTATCTACGTATAAATTTAAATTAGGTGCTTTGCCGGTCATATCGATAATCTATATATAGCCATTATATCCTGACCGTTAAATCGTATTTCTATTGTAGGGTCATGTCCATAACTGTCTACTTTCTTTAATAAGAACTCATGTGGTTGTATACCACAATATTCGTATAACCATGACATCGTTCCTTTTGTAGTAACCTGTTCGCGATTTATTTTCTGTAATCTTGCTAATTGTGTTTTAGTATACACGAATCTAAAGTCTTTATTCTTTTCCCAGAATTCTTTTTCTTCTTTATTTAAGTTTGGAAGTTTATATCGCATACTATCTTATTATATATTACCTACTAAGGTAAGTCAAGTAACTGCTTATTAAAATAATTAGACCATGCTAAATTTTGTTGTATACTAAGGTGATTAAATGTTTTACTGTTATATGTCTGTGTCGGTATGCTACCTTCCAATGTCATAATATCCAGATATGCATCTTGGTGTTCTAATACATCACTTTCATTATTAGCACAGAACCATACATATGGTATGCCGGAATCCTTTATACGGTCTAATGCTAAAACAGTATATCTGTTATCTTCTTCTGAAGGTAATTCGTTATTAAGTATCTTACGTTGTATCTGTAAAATATATTCTTTATTGTGTATTCTTTTAGGTCCATTCATTCGCTCTGGATCTTTTTTAAGATACCTAAATAAATGTGCTATGTCCCAATGAGGTTCTTTGTCACCCTGGCATCCACATTCAAATTTATGTGTATGGTCTGTTTCGTTATAACCTTTAAAGTTTAACATACTACGGTTGCTGTCCAATAGTTCTGTAGGTAAATTAATCCTGGTATTAGGAGGATAATCATATATTATATAATCCGGTTTGTCTTGTAGTTTTCTTTCTAATAAATGATTGTTAAATGCATGATCAAGCATTAAGTATTGGCTCAAAGGACTTTGCGGTGCTGAAGCCCAAACTGTTACATCAGCATTTAATTGTGCTATCCAGTCATTGGCTCCTCCGCCATTTCTATAACCGGAACAGAAACTTCCTCCAAATATCCAAACTGTCTTCATAATATATATTTATAAAAACATAACTTAATAAATATGTAATATGAATATCTTAATCTTAGGCGATAGTTGGTCGGCAGACTGGAGCGGACAGCATACAGATTATCCGGGTTGGCCTAATATTATAGCACAACAACATACCGTAACTAATATAGCACAGGCAGGCGTTAGCCAATACAGTATATTAAAACAATTAAATACAGTTCAATCTCTAGACTATGACATGGTTATAATAAGTATCACATCTCCCTATAGAGTTTATACACCACAACACCCAGTACATACAGCAGGATTACATGCTAACTCAGATCTAATATATACAGACATAGAACACCATACTATAGAGTATCCTGACAATAAAAGACTACATAGTGCCAAAGCATACTTTGAAGATCATTATGATTTAGATTATGCAGATACTATACACCACAACATGGTAGACAACTGTTTAAACAGACTAGACAATAGGAACACCATAGTCACAAGCAATATCAAACACAATTCAGAATATGTAGGAGAGTTTATGTATATTGATGGTTACCCAGTATTTCAGAAACATAGAGGTAAAATTAATCATTTAAGTTTAGAAGGCAATCAGATATTTGCCAAAGAGATTATAAAACTTCTTAAGGTTGACAAATGAGAAATCCATGCTAAACTCAAACACTTGTTCGTTTAGACATGGGCTAAACGAAATACTCGTAGCAAAGAGTGAATCTTTGTTACTCGAGCGGTAAGGGTAAGTGTAGGGCATACCTATGAGCGAACAACATCCATATTATAAATTTTCCAAACACTTATATCAAACTTCAGGAGATGGAACATATACCAGTTATAATAAGATAAGCAACAACGAAAAAATAGAAAGACCAGAAATAAAACTATACTATAAATTAAATCAATACGGATTTAGATCACAAGACTGGACTAACAATAAAGAAGAGTGTTATATAGCATTAGGCTGTTCAAATACATTCGGTACAGGAACGCCGGAAGAAGACCGCTGGAGTAATCTTATACAAGACCATACAGGTATTACAGTATATAATTTAGGAATAAGTGGAGGAGCAACAGACACAGTAACAAGATTATTATTAGGGTGGATAGATGAGATAAACCCAAGTAAAGTTTTTGTTTTATGGCCTAACTCAAATAGATGGGAAGTAGGAAAGCAAGACCATGTTAGATGCTACACACCCGGAAGTGTATATTCTATGTTTGAAAAGAAAACACATTCAGATGCAAGATATTGTGCAGACTATTTAGGACAGGACTTTAATTCAGATATAAACAAAAGAAGAAATGATTACACACTTAGAGGTATTTGTAATGAGCGTAACATAGAACATTATACATTAGAATGCCATGACTTTAAAAATATAGATAAAAACAATGCCAGAGACGGATCACATAACGGACCTTTAATGCAAAAGGCCATAGCGGAAGAATTTATTAACTTACTAGATAAATAGTATTATGAAATTAAGAGAAATAACAGAATCCTTTCAGCACTATACTGTTAAGCATAAGAGCAGTGGTACAACCTATGAGGTTACTGCTATGCATGAGAAGAGTGCTATAGACAAAGCAAAAGCACAACATGGCGGAACAGCATCACGTTATACTGGCACCAGCAGTGATGACTTTGAAATAGTAGAAGGTATTGACTCTATCAATGAAGCAGTTTATTCAGTTATAGTAAATGGCCAGGAACAACGTTATAGAGAATTTAGAGACGCAGATGTTAGAATTTGGAAACATATACGTGGTCTAGAACAAAAAACCGGTCTCCCGGGCCTGTCTAAATCACCACAAGGTAAAGTACATCCTAGTAAAATTATACTTAAACGAGATAACGTTCAAGTACCGCACAGATATACTGGTAAAGAAGAACAACCAATTACAGGTCCATGGATGAGGCCGAGTCGGCCTATGGATTTAAATAATCCGGAATTTTATGAATCATTAACAGAAGAACAATTCGACGAAGCGGCAGGAGAGAAAGACGCCTGCTATCACAAAGTAAAATCCAGATATGACGTATGGCCTAGTGCATACGCAAGTGGAGCCTTAACCAAGTGCCGTAAAGTAGGTGCTAAGAATTGGGGCAACTCCAAAAAGAAATAATATGCTAATTAGAGAACTTCAAGAAGGTACACGCTGTTGGAAGGGCTATAAAAAGAAGGGCACTAAAAAGATGTTCGGCAAGACTGTTCCGAATTGTGTTAAGAACGAAGAAGTAGATAAAGATACACCTTGTCCAGCATGTGGTGATTCTAAATGTAAACACAAAGAAGATCATATCAAAGAAAGAGTAGCACCACTAAGTAAATCAAACTCACCATACAGACAAGCAGTTGACTTGTGGTTAAGTTCTAAAGACGGTAGAGGGAAAACAGAAGCAGACTTTAAAGAACTATCTAAACTAAAACAAGACAAAATATTTGATAAAGTTAAAATAAAAGAAGAAGAAGTAACATCAGGCAATAGAAATATTGCTTTACACTTACCACGTGGTGAAATGAAAGTTCTCAAAGCAGAAGAGAAAGACTATGACAGAGGACTGCTAGTAAAACTGTTAGATAACGGTGGCTATGAGATGGCTTATTGGTATGAGAAACATGTACCGTTTCCTGTAGAAGTAATCGTAGATGGTAAGTCCATTAGTAAGGATGCCGAGATAGTTGAGATGAAGTTTCATCCGGAACTAACTCCTGGTGCTGAAGACAAAGGCACTAGATTCAAATTATACGATATAGAAGCAGACATAAAAGATTTAAAAGATAAAATAGCAAGTATTAAAAACGAAAACATAAAAGAAACAATAGAAGCCAGTCAGGACCTTAATGCTCTTATGCAAGGTATAGATCATGACTTAGCAAACAGAGAAAAAGAAATAGAAGAGAATCTACGTGCTTGGTTCGGCAAAGGCAAAGACGGTGGCGCCGGTGGTGGTGGTTGGGACGCCTATAATACTAAAGGTGAACGTACTGGCAAATGTGGTGACACTAAAGGCAAAGCAAAGCCTAAATGTTTAAGTAAAAGCAAAGCCGCAAGTCTAAGAGCCAAAGGCGGTAAGAAGGCTATTGGTGCCGCAGTATCAAAGAAGAGACGTAACGACCCCAATAAGAACCGCAAAGGTAAAGCAAAGAACGTTAGTAGTACCGTAGGCAAAAAGAAATAATGGATGTAGCACGAATAATAGCAGACCATTTGGAAATAGACATAGCAAAAGTTACTGATGATGCACACCTAATAGACGACTTGGGTGCTGATAGTTTACATACCGTCGAACTTATCATAGAGTTTGAAACACAATTCGACATAGAGATACCAGATGCTGATGCAGAAGAGCTACTAACTGTTGGTACTATTAAAGAATACATCAAAAATTACGCATAGTTATATAGATATCTCATAACTAATAACCCACTATAAGTTCTCAAAGCAGTTAATACTGTACCATATACATCGTAAATATGTATATGGAAACGAAAAGAAGCAAAGTAATAAGTATAATAAAGACGTGTACATGGCGTATAGTAGCAAGCCTTGACACCTTTCTCCTGTCGTGGCTTATAACAGGTAATATAAAGATGGGTATGGGTATTGCAAGTTTAGAAGTAATAACCAAAATGTTCTTATACTATGCACATGAACGTCAGTGGGAGAAACCCAAGTTCAACAAATTTGTACTTAATACCTATCACAGAGTGGAAGATATTCTGGGCCACTAGATAAATAGTAGTATGAAGACACTACGACTTAGAGAAATATACAAACCTAAACCCAAAGGCGTTAAGTATACTATATACAGAGGTGAGAAGCCAGGTGCGTTTCACGATAGTGGCATACCAATGGGAACAGAGATGCCTCGTAAAATATTCATGCGTGGTGTAACAAGTAAACTTATTAACCACGTAATGTCCAAGTTGGAGGCCGAAATTCCATCCGAGAAATTTTATGCTGAGCTTGAAGAAGGCTTACCGGCTAAGATAGCCACAGCGGCAGGTATATCACTAGCAGGTGATGTAGTTGCTAAGGGTATTAAGAAGATTGCAAAGAAGGTCAAAGACGACCCTAAAGATCAAGACGAAGAACTAGATGAGGTAGCACCCAGTGATGCTATTTACGGTATCTTTGCTGATGGTAAAGATGTTACTGCTAGGTACAGTAGTTTAGCAGATGCTAAAAAGGCCGCAGAAGAGTTACAACAAAAAAATCCAAAAACCAGATACGAAGTTAAAAAAGCAGATCCAGAGAACATAGAGCAATAATCATGTTACTTCGAGAGTTATATATACAAGAACAAGAAAACTGGCTTAGTCATAAAGACCTAGCCAATATACTGTATAACCATACAAAAAACCAACAACTAGCGATTGACTTCTTTCATTTAGAATCAGAGTTTGATTCACAAGACGATATGCAAAGCACAGGATTAACCGCATTGGATATTGACCCTTTTGCCGGAGACCGCAAACAAGTTAATAATATACTAAGTATTAATAACGTACCCATTAAAGTATTAAAGATGAAACACAATTCGGCATATGAGACTCTATACAGTATATTACAGTCCGCACCCGTCTGATAAGGAATATTAATATTATGAAAAACGATAACATGCAGGACATACTGAAAAACTATTACGCCGCAGGTGGTAAATCACTATTCGATTCCGCAGAAAAACTGACAGAAGCAACTGATGTAGTAGTGGCACCAAATGCCGGCACCACAATCCTGTTCAGTGATTACGCAAAAGATCACATCCTTAAAACACATAGTAGGCCTGGTCAGGGCAGTATATTTGCATCAAACCCAATACCCCAAATACAGCAAAGACTCAGAACTATAATACCGTTAGCAGGAACTGTGGCTTATCCTAATTATACCAACCGCATACCAGGCATTGGTTATAACTTAGTTGTGACTCAGCAGGAAGCAGAAAAGTATCAGGGAGATATGACCACAGTACAAAAGATAGATAATGGTGTATCAGTCACAGTACCAGCAAAAAAGATATCAGAACCACTAAAAACATTCAGTACTGATTTGCTTACTGTAATACTGTTACCCACTGATGTATCAGCATTAAACCAATTCCATGCTGATGTAAAAGACAGTCAGAGTGTGTTGCAAGCCATACAGGAAGGCGAATGCTTCCATGTAGCAACAGCATACCCAGGTAGCCCAGACATACCACCAGCAAGTGAATGGAACGGTAATTTTGTGGTACTGATACCCAGTGTGGCATATACTGTATAAACAATCCCAATAGTTAAGAAGAACCTCTTATATAGACTATAAAAAAATCTGCTGAAAAAAAATTTTGAATACCAGAAAGAACCTTTAAATGAAGACCCTAAGAACAGGGCCCGCGGATAGCGTCGCTATATGAGAAGTGCAGGCCTATTTCTGCTATAACCCACTCTGGTTTTTTTCTATTTTATTCTTTCTGCCAGTTCTTCTATTCGCTCTAAGAGTTCTTCAGTATCAATCGATTCGTCTGAACTCTCTACTACGAGCGACTCTCCCTTTAGTATCCTGCGTACTACATGCCCTAACTGTACCCACTGTGTGTCTGATATACTGTGGTCAGGGTTAACTGTCTTAATGGCTATGAGATCAAACTGATTAAGCATTAATCGTATCCATAGAGTGCCAGAGGTCGTCGTGTATGAGACATGTGGCCTTTACATAGTATGAGGTTAGCCTGATGTTATTACTGGTAAACACACGAGGATCAGCACGAAGCTCTCTGATGAACTGCATGAACACATCGTAGTCCAGAGCATACATGTCTATCTCATAGGTTACTGTACGCAGGTTATCGCCCTCTGCGACCCATCCTCTGCCCAAAGTATCATCGGTCCAAGTACCCAGTGTGTCCACACCGTGCTTAGACGCCAGCTCTGTGAAGATGCTTCTGTATTGCTTAGTGGTTAACATTATCTAGTCCAATGTGACTCGCATAGCGGGTCCATATGTGTCCAAGCCTGGTTAACGGAGATTGTTCTAGTAATGATCTTACCATTATAAGGGCATGAGCCAGTATCGGTTTGCTGTGGGTCACCGTAGGCTTCCTTAGTCATTACTTCATAAGTAGCAGGGTCGTTCACATACTGACGGTTCAAGCAGGGCTCTGTGACGTCCCTGTAGTCATTATATAGACGGGCCATATACTCTGGCTCGCCATTAGCAACACACTCAGCAACCTGCTCTATGGCCTTCGCATAATGCTTCAAAGTCCTAGTGACACCGGCTTTAGCGGCACGTTCAGACTTATAACCAGGCGAACCGTATCCTTTACGAGCTCTTGCAGGTTCCTTGTGTAGTCTCCCTGTTACTGTGTTTTTAATTATATACATAAACTCTCCTACCTTTTTATTTAATATACATATAGTATAGCAAATTTCTGGATATTGTCAAGTGTTTTTTGCGAAAAAGTGGCAGATATCTGGCGATTCAGTCGGCATTATCTTCACTATATAATGCAGGTTGATCAGACCGAGTGCACCACTCATAGCGAATATACTCACTATTATAACACTATATACGGCCAGAGTCAAGTGATTACTTACTGTGGGTCACAGAGGCTCTCTATGGTTATATACTATGGCTAACTATGTATATAGTCAATACCGTAGCGACAGGGTGCTGTAAGGTTCTCTACTGTAGCGGCTTAAATGGCTATGGAGATTTCTTGTGAGTTCGGACCGTGCCTTTATATGTAAGCTCTAATGACATATAGTTAATAGTTACACACTTTGACACACTATTACACACCTTTGTGTTATATAGTCTATACCCTATACTATGCTGATTCTTTCGAACTCTTGACTATACTCCATAATAGTGTATAATAAGGGTATGTTTGAAGCATTATTCAATATAGTAATTAATACCGTTAAGTTCGCACTATACTTTATATGGTACGGTTGGTTGTTTTTGTTATTAATACTATTCCTTACTGTAGTATTATAGTCTTGATATACTATTAAATATATTATACTAACTAAATCGCCGTACGAAACCATATAAGATGTACACAATAGTCTATAGTTAAACACAATACTCACGTACAAACGTACACAATTCCCTAACTGTTTACACACAATACACGTAGGATATATACTCAATTCGTACGGTTTGAACACAATTGATATTATAAGTAATAGTATGAGAACACAATTAACCACACTAAGACATATTCGAGACACAATACTATATACTAAGTTCCATATTGGATGGGTATTCACAGTATTAATAGTTGCTATGGCATTATGTGTATACAGTCTAACACAATTAGTCTAAGTTATAACACATTATAAGACGTAAAAATTAATCGCGGAGTTCACTACTGCCTGACTGTATAGTCTAAACATAGTGGGTTTTATTTAATTAAAAAATTTCGCGGAAGTTACTACGGCCCTTGCTGGACTATAGTAACTGTAGTGTATGCTATTATGCTTTGGGTATGCTGTAAATTACTGCGTTGGTATTTGCATTAAATTTAACAGTAATGTTTTGTTTTGCTAATATAGATTGATATTGTGCTAGTGTTTTGTTTACTGTGTGCAAATGTGTTTCATTTGTGACAATTTTTACTGTTGCTTTTGTTTTACGATAATTAGTGTAGAACTTTGCATTAGTATAGAATGTTTTTAAACGTTGTGCAATTTGATCGACAAGCAGTAGTTTTTTGCTGTTGAAATGTTGCTTATTAATAGTATTATTAGTTTGTGCGTTTAAAAATGCACCTAATTTGTACTGTTGTTCTGCTTCTGGTGTGTTTATTTTTTGCATATTAGTTACTCCCGTTTACTTAATATACATATAGTATAGCATTTATAGGCGGTATGTCAACCTTATTTTACTACTAGAGTGAGAAGAATTGCTATGGGTAGCGAAATTAATGTGGCATTTATCACAGTTTGTATTATTTCCATCATGTTATTCGAATCCTTTATACCAGGATTTTGCTTTGAGTTCTTGCATTTCCCACTTACCTGGAATAGTTTTAACTACATCATACATACTGGTAGCCCAACTGTATAGTCCTCTTTGTGTATCGTGTAGGAATACTTTAGCATTTGGGTTGTGGAATGCTGTATAGGCCAGGCATTCTCCTCTGCATTCGCCATCTATTAGTATTGTGTCGTATAGTTTAATGTCTGGAACTGCTATATAATTGCTCCAGTCCAAGTATATTGGTGGCTGATAGTGTGTTCTTGCTTGAGGTAATACTAAACGTATGTCACCGCCTGTGGGCATTGCTTCATTGTGTTCTATGCTGGTTATGTTAATACCTGCACGGTTAAATGCTTTAGTTGAGTCTCCACTACCCCATTCCAACATATTATCAGGCTCTGAGTCTAATATATGCTGTATTTGTACAGAGTCCAGTGTCCACTTACTCATTATAAGTCTACACGGCTCCAGGGATTGTCTGTACGGTGATCTAATAGGTCCTGTATACAATATATGCCTGCTTCTTTATAGTTATGTAAGCCTCTCTTATTTGGATTCTTACCCACAGTTACATCATATGCTTTCATGTCTTGTACATAGGACTTTAAACCCGTACTACCTTCTAATGGATAATCTTTTGCCATTGGTTTCTGTGCCATTCTCTGCTCCTTTACTTGTTGGAATACAAAACCGTCAGGTCTCGCTCTATCTTCCCAGTCCATTATAGTTTAATAGTCTCTGTATCTGCTGTTTCAACATCAATATCTTTTAGTTTACTGATGTCTGTAGGCATAGGCATTTGTCTATATCTGCCTGACTTAATTAGTTTGTCTACATGCTCTGTTCTGAGTCTTAGAGCAGTTCTACGGGCCTTTCTGGCTTTCTTTTTGTCATGCCCAGCATTTGACTTAGATGTGTTAAATGCCTTTGCTTTGGTAGTCATTTTTTTCATAATATTCCATTTGTGTTTGTGTAATGTTTAATTATACAGTTTTTATTAGAATTGTCAAGTATAATATTCTTTACAGGCCTTATATGCTTCTGTTTGTATAGCATTTAATTGTTTGTCTGATATATCCCAATTATATCTATAGTCTATGCCTGTTGGGTCTACATTATAATAGGCTGTGAATAAAGTATATGCTGTTAGTAATGTTCCTAATTGATTAGGGTGGCTATTATCCCAATCGTTTAATAGAGGAGTATCAGGGTATTGCTTTCTGAAGTTATGATATGCTACGCCCACAGGTATTATTAATGCATCTCCCATATTACCTATATCAGTGAATAAATTCCTTAAATAATTGTAATCATCATCGCCCCAATCACCATCTATTTGTTTTTCTGTTGGCATCATTAGTGTAGGGATAATATTATTCTCTCTGCATTTATTAAATACATCTAAATAATACTCTTTATGTTCACTAATTACGGAATTATTAGTAATATTATAAAGATGACTGCATTGAAATAGTGCTACATCTATGGGTAATTTAGTATTCCAGAACTCATTTTGTAATCTATCTGTTATGTCACCGAATATTGTTATTGGTTGTTGGTTATAAAATGCTGAATTAACAAAGTATTCTTCGTTGGGTTTATTTAAATAGCCAATATTATTATCTACCCATGCTCTTTCTCTGCCTAACCACTTCCATATTATAAATTTAAGATGATTATGTACAGAATTATTATAATATATATGACTATTAGCAAAAAATACAAATTGTTTAGGATGTTTATTACCTAATTGTTTTATTTTAGGATTAATAAAACTATTAATTGTATATTTTTTAGGGATATGCATTATAATTGTATTATATCCTTTGCTAATGAGTTGAATAAATCGTAATTATGTTGTAATATTGCTTGTACTTCGTCTGAATAAACTTTTTTATGTAATGTTTCCAGTGTATATGTACAACATACTTCTCTTAATATATCTAAACAAGCATTTTCTCTTAAATAGGCTTGCTCTATATCGTCATAGTGTTCTTCCCACATGCAATCAAATGTTTTAAAGCCTAATCCTTTTAGATAGTCTAATGTTCTATGGTTACCCATTACAATAAAAGGTCGCTTGTAAAATATACTTCTCCACAGTTTTTCTGTAATAAAAATTGTTTTAAACTGTTCATAGAATTGTTTATATTGAGCTGTAGGAGGATGTGTTACATACTTCTCTATTTCTATACTAAATCTTTCGTTCGTTGTTAAAGTTTCTGTAATAAAATCAAAATAAGTATCGTCAAATACTTTATAAAACTCAGGCTCTTGTATTCTATGGCTTTGTATTGCTCTATGCTTGTTATGTTCTTCTAATCTAGGCCACCTACGCCAGTCTGACGTTATTTCTTCATAAGGTAATGTAACATTACTCCAATAAAAAGTATGTCTGGATTCCTTTAATAAGTTATTGTCTGTAAGAAACTTTTCTGTTTTCATTCTATGATCTCTTGGTGCCCCATTTAAACAACTAAACATATAAGGCCTTTTTACGTCTTTATGCTGTTCATTTTGATATGAGAAATCCAAATGCATGTCTGCAGTCATCTTATGCCATAAAGGATAATACTCAGTCTTAATTTCTTCTGATACATTGAATATTTCTCTCCATTTAGCATAATTATATTGAGTATAAACATTACCATGTATAAATGTAAATAAACTATAATCTAATCCTGTTTTTGCAATAGTATCATGAATAAATCCGTAAACAGTTTTATTTATTTTTTGATTATCTATGGAAAACCAAGACTCAGTAGAAAAATCTAACCATATTTCAGTATGTAAACCAGAATCGTATTTCCTTAATATATCTTCATGCAGATCTTTCCAGTCTGTACTAGATGTAATTGCAATTCTTAGGATGTCTTCCATATTATTTCTCCGTCTATTGTATCATCATATTTAATTTGTAATACTTCGTTTATTTCTCTCATTTTATCCTGATTATGTTTCAGTATTGGTATTGCTTTTTCCTGTATTTCTAACCATTCTTCGTCAGTCTTTTGGCATAATTCATTAACTAAATTGGTTACTGCATTTAATCTATCCAATGGATTTTTAATTTCGTCATAGGATTCGTCCCATAATGTATTAAATGTTTTAAATCCTAAATACTGTAATATTTTTGTAGTATGCGTTGTGCCTATCCAAATCATTGGGTGCCCATTTAACATATTACGCCAAGTTTTTTCTGTAATAAACTTTTCATCATAGATATCCATCCAATTTGGTTTATCTTTTACTGTTTTACATCGTAAACATTCAAAGCCTTCATCTATAGGCCAGCAAACACCCTGACAATCTAATTCATTACAATAGATATCTTCTGTAGAAGGCGTACCTATTTTAGTTTCTGTAACTATTGTGAAGTAAGAGTTTTCAAAAAAGGATTTAAATTTATTAGGCACTATATCATAGTCTTTTTGTTCCATATAACTAAATGCTTGTGGCATTGTTTCTCCGTATATATGTTCAAAAGCAGATGACTTATCTAAATCTACATCTAATGTTATAGGTAACATGTTTAATTCTTCTTCAGTTAAACTTCTTGACAAAGCATCCGGTCTTACTTCATTAAAACTACACATACCCTTATCTAATAGATCTAACTCTTTAAGTTTAATAAACAATTCCATACGATGCAAGTGCGGTGCCCTGTTTAATGTTGTAAACACATAGGGTTTTACCTTAGGTGTAAAGTCTGTTCTATAATCTATATCTACAATGTCTCCTGATTTATTTTTATAGTCCCATATCTTTGGAGAATATATTCGTATTAATTCAAATACTCCTGTAACATTTATTTTATTCTTTACTATATTGTTTTGTTCGCACCATTTATAATAAACTTTATTAATATTCCAATTACCTGTTTCAAATGTAATACGTTCTGCTGTTAGATCTTCTATAGAATCTGCAATATTGTGCAATACAGCAAATATCCAATCACCATTAACAATACAGGGATCTGACTCTAGCCCATGCTGTATAATAAATTTTACTTTATGTCTTTCTTCTAACGAAAAAGAATTTAAGTGTTGATAGATTGTTTCTTTTAGTTTTGATGTTATATCATTTACATAGATATTTTTAGCCGTGCCTATATAATCTAATAGATACATTCTATAATTATATTGGTTTTTGTGCCTATATAATCTTTTATAGTTAAAGTTATAACTCATATTTTAAATACTCGTAATAATCTTCCCATGTTAGTTTAGGAAGTTCTTCCATATCTAATATTAATTGTTGATTGTGTTTAAGGATAGGTTTCATATTTTGATACATTTGTTTACGATCTTCTACAGACATTTCACATAACTCTTTTAATATTTTTATTACTTCATCCAATCTATCTACAGGATCATGTATTTTATCGTAGTCTTCGCTCCAAAAGTCGCTGTATGTTTTAAACCCTAAACGTTTCATTACTGCTACTGTACCAGGAGATGATACCCATATTACTGGATGACCATTTGCAACGGTCCTAAAGGTTTTTTCTGTAATGAATCCTTCATTATAATATGGGTACCAATTAAGTGCGTCGTCATGATGGGACCAAATGCTTTCTGGAACACCGGCATTCGTTTCTGCCACCACACTGACTAAACTGTTTTCTAATATAGGTGCATAACTATTCTTATGCTCTGTAACTTCTGGATAGTATTGATGTACATTTACATCATTGTATATCCATTCTTGTGCTGTTTGTCCCTCTGGTTTGTCTAAAAACAAAGGCAACTTTTCCAGTTGTGCATCATTTAAATATATGCCATCATATCCATATCCTTGCACTTCATTAAAACTACATAAACCTTTATCTAATAAGTTGTTCTCTTCTAGCCTTGCAAATAAACTCATACGATTTCTACGTGGAACTCTATTTAAAGTATTATATGCATATCCCAACGGTCTATCAGCGTCTACATCACAGTAGTTAAAATCAAATTGTTCACGTTCATTGTTATATATTTTAGGTGCATAACACCAAAGCATTTGCATAACAACTTCTAAGTTCCACATCTTTTTATTAGGTGCATTTAACCTGTGCCATTCTTGATAATTTAAAAATACTCTAAAGTTACCTGTTTTATATGTTACATTTTCTGATAAAATACCATAGCGACTTAAAAGTGTATATGCTTCTTCATACCACCACTTACCATTTATCAACATCATATTAGATTCAAAAGGATGATTCCAAACTACTTTAAGTTTAGTAAAATCAACACCTCTTAACCTCATAAGGTCTAACTTATCTTGATAAGCATTAACAAAGTCTCCACACTCTCCTTCAGGCAAAGGTAAGTCTAACATATTAATATGAAATGTAATTTCGTTATCTGCTAATTGATCTAAGGACTGATGCTCTAATATTTCTATTGGTAGTAATAGTTTTTTAGGGTCTATTTCATTTAGGTTGTATATCATTCTTTCCAAATCCCTGTCTGCGTCTGAAGTACAACCATTCTAAGTATTGTTCTTCTGTGTTCCATTGTTTCTCTATGTCGGCGGTCCAATGGTACTCGCCTCTTTCTAATTTGTCTATCTGTTTGGTAATGAAAGCCATGTAATCATATTCTGATTTAAATTCTTTAGGGTATACTGCGTTGATATCTGTAACAAAGTTTCTTTGAAACTCCATAAGATCAAAGCCTACATTAAACGTCTTCTGTATAAATTGCATAACTTCAGTATGATTTCTGTGTAGTTTTCTATTTGCATGCCAAAATAATGTATGTCCATGTGCACCGTCTACCTTACCAGTTTGTAGATAAGTGTCCAGCATTTGCCTTGTTTCTTTAAAGATTTTACCTACAATACCTTTGTCTTGCTGTATTTTATAAAATAAAGTATCATAACTGTCTTGATATGTCTGTATATTGTCTATTGCCAGTACTCTTGTAATTATTTGGCTCCAGCCACCGCAATGAAAGTTAATTATCATCCATGCATACATCCAATTGTCTAAAAACTCTTCGTAAGGCATTGTATCTGTTTCAACAACAACTGAAGTAATTTCTGGTATGTGTTCGTCTGTATCAGGTTCTAAATCTCCCATAATATAATCAGGTAGATCTATTGATTTAAATCCGTGTTCTGCTTTATGATCCGGTTGGTTACTTTGAGCGTTTTCTAATAGTTGATGGAACCATATTTCTATGCTTCTGTGTTGTCCTATATCTAATACATCACACAAACCCGCTCGCCAAGTCTCTGTAGTTTCTTTAGGCAATGGTAGTATTAGTTCTGTATAACTACCTATTCCTTCTGCGTTAAGTATATCCATCATGTCACCTAAATGACTTGTATCCATGTTCTTACGTTTAATAATATCTAATACTTGTTCGTCCATACTTTGTACAGACAATGTCATACCTCTATTGAATCCGTTACTGATAAACTTCTTAACTATTTCTATAACATTTTGTTTTGCATTCTTATGCCAGTTTGCATTTACAGTTGAAGGATATCCTGTTCTTGCTTGTACATCTAATATATAATCTGTTACTGCCATATCTCTTTCATGGAATATACCAAAGTTTGCATCAGCCATAAAGATGTATTCTATTTTATTTGCACCCAACCATTCTATCTCTTGATATACTTTCTCTTCAGGAAACTTTTTAATTTTTGCATAGGTTAGACTGCCCCAATCACAGAACGTGCAACTAAAAGGACAACCTCTATTAGTTTCAAGTGTCGTACTCCATTTAACTTCAGGGTTCTCTTTCATTATAGTTTCAAAGACGCCTGTCATATAAGGACTTGGTATGTTTAAGTCTTGAACTCTATTGGCTTTGTAAATCCTTTCAACAGAATTATTTTTGTAGTCTTTTAGGTATTGATTGAAACTTAGTTCACCTTCTGAAACAATAAATGTATCAACAAATGATAAAGTATCTGCCTGTGTTTCCAAATAGAACTCTGATATTTGAGGACCACCAAAAACTATATTAACATCAGGGTGTGATTTCTTAAGTAATTCTGCGAGTGCCTTATTGTATTCCCAATTCCACATATAGCAACTGAACATTACTATATTATCATTAGCAACTTTGTCTACAACATTTTGTATTTCTTCTCTTCTGAATACTAATTGATTAAGTTGTAGTATGTCTTTGAATTCTTCTGATTCTTTTGAATAACTATAAACACAACCTGAGCTGTAGGGTAGCCAATATCCCATAAAGGTGTTACCACCTTGTCGGAAGTTAGGCTGAACTATGCTTATGTTTATAGGATTCATTACATGTATATTTAACAAAAAGACCAGGAATAACCTGGTCTTAGTGAATCTTTTTAAGTAAGATTATACTTCGTCTTCGTCATCGTCACCGCTATCGGCTTCGTTGGCTTTGATTTGAGCTTTTGCAAGTTTGATGAAATCTTTAATCATATCATCTTTAGACTTACGAGCATCTAGTTTGATGCCCCACTCTAATTTTGCTAAGTCGTCGATCTGTTTTTTAGTCAACTTACTTAACTGTGCCTTTGTAGGTGCTTTTTGCACTTCAACAACAGGTGCTGGAGTAGGTGCTGGTGCTTTTGCAACAGGCTTACTTACTACTTTGTCCTCACCTTTGTTAAAGATTTTATATACAATAAAACCTACAACAACGATTCCGATAATTATACCAATTGAGTTTTCCATGGTTATTCTCCTAATAAATTATCTAATATTTGCAATGAATCATACAATCCATTACCCCTAAGTGGATGGTCTAAGTTTACAGGATTTATACGTTTGTAACCTGTAGCCTTAATTTTACTTTTGACTGAATCAATAATGGCAACATCATCTTCATCTGCTCCTTCAGTACTAAAGATATTATTCAATAGTCCTAAAAGTACAATATCAAAATGCAAGTATGTAAACCCAAACTGAGCTTCATCTCCTGCATCTACACCTAACCCATCCGTTGGTGTTGCGTAAACTGTTTCTTGTGGCACACCCATCATATCAGCAAGAGCAGGAACTTCCCAACTTTTGCTTAAACTTTGGATTGGTGCTACATCACCTACATCGCCATGTAGTGTCCAAAAGCCTGCCGAGAGTTCACTGAAATTGTCTGTACTTCCTACAATTCCTTTTTGTCTGGCCGCTTCATTGTATAGTGTGATCATCCTTAGCCTTGCTCTAATATTACCTCGCCTAATCTTACTTGCCTTGTCATCTTCTGTACCATCTACAGGCGGCATCTCATGTTGGTGTGATAATAGATTGTCGTATGCATCGGATAAATCTACTTGTTTATGTGTGATTCCTAGAGCCTTACAAGCATCTATTCCTCTCTGTGTCTCTTCTGGGTTTTGGTGTATAGGCAATGTTAAGCCTGTTACATTCCAGCCAGCCTTTTTAAACAAGGCGGCTGTTAAGGCACTATCTATGCCTCCACTCATACCTAATACTATATTAGATAAGTTGTATTTGTTTTTATATGTTGCTAAATCTGTAACTAAAAAGTTTCCTATGTCCTCTATTTTTTCTGAAAAGGAACCTATCTCTATTAGTTTATTTAAATGATTAGAGAAGAAGGATGACAAAACGGGTGCAACACCTTGTCTGGTATTGTACCGTAAAATATCTTTTCTAATATTCATACTACTATTTATAACTACTGTTAATTAAATTGCGGATATTTTGATTAAGATCCATATTATAAAAATGTATGTAAGGAAGTGAAGCATTTGATCTACACCATGTATTACCCAATACATTTGATCCTCAGATGTATATTTTTTATGTTTCCAAACATTACTTTTTGCATAGTCTATATGGTAATGGATAATAGAATCAAGTAAACCAAAAAGAATTACAGGAAATAAACTTAATATTGTTAAGTGCCATACGATTACTGAAGTAAGTACACCATGCCAACCTGCATGTGCTAGGCCGCCAAAGGCACCATAAGTTGCCTTGTCTTTGATCATCCAACTATATTGTGTGAAATAATCTGCTATTGTGTGTTTTAGTATGAATAAGGTAACTGCTATAAGTTCCATATAAAAGTATCACCGTCTTTAATTGCATTAACAGGCTCGCGAGCCCAGGATTGTGCAGACTCTATGTCCATTATATACATTTTTGCAGGTCCTATAGATGTTTCTACATTTATTTTATTATACATATTTTGGCTATTTTCGTCACTATAACCTTCTATATCATCTATTTGTCCTTCAACCCACTTGCTTACTTTCCATACTTCACCTTGTATGTAATGCTTACCTCTGGTTACAGCAGGAAAGGCGCCGAGATCATGCATATGATAATCTGGATAGGTAGTTTTTGCTTTACCTTGTAGTTCTCTGTGATCAACAGGAAAAGAATCTAATCCTCTAACTGGACCGCCTGATTTCAATGTGCCATATACGAAAACTGATGTCACAAGTTCTGAACTTGGTTCCTCTTGTTTCATACGCGGAGTTAATGGTTCGTTCATGCTTCTAGTTTTTCCTCTAATGCTTTAATTCTAGCATTCATTGTGCTTAATAATCTACTGGTATCAGCATCTAGAATTTCTGCTCTGCTTACTACAGCCATACTTTCTAGTTCATCCATCCTAGCATTTAAATCTGCTATTACAGTATTCTTATCATTAATTAATTCAAGCAATTCTGCTTTTGTCATTTGTGTTGTACTTTTCACTTTCATCTCTCTATTATATACTCTATTTATTTTTTGTCAAACAATCTCTGCCACATTTCCTCTTGCAACAAAAGTTTTACGGAATGTGTAACCGCTTTTATTACTAGGGGCATCTGCACTATGAGGGTAACTACCGTCAACAATGATCAGTCTGTTTGGTTTATATTCTATCTCAGCAATTTGATAATTATCTACAAGTTCCTTACTGAATCCTCTTTGCCCTTCTGCTTCTCTGCTGTAGACTCTAAAACTTCCTCCCCAATTCTTATTCCATACTTCGTTTATATGCCATAAGAGAGTAATGTTATTCTTTCTAAAACTATCTCTATGTACTGTACCTTGCAATCCTTGTGTCTGTCCGTTGATGCCTGCAAAATCAAACTGCAAAAAGTTTATACCGAAATCCTCACACATTTTATCTATAATGGATCTAGAAAATTCTGCATAATCTCCTTGTGGAGTCATCCACTTTTTAAACAGTCTTAGTATCCAAGTTATCTCTGTGGTCTCACCGTCCTCATAGGTTACATCATTATCGTAACTCCACCTATGTGTATTGTCTACCTGTTCATTAAATGCCTGCCACATGTCTTTTGGGCACCAATCGTCTATTACATGTATAGCATTTAAAGGCAATGACTCTAGTTTAAATATATCTGTATAGTATTTTACTTCCATTTTATCTTAGGTACACTCGCCCAAAGTCTTTCGTGTAAAAAATATATAAACATCTTAGTAAAGAACTCTATGCCACCTATCATCATTGCTATCTCTACATCTCCAATAATAAAATAGGCTATAAGAATTGTTGTAATTGTAGCGGTAATTCTCCACGTGAGACTCTTTGCTACACTTCTTGATATGCTGTCTGCCATAATCTTCTCCTTATGTCATATAATATTACAATACTTAAACCACTTAATAACATTCTAATATCAAATAACAATGCCTCTGAACTAAACGGAGGATACCATTGTCCAAAGTTTGCTATCACATGCCATACTAACCAACTACAAAACAGTGATGTGTATATTTTATTGTGTAGCAATTTACTTATAAATGGTGCTAAACCTATAGCACTATAAGTTAATAATTTACTACCGTGGTCTGGTAAAAATAAGTCTGACACAAACATTACTAAAACAGGAAGTAATAATCCTAAATTACTTTTTGTTAAGTAAGGCGCCACAACTGCTAATCCTAATAAAGGTTCACTGTTAGGTGGCAAGGGTAATAGTCTACTTATTACTAATGCTACAAACAGTATTGCTCCTGCTTTAATTGTTTTGAGCACTTGCCACTCTTTTCCTTAAACTAGTAGAACTAAAACTGTGGTCTCTACCATTGTATATAATTTTACTACCACGTTGTTTGGCAATATCTTTACCAGTAAAGTCTTTATTTTTATATTCTTCACCTAATACTCTGATATCTATTGGTAGTGTAAGTAATAAATCTATTAAGTCTTGCTCTGTATTGTAAATGATAATTTCATCTACATATTTTACAGCCGCCAATTGTATTTGTCTTTCAACAATACTTTGTACAGGTTTATTCTTTGTCGCTCTATCTAATGTAGGGTCGTTCTGCAATCCTACAATTAAAAAGTCACAATGTCTTTTTGCTTCTTCAAGCATGGTTACATGACCTGCATGTAGTAAATCAAATGTACTACAAGTAAATCCTATTTTGCCGCAGTCTTTATAACTAAGTTTCATCTGTATCTCTTATAACAGCCATTCCATTGCTATCTAAATTTTTACCTGCAACAACTTTACAATTTAAGAATGGTGTTTTGTTAATAACTCTTCTGAGCTCTTTATCTAACTTCTTACCATAGTTCATGTATTCGTTTGAATATGGAACTTCAACTATTATTGTTGCTTGTATTGTTTTCATTAATACTTTGGTTTATTATTGTTATTGAGCATTAGAATAATAAGCATAATTATTAAAATATATAATGCATAATCAAACATATTAAAACTCTACCATCTCTTCTATTTCTATAGCACTATTTACTACTGCTCCAAATAGTTTGCCACCTTTACCGGCACCACAATCTAACCAAACAACCCTTCCTCCTTGATCGTTTGTAAAATCATAAGGCTCTGGTTGAAAGTTATCAAAGTCTGGCTCTTCGCTTAAAGGAGCAGGGTCATGTCCTATAATAAGTGTTACGTTTTTAGGTACAGCATGTCTCCATTCATAAGTTCTTGCAGGATATGTTTGTCCATTATGTTCGAAACTTTTCTTATAATCTGCTTGTCCAAACATCATATCGTCTGTCATTCTGCGTGTAAGTTGTCCCCTAGGTTCTGCCGCCCAGAAGTCTTGATGCATTCCACCGTGTGTAATATATAGTTTGTCTTTTATTTTGATATAGTTTTGGCAATACTCCTCAACCATACGTCTAAAGTTTGCTTCAAACTCTTTGTCTGTCTTCATTTGTTCCAATGTAATCATGTTAGGCGGGCCTAGTATTACATTGGCTCCGTTGAGAGCTCTTATAATTTTGTGTTCGTGATTACCTTTGATCATTGATGCAACTGATTTATCTAACAATTCTAGCATTGCTTCTACACATTTTGCACCGTCAGTGCCGTTATCAATAAGATCTCCTACACATATTAGGTGTAGGTTATGTTCAGTAGCATATTCTATAGCCTTTTTAAACGGCTGATAGTCTGCATGTACATCTCCAATAACTAAATAACTCATACATATATTATAGCAAAAATATGCTAAAAGTCAAGCAAAAATGCACCGTGTAGCATACATCCAAAGATCATCCATATAAGAACTAGGTAACTCTTTGAACTCGCTTCTGACAAATCTAGTGTATGTTCCCTCAACTAGTGTCATAACAAATCTTGCATGTCTTTCGTTATTTAAAATAACATATAACTCTTTTTCTATGTTAGAAAGTAATAGATTTACACTATCTTTTATGTCTTGCTCGTCTGTAGTAAGTGCTTCTCTGTTTAATATTCTTGCAAAACCTGGATTTGTTTCTACAAATAGTATAAGGAATTGGAATATATTCCTAGTTCTATTCAAAGGATCTTTATGTACTAACTTAATTTCATTTAGTTTGTCACTCATTACTGTATCTATAAACTTAAATAGTTCTTGAAAGATTTCGCTCTTGCCTCTGAAGTGTTTATATAGTGCCGCTTCAGTCACATCTGTTTTTTCAGCAATAACTTTTGTAGTTATTTTGCCTATCTTATCTTCTTCTAAAATCTTTACTAAAGATTCTAAAATCATCTGCTTTCGGTTGACTATACTCACAATATTATTTATAATGTATTATTATCTTTATTGGTAAAAGTGATAAATATCCGTATATATAGCAATTCTTAGGGAGCAAATAGGATGGCACAGGTAAAAAATTACGGTTTAATAGGTGTTGGTACTGAGGTACAACTTGGTAAACAGGGACCTAAAATTAAAGGTGATGCCGACACTGATGTTTTAAGTGTAACAACAGAGGGCGATGCTCTTACAACTATAAGAGCCGCAAATGCTGTTACATCATCAGATCTAGTTACTAAAGCACAGTTAGATGCTAGTGCTACAGGATCAGATGGTGCTAGTTTACTATTAGGAGCGGCAACTGACAGTAGTTATACTGATGGTGCTTTACAAACCCTTACAACTACAACAAAAATTTCAGATGGTATTGACTTTCTTAACGAAGCATTAGAGAATGTTAGAAACGATACGTTTGTTAAGAGTGTAGACTTTACAACTAACGTTGCATCAGGTGGTAATCCATTATCAGTAACATTGACAACAAGTGTTGTTGGAACTGCTAATAGATATACTATTGTTTGGGGAGACGGAGATACAGATACAGCAACAGCAGATAGTACTCCAAGTCATACATATACTGATAACAGTAATTCACCATATACAGTGGCAGTAACAGCCTTTAATAACAATGGTTCAGGTGAAGGTAGTACAACAACTACAACAAAAACTAATTTTATAACACTATATACCGCAACTCCTGTAGCAGACTTTGAATTATATACAGCAAGTGCAGGTGGTAGTGCATTAACTGGCGACAATAGAGAGATTGATGCTGGTGAAACAGTATATTTAAAGAACGTTACTACAAATTCAAGTACTGCAACATGTACATACCAAATTAATTGGGGCGATGGAAGTGGCAATACTTCAGTAGCAAGTGGTGCCGCTGGTGATGTAGGTCAAGCAAGAGTAAGTCACACTTATTCAGCAGATAGTGGCTCCGGCAGATATACAATTACTATTCAACAAACTGCTCATAATACAGCAGATCCAGGTGAAGTAGGTAGTACAGCAACAGATTTATTAAAAGTTTATAACCCAAGTATAGCCGCACCAAGTGGATTAAGTACTAAAACTTTATCGTTTGGCGAGAGTACACAGGGTTCAAGTCCTAGACTAGCACACGGTTATACAGATAACAGTACAGAAGATAGTGTTACCGTTGGACAATCAGTAAGTAGAATAACAACAACAAGTGCAGGATCTGATACAGATTCAGCAACGTTATCAAGTTTTGCTTTTAATGGAGATGCAGGTAACATTAATGCAATAGTTGATGGTGTTTCAAGTGGAACAATAACATTCTCAGGCAGTAGTGATGTTGGCAGTAGTGGTAATATTACAGTTACAGCAGAAAGCGATTACCAATCATTAAATAGCTCAGGAGCAAGTACAACTTTTGCAAGTAGTACATTCTCACCAGCACTTTACAAAGGATTTAAGGCTAAAGTTTCTGTAACATCTACAGATTTAGCAACAGGTTCGCATAGTATGAAAATGCAACATACTACATCAGGTAATACAAATGTTATTAGTTTTATAAAAGACGACGTAACAAGTACACCAACAGTAGATATGAGTGCGGCCGCACTAGCACAAGGTGGTGCTGGAACACTTGCGTACGAATCAGGTATTCCTTACTACACAGACGATGCAACATTAACATTAACAGGCGTTAAAGTTTATAATTGGATAGGACAAACTTATAAAAATGATAGTACTCCTTTTGATGTAACAAACGGTACAAACTTTGAAAGTACATCAGGTAGTGTTATTAGTACTGCAGGGCATAGTTACGCGGCAGTTGATGGAACTACAACATATTTAAATGGTGGTATTCCAAAAGCAGACACTGGTAAAGATAGCAGTAACAAATATACAATAGGTAGTATCACAGTAAACGTTGGTGCAGGTGGCACAGGTGTTGAACAAGTTAAAGCAAGAATGAATAGTGTTAATGGTACTGGTTCTTATGCAGAATTTACAGGTACTAAAGTACAAGCATTAAACAGTAATTCAGGAGTTTATGAAACTATACCAGTTGCAGATTCCTTAGGTGCTACGCATGATGACGATGGAAAACGTATTACAGGCTTCCCAAGTAGTGATAACCCAAGTTTCAGTAGCTCAACTAATTACTATACAGGAAGTGTTTGGAGTGGTGTTCAAACCATAGCAGGCACACAAGAAGCAGTTACACGTTTTGGTGACTTGTCACACTTTACAACAGATTTAAGTTCAGGTTATTTACCAGCAGGTCCAGACTTGAACACAGGCAGAAGTGGAGCACAATACTTTACTTTTGCATTTAGAAGAACAGCAATGGCTAACTTTACAGTAAGACTAAGTGGAAAGGTAAGTGGTTTCTTTATTGCGGCTCCGGCCACAGGGATAGATACTGCTAGTACACTAAGCGGATGGATTGATGCTGGTACTACATATGGTGGTGCAGGTACTCCAGGTGCTGATACAGGTAACGGTGGTAATGGTTCTAATGGTTGTGCATTTACATCTGGAGACAGAATTGTAGACGGAACAACATATAGTAACAATACATTTACATTAACATTAGGTGATCAGAATGGTACTAACTCGTTTGGTAACCAAGTACTGGTTAGAATAAAATTAGAGTCAGGCGACTCACTAACAGCATTGAGTATAGAATAATGGCAATAACAGATAGTCAAAAAGTAGATTTACTTTGGAAAAAGGTAGGTTTTGGTAAAGCCAAAACAGATACTAATGCAAATAAATTTGCACCAAATGAAGCGGTTGTATCCGAATTTATTATCAAAACATCTCAGATTTGGACTAACAGTTCAGATATCCCAGGCGTTAAACCAGGTGCTAATAGTAGTATCGTTGCACTATACACAGATGCAACTGGTGGTGCTTTAGAAACCACTGAAGACGGTACAGCAAGTGATAATCGAACATGGAAAACAGGTACAACTAATTGGATACCACCAGGGTTCGGTGCAACATATCAGTTAAAAGTTTTTGCGGCGGCAACAGGCACAGAAGATCCTGAAACTAATGGTACACAACTATTTGAAACAGGTTCAGGTAGTGATGACCAATGGTACTTTGATTATCAATCAGGTATACTTAACTTTATTGGTAACAATATACCAACTGCTATTGCAACAAGTGGAAGTAATGTAATTTTTGTTTCGGGTGCTAGGTATATAGGTAATACAGGTATAGGTGAGGCCGAGGGTGCTTCACAAACATTTAGAAAGGCTACTTTGTCAGCAGTTTATAGTGATAACACAATTAAAAACGGTGACTTAATAGAAGTTACTGATGCCGGTGATGGTGAGTATGCAGTTTATATTGCTAAACAAAACAATCCAACAGCAACAGGTCATTTAACATTAGTTAGTAGTAAAGATAGTGCAGGTGCTGATGCGGCCACTTTAAGTGCTAATGTAACATACAATGGTGGCAATGTTACTTTAGGTGATGTAAGTGCTACAACAAGACCTTTAAGTGTTATTGTAGATGTTACAACGGCATTTGACGGTTCTAGTGTAATTACTATTGGTGACGAAGATGACACAGATAGGCTTATGGGTACTAGTTATATTGATTTAAGTGCAACAGGTGTATATGAAACAAATCCAAGTTATGTGTATGCTGATGTCTTAGATGCCAATAATACTATTAAAGTTTATGTAACTGCTGGTACTAGCTCACAAGGTGCGGCGACTGTTTTAGTTAGTTATTCTTAAACATATCTAAAATACGTTCGCTAATTTGTCCTATATCATCTCTTTCAAGATCATATAAATCACTCATTCTATCAACAGCACTTTTAATACTAACTAAGGATTCCGACTTTGCTTCTTGTATATGTTTATATACAAATCCTCCCTCTCTAAACTCAGGCTCTTTTATAATTTCACTTGCTAATTGATCATAGTCTTTCAAAGTTATACTCCTTTTCTAAAACATCATAAAAAAGAGGCTCTCCCTTTGATACATTCTCTTCCCATTCTCCTGATGCTTCATCGTTTGCATCATCAGAAACATATTTGTAGCAAACAAAGTCAACATTCATATAAGCACAAACCTTAGCAAGAGCATAGGCTTCCATGTCTACAATATTAAATTTATTTCCCTCTAATATATACTGTAACTTATCTAATGTTTCTAAATCATCTACAAATTGATCTTGTGTTCTGCATATTACTCCTTCTGTTCCAAAATTAATTGTCCCAGCAATCGCTACATCATCTCCGAATGTAATACCTTTACCTTTAGTTAATGTCCCACAGTACATATCTCCTTGTACAAATGTTGTAACCTTTACTAACTCTCCTTTTGTTACACCATGTATTCCTCCACAGGTACCAAAGTTAATAACAGTTTTTATATGCGGATTACTAACAAGATATCTTGTAAGAATGTGTGTAGCATTTACTTTACCTACTCCTGTAAACAATAAGTTTTTTGGTTGTGCATTTGGTAATTCTGATGCTAATGCAGATACAATTAAGTATTCTTCTGTCGGGGGTTTCATTGTAGGGAATAGCTCTCCCTGTTTAAAAGTCATAGTATTTTCCTATATTTGTTTCCATTACCTGTTTAAGTTTTATCCAAAGACTACTGCCTGTATTTGTTAAAAGTCTCTGGTTGTGTTGAATCTTTTTGTTTATCTCTACAACATGTCTCTCGTAATTTGCTACATCGAATTGAGACATATTTGTACATGCTCTATCTATTCTATCCATACCATATGTTAATAAGTCATGATCGTAAGATAATATCTCATCAAACATTTGAAATCCTAGTTGATCTAGCATGTAATGAGTAGCAGAATTACCTAATACAATTAAAGGATGTCCTTGTAACATAGGGTAAATAGTTTTTTCGCTTATATAAAAGTATTGCTCTGCAATAGAACAGGCATCTTGATAATCATCTACACCATAATTAAAGTTTTCGTTTACGAGTGTAAAATATGTATCGTCATAGATATACTTAGGATGATATCTATATAATACATTAAATTCTTTATCATCATGCAAAGATATACTTGGCATGGCATCTAAAAATTTCATTATACCTGGAAAGATCTTCTCATCAAATCTAGTCATGTCTGCTCTGTGTGATGTCATATCATATACAGTTTGTCGTAATGCGTCATCAGTATAATGATCCCCCGGCCTTTGATACGATATTATTGCTTGGCTTTCTACCCCACTTTTATTAATTGCATATTGTGTGGCAAATTTATCCGGCGTCCATCTCCATTTTAAATTATTAAATGTATTTGGTTTATCAGTTGACCAAGTATCTACAGTAGGATGTAAGTCTATTACATTACAGTATGGATTTACAAGTCTAGCAAATAAAGAAGGAAAAGGTATATATCGTTCGTGCGTTGGATTGTTTGATAATCTTATATCCATAAGAAATAACTCAGGATATTTGTTTAACACATTATCTATCTCGTCTGGACTTATAGGTTCTTGACTTGTAAACAATATTGTTTTTCCAAATTTAGATATGTAGTCTTCTATTAGACTTTCTATACGTTCCTTTTCTGTCTCATAAGGTGTACTGCCTATATCTAATACTACAAGAGAATCTTTTGGATTATTACTCCATTCGTATTGTATGCCTATAGTGTCAAGTATATGATGGAAACTTGTATAAGGAGGTTGTTCCCATAGCAACGATTCTAACTTCAAACCGTTTATTTTTTGCCCTGGAAGTGTGTTATAAAATACTTTTATTGTCATCGTCTGTAATAAAAAAACTGTTTATCTTTCCCGTATCCTTTATAATACCTTGTACAAACTCTTCTGGATGTTTGAAGTTATGACTTATACATTGCCCAAGTTGATGTCTACCAGGTGTGTACATAGGATTATTTAAATCTAAATACTCGCCTACATTGTTATCTTCTATCCATTTATTATACAGTAACATTTGATCTGTTTGCCATTCATCATCGGTACAAGAGAACCAATCAAATTGTACCCAAGGATTTAATTCTACTTGCTGACTTATCATATTTTTGTGTACAAGTTCTATATCATCTGTAACACTACATGTAAATAAGTCTTTTCCTACTGTACCAAAGTCTAATGTTAATGCACCATGAGGTCTAATCATTGTAAAGTCTTTGTAGTCTGATTGAACTAACTGCCAAGTATTCTTTTCTCCGTAAGGCGGTTCAAACTTTAAACTTGTAAAGTATGTTTGCCTATCTTCCATCTCTGAATCGTTAGCAACTTGACGCTCATTAAAATGTACTAAAAGATTTATTGCTTGTAGATCATTCCATATTTCTTCATACTCGTTTCTAAGAGATAGTTTGCGTTCGTTGAGTTCAACCATTCTTGTTTCAAATATATCGTGTAACTCGTTACAGTTTTTTATGCGAGTATCTAGTATATCAATAGTATTTAATTTAAGTTCTTCTGATATATTAAACCAATACATATCATTATTATTAATTTTGTCTATAATTCTATTCATCTCAACACGAGATTCTAAAATAGTTTTGTTATCTAAACTTCTATAAACATCATAAATATATCTAAAGAAGTGATCGTCTTTGTCTATTACAGACTGCATTCTTTCTTTGTAGCAATCCACAAAATGTTTTGTAAGGTCGAGATCATTTAATTCCCAGGTAACTATATTTGTATCTGTTTGGTTTAATAGATCATGTGGGTCTTTGCGAAAGAATTTATGTTCGCCTACATTACTACCTGTATAATTTACGACTCCAGGTTCGTATACTATATGATATCTCATTTGTCATAGCCGAGAGTCTTATTGGGAGCAGTATTTTCGTTTACGAATTCAAATACCTTTTGTATATGTTCTAAGTCAGCCTCACTTCTAAGACTACATAGTTCGTTTGCAAAATGTAATTCTACTTTGTGTTTTAATGCAAGTTTTAATAGTTCTAATCTACGTTCAACGTCATCAGGTAAACAGTATATACTACAGCATACAATAGCATCAATGCCGTAGCCTGTAATGAACTTCTCTAAACCCGGTAGCCAATCTACATACTCGTTTTCAAACTGATAGTCATTAATCTTAATGCCATGTTTGTCACAGTATTGTCCTATGACATTTCTTTGGAAGGGTAACGGTATTGGATTACTGAACTTACTATTCCATCCTGCATAACTAATCCACTTCTTGTTTACGTCTATGTCTCTAACATCATCACGTTCGCCAATGAATCTAAAATAACCTCCTGGAAGTTTTCTATGATAGTGTCCGCCTTTGGGTAAAACCCTACCATCCATACTCCAACGTGTTATGTCTGTATCGTTATTAAAGTTACCATGTATATGATGTTGTTGGAATAAGTGTGCTTGTCCTGGTTCTAATGTTACAGGGAAACAATGCTCTGCACATTCGCCCTGTAGTTCATCGTAACTCATAGTTTCTTCATAGCATCTTTTAGTTAAGTCGTCGGACTCTTCCCAGCCCATAATCTGCATTGAGTTATTACCATAGCATTTAGTGAACGGTGTCCATATAGTTCTTAAACCTAAACCGTTTCCTACCCAGATACCTTGATGGAATGCAAGTAGCCTACCTTCCTTTGCTTGGTTAGGTATAACCATTCTGATTGTGAAGAAACGTTGTAACATCCATTCCTCACCATCAAGCAACTCTGGAACATATTCTTTATAATATGCATCTACTTTTTTAATAAATCTTTCTTCGCCACATGTGTTTTGTAAGTGTCTTCCTAACTCTACAAGTTCTGTAGCATCTAATACTTTGTGTACTGTTTCAAGTGTTTCTATCTGTGGATACTTTTCTTTAGCAACACCTAGCCAAAACTCTGGCCAGTTATGTTTATCTAAATTGTATTCTAATGTTTGATTGTCCCATCTAGGATCTAAATTTTGTAAGCTCATATGCTATCCTGTCTGTGTTCTGTTTTACTAATGTTGATATTTATCTACTATAAATAAAGATATGAGGATAGAACGGCTTGACTTTGATACTATAAAAAATATATGGGGAAAGGAACTATGGCCGAATAGATCAAGTGCTATAGAGTCACATAGTGCTATGACATGGCCTTTTGAGGGCAACCCTGAACCTATTGATATGAATATATTTACATACAAGCCTACTTTTTTAGGAGCATATATAGACAATAGCCTTGTCGGTGTAAACTCTGGTCACAGAACCTCAGAAGATCAGTATAGAAGTAGGGGAGTATGGGTAGATCCTAACTATAGAAAGAGAGGAGTATCTCAAATGTTATTCCTTATGACTGCACATCAGGCAAAAGTAGAAGGGTGTGATATGTTATGGAGCATTCCAAGAAAAACCGCCCTACCAGCATATACCAAATTTGGCTTTGAGACTGTGGGCGGATTCATTGCAACTGAAACATCAGAAGCAAATATTTATACTAAGTTAATTCTGTAAATGTTCTAACATTACAGGCGCTCCAGACACTACAAAAGGATCTCCCTCTGTATTGTCCTCTATGCCTGGTTCTACAAAAAGTGCTTCAACAATACCATTGTCAACAATCATACTGTATCTCCAACTTCTCATTCCCATTCCGATATTAGTCTTATCTACTAAGAATCCCATCTTTCTTGTAAATTCTCCTGATCCGTCTGGAAGAGGTTTTACATTTTGAATATTTAAAGAGTTTAACCAAGCATTCATTACGAATGTGTCATTGATACTAATACAATATACGTCGTCTATACCTAATTCCTTAAGGTCATCATATGCCATCTCGTATCCAGGCAAATGTGTGCTTGAACATGTAGGCGTAAATGCTCCAGGCAAACTGAATATTACTACTCGCTTGTCTTGAAATATGTCTTGTGACTTAAGATCATACCATTCAAACCCTGGTGCTTCTGTAATTTCACGCCTTGTTTTAAATGTTACGTCTGGTACTCTGATATCAAATGCCATTTAATTCTCCTACTTAGGTAATTTACCGTAT
>TARA_R110001592_G_scaffold148914_2_pt1 | contig 54745 bp, 52 predicted proteins | sample TARA_R110001592 | Tara Oceans TARA_R110001592 (sample SAMEA4398387) | marine metagenome | biome: Polar Biome; feature: [SRF] surface water layer (ENVO:00010504); material: water (ENVO:00002006), including particulate matter (ENVO:01000060) such as... | depth 5 m | reverse complement strand
GGTTATTATGTCTTAACTGGGGTAGTCGAATCCATTAAACCACGTCAGCCTTTTGTTATTTAGCTTGTGCTTTGCTTTAGGTTTTTGTTGTCGGTAATTATGAGGCGTGTAAAATACCGCCATTATTTATTCCTTCTTCAATTAGTAAAACGTATTTATGTTCGAATTAAAATATCAAACCCCTAAAGCATGGGCCGAAGTTGTGCTTAGTGACTTCGATGCCTTTTTAACCGATCACGCGGCAGCAGAAAAAAAAGCCTCAGGTATGGCGATGTCGATGATTTCTCACTATCCCGATCGTAAGTCTGTGGTGAAAGCTATGGCCGATTTAGCCATTGAAGAGCTTATTCACTTTAAACAAGTATTAAAGTTAATTTATGCCCGTGGTGGCCAATTAGGTGCTGATGAAAAAGACCCTTATATTAACCAAATTCGTAAAGTTTTTCGTAATGGCAGTGATGTGTTTTTTATGGATCGGTTAATCGTTGCCGGCGTTATTGAAGCTCGCGGTCATGAACGATTTTCTTTAGTGGCACAAGCATTACCCGAAGGTAAAGATAAAGACTTCTATCAAAGTATTGCTAAATCAGAAGAAAAGCATAAAAACTTATTTATTGAACTCGCTTATGAATATTTTGATAAGGCTGATGTTGATCAGCGTTTAGATGAAGTTTTAGAGATAGAGGCTGATATTTGCATGGCATTACCGTTTAGAGCTGCTTTGCATTAATTCGAATTTTCAATATGAACCATGCTAATGCTGTGCGACAAGGACACAATACCTGTGCTAAATATTTAGCGCATTATGCCGAGCCAGAAACACAATCTTTAACTTCGTTTCCACAGCGGTTGAGTTATCAGCAGGTTCTTGTGATCCCTGCCTTTGAGGAAACCGCCGCGTTTATTGAGCGTTTTGTTAACTCAGTACTTGTTGAGCAGAGTTGTTTACTGATTGTGGTGATTAACCAGCCTGATAATGATCTCGGCCTTGCGCATTATCAAACACAAGTAGATTTGAGTAACGCTATTGCGCAACAAGGTGGGGTCATTTGGCAGCAAGATAACTTACAGTTAATTGAATTGTGTCAAGCAAATAAAAACCAGCGAATAAACTCCGCTATTTTAATGGTTAATCGTTATCATCATGCTATTCCTGCTGAGCAAGGGGTAGGTTTAGCAAGAAAAATTGGTGCCGATTTAGCGGTTACATTGTTTTATGCTGGTGTTATTGCAAACCCGTGGATCCATTCAAGCGACGCCGATGCTTATTTACCTGATAATTACTTTACGGTACATGCTAGCGATAATTTAGCACTTAAACAGGCCGTAGCAACTTGCTGTAATTTTTATCACCACAGTGATCAGCAAGCCATTTATCAAGCCAATAAGCTTTATGAACGTGCTTTACGTTATTATGTTGCGGGTTTGGCGTATGCTCAATCTCCTTACGCTTACTTTACTATTGGTAGTACGTTATCTTTTGATATGTTGGCGTATTGTCAAGCGCGCGGTTTTCCTAAACGTAGTGCTGGAGAAGATTTTTATTTGTTGAATAAACTCGCGAAATTAGGGGATGTGGTTTATTTGCCCGATGTGACTATCAAGCTCGATGCTAGACCTTCGCAACGAGTACCGTTTGGCACCGGGCCGGCAGTACAAAACATTATGCAACTTACCGAGCAAGGGCAAGATTACCTCTATTATCATCCAACAGTTTTCATCGAATTAAAAGCGTGTTTACAGGCCTTTGCCATATTATGGCAACACCGGCTGCAGCCCGAACTTTGGTTTGCCGGCTTGTCTGACACAACACAGCAAGCGTTGAAAAATATTGGTTTACTCACTTTTATCAGCAAGCAAAAATCAGCAAAACAAGCGCAATTTAATAAACAACTGACGGTATGGTTTGATAGTTTCAAAACCTTAAAATATATTCATGCCCTGCGTGAACAAGGGATAGCAAGTATTGCCCTTGAGCAAGCTATTGCCGAAGCACCGTTTAGCTAGGTGCTTCGACACTGATACTTTAAATTTGATGATTAAAGATGATTGTTGACGTTATTAACCACATAAAATAGGCAATCTGAGCGCACTATGTCAGTTTGATTTGATGCCATAAATATTTTTATGCTGGTGGCACAAACCAACTTATTGTCATCCATTCTAAAGTAATTTTCGATGACGTTAACCCCTTGATCATTGAGCATCTCCAGATTTTCTAAACCGTTATCATCTAGCCAACCGAGTAATAAACCTTCACAGCAGCCACCGTAATTAAATTGTTCAATGTTCTTTCTTAGGGTTACACCACTATAGCTTTCATCATGCTCGCTAAATGAAAGTTTTCGCTGAGCTTTAATCACTAAACGCAGAGGTTTATAAAGTATTTGTACGGCTTTATCTTGTGGCAAAGCAGAACGGATATCACATTGAGCAAATTGTTTAATACCATTATAAGCCGCTTCGTGTGATTGGTCATCAGCACTGCCTCCGCATTCAATTGTTACCACAGGGCAGGAGAAGTCTAACTCCATCATTGCGCCAATGCTGATATCAGACAAGATTAAAGTGTCACAAAAGTAGGAAGCAAGCGATAAAACATTTGGACTGATCAAGGTACTAACAGCAAAAGCTGGGCCATTGCCTGAGGTATTGTGTAAATCGATAATTGATCTTGGGTTCACTTCTCTTATTGCCGTTTCTATTAACTTTGCGCGTTGGATATAACCGTCAATATCTTTATTTTCGCCATCTTTACTGCTTCTTATCGCCTCTTCGTTAAAACAACGATTCAAGTCAACACCATTCGGTAAGTATCGGTGACTGAATAAATGCTGATGTGTAGCAGCTTCAACCGATGAAATTATAATACGAATGTTGGCTTTAGGTTGAGGTAATGAATTTTCCGTGGTCAGCCATCGATGTACTGCTATAAGACCCGAAGGTTCATTTCCATGTAATAATGTTGAAATAACTCGCCATTCATTACTACTCTCGCCTTTGATATCTATAACGGTAAGACCAGTTAGTGATAGCAAAAACTGTTGATAGTCGGCATGTAACGTACGACTGCATGGGTCGACTAAATAGTTTATTTCGCTAAAATCTATATCCATAACTTACCTCAAAACGCGAGTGATATTCGCGAATATTTATTAAATCTGTGCTGCAAATGACAAACGAGTGCTTGAAACTAAAGCGCAGCTTGCCTAAAAAAGCTATAAACCACTAGCCAATGTATATTTTTATTGAGTGCATTGAATTACACCGTTTTGATAGCATGACATAAAGTTTTATTGTTGGTCGTTGACTGAGGTCAAGTAAGGCGGTGATTTTTACTGAAATGTTGGCTTAATTCAATTTTTTAGCCAATCATTCACTTTAGGGGATAAATATTAGGCAACAGACTTAGGATTAAGTTATTCGCCACATGAGTATTATCCCACCATTCTATTGCTTTATCTGAGCTTTAAATGCTTATTAATATGATGGAAAATACGCTGAGTTGCATCTCTATGTTTTGTTATCCGTTAGTCATTTTACCTATATAAGGTGGCTCTTAACTAAGTTTAGGTGCTTGATATAAATAATATTAATTTCTCGGTGATCTATTTCGACAACTTATTTCGGTATTATACTAATTCTACTAAGTTTCTTCCCACTCAGTTGAAGTTTAAAAGGTTTAGCGGCACAGGTTCACCGTTGCAGACTGAACCTAAGTACATCCATGTAGGCAAGACATTGATTTTGATAAAGGTTATTACCTTATCGAAATCAATAACGCTATGAGTCAACTGGTTATAATGTCCATTAAGCCGAACAGGGGTTATTTACCTTGGTATTATTTTAATAATTACTTATGCTGATAGTCTTACTATGAGGATATCAATATATGCAAACGGCAGTTGCCAATATTTTGGCTCAAATTGGATCGGTGGTAATTGGCAAGCCTCATCAAGTGAAATTAGCCTTGAGCTGTTTACTTGCTAAAGGTCATATCTTAATTGAAGATTTACCCGGTATGGGTAAAACAACCTTAGCGAATACTTTGGCGTTAACCTTAGGTTTGTCATACCAGCGAATTCAATTTACTTCAGATTTAATGCCGGCTGATGTTATTGGTATTACTATTTTTGATGATGTGAAAAAATCATTTCTCTTGCATCCAGGGGCGATATTCAACCAAGTAGTACTTGCCGATGAAGTAAACCGAGCAAGCCCTAAAACCCAAAGTGCTTTATTAGAAGCCATGGAAGAAGGGCGCGTGAGTGTGGATGGTGTGACACATCAGCTACCTGAACCTTTTTTTGTTATTGCCACGCAAAATCCTATGTCGCATGCCGGTACATATCCGCTGCCTGAATCACAACTAGACCGTTTTATGATGCGGCTTTCGTTAGGCTTTCCTAACATAGATGCGGAGCGAAAAATATTACAGGCAACAAGCTCCCATCATGATACAACTGATATTAAAGCATTCTTAACGGTTGAGCAGTTACGTGAAATACAGCTGCATATCAGTCAGATTACTGTGGCTCCGGCAATTATCGATTATGTTATTGCGCTCTGTAGAGTAAGTAGGCAGGTAGAATCACAAGCAAAAGCCTTATCACCACGAGCAGGAAAAGCTTTGTTAGCCACAGCTAAATCTTGGGCATTTATGGAAAATCGTGATTATGTTATTCCTGATGATATTCAGGCGGTATTTTCGGCAGTATGTGAACATAGATTAGCACCACAGCAGCATCATATTTTTGATGAAGTTAATGAGCTTTCTCAGCAAATACTGTCGCAAGTTGATCCAACTAATCCATTACTTTAAAACGAGGCCGTTCTGTTAAATCAATACATTAAGCGAGTCTATTGAATTTAATTGCCATAAAAGGAGCGCTACTTGCTCAGCAAAGAAAAAAGCAGTGTCTTTACCGCGATATCAGCAGCATTAAAAGCTTTCATAAATAAGCGGATTAATGTTTGGCTAATACGACGTATTCCTCAAGGTTGTCAGCAACAGATAAATTATCGTAATATTTTTATTATGCCAACGCGTTTCGGTGCTTGTTTTGTACTGTTTATGCTGTTGTTATTTTTGCTTGGCACAAATTATCAGAATAATGTCATTATTTTGCTTAGTTATTTGTTGGTGAGTTTTTTCATTGTCGTGTTACACCATAGTTTTTTAAATCTTTCTGGCTTACGATTTCAAGCTACCCAATCAATGCAAGGCTTTGTTGGCTCAAAGTTATACTTTCCTATTGTTGTCAGCAGTAACAAAGCACGCTTTAGTATTCGTTTTGCTTTGGAACAGTCAGCCACTATGACTAAAAGCCAGCACGATAAATTGAACAGTGAAGATAAACTGTTGGGAGTCACACTCGAGCAATTGGTTGTAGGAGAAAACAAGGTACAAGTGCCATATCAGGTGTGTCAACGTGGTCAATATTCGCTTGGGCGAGTGTTGATTATTAGTGAGTATGGTTTTGGCTTATTTAAAACTTGGACTCGACTCGACTTTGCTCAACAAATTACAGCATATCCCGAGCCTGTTGCTTATGCTTGGTCTGCTGCTCAACGAGGTGCAGATAGTGAAGAAATAAATAATAGTGTTGCAAGTTATCAAGACAGTTTTCAATCTGGACAAGATGAATTTCATCAATTGCGACATTATCAACTTGGCGAGCCCTTTAGCCGTGTGGCATGGAGGCAAGTAGCCCGTGGCCAAGGTTGGTTAACTAAGCAATATCAACAAGCATTATCGGCAAAGCTACAATTGGATTTTGATCACTTACCGGCCGGTAATCTTGAACAGCGTTTAAGTTGGTTAAGTTTTGCAATTAAAGACTGTCATGAGCAGCAAATTGCTTTTTCATTAAAGTTACCTCATCAAAGTATTGCGTATCATCATAGTGCCCAACACACCTTAAAATGCTTAACGGCATTAGCATGTTATTAGTTTGGGCGTTGAGGCTGTTTTGGCTATCAAAAGTTAATAAAAATAGATTCGGGAAAGAGTAAACGAATTAATGAATTCTTGCTAAATGTTGAGCTTGGTCGGTGATTAACGGGAGGGCTATGAGTAAAGTTAAAAATAGCAAAAACAATAAACGCAATAGCGATATGCCGCTGATGCTCAATAGTAATGTGTTTTTTTCCTTGTTAGTTTTGCAATTTCTCAACCTGTTAACCTTAGCTATGCAGTTTCATTGGCTGTATATATTATTTGCTAGCATCGCTTTAGCAACACAATTTGCTGTGCATGTTAAGGCCACGCGACAGTCCTTGTTAAACGCGTCAACAAATCAAACTTCCTGTTATTACCCAGCGCCGGCAATATTACCCACTTGGGCGATATTATTATTAGCCATAACTGGCAGTGTTGTTATTGCAGCAGCCGGACGTGAGTTGGGATTATTGCTAAGCATGATCCATTTATTATGTTTCGCTTATAGTTTGAAAATGTTTGAAATACTTAACCGTAAAGACTTATATCAATTAGTGATATTAGGTGTTTTTGTTGCCGCATCATCATTAATTTTTATGCAATCAATTTATTATTCATTAGCGATTATTGTCTTAGTTTTTGCTAATTTTTATATTTTACTGAGCTTTTTTACTGCTAAAATGCTGTTACCAACACAAGTTAAATTGCTCTGTAAGCTTAGCCTTTATTCAATACCTTTTGCCGTTGTGTTATTTGTTGGTTTTCCAAAGTTAAGCCCGCTTTGGCAAGTGCCGAATGTTAAATCTGCAAAGGTAGGGCTTTCCGAGCGGGTTAAAATTGGTGATATTGCGCGGTTAGCTTTGTCGAATGAATTAGCCTTTAGAGTTAGTTTTGAAGATCGCAGCCCAGCGCATGCGCAATTGTATTGGCGGGCGTTGGTGTTAGATGATTTTGATGGCACAACTTGGCAACAGGCCGAGCAATACTCAACACAAGGTCGTCAGCAGAGTAATGATTTTGCTAATTTAAGCCATGCCAACAGTGCTGTAAATATTGAACTGCGTGGCAAAGGGATCGGTTATCAGGTGATTGCTGAGCCTAGTTTTCAGTCTTGGTTATTTGCGCTCGACTTTGCAACAAGTGAGCAAGCTAACATTGGTCAGCGTAATGACTTTGCTTTGTTTTATCATGGCATTATTAGCCAAACATTAAGTTATCAAGTTACTAGTTACCCTGACACTATACTCTCTCCTCAGCTGACTGATGCAACACGGTCTTTGAATCTGGCATTAACTACACAGAATAACCCAAAGTTAACAGCAAAAGCACAACAACTACGTCAGCGTTATAGTGATGATGCAAAGTTAATTGGTCGGGTATTAGCTGACTTTAATCAAAACAATTATTATTACACTTTGCAGCCACCCGGCTTGAACAACAATAGCTTGGATGAGTTTTACTTTGATACTCGGGCTGGCTTTTGTGAGCATTATGCTAGTGCTTTTACTTATTTAATGCGTGCTGCGGGTATTCCTGCGCGTATGGTGGTAGGTTATTTAGGGGGAGAGTTTAATCCTAATGGCAACTATTTAAGTGTTTATCAGCGTAACGCTCATGCTTGGACAGAAGTATGGTTGCCTGAGCAAGGTTGGCAGCGAATAGACCCAACGGCAGCGGTTGATCCTGAACGGGTGGAAAGTGGCTTCTCGAACAACTTAATGCAGGAATATGCTGATTTATCGTCAGGACTTTTTTCGTTGCAGCCCTTGCGAACTATGCAGTGGTATAAACAACTTAAAATGCAAATCGAGGCTATTGACTACCACTGGACGCGTTGGGTTATTGGATATACCGGACAAAAACAAAGTCGTGTGATGGCTCAGTTGTTAGCTAATTTAAAAGCAGGTAAAAATGCATTTTATCTGCTGGTAGTATTAGTTTTAATCGTGTTAGTCGTTAGTTGCTATAAACTTGTGCCTGCGAAGGGGAAAAACCAGCATAAAATCACCCAAATATACTTGCAAACCCTAGCGTTAATGGCTAAACATGATTTAGTCAAGGAGAAGTCGATGACAGGTCAGCAATTTACTGATTATATTGCCAAAAATTGCCCCAGATTATTAGCGGATTTTGTCGTTATAGCTGATAGCTTTGAGCAATACTCGTATCAAAAATTTAACCGTGAGGACAGTAAGCAAGCACTTAATCATCACCGGAGTAAACTAAAATACCACTATCGGCGTTTACGTTGGCAATTGTGGTTAGCTAAGCTTGGCATACAATAATTGCCGCTCGTGTAATTTGCTATTAAGTGATTTGTTGGTGACTGAGCTACTTGCTATGTGAGCTGCTTAACGTTACCGGTTTTATTAACTGGGTTATTGATTTTGATAAGATTCCTAGGTGGATGAAGGGCAATAGGGCAAGGCATGGGCAGTTACCGAGAACAGTCATTTTCTCTAATCAATGCTTGCCTAAAGACATTGCTCATTGCAGCTGCCCCCTGCATTTTGAAGCTGCATGGGGATATTAATGCGGAACATTTGCATTTACGCAGTTAAGTTTATACCTTAGTAGGGTAAATCGTTAATCGTTGGCACAGATATAATTTTATTATGCCAACTCCCATTTTTCTAATCCATTTAGAACACTAAGGAGATTCGATGACCAATAACGCTAAAAATTTATTACAACGTGGTTTAGAGAATATTCAACCTCCACTTTCCAGTTTTATTCGTGCCCAAACCACTTCTAGTTTGTTTCTTTTATTGTCTACTATCGTCGCATTATGGTGGGCAAACTCAATTTATTCAGCCACATATGTTGATTTAGTACACACGCCTATTGGCATGTTTTTTGGCGATTTTGAATTTAAAGCTTCACTCAAACACATTATTAATGATGGCTTGATGGTGATATTCTTTTTCTTACTCGGTCTTGAGATCAAGCGCGAAGTACTCGTGGGCGACTTGGCGGAGCCTGAAAATCGTCGTATGCTCATTTTCTGTGCTTTAGGCGGTATGATTTTTCCAGCACTGATCTATTTGTTATTTAATTACTCGCTTGACTCTCAAATCGGCTGGGGTATTCCGATGGCCACCGATACAGCGTTTGCTCTTGGTGTGCTTACCATAGTGAGAAAACATATTCCTGCCAGCTTACTGGCCTTTATTGTTGGCCTCGCCATTGTTGATGATATTGGTGCTATATTAGTTATTGCAATATTTTACACTGAGCAAATATCAGTGGGGCATTTGTCTGGTGCATCTGCGTTGGTTGCATTTTTAGTGCTGGCGAATTATGCCGGCATTCGTCAACCCATGTTTTATATTATTATCAGTGTTGTTATTTGGTTATTGATGCTCAATTCTGGTGTTCACGCCACAGTGGCGGGTGTGGCAATTGCGTTAACCGTTCCCGCTCGTCCTAAGTTAGCCGCAGATAAGTTACTTAATAAAGCGAAATCTAAGATAAGTTCGTTGCAACGTAGTGCCGAAACAGTCGATGTGCTGGCAAATAAGCAAGATCATGACAAGGTACTTGAAGTGCGTGATGTTGCTGAACGGGCGAGTACGCCCTTACGCCGTTGGGAAGATGCTTTAGAATTGCCGGTATCTTTGTTTATTTTACCGCTGTTTGCCTTAATAAATGCCGGGGTAGTTGTCAACTTGAACTCATTAGTTGACAGCCTTCAACATCCTATTGGTTTAGGTATTATTTCGGGTTTAGTACTTGGCAAGTTTATTGGTATTACGAGTGCTTGTTGGTTGAGCCTGAGATTTAAATTAGGCAGTTTGCCTAATAGTGTTAACTTTCAACATATTGTAGGCGCATCATTGATAACCGGCATTGGCTTTACTATGTCGACCTTTATTGCCACTTTGGGCTTTGCAGGACAAGCTGAACAGTTACAATATGCTAAAACAGCTATTTTAATTGCCTCTGTTATTGCTGCGGTACTTGGTACGTTATACCTGAAAATCATTTCGTCTAAATAAAGCCTAAGCCAATAAGTTGAGCGCTAAAATAACCAACACCTCATGCATCGAAATCAATTTTTGCTTGAGGTGTTAACATCATCGTATTGACTGATATTATTTCACATAAAAAGATGATCACGCAGTTAAAATGCCCAACAAACGCTGTCTGAAGGGTTCGGCTAAAAGTATTTTTATCTTTGTTGTCTCCTCGGATGTTGGTCCTTTGCGATTGCAGAATATGGTAGTTGTGAGTCGTGTTTTTTAGCATGATTAGACTACAGACCACTTGCCGCGATTAAAATACTGTTATCTCAAACAAAATTTAACCGTGAAGATCAACAGACCCTAGTGTTCTTGCGCTTGATGTGGTTAAATTTAACCATCAGAAAAATGGCTAAAAAGGCGTGCATTTGTTCTATCTTTATCCTGCTAATAAAATGGAAAATTTATTAGTTCTGCTTGATAAAATTCAGCAGCTTTCCCCACTTCCTGTTTTCGCTCAAGATACCGTTATTGTACAAAATGCAGGCATGCAACATTGGTTGAATATGTCGCTTGCTGAGCAACGCGGCATTAGCATGAATATGCGCTATGCGTTGCCATCACAGTTTTTGTGGAATTTAATTCGAAATTTAGCCAGTGATGAAGATGTGCCCGAGCAATCACCTTATTCACGTGAAGTACTTGCTTGGCGAATTGATACCTTACTGGCCTCAAGTGAAGTCACCGGTGACGAGTGCTTTCAAGTCGCTACTCAATATTGGCAAGCGAATAGCGCTGACAACGACAGCGAAAATAGCAGTTACAGCGATGCAAAGCAGTTAAAACGTTATCAATTAGCTTGTCAGTTAGCTGATTTATATGAACAATATTTAATATTTCGTCCTGAATGGATCCACGATTGGCATCAAGGGGTATTTAACGCTTTTGATCAAGCTGACAATGCAAGCTCATCGGGCTCAGATGAAGCTGAGCAGAGTCTTGAAAGTAATGCCATTTGGCAAGGTAAACTGTGGCATTTACTGGTACGAGAACAAGCTTACGACCCTCGCGATTTGGTAGCATTAGCGATAAAAAACTTAAATAATACTGAGAAACTAAAAGCACAAATATTGCCTCAACGCTTATCATTTTTTGGTATTAATGCCATGGCACCGCTTTGGCTTGAATTTATCAATGCGCTTAGCCAGCAAATTGATGTGCATTTTTTCCATTTAAATCCCTGTTATGCTTATTGGGGCGATGTGGTGACAGAAAAAAATGCCATTGAAGCTTGGCTTAAAGGTACTGACTTTTCTCACCAAGAAAGTGCTGATTTAGCCGATGTAAACCTGCAAGTTGGCAACCCATTGTTAGCTAACTTAGGCCAGCAAGGGCGTGAGTTTATGGCGCTGTTGTACCAATACAGTACCATTAATATTGACGTCTTTGAGTCAGCGGTTGCTGACTTAGCCACTGAGCAAATAAACAACGAGAAAGCAAACAACGAGAAAGCAAGCAGTGAGCAAGCCCAGCCAAGCCTTGATGAACGCAAGCAAGCAAGTGTTTTAGCCTGTGTGCAAGAAGATATTTTATCGTTATCAGATGCTCGTCACAGTACCCCGAATATTTATCAAGAGGCACCAAAAGTAGACGGCTCAGTTTTGATCACCAGTGCTCATAGTGCGCTGCGTGAAGTACAAGGTTTACACGATTGGTTATTACACCAATTTAATCAAGATAAAAGTTTAACGCCGAAAGACGTACTCGTGATGTGTCCGCAAGTAGAGCAATACGCACCCTACGTTAATGCCGTGTTTACTCGAGGTTGGCAAGATATTGCTGATGAAGTGCCGCCACTACCTTGTTCAATTGCCGATCGCATTAGTAAAGACGCTGAGCCCTTAGTGGCGGCATTTTCACAATTATTAACCTTGCCTGATAGTCGTTTTCAAGTCTCCAGTTTAATTGCCTTATTACGTTTGCCTGCTATGCAAGCTCGCTTTGCTATTAACCTTGATGATATTGAAAAAATTACCCATTGGCTTGAGTTATCAGCAGTACATTGGGGCCTAGATAAGACCCATAAACAACAAGTTTTATCTCAAAGCTCAGCCACTACGTTAGATGATGCCACTGACAGTTTTACTTGGCAGCAAGGGTTAAGTCGCTTAATGCGTGGCTTTGCTTTTGCAGATCACCGTGTTATCTATCAAAACCAACTGCTATTGCCGACCATTGAAGGCAGTGACAGTGAGTTGCTTGGTAAGTTAATGTTAATTATTGAGCAACTACAACTGACCGCTGCCAAAATGTCAAAAGCACGAAGTGCGACGCAATGGCAACAATTTTTGTTTGAGCTTTTAACGCAACTGTTTGATGACGAAAATGATAATGGTTTGGCTATTGTGCGCTCGGCTATCGAATCTTTAGTGGAATATTGTCAGCACGCGGGCTACCACACTGATATCAGTTTAGCGGTTATTCGCGATTTTCTTAATAATCACTTTAGTCAGCCCGATCCAGGTCGCCAATTTATGATTGGCCAAGTCACATTTTGCTCTATGCTGCCTATGCGTAGTATTCCGTTTAAAATTATTGCAGTTTTAGGCTTAAATGATGGCGAGTTTCCACGTCAACGCCAACCACTGAGTTTTGATTTAATGACCACAACACCGGCGCAACTTGGCGATAGATCACGCCGTGGCGATGATCGGTACTTATTTTTAGAGGCGATAATTTCAGCTCGCCAAGCTTTATATTTAAGTTTTCAAGGTAAAAACATTAAGAATAATAAAGATCGTCAGCCTTCGTTAGTATTGAAAGAGTTGATGGAGTATCTGGCGCGAGGCTATGGCTGGCAATTGCTGGGGTTAAACAGTGACAGTGAAGTTAATATCTTAAGCCAAGTTAGGCAGTTGCCGATGCAAGCGTTTAGTGAACAAAACTATTTAGGGCAATTTGCCAGCTTTGATGCCAACTGGCTAAATTTACGCCGAGAAAATCCAGCGCTAACGACAGCAATAAAGTCAGCGGATGCTGATTTAGGTGACCCCCTCGATGTAGTCAACAGTGAAGCACACTTGGTCGCTAGTGAACTCATTCGTTTTTATCAACATCCTGGGCGTTATTATGCACAAAAGGCACTTTATTTGTATTTAGATAATACCAATACCTTGATCAATGATGTCGAACCTTTTGTCCCTAATCATCTTGATAGTTACCTGCTCAGACAAGACTTGCTTAGTTATTATTTAGCACCAACACAAAGTAAGCAAAGTTGTCAGGAGTTATTGCTCAGTGCCAAACTTTCGGGCAGTTTGCCGGATCTACCCAGTACCGATGAGCTAATAAAAGGCTGGCAACAAGACAGCGAAAACTTTAGTCAGTTTATTATTACTGAGCTGGCGCAAGGTGAAGACTTAATACTGACTAAGAACGATTGCAGTGTTACGCTGAATTTGGCGCACTTTCTCAGCAATAATCTTGCTGGCAGCTCAGAAAATACCTCATCAACAGCGCCGGGGTTATTCTTAGCAGACGAGTTAGCGATATTAACCGCCGTGTTGCCTCAACGCTTAACGTTAAGTACTAAACTAACCTTAGTGGCTAACAAAGCGGTGTTTTATCGCAGTAGCAGTGCCAAAGCTAAAGATTTATTTACCTTATATTTGCATCAATTGATTATTCAAGTCGCGCAAACTGATGCGGCAACTCATGAGTTATTTGCTGATATCACGGCAACGCATGGTTATTACTTTGACACTAAAAGTCAGAAACCGAGTCAATTTTATTTTAGTGAACTTGTTGATGCAAAAACACAATTGTTATGCTTAGTGGCGAGTTACTTTTTAGGCCAACATCAGCCGTTGTTACTTAACGGAGACCTTGCTGAAAAAGTACGAAAGAGTAAAGTGTTTGAGCAAGCACAGTTTGAACAGTTTTGGACTGACAGTAATAGCTTTCAAGCCTTTGGTGATGAGCCTTACATACAGTATTTTTGGCGAAAATGCCCCGACTTTGACGACATATCGCCGCGATTACTCGCATTGTATCAACCTATGTTCGATGCTTTGCAGACCGTTAAAGTAACCGCTAAGTCGGGAGCATTGTCATGAGTACAGCCATGAAAAATTTAAATGCCAATACCATTGCATTGCAAGGCAAACACTTAATTGAAGCCAGTGCCGGTACCGGTAAAACACACAACATTACCCGTATATTTCTTCGGCTGTTATTAGAGCGCGAATTACCGATAGAACAAATTTTGGTGATGACCTTTACCAAAGACGCCACTGAAGAAATTCGTGGTCGTATTGATGATTTTATTCGAGAAAGTTTGCACAACTGGGACCGTTTAGTGGTTGAAGACGACTACTTTAAAAGCTTAAGTAACAACCTGTTAGGTAAAGGTATTGGCGCAAGTGAAGTAAAAGCCAGATTAACCCAAGCATTACTTTATATCGATGAAGCCGCCATTTTTACCATTCATGGTTTTTGTAAGCGTGTGCTAAATCAATATGCCTTTGCCAGCGGTATCAGCTTTAATGCCCTGATGGAAACAGACACCCAAGACATTACGTTAGAAGCCTGCCAAGATTGGTATCGTGTGTTAGCCTTAACCAATGAAAGTAATAATCAAGCCTTTCGGCTAGTGACTGAGTTTTGGTCTGAGCCGAATAGCTTTATTAATCAATTCTCCAAAGCTTTAACGACAGAAAATGCCCTGCATGTGCAAGATCCTGAAAATATTAGCGTTGAATTTAAAGCTTTAGTTGAACAAGCGATTGCCAGTTTACAGGCAAATAATACCTTGTTAACTGAAGCACTGATCGAGGTTAAAAAGGGCGCTGAACGAGAAAAACGTCAACAAGAATTAGCCCAGTTATTGACTTGGCTAGCTGCGCTTTCGGCTGATGTTGAAGGTCAGCACGGTAAGATGCCCGACGCATTTATTGATGGTCGCCGCTTTGGTCGCTCTAAACTGAAAGCTGAATTAGTTGAAGCTTTTGCTAGCGTTAATCAAGTTAAAAAACAGCATCCGGAGTTGGCAAAGCAACTGAACCGTGCCAAAGCCTTGTTAGTTGTCAGAGCAGGTATTTATCATATTAGGGCAGAAATCACCCGTAAAAAACTACAAGCCAATGTCATGGGCTTTGATGACTTGATCAGCACTTTACATCACTGCCTAGTGAATGAACCTAAGCAAGTATTAGCAAATAGTATCTTTTCGCAATTTCCCGTGGCGTTAATTGATGAATTTCAAGATACCGACCCACAACAATTCTCTATTTTAAAAGCAATTTATTATCATCAAGCCAACGCTGCGCTTTATATGATTGGCGATCCTAAACAAGCGATTTATGGCTTTCGTGGTGGTGACATATTTGCCTATCTTTCAGCACGTAACGACTGTGATTATCAATGGTTGATGGATACTAATTGGCGCTCAAGTGCCGCGATGGTAACCGGATATAATCGCTTGTTTTATGGTAATGATTTATCGGCTGATGCGGTTGATGTGTTCGGCTATCAAATCCCTTATTTACCGGTGAAAGCCTCGCCTAATGCCCATGAAAAGCTGTTTGCAGATAGCGAGTTTAATGCGCTGCAGTTTATTCATTTTAATGTTGAACAAGAAGGCAGCAGTAAAGACGGTAAAGCCAAAGCGGTAAAGCAAAGTTACCGCGGGAATATGGCCAGCTGGTGTGCCAATGAAATTGTTCGATTGTTGGCGAGCCAAGATGTCAATATTAGCAGTGGTGATATTGCGCTATTAGTACGCGATGGCACTGAAGCTGCGGCAATAAAGCAGGCATTAAATCAATGCGGTTTAGCCAGCGTGTTTATGAGTAATCGGGCAAACTTATTGCAAAGTGATGAAACCAAACATTTATTACAAGTGCTGCAAGGCATACTGTTTCTTGAAAATGATCGCTTATATACCGCGGCATTAGCTAGTCCGTTAATGGGCTTTGATCGTGAAAAATTATTACAATTACAGCATGATGAACCGCAGTGGCAAAAATTAAAAATTAGTTTTGAGAAGCTGCGTAATGAATGGCAATTCAAAGGCTTTATCAGTATGGCGTTGCAGTTAATGCATCAACATTTTCATATTGATGTCGGCGATAATGCTGATAGTTATGGCGCCAACAATAATGCCGATCGCATATTAACTAACCTGTTACATTTGTTTGAATTACTTCAAGGGGCAAGCCAACGTCATCGTCAGCCACAAGAGTTGCTGTTTTGGTTTGAACAACAAAGCCAAATTGATAACCCTGAAGTTGAAGCCGAACTACGCTTAGAAAGTGATGAAAACCTGATCCGTATCATTACCCAACATGGCTCGAAAGGCATGGAATATCCGGTGGTTTTTGTACCTTTTGCTACCCGCCATAAAGACCCGCTTAAATTTGGTAACCGTAATGTCAGTTTTATCGAATATCATGATGAAAATGGCGTGTTACAGCATAGCTTAGATGGCAGCGTAGCAGCGCGAGCAACGATGGCTGAAGAAGCCTATGCAGAAGCTATTCGTTTACTTTATGTGGCGGTAACTCGCGCGGAGAAACGTTGTTATATTCTCAGCACGGGCTTTGAACATTTTGAAAAATCGCCTTTAGGCAAAACCTTAAAATGGACTGCTGATAGTGATATAGCGACCAGTTTACAACAATTGGTACAAGACAATCCGAATGAAATTGCACTTACCGTGTTAGATAATTATCTGTCTGATGAATCGACTGACAATCAGTTAGATCATCAGTTAGCTAGTCAGCACGAAAATAAGATTGGCTCCGACCTTGCCAGCACGGAGAAGCCGCAGCCAGCGGTGGCGCGTTTTAACGGTAAAATTGAACGTGATTGGTGGCTAAGCTCATTTTCTGCCTTAAGTAAAAACTTACGTCATAATGGTGTTTCTGCGCCGGACAGAGATAATCAAGATGGTGTATTGGCAGTAGGAGATAATGAACTAGAATCTAGCCTTAACCCACATTTAAATAACCCTAGCAACATTAACAGCCATGAATTACGTTTTACCTTAACCAAAGGTGCACAAACCGGTAATTTATTACATGATATTTTAGAGCAAACAGATTTTTCAGCCCCTGATTGGCAAAAAAGTTGCCATTGGCCACTGGTTAAATACGGTGTTATCGATGCAACTGCAGATACAGTTAAACAAGTTAATGATGATGCGAAAGGTGTTAGTGCATTAAGCTCACAAGAACATAGTGAAGCACGATTGATACAATGGTTAGAAGCCATATTACATACGCCATTAACTGACAGTCGTGATTTGTCACTAGCACAACTTAAGCCGTTAGATACCTTACGTGAAACTGAATTCTATTACCCGATGCGTTCAGCCAGTAGTAGTCAATTAACCAAACTGCTGACCGAACATAGAAATACCCGTAAAGACAATGCCCTTAATAGCGTTAGCTCAAGTCGGCATGGGCATAGAGTCCATTTACCTTCTTATCAGCAGTTAAAAGGTATGATGCATGGTTTCATCGATTTAATTTTTCATGCCGACGGTAAATATTATGTTTGTGATTACAAGTCTAGCCATTTGGGGGATCAGTACAGTGATTACAATGATTCAGCTATGCGACATAATATTGAGAAAAGTCACTACGACTTACAATATCTTATTTACGCCTTGGCATTACATCGACATTTAAAATATGCCTTAGCCGATTACGATCCTAAGCAACATTTTGGTGGTATTTATTATCTTTATTTACGTGGTATGAGTAATCAAGCTGAGCATCATGGTTGTGGGGTTTATTATCGTCAAATAACCTTGGCAGAATTAGCACAGTTAGATGATATTTTTGCCGGAGAAAGTACCCATGTCTGAACTTGCCAATAAGCTAAATCACCCGACAATGGAAATTTACAGTTCATTTAATCAGGCAGCAAGTCATCTAGTCGGTTTAATGGCCGTTGACTATTTTTTTGCTAAAGAAATTAGCCAGAGTATAACCTTTACGGCGCCAGATACCTCAGCCAGCGCATGTTTTAGTGAAGAGCTACAATCTGATCAACAACAATGGTTTCATTTACTTATCGCCTTAAGTGCGAGTTTAAGAGAGGGACATAGCTGCTTGCCGTTGCTAGAAGTCGCAGGCAAACGACTTTTTAGTGACGGCACAAATTTAGACCGCAGTGACAGCGTAAATGCTCATGTAAGCCAAGCCACTAAAGAGCATGTTACTGGATTTTTATTTAGTGATATTCAGTCGCTAAGGGCATTATTAGCAAAATTGCCGTTAATAGAAAGCGAGCAACAGCCGATAGTACTCAGCCACGGGCGGCTTTATTTGCGCCGTTACTATCAATTTGAGCAAGATTTAAAACAAGTTGTCGCCACGCGCAGAATGATATCTTTTCAGCCCACTACTGATAAAGCTGATAACAGCTCAACAGATGTCGAACAGATAAAAAATATTATCGCGGCATTATTTCCCGAGTTGGCAACTCAGCAAGAAGAGGGTAATAGTGAAATTGATTGGCAAGCCGTGGCGGTAGCCAATGCCATGAATAAAGATTTTGCTATTATTGCCGGAGGCCCAGGCACAGGTAAAACCTATACAGTGACAAAATTACTGGCGGCTTTAGTGATGCTTGCCAGTGACCATACGAACAAACAGGCCAATCAACAGGTTAGCGAGGAGAACACGCTACCGCGCATAGCGTTAGTTGCACCAACCGGCAAGGCAGCACAGCGTTTATCTGAGTCGATCACCGATGCAGTAAAAGGCTTTCGCGGTAAAATTGACGATAAGGTGTTAGACCTTATTCCTGAGCAGGCGCAAACCCTTCATCGATTGTTGGGGGTTATTCCTGATCAGGTTAACTTTCGTCATCATCAAGAAAACTTACTGGCCATTGACATTTTACTGATTGATGAAGTTTCAATGGTTGATTTGCCGATGATGACGCGTATCTTTCGTGCCTTGCCTGCAAGCACAAAAGTGATTTTACTCGGTGATGCTGATCAACTGCCATCAGTAGCTGTTGGTAGTGTTTTAGCCGATTTTGCGCCACGACCTCATCCAGGCTATAGCTCTGATAATTATCACTATCTTTCACAAGTTACCGGTTATCAAACCCTGACTCAAGATAACGAATCGACCAACAATGATGGCCACTACAGCAATGCTGATTGCGTAACTTTTTTAATGAAAAGTCGCCGCTTTGATGGTGAAGGGGCTATTGGGCGCATGGCCAATTATGTTATTAAAGGCCAGCATCAAGCAAGCTGGCAATTATTGCAGCAGAGCGAGGCAGTAGGTAATGACAAGCAACTAAGCTTGTTATCGGGCGATATTGACACTTGGCTAACACGACTTGTTGAGCAATATTACTTACCGTTAAGCCAATGTGACGATATTGAAGAGGCTTTTGCTTTATTGGCAAAATTTCGAATTTTATCGTCGACTCGAAAAGGGCCACAAGGTGTTGAAAACTTGAACGCATTGGTGATTGATATTTTACGTGATAAAGCAGCGATTACTGTTAATCGCTTTGACTCCAATTATGTTTTATATCCGAGTCAACCGATCATGATCAGCGAAAATGACTATCGTTTAGGGGTTTTTAATGGTGATGTCGGGCTATTATGGCGTAATATACAAGGGCACTTAATGGCGGTGTTCGAGAATGCAAATGGCGATTATGACTGGATATTACCTTCGCGGTTACCGAAATTTGACACCGTTTACGCCATGACCATTCATAAAACCCAAGGCAGCGAATTCAATCATGTTGCTATGGTATTGCCAGAGCAAAAAGACAATAAATTATTGTCGCGAGAATTATTATATACTGGCATCACGCGAGCAAAGCAGCAATTGAGTATCGCGAGTAACCAACAAGTTTGGCAAACTGGTGTTAGTCAGCAAGTAAAACGCTATTCTGGCTTAGCAACAGATGCTATTTAAGTGAATAAAATCACAACTATTGATAACCTTTAAGAAGTAAATTGAGACATGAAGTTAAAAGACATTGAAAAATCCGTATACCGTAAACATCTAAATATTATTATTGTTAGCTTTATTGCTAGTTTGCTGATTTTGGCTTTGGCCTACGGACAAGGACTGATCATGTTGTTTGCCGACACGGCTATAATTAGCCCCGAGCCAACAATAATAGCCACAGGAGAAGTTGCAGGAGAGCTGGCAAGCGATGCTGCAGCTACAGATAGCAATTTTAGCTATAATTTTCTTGGCGTATTATTGGCCTTGCTAAGCTGTGTATTTGCTTTACACAGATTACGATCTAGCGCATTCTTTAATGAAGTGTATTATGTTTGGCAAGTTAAACAGCAGCAAAATTTGATCTATCGTAAGCTGAAAAAAATCAAAGCAGCAGCTGATAATGAAGATGTTAATGCTCTGATTATTTTGCATTTTTATTATACTAGTTTAAAACAGATATATTTATTAGATGATAATACCTTAACAATATCGAAACTAAATAAAGATCTTAGCGAATTAAATACTCGCTTAGAAAATAAAAATTTAACTATATCAACCGATCAGTTTGATAAATCAATGTTGTCTGATTACTAAAACACCAGTACAAGGAATATACTATGATAGGTTACGTTACGTTAGGCACAAATAATTTAGCGCGCGCAGTGGCATTTTATGATGAGTTGTTTGCCACCATAGGTGCAGGACGTTTTTTAGAAACCGAGCAGTTTGTCGCATGGTCAAGAGATCCTGAGCAACCCGGTATTGCCGTTACTAAACCTTTTGATGGCCAACCGGCTAGTGTCGGTAACGGTGTTATGGTTGCTGTGCAACTCAACTCTACCGACGAAGTTGATGCCTTTTATCAAAAAGCACTTGAACTTGGTGCTAGCTGTGAAGGTCCTGCAGGCCCCCGCGCTGAAATGGAAGGTTTTTATGCCGGCTATTTTCGAGATTTAGATGGTAATAAACTCAATGGCTTTTATTTCGATATGCCTACGGCTTAACGTGAGATTAGCGATATCGCTTAAATGTTGTTACCGCATTTACCTAACAGCTTAATATTTAAGAATAGAAAGGAAAAATATCTGCAAATGAAGAAGTTAAAAAATGAAGCCGAATTATTAAAAAAAGCCATTGTTATTGGTGAAAATTATGCAAAAAATCGCGGTTATAAAGGCTTTTCAGCCACTAATGCCGCGAAGGAAAAAATTGAAAGCTTATATCGTTTACTGGTAAATGATAAACTTATTCAACCGTTACCAAAAGATGGTGAAGATTTAGCAAGCATGAAGCATAAATTAGCGTTATGGATTGCGAAACAATTACCGGCTGATCATCCACTACTGAAATAACCTGAACGCTTAATAAGCGATATCCGTTATCAAAAATTCAGGCTAAATAAAGCAGTACTGGCTGGTTTGTTAATTCAATCAGCTTGCTAAGCTGATTGAATTTTATTATCAGTATTAATATAAATGTTAGTTATCAAAATAAGTAAACCCGCACTATGAATCGTAAAAAGAAAATCAATCAAGTCTTGAAAGCAAAAGTTAAGAAAATGAATGCCAAGCAGCAAAAAACCAATAAGCCTAAGTATATTTCTAAGGCAGAACGCGCGGTTATTGCTGAAAAAGAAGCACAGAGCAATACTTTAGCTGATGATTCGAGTGCAGTTTCAACAGACTAAAAAGTCTCAACACTATTTTGGCAAGCCGACAATAATAACTTAGCGTAGGGCGGTTGCTATGCAAGATAATATAAACCATGCAAAAAAAATCGTTATTTTTGGTAATTCAGCATCGGGTAAATCTAGCTTAGCGAAAAAATTAGCAAAACAAGAGCAGCTTGCGCATTTAGATTTAGACACTTTAGCGTGGCTGCCTGCTGTTTCACTTACATCACCACCACAACGTCAACGCATTGATGTCTCAGTTGCTGAAATTAGTGTATTCATTAGTCAGCATCAAGACTGGGTGATAGAAGGCTGTTACAGTGATTTATTAACGTATACGTTAACTGAATGTAGTGCAGTGATTTTTCTTAATTTACCTATAGCACTTTGTATCGAGAATGCCAAAAATCGACCTTGGGAATCTCATAAGTACGAGAGCAAAGCAGCTCAAGATGCTAATTTAACGATGTTAATTGACTGGATAGCACAATACGAAAACCGTATTGATAGCTTCTCAAAAGCGGCACATCAACAACTATTTGATGGATTCGCTGGTAAGAAAACCCAGTATATAAATAACCAATAGCCGTGATTTAATATGATGAATTATAGCTGTTCAGGCTTTATCTAACGATTCAAAATTCAGGGTTTAACTAACAAAGCTAAACATTACTGCCGTTGATATTCCACCTCAGGCAGCTAACTAATGCCAAAAAACGGTACTAATTAACCCCAGTTCGGGATAAGAAATTGAACTAAATACCTGTTCCGTGATCGGATCTTTCGACCAAGAACGATTCAATCACACAAGGAACAGGCATGAAGAAATTCGTTGATTTATACTGCGATTTCGATGATTTTTGCAAAGTATTTATTCCTCAATGGCCAAAACAGCTACTTGAAGATGGAATAGCGAAAGAGGTAAAGGAGCGATGGGATGATTTTATGGATTTATGCTTCACATTATCGTTAATTATAAAGCTGAAATAGTGGTAGCAAAGGTGACTACTGGAAACGTCCACGATACCCAACCGGTTGCTGAACTAGCTCGTGGACTGACAGATTAATTATACGGAGATAAAGGTTATTTGAGCAAAGTACTAGAGGCTAAGGTATTTGATAGAGGCGTAAAACTTATCACCACGGTTCGTAAAAACATTAAAGCAAAAGCGATGTCATTATGGGATAGAGCAATGCTCTCAAAGCGCTTTATCATTGAAATGATTAACGACCAATTAAAGAATATTTCATTTATTGAACACTCAAGACATCGCAATATGAATGGCTTTATGCTTAATTTAATGGCGGGATTGGTGGCTTATTGCCTGAAAGAAAACAAGCCAAAGTTTAACCTTAACCTATCTGATCTAGAGCTAAACACTATGGTTGTCGCTTAAGCCGATCTCAGGTTCATTATTATGTGAATTATCACCAATATTATGCGCACTACTTCCAGAGATAACTGACAGTTAGAAGAATATTTCTAAGTCGCCCCTTTTGCGAGATATAATAATCAATTTTTCTTGGCTTAATTATATATTTCTCTCGAGAAAAACTTAATTAGGTGGCAAAACCAACGACGCCATTACATGCTAGCCGCATTAACAATTTCAAGAATCGCTGGATGCTTTAATCTACGCTCTGGAGAAATAATATAATAAGGCTCTTTGAATTCGTCAGTTCGACCTAAAATTTTAACTCCATATTTATCTGCAACGTATTCTTCAATAAGAGTTGGGCTACTAAACACCCCAAAACCTGTTTGGCCAAAAGATTTCATTAATGCGCTATCATCAAATTCAGCAACAACATTTGGCGCAATATTGTGTTTTTCTAACCATGATGATAAACGTGCTCTCATCGCAGATTTTTTGCTTTGCATAAGCCAAGGGAAGTCTGCTAAACATTGAGGGAACTCTTCGTGGCAATTTTTCAGTAAAGTTTGAGCTGCAAAAAAGGTAAATCCACTTTCAGTGAGTAAATGATTGTATGCTTTTACATGACTACCCAATTGAAGTGGTTGATCGGTTAAAATGCAATCAATTTTATTGACTGATAAATCTGTTAATAAATGGTCCTGATCTCCTTCAACGCAAATCAAGCGAACAGGTTCACTCATTTTTAGTACAGGTGCCAGTAACTCGTGTGCTAATACTTTAGGTATAACGTCGGTTATGCCAACAGTGAATGTATGCCATATTTCTGGTTGTTTTCTTTTTAAAATATTTTTTACTTCATCTCCTAACTGAAAAATTTCTTCGGCATAGCTATATATGAGTACCCCCATTTCAGACAAAGATAATTTCTTTCCTTTTCGTTCAAATAAGTTGACACCGATTTGCGCCTCGAAGCTAGTTATTTGACCACTTATCGTTTGCGACGTTAGATTTAATCTTGTACTTGCTTTGGTAATGCTGCCTTCAGTAGCGACGACATAGAAATAATACAGGTGATTATAATTTAAAGGGCTCATAATTTTTATATCAGTTTTATTCGATGATAATGTAAACAATATTCGAATTTACCAACAACAACAAGTGCGCTATAACAATATGGTATTCGTAACTTATTTAATTGGAAAATTATGAAACATCGTAAAAGTCGTTCTCTATTTTTGATTGTTATTCAGTCTGCTTTTATTACAAGTAGAGCAAAAGTTCGTAGCTTCGGTATCGTGCTACTAACATCACTTTTGTCTTTTTCTTCGCTAGCTACTGAAGTAAATGGGATTAATACTGATAAATACTTGCTTAATTCATGTAATGCTTTTCAAACGACTACTGATAATGCTAAAACGTTGCCGTGTGTTATGTACATTAAAGGATTCTTTAATGGTCTATTAAATGCTGGTAATGAGAATGTTTCACTAATTGACGAAAATATTAAAGAACCTTCTACATTAGTAGAAAGAGCATACGCTAATAGAGTTGGAAATTTAGCACAGCGTAAACCCTTAAGTCATTCCTGTATAACTGTTGATGAGCTAAAAGAGCTTATTATTGAAAGCCTCTCTAATGATTCAGCTAGTACATTTCTTTCAGTAAAACAGCTTAATTCTTTGCTGATGCATACATTAACAACAGCATGTTCGTCTGGAAAAAAGTAATTGAGCAATGAAAATAGACATTCAAAATTGTTTGAGTGAGCTTGACCAGTCAATAGAAGAAGATATTCAACTTAAGCTTAGGCTTGCGCTATCAAAGATGGCGGCATATATCTCGTGTATTACTTTCATAATATCTGAGAATATTAGCCCAAACGGCAATACTGAAAAACATTGTTCGCTAACATTGTCACTTTATCGCATGCCGAATATCGTCATTGAGGAAACTCAAGTTGACCTGTATTTCGTCATTGACCGTGTAATTCAAAAAGCGACTCGAAGTCTTTCACGGAAGCTTTCATCGTAAAGGTGATTAATCATCATTTATCTTAACGAAATACCGTTATAAAAGTGATTCTTATTGAGGATTTATGAAACTTACAATTAGTTTGTTTATTACATTGTCAGCATTTTGGCTGCTCAATTCAGGTCATTACTCGCTGCTGATATTATCTCTTGGCTTCGCGTCAATCGTGTTAGTTTTAGCTATTGCTCATAAAATGAATGTTGTTGACCAAGAATCCCAACCGTTATATCTAACACGTAATATATTTGGCTACTATTTGTGGCTCACCAAAGAAATTATTCAAGCCAATATCACTGTAATTAAGCATATTTGGCTTGGAAAAAAGAGTATATCACCCACGCTAAAGAAAATTAAAATTAGTCAACAAACTGATATGGGAAAAGTGATATATGCCAATTCTATTACCTTAACCCCAGGTACTGTTGCTATAGACTTGGTTGATGATGAGATTATTGTACATGCCTTGCTGTATAAGGATGTTGAATCGTTAGAAATCGGTGAAATGGATCGCCGTGTAACCATGTTGGAACGCTAATGTTAATTGCCGCTACACTCGCTATTTTTGTCGCTATGATTTTAGCAATCATTAGAGGCATTGCTGGGCCAACTTTATACGACCGTATTTTAGCGGTAAATATGTTTGGCACTAAAACCGTGTTACTTATTTCTTTATTAGGCTTTGTAATGGGCAGGCCTGAATTTTTGGATATTGCCATCGTGTATGCACTCATCAATTTTATCAGTGTTATCGGAGTATTACGTTACTCAGATACTAATCAATTTAAACATGCGCCTAATGATAATGAATCGATAGAAAAGGAGCTTTAAATGGATATTGTAATAACAATATGTAGTGGCTTTTTTTTACTGCTTGGCAGCTTTATTTGTATTTCCGGCGGTATTGGTCTTTTGCGTTTTCCAGACTTTTACACACGTATGCATGCGGTTGGAGTGACAGATACCTTAGGTGCTGGAATGATTTTGATCGGTCTTATGGTACTCAGCACAGATTTTTTAGTGTTCGCTAAGCTAGTTATGGTACTGCTTCTAACACTACTCATTGGGCCGACAACAAGTCATGTATTAGCTAAAGCCGCTTTTCATAATGGCTTAATGCCTAAAAACTTAAATAATGAGAAAAATAATAATAAGGAGACGTCGTCATCGAATCCTTAATTGATATTATTTTACTTACCTTATTGGTTGTTGTTGCTATTGCGATAATTCGATCGAAAGATCTGTTTGTTGTCGTCATGCTTTTGGGTATTTATGGACTTATATCCGCGAGTTTTTTTGTTGCTATGGATGCGGTGGATGTTGCATTTACTGAAGCTGCTGTAGGAGCGGGCATTTCAACCTTACTGATGTTGGTTGTTATTGCCATGACGGGACGAAAAGAAAAAACAAATCGTCATAAGCCATTATCGGCCTTGTTCATTGTTTTGATAACGGGAGGTTTGCTGATATATGGCACCTTAGATATGCCACACTTTGGCGCTGCAGATGCACCAATTCACAAACATGTAGCACCTCGATATATTAATGACTCAATGTCAGAGATTGGCGTACCTAATATTGTAACTTCTGTACTTGCTAGTTATAGAGCATTCGACACTTTTGGTGAGGTAGTGGTTATATTCACTGCGGGTATTGGCGTATTAACACTGTTATCCGTTGCACGTCGTAAAGAAGATGAAGAAGAAATTGCATCAATAAATGATTCTATGCATGAACAACATTTGGTTATTCGTATCGTGGCAAAAATGTTAATCCCTTTTATTTTCTTATTCGCGTTATATGTTCAATTTCATGGTGATTTTGGCCCTGGGGGTGGTTTTCAAGCCGGGGTGATATTTGCCGCCGCTACTATTTTATATGCGATGCTATTTGGTTTAAGTACCGCCCGCAAGGTCATCAATCAAACATTTATTCAACTTATTGCCGCTATTGGTGTGTTGCTTTATGGCAGTGTTGGAATTGTCTCCTTAATGAGCGGCGGGAATTTCTTTGATTACAATGTGCTAGCGAGTGATCCTATTGCGGGTCAACATTTAGGTATTTTGTTAATCGAATGGGGTGTTGGTTGTACGGTTGCTTCAGTGATGATTATTATCTTTTTCAACTTTGCAGGGCGCCAAGAATTACATCAACAGAAAGAGCGCGTGCAAAATCAGGAGCCATCATAATGTTAATGGATCTTTTTAATCACTGGGTTGTTATCACCCTGATGATGAGTGGTTTATATATCGTGATTGCTCAAGGCAACTTAATCAAGAAAATTGTTGGGCTCGCCGTTTTTCAAACCTCTGTATTCATATTTTATATCAGCATGGCTAAAGTTGAAGGCGGAACTGCACCTATTTTAGCTGATGGCATTACTCAATATTCTAATCCTTTACCCCATGTACTTATTCTTACTGCCATTGTGGTGGGTATTGCTACCACTGCTTTAGGTTTGTCATTAGTCGTTCGTATAAAAGAAGCTTACGGATCAATTGAAGAAGAAGAAATTCAACAACAAGATAATGAAGCCTTGTCAGAAAGTAACTTGGAGAAAAAAGCGTGATAGCACACCTACCTATTTTGCAGGTGATTATTCCACTTATGGCGGCACCTATCTGTTTAATGTTAAAGCGTACTCAACTGGTATGGTTCTTTTCAATAATTGCCAGTGGCTTGGCATTTGCTGTCAGCATTTTGTTATTGCAACAAGTGATGGCATCAGGCGTGATCAGCTACGAGCTGGGTGGTTGGCAAGCCCCATGGGGAATAGAATATCGAATTGATAAGCTCAATGCGTTTTTACTGTTAATTATTTCAGGCATAAGTACGGTCGTTTTATTTGCAGCTCAAACCAGTCTTGAAAAAGAAATACCGAAAGATAAACACATTTATTTTTACGTTTTATATCTACTATCCCTGACCGGTATGTTGGGTATTGTTGCGACAGGCGATGCCTTTAATGTTTTTGTTTTTTTAGAAATCTCATCGTTATCTGCTTATGCTTTGATCGGTATGGGTAATAAAAGACAAGCGCTTTGGGCTTCATATCAATATTTGATCATGGGAACCATAGGAGCCACGTTTATTTTGATTGGCATTGGCTTGATGTATCAAATGACCGGCACGCTCAATATGCATGATTTGTCACAACGTTTACCTGAGGTCGAGCAATCACGTACTGTACTCGCTGCGTTTGCCTTTGTGATTGTTGGTGTATGTTTAAAATTAGCGATGTTTCCACTACATTTGTGGCTACCCAATGCGTACGCCTACGCGCCATCAATTGTGACCGCATTTTTTGCCGCAACGGCAACCAAAGTCGCTGTCTATTTACTCATTAGATTTACCTTTTCAGTTTTTGGCTTCTCATTTTCTTTTACGCATATTCCGTTGCAGACAATATTCATGGCGCTTGGCCTAATTGGTATTTTTGTCGCTTCAACCTCTGCAATTTACCAAAGTAACGTTAAGCAACTTTTTGCCTATTCAAGTATCGCTCAAATAGGTTATATGATTGTTGGCTTTAGTTTGAGTACCGTAACAGGGTTAACTGCAACCTTATTGCACATGTTTAATCACGCGTTAATGAAAGGTGCAATATTTTTAGCTTTAGCTGCAGTTGTTTATCGAGTAGGTAACGTTGAGCTTGATAACCTTCGAGGCTTAGGTCGTAAAATGCCATTTACTATGGCGGCAATTGTTGTTGGCGGGTTAAGTTTAATTGGTGTGCCGCTAACCGTTGGTTTTGTCAGTAAGTGGTATTTACTGATGGCGTTAATCGAGCAAGGTTGGTGGCCTGTTGCTGCACTTATTCTTTTAGGGTCAATGTTAGCGGTTATTTATGTTTGGCGAGTTGTAGAAGTTGCTTATTTTAACGAGCCACTTGATAACAATTCAGCAATTAAAGAAGCGCCTATGAGTTTTCTTGTTCCTATATGGATTCTTGTCATCGCCAATATTTATTTTGGGATAGATACTCGCCTTAGTGTGCAGGTAGCAGAAGCTGCTGCTCAGAGTTTATTTGGAGTAGCATTATGAATATTACCTTAGAGTTAATGCTGCAACTCGCGATTGTTACTCCTTTATTGTCGACTTTTGCGATTGTTGTAACAGGAAAATCCGCTAACCTTCGAGAAAGTGTAACAATTGCATCTTGTTTAATATTAATATTTTTAGTGGTTAATTTATATCAAGGTGTATTAGCGGGAGAATCTATTAGTGTTTTCTGGTGGGAGCTTTTACCCGGCTTATCGATAAGCTTTGATATTGAGCCACTGGGCATGTTGTTCGCGTTAATCGCTAGCTTTCTCTGGTTAGTTACGACCATCTATGCCATTGGCTATATGCGCAGTCATCATGAAAAAAATCAAACACGTTTTTATGTGTGTTTTGCCCTTGCTATTGGTGCGGTGATGGGACTGGCTTTCTCAGCTAACCTTTTTACTTTGTTTATTTTCTATGAGGTATTAACCCTATCTACTTATCCTTTAGTTACACATGCAGGTACAGAAAAAGCTAAAAAGGGTGGGCGAACCTATCTTGGTATTTTACTAACTACTTCAATCGTTTTCTTCCTACTCGCAATTGTTAGTACGTGGTTTGTTGCGGGCACATTAGACTTTAAACTCGGCGGTATTTTTGCTGATGATGTTGATAAAGGGGTTGCTGGTATTTTATTAGTACTGTTCATTTTTGGTATTGGTAAGGCCGCTATTATGCCATTTCATCGCTGGTTACCTGCGGCTATGGTTGCACCAACACCTGTCAGTTCACTCTTACATGCCGTTGCGGTGGTAAAAGCTGGCGTATTTACCGTGCTAAAAGTATGTGTCTTTATCTTCGGTTTAGATTTACTGGCTGTATTACCCACTACCCAATTTTTACTGTATTTAGCTGGCGCTTCAGTTTTACTTGCTTCCATCATTGCGATGAAACAAGACAATTTAAAAGCACGGTTAGCTTACTCAACTGTTAGTCAGTTAGGTTACGTAACCATAGGTGCGCTATTGGCAACATCATCAGGCGTTATCGGTAGCTCTATGCATATTGCTATGCATGCTTTTGGCAAAATAACCTTGTTCTTTTGTGCCGGTGCCATTCTAGTGACCTTACATAAATCAAAAATTAGTGAAATGCGAGGTATTGGTCGTCAAATGCCATTAACCATGATCGCATTTTTTATTGCTAGTCTCAGTATTATTGGCGTTCCTCCTGCTGGAGGAACATGGAGCAAATGGTATTTAATGATGGGAACGATAGAAACAGAACAATTTGTACTCATGGTGATTTTAATGCTGAGTTCTTTACTTAACATTGCTTATTTATTGCCGATTCCGTTTCATGCGTTTTTTCCTAATCTCATGTCTTTTAAAGAGTCTATGAATGTTACTAATAAGAGTGAAACCTCTGAAAATAAATTGTCGGGCTTTGAAATAAAAGAAGCACCTTTGCCTTCATTGATCGCTATCGTTGTAACAACAATAGGTTGTTTAATGTTATTTATTTACCCTCAACCTTTATTTGAGTTGGCTTCAGCAGTTTTGACCGGTAGGGAATAATTAATGAAAAATGAGAAAAAATACCTATTTGATGATCCTAAGAACGTAAAACGTCTAATGCATATCTTTTATGTGTGCTGTGTCTTATTGGTCGTTTTGGATTTTATTATTCATCGTCATACTATGCATGAATGGGACAAGTTATGGGCTTTTTATCCTATCTATGGTTTTGTTGGCTGTGTGGTTTTAGTTATTGTTGCGAGTTGGATGCGAACTTTTCTGATGCGCTCAGAAGATTATTACGACAATTCTAAAGAAACAACCAAAGGTAGTACGATTAAAAAAGGAGATCAGCATGTGGATGACTGAGATCCCGCCATTTTTACCTTTTTTCATTGGTGCATTACTTTTATTATTAACTCGCGGTATGTTGCGAAGTGCAATAATGATCGCAATACCTATTCTCAGTGGAATACACTTATGGATGGTCCCAGAAGGAATTCACTTACAGTTTGCTTTTCTTGATTATCAATTAACGCCTTACCGCGTAGATAAGTTGAGCATAATGTTTGGCTATGTTTTTCACATTGCCGCACTCATTGGCATTATTTATTCGTTGCACCTTCGCGATACTATGCAACAAGTGGCAGCAATGTTATATGCAGGAAGTGCTTTAGGTGCTGTGTTTGCCGGTGATTTGTTAACCTTATTCATCTTCTGGGAGTTACTAGCATTCACTTCGGTATTTCTGATTTTGGCTCGCAGAACTCAGCGTGCCCATGATGCAGCTATGCGATATCTTATTATTCAAGTGCTCTCCGGTGTTATATTGCTTGCGGGAACGCTTTTTTATGCCTATGAAAATAATAGCTTAGCGTTTAGATATATTGGCTTAGATAGCATTGCTGGATGGCTTATCTTGATAGCTTTCGGTATAAAATGTGCGTTTCCTTTTGCTCATAATTGGTTAACAGATTCATACCCAGAAGCGACCGTAACAGGTACGGTATTTCTTAGTGCTTTTACCACCAAAGTAGCCGTGTATGCGTTGGCACGTGCTTTCCCTGGTGCTGAAATCTTAGTATATATTGGCGCAGCTATGACCTGTTTCCCCATATTTTTCGCGGTGATTGAAAATGATTTACGTCGTGTATTGGCGTACAGCTTAATCAATCAAGTAGGATTTATGGTTGTTGGTATAGGCATAGGTACAGCACTTGCTATTAATGGCGCGGTATCTCACGCTTTTAATGACGTTATTTTTAAAGGCTTGTTGTTTATGTCAATGGGGGCTGTATTGCATATGACAGGCCGGATAAATGGCTCTGATCTTGGTGGTTTATATAAAACCATGCCTAAAACAACCATACTTTGTATTGTTGGTGCAGCGTCCATTTCCGCTTTTCCTCTTTTTAGTGGTTTCGTTAGTAAATCAATGGTGATGACAGCTGCGCTTGAAGAAGGTTATGACTGGATCTGGCTTATGTTATTGTTCGCTTCGGCAGGGGTATTCCATCACGCAGGTATAAAAATACCATACTTTGCCTTTTTTGCTCATGACTCAGGCATCAGGGCAAATGATCCACCTAACAATATGTTATTAGCAATGACAATTGCTGCCATGCTTTGTATTGCTATTGGTATTTACCCACAAGCACTATATTCATTGCTACCTTATGACACTGGTTACAATCCATACGATGCAACCCATGTGTTAGCACAAACTCAGCTATTATTCTTTTCAGCATTGGCTTTTGTTTGGCTTAACCTTAAAGGCATGTATCCACCAGAGTTACGTTCAACCCACTTAGATTTTGATTGGATTTATCGTCGAGCAATACCAAACGTATTACAACAAATGTTTAGTGTTATTTGGAAAGCTGATCGTACATTACGAGATGGCTTGAAATTAAGGTTTAATATCTACTTAGGTTATTTTGCTGGAAAAAATGATCGTTTGAGCATATTACTCTCACGAAACTATCCTATTGGTAGTATGGCTATGTGGGTTGCCGTAGTTTTAGCTGTATATTTATTACTTAGTTTTATTGAATAACAGTTACATCTTCGAATAAATTGGATTTAAAAAGACTAAAGATAATGACGAAAGTAATAAGCTCTGCTTAAAATGTAAACCTTGCTTTTTATAATTTATTTATATGCTTATGTACTATTTTCAGGTTGATTTAAATGGCGTATGAATAATAGCTAAATTTAACGACCTATTAGGTATTTGTTTTTCTACAAATCGACGGTTGAAGCGATAACAGAACTCATCAAGGTATTCTTGTAAGAATTTTCTAGTCACAGCATGAAATGTCCTTAGCAAGAATGCTTTTAAATTACCTATCGCTATATAAAACCAAGGTAGCCATTCATCTACTTTATTACTTGGGGCTACTTTCGGTTCATGCTGCTGAGTTTTATTAATGATGTTCAAGCCCCTAAAGGCATCAGTTCTCACATGCTGCCCTGTAAGTAAGTGGTGCTTTACAAAGTCATCAACAGTATTGAAATTTACTGCATGAACTGCTTTCATCGCAATAAATTTGGCCTTTTTTGACGGTTTTTACAGCAATTATTACTGGGGTTTTACCTTGCGCACCTCGTCCTCTTTTTCCTTTATGTTTTCCACCAACCAAAGCATCATCTAACTCTATTGTCCCAGATAAACGATATCGACTGTCTCTATGCCCCATTGCTGCACTGACTTTAGTTAAAATAAGCCGAGCTGTTCTCCAATTAACTTCAATGAGTTTGCTCAATCTTAACGCTGAGATACTTCCTTTATCTGAGCCGATAAAATACAAAGCCCAAAATCACTTGAGAAGCGGTAAATTACTACTATGAAATAAAGTACCTGAGGTGATGGATATTTTTTATGACAATGTTCACATTCTGTTAGCTGACGACAATGTAGTTCTGTTCCTTTATTGTGAGTACAACGAGGACAAACAAAACTATTTGGCCACTTCAACTTTTTAAGATAATTAAGACAATCTTGCTCCGTATTGAATTGTTGTTACCATGTCAAAAAACTAGCGTCTGGAATGTTCATAGGATTTGCTCACAAAGCAGGCTGTTTCTACTTTAAGTTTAGTCCATACCTGATAATTATGCAGAAGCATGTCAGCTTTAAGATTTGAAAATTGACGTTTGATATTTTGAGCCATCTTATTCCGCGTTGCGCAAAAATTGATCGTTGGTAACTCAAAAGTGTATGACCGCGATGTTGAATTTTGGGACGGTCAGGTTAGATTGAACTCTTTTAATCAAAACCTCTGACCGATTTTGAGCTACTGCATATGAATTAAATATTACGGGTCATAAATTTACTATTGGCGTCTAGCTGGTAATCGCCGAACGGTCCGCAGTAGTCAAAATCATATTTTTTATAAAGCTGCCTAGCGGGTTGGAAAAAGTCCATAGAACCAGTTTCCAAACTTATTTTCTGGTAATGACGTTGTTTGGCTATCGCTAATATGTGTTGCATTAACTTTGAAGCGACGCCAAGTTTGCGTGCATTTGAGGCTGTTCTCATGGATTTAAGTTCGACATGGTTTATATCAAGTTCTCGTAGTGCCACACAACCTAATAATTCATCGTTTTTCCAACAGCTATAAAAGGTGATAGCTGGACTTTTTAGCGCTTTTATATCAAGGGCATGAACGCTTTCTGCAGGCGATGTTGCATACATATCGGCTAAATGTTCTTCTAATAATGAGATCACTTCACCGCTAGTTAAATCATCAATTTTTATTTCCATCTTGCTACAAGCTGCCTTGATATTTTTCCCCATTATTAATCTTTTGAGCTTACCATTTTTTTCGAGGTAAAAATGTTTTGTGCTGTTCAATATCGTGCGTTTGATTATAAACCTTGCGCTGCATGTTTTTGCCCATCATGACTTTAATTTGATAGTAAGATTCGCGAAATAAAGCCCAACCCTTACTGCCTTGCCAACTTTTGTTATAAAGTTTTTTATTCGCAGCGATTGCATCCGGTGATTGGCTAAGTAAGGATTCAGCGAAGGCTTGTGCATCGGCCAAAGGTGTTGCTGTTATTTCTGTCACTAAGTTTAGTGCTAGCGCTTGTTGGCCAGTAAACATTTCAGCTGTCATCGCCAGTCTTTTTGCTTGATCGATTGCGATTAGGTCACGCAGGGCAATGGTGCCACCCATATCGGGTATTAAGCCCCATTTACCTTCTAATATAGAGAGCGAGCTGTCAGGTGTGGCAAATCTAAAGTCAGCACCTAACGCAATTTGTAAACCACCGCCCCAACAGCGACCATGAATGGCACAAATTACCGGTACAGGAATATTTTGCCAACCAGTAGAAACTACCTGTGCCAAATTGGCTTGCCAGGGTAAAGCCTTAAACAGCAGTTTAACCATACTTGTTGGCGATTTCATGATTGACTTTACATCTAAGCCTGAACAAAAATCATCGCCATTACCTGAAACAATAACGGCTCGAATATCGCGATTTTTACCTAATTTTTTTATGGTATTACGAATAGCGATAAACATCGGCATATCTAAGGCATTAAGCTTGTCAGCACGATTAAGTTTAACGTGGGCTATACTGTTAATGATCTTTACAGTTACTCGTTGCTCAGTCATGGGCGTCCTTGGCTTGTTAGCAAATATAATAATGGTATGACCAGTACCATAGCGAAAGCGTTTATCAATGTCTATATTCGGACGAGGTGAATACTTGTAAATGATGCTGATTTATCGCACATTACCGGTATATGTTTTTATACTAGAACTATTTATGGCGAGCTTATTATGAATAATAAAGCACTATTAATAACAGTTTTGGCCTTAGCAAGTATGCAGCTATTTATGGTTAATGGCGTACAGGCCCAGCAAGAGCAGGCTTTTGCTATTGCCATACATGGTGGTGCTGGCACGATAGATAAAAGTAAAATGAGTAACGAAAAACGTTTAGCTTATGAAACTAAGCTCAAGCAGGCGCGCGATATAGGTTATCAGATGTTAGCCACTGGCGAATCTAGCCAAGCCGCGGTTGTTGCTGCTATTCAAATATTGGAAGATTCACCATTGTTTAATGCCGGCAAAGGCGCTGTTTATACTTTTGATGGTGAGCATGAACTTGATGCGTCTATTATGAACGGTAAAACTTTGAACGCTGGTGCGGTCTCTGGTGTGAAAACCGTAAAAAGCCCGATAGCATTGGCTGAAAAGGTCATGGAAAAGTCTGTTCATGTCATGCTGAGCGGTACAGGTGCTGAAATATTTGCTAAACAACAAGGTTTAACATTGGTTGATAATCATTACTTTGATACCAATGTGAGGTATCAATCTTTGTTAAAAGCTAAAAAGCAGTTAGCCGAACAAGAAAAAGAGTTAAAAGACTTCCAAGCCGCCCATAAAACCCTGAGTAATGAATATAAATACGGCACGGTTGGTGCGGTAGCACTTGATAAGTCAGGTACGTTAACGGCCGGTACAAGTACCGGAGGTATGACAGCGAAACGTTTTGGTCGAGTGGGCGATGCACCTATTATAGGCGCAGGTACTTATGCTAATAACGACAGTTGTGCTGTTTCAGCTACCGGGCATGGGGAATACTTTATTCGCTATCATGTTGCGGCAGACATTTGTGCACGTATGCAATACCAAGGAATTAGTCTTGAAGAAGCGGCAAACGTGGTGATAAATGATGTTTTAGTTGCGGCCGGTGGCTCAGGCGGTATTATTGCTATTGATAGCGCTGGAAATATTACCATGCCATTCAATAGTTCGGGTATGTATCGTGCGAGTAAATCGTCAAATGGCGAAGAATTTGTTGGAATTTTTAAAGATGATTAGAGATATGACGATTTTAAAAAATAGCATGACTGCAAAAAAATCAGTAAAAAATATCAATGTACCCAAAAGTAAACTTTGTCTTAGTTTGATTGCTTTGATAACGCTTGCCGGTTGTTCGGATGATGTCGGTAAAGTAAGTTTAGGCTTATTTACCACTAAAGATGTGGTGATAAAAGCCAACCAAGACCCTATTATAACCGGCGTTACTTGCCATATTAGCCATGTCGAGGCCGATTTAGACTTTTCTGACCCGTCTGATATGAGTATTGCTTGTCGACAAACCGGTGAAATAACCGCTGAAGCTTTAGCAAAAATTGATCGTTCAAAAAATGGCGAAGTGGTTTTTAAAGAATCTAAAAGTATTTTATTTAAGAGCTTAAAAGTCAGACGCATTTATGACGCTGAACATAAAACCCTTATTTACCTGTCTTATTCAACGAAAGAGTCATCAGGAAGCCATCACCATTCAATATCAACAGTGCCTTTGTATAACACTAAGGCTTGGCAATGGGCATTGGCGCAAAATACTAAAAATTAACCTTTTATTAGCCTTGGTTGCGGTTGTTATGTTTTTTAACTTATAAAGCAACAAAATATAAGCCAAACAAGCGCTAATTGTTTTAGAAGTTGTAGAAATTATGTTGGCAAAACTGTTTAGCCCAAAAGAAATTATTGACGAAAATACTCAAAATTGGATCCTTGATACCTTTGCATGGGCGATTGAAAATTTTGATATTAACGTCTTAAAAAATGACGCCCGTTTGATCTTACCCACTAATGAGTTTTATCCTGGTACCGTGTCGAGTATTGATGAAATGGCGCGAGCGATATTTGTTAACACTAAAAACTATGCTGGTATGCAAAAATGGCCGATTGAACTAATATCAACCGTGCCGACATCCACCACGACTATTGAAGACTTAGTTTTAGGAGCTACGATTCGTGGAGACCATGCCGAAGTTTCACTTAGCCCAGATAATTCTCCTCTAATGTTAGGCTTTACACCTAAACAAGTAAATCAACCGCAAGACTTTATTGCCGCTATTACTCAAGCACTTGCGGGGATTTTAGTGACCTCAAACAAAGTATTACCGCCTGGTGGCCAAGCGTATTTGCCACAAGCGATAGATCTTGTGGCTTGTTTTATGGGCTTTGGGGTTATTTTTGCCAATACGGCCTATCAGTTCAGAGGCGGTTGTGGCTCTTGTAATAATGCCAGTTTAAATCGTCAAGCGGCCTTAACAGAGCCGGAAACTTTATATACCTTAGCGCTTTTTTGTCTATTAAAAAAACAAGCGATGAAAACAGTTAAAGGGCATTTAAAGTCACATTTAAGAAAAGATTTCGCCAGCGCTTACAAAAGTATTGAACAGTCGCTTTCATCAAGTACGCAACCGGCATTATTAGCCTTGGTAAGTTAACTAGCAGTTAAAATAAAAAAATTGATAAATTTTTTCTAAATGGATGATTTATTTGCAAATGCGTCTACAGTTAATGATATACACACAAATTAGATTATTTGTGGTTTGGTTATTTTAATTTTTAGGGAATTTCTATGGAATCATTACTAGTCAAAGAATATATGAACCATTATCCAGTCACTTTTACGCCAGAGATGGTGATAGAAGAAGCGGCGTTACGATTTTTAAAAACCAAGCAAATTGGTGGGCCTGTCATTGATAAAAATAATCACTTAATAGGCTTTTTATCAGAAAGTGATGTTTTAGCTAAAATGATTGAGACCATTTACTATAACGAACATATTGCTGATGTTGCCGATTTAATGCGCAAAGATGTTTTAACGGTAAAACCCTATGACAGCGTGATAGAGCTGGGCCAGCAAATGTTGAAAAATAAACCTAAGGTATATCCGGTGGTGGATGATAGAGAACATTTAGTTGGTACTATATCTCGAAACGATGTCCTTCGAGCCATCGATTTACATCTACGTTCAAGTTATAAAAGTTAATGCCTGTGCCGAACAAATGCCAACAGCTATTATTATACTAATTTAAATTTGATATATTTGCAGAATAAATAATAGTAAAAGGATGCCCGTGATAAGAATACGTATTCATTTGCTATTATTTACCTGTTAAACTGCATTTTTGTTATCTGTTTTGAGTCTGTTTTGTCCACTGTTATTCCCGCTAATTCTACTACTGAAATAAACAACGAATCATCTTCGGAAAAAATAACCGTAAAGTCACTTTTTGATGCTTTACATCAGGTTAAATTATCCGACAAAGCCCGTATTAGAAAGCGCTTATTGAGCGTGAAAAAAATAACGCATGTCGATAAGCAGCACAAAGCCTTACAACAAATTGCTGTCTCGATTGAGCAATCAATAGCAAATAAGCAAGTTCGCATCGCTAATTTACCTAAGGTGAGTTATCCCGAAGGCCTACCGGTTTCTCAAAATGTTGATGTTATCGCTAAGGCTATCGCTGAAAATCAAGTGGTGATCATTGCCGGGGAAACGGGCTCAGGTAAAACTACCCAAATTCCAAAAATATGTTTACAGCTTGGTAGAGGCATTGACGGTATTATTGGTCATACGCAACCACGTCGTATCGCCGCGAGAACTGTGGCAAATCGTATTGCCGATGAACTTAATACTAAATTAGGTAACGCTGTTGGTTATAAGGTACGTTTTAACGACCAAGTAAGCGAACACAGTTATATCAAGTTAATGACTGATGGTATTTTGCTTGCTGAAATGCAAAAAGATCGGCTATTGCGTCAATACGATACCTTAATTATCGATGAAGCCCATGAGCGCAGCTTAAATATTGATTTTATTTTGGGTTACTTACGTCAAATATTACCAAAACGTCCTGACTTAAAAATCATTATTACCTCAGCAACCATTGATCCTGAAAAGTTCGCTAAACATTTTGCTAGCGCAAACGGGGAACTAGCGCCGATTATTGAAGTTTCGGGTCGAACATTCCCAGTAGAAATGCGTTATCGTCCGCTGAACGAAATGAGTGACGAAAGTAATGGTGATGCCGATATTATTTCCGGCATTCTCAATGCGGTAGACGAACTGAGTTCCGATGGTCGCGGCGCAACAACGGATGGCGACATTCTGGTGTTTCTTAACGGCGAACGAGAAATTCGCGATACCGCACGTGCTTTAGAAAAGGCAAATTTACGTCATACCAATGTTTTACCTTTATATTCGCGTTTAACCGTTGCCGAGCAAAATTTAATATTTAAGCCACATAGTGGTCGTAATATTGTTTTAGCGACCAACGTTGCTGAAACCAGTTTAACCGTGCCGGGCATTAAATATGTGATTGACCCAGGTACTGCGCGAATATCTCGCTACAGTTACCGTACAAAAGTACAACGTTTACCGATAGAGCCTATTTCACAAGCCAGTGCCAATCAACGGGCGGGTCGTTGTGGCCGTGTATCTTCTGGTGTTTGTATTCGTTTATATTCTGAAGATGACTACCTAAATCGCCCTGAATTTACCGACCCTGAAATATTACGCACCAATTTAGCCACGGTTATATTGCAAATGTTGGCGTTAGATTTAGGTGAGATTGCAGACTTTCCTTTTGTACAGCCACCAGATAATCGCAATATCAATGACGGCGTTCGTTTACTCGAAGAGCTAGCGGCAATTGATGCCAACGCGAGCCATGTTAAGTTAACGCCCGTTGGTCGTTCATTATCGAAATTCCCGATAGATCCACGTTTGGCTAAAATGATTTTAACGGCAGCAGACTTAGGCTGTATTGAACAAATATTTATTATTGTCAGCGCGCTAAGTATTCAAGACCCACGTGAGCGACCACATGAAAAGCAACAAGCAGCAGATGAAAACCATGGCCGTTTCAAAAATAAGCAGTCAGACTTTGTTGGTTTACTTAAACTATGGAATTATGTTGAAGAACAGCAAAAGCTGTTAACCAATAATCAATTCCGTCGTTTGTGTCAGAAAGAGTTCTTATCCTATGTCCGAATTCGGGAATGGCAAGATATTTACAGTCAGTTGACGCATTCGTTACGGGAATTAAAAATCCCGATGAGCCGTATTGAGTTAGATTTATCTGAAGAAGCTGAAAAAAATCCCGTTAACGGTAATGTAGATATTGTCCATCAAGCAATATTATCGGGACTCTTGAGTCATTTAGGTCAACAAGATGAAAACCGAGAATATAAAGGCGCACGCGGCAGTAAGTTTTTTATCTTCCCTGGCTCAGCATTAGCTAAAAAAGCACCTAAATGGTTGATGGCAGCAGAGTTAGTGGAAACCAGTCGTTTATTTGCTCGCATGGCGGCAAAAATAGACCCTTTATGGCTTGAACCATTGGCAGAGCATTTAGTTAAGCGTAGCTACAGCGAACCACATTGGGAAAAGAAACAAGGCGCTGTAATGGCGTTCGAACAAGTGACACTTTACGGTTTAATTATTGTCGGTAAGCGTAAAGTAAATTTTAATAAACTTGAACCTGATACTTGTCGTGAAATCTTTATTCGTGAAGCTTTGGTTAATGGTGATAGCACCATGAAAGAAGCCTTCTTAAAGGATAATCGTCAACTCGTTGATGAAATTGAGGCTCTAGAGCAAAAAGCTCGTCGCAAAGATTTTTTGATTGAAGAACAACAACTCGTCGACTTTTATACTGAAAAATTGCCGGAAAGCGCCATTTGTCAGCGCAGCTTTCTAGCTTGGTGGAAAACTGAAAAACAAAGCAATGCTAAGTTATTAAACTTTACCAAAGCCTTTTTATTAAAAGAAACTGCGGTTAAGCTTTCAGTCAATGAGTATCCCGAAACTTGGCAGCAGGGCAGTTTAACCCTGCCGTTAAGTTATCATTTTAGCCCCGGTGATGAAGATGACGGTATCAGTGTTTTGATCCCCGTTGGTATATTGAACCAGGTTGAAAATATCGGTTTTGACTGGTTAATTCCGGCCTTAAGACTTGAGCTGATCACCGCATTAATTAGAGGTTTACCTAAGTCGTTAAGACGTAATTTTGTGCCCGCACCTAATTATGCTGAAGCTTGCGTTGCCGCAATCTCGGGTGCTGATAGCGCATTAACTGCTGCGCTTGAAAAGCAGTTATTAAGAATGACGGGTGTACGTTTGCCTGAAGATGCATGGCAAGGTGTCGAGTTAGTACCACATTTAGCAATGAATTTTAAAATTGTTAATGAAAACGGCAAACTGCTCAAGCAAGGACGAAATCTAGATGTATTAAAAGATAGTTTACAAGGTCGAGTGCAAGCTTCCATTAAAAAGGTCGCAGACAAAGGCATTGAACGTAGTGATATTGCTAACTGGGACTTTAAAGACTTACCGAAAAGCTACGAAAAGAAAGTGGCTAATATCACCATAAAAGCGTTTCCGGCTTTGGTGGATAAAAACAAGTCAGTCGCGATTGAATTATTTGAACATGAAAGTTTAGCAGAGCAAGCGATGTTAGATGGTGTCAGTCGCTTAATTTTATTAAGCATACCGTCACCCGTAAAATATCTACAACAGAAACTACCTAATAAGTCTAAATTGGGGTTATATTTCAATCCATTTGGTTCAATTAACGATTTACTCGATGATTGTATTGTCGCTGGTTGTCAGTTTTTAGTAAATGAATACGGCGAGTTACCACGCGCGCAACAAGCGTTTGAAGCTTGTAAAGAGCATGTACGCGCTGAAATTGCTGATTGTGTATTAAGTGCCGCGATAAAAGTTGAACGTGTGCTGAGTTTAGCTCATGACGTACGCAAGAAAATAAAAGCTAAAATGTCGCTTAATGTTGTGCAATCGCATGGCGATATTAAAGCACAGTTAGAAGCTTTAGTTTTTAAAGGTTTTGTCACTAAAGCCGGTTATCAGCGTTTAGATGATATTGCTCGATACCTAACAGCTATGGAGCGTCGACTAGAAAAGTTGCAAATTGATCCGAATCAAGATCGACTTAAAATGTTAGAAGTTGAAAAAGTACAGCAAGCGTTAGATACGGTAGTTGCTCAACAACCGAAAGGACAACCTTTGCGTAAAGAGTTAATGCAAGGTTCTTGGATGATTGAAGAGCTACGTGTGTCTCTTTTTGCGCAAAACTTAAAAACACCTTTTCCTATTTCAGCAAAACGAATATTGAACTACCTTAAAGAATACAGTTAAATTTAGTGCAATGATTTGACAGTGATGGTTGTGGTGAGTATAAATAATAGCAATACTAATTATAGAAACACCTTGGAGTAGTAATGGTTAACTACGATGACAAACGTAATTTTTATCGCATGATGCTAAACAGTGAAGTAACCGTGACCATTATTGATGATGAAGCTAACAGTAAAATTTTAGCCACTTGTCGTGATTTGAGTGCCACAGGCATAGCAATTGAAATGGAACATCCTTTAGAGATGAATACTGCGGTACATATTAGTGTGCAATCAGCTAATAGCTCTGTTCAGCCACTCGATGTTAAAGGTAAAGTGGTGAGAGTAACGGAAGAGAGCGCTAACTGTTACTTAATTGGCATTAATATTTCTGAAATTGATTAGCCACTTTTCATTAGTCATTATCAAATTTACCGTAGCTAGTCTCAGAGACTAGCTACGATTTATTTCTTGATTATTCAGCTATTCTACTTGGCAAACTAACCCCTTTAGATAATAACCTTCAGGATAGTTAGATGCTACAGGATGATCAGCCGCTTGGTGAAGTCTATCAACGAAGTAAACATTTCTTTTTGCATCTAATGCCGCATCGGCAACTACTTTTTGAAATAAGTTGGATTCCATTAAACCTGAGCAAGAAAATGTTAATAATGTGCCATTGGGTTTCAGTAACTGCATCGCCAGCATATTGATGTCTTTGTAACCGCGGCAAGCACCGGTCAGCTGTGCTTTTGATTCAACAAACTTAGGTGGGTCAAGAATAATCATATCAAAAGTACGTTTTTCTTCACGGTATTGACGTAATAACTTAAAGACATCAGCTTTAACGAATGAAATATTTTTGTCGTCTAGCTGATTAAGCTCTGCGTTTTGTTTTGCAAGCGCTAAGGCAGATTCTGATACATCGACATTAATGACTTCTTTGGCACCATTTGCCGCACAATGTAAGGCAAAAGTCCCAGTATAAGAGAAACAGTTTAATACTGTTTTATCTTTAGCATATTTGCCCGCAGCAAGGCGTGAGTCACGTTGATCTAAATAAAAACCTGTTTTATGCCCTTTAGCAATATCGACATGAATTTTAATGCCGTGCTCTTCGATAATACATTCTGTTGATTCCTGCGGCTCGGTTAACCAGCCGGTTACCGGCTCTAAACCTTCTTTTTTACGCACATCAACATCTGAACGTTCAAAAATATGACAACCAGGATAAAGATCTTTTAAACATTCAACTAAGGTATAGCGATGAAAATCAGCACCGGCACTAAGTAACTGACAAACAATAAAGTTATCATATTTATCAATAGTGATACCAGGAAGACCATCTGATTCGCCAGCAATCAGGCGATAGCCGGTTAATCCACCGGCTGCGATGAACCAATCGCGTCTTTTTTGTGCGCTTAACAATTTATTACGAAAAAAATTGGCGTCAATTTCTTCATTAATATCAAAACTCCAAACACGAATTCTGATTTGAGATTCGGGAGAATATGCGCCTTTAGCTAGCCAATTTCCTTTATTATCAAAGACATCGACAGTATCACCAAGTAAAGCGTTACCTTTGATTTTATTGATGGCTTGAGAAAAAATCCACGGATGCTTCCGGCGTAGTGACTTTTCACGCGCAACTTTTAAATAAATTCTTGCTGACATATGGCTATACTTATAATTAACAATAATTGCGCGAGTGTAGTCAATGCATGACATAGGTGCAATGCTCTATTTTAACTATTTTTGATTTCACTATTTTGTTAGAAATGAAAAGTAAAAATAATAACAGCGATAAGCTAATAATAAGGTGTGAATTATGAATGTAAGTTACATGGCGCATGTTAGTGGCAAGGTTCAAGGGGTTTATTTTCGAGCTTCTAGTCAGCAAATTGCTATTGATCATGGTTTAAGTGGTTACGCACGTAACTTAACGGATGGTCGTGTCGAAATATTAATGTGTGGCGAAGAGCAAAGTATCAATAAAATGTTGGCGTGGTTGGCGCATGGACCACCACAAGCAGAAGTTAAAACTATAGAGTCAAAGCAAGTACCTTGGCAAGAGCATCATTTTTTTGCCATTAGTTAATTTTTAAAGCCTTACAGGCTGTGTTATTGACGTCGATAAGGCTCTCCCAGGAATGTGAGTCATTAGAGCAACGCAGGAGCAGTTGTCGAGAATAACCATTATTGAAACCAATGCCTTGCCTACATGGATGTACTTAGGTTCAGTCTGGAACGGTGAATCTGTACCTCTAAAGCTTTTAAATTTCACTGAGCGGGAAGAAACTTAGTAAAGTTGGTATTATTCAGGACTATTAATTTATTATTTAAAAATATACAGTAAATAAATTTAATCAATACTCTTGTAAATCAATTAATTGTTGGTTTTTTAACCTAAATTGAGATTAACGATGAGTTGCTAAAAAGGAAATACATTGCGTTATATTGCTATTAATAATCTACAACAACTGAGTTTTAATGATATCGAAAAGCCGACCATCGCTGCTGATGAGTGTTTAATCAAAGTAAGAGCTATTGGGATAAATCGCGCCGATATTTTACAAAAGCAAGGACAATACCCACCTCCACCAGGTGAATCAACCATACTGGGCATTGAGGCCTGTGGTGATATTATTGCGCTTGGCGGCGAACAGCAAAATTGGCATGTTGGTGATCAAGTTTTTGCTATTGTGCCTGGTGGCGCATATGCAGAATATGTAAAAGTTAAAACCGAACACTTAATCAAACTGCCTAAAAATTTAACTTATGTCGAAGGCGCAGCGATAGCAGAAGCTTATTTAACGGCTTATCAATGCTTATTTACCATTGCTAATTTACAGCCTAATAGCCAAGTGTTGATTCATGCGGGTGCTAGTGGTGTGGGTACTGCTGCTATTCAGTTGGCTAAATCCCTAGGCTGTCATGTAAGTGTTACTGTGGGCAACGATAAAAAAGCGGCAATTTGTCAAGCGTTAGGTGCTGATGAGGCAATAAATTATCAAAGTACTGATTTTGTTGCTTGGACTAAACAGCAAAAGCGTAGCTATGATGTTATTTTAGATGTGGTTGCCGGTGAATATGTGAATAGAAATATCGATGTCTGTGCTTTAGATGGACATATCGTGATTATTTCATTACTTGGTGGTCGTTTTGCTGAAAATGTTGACGTGGGTAAAATGCTTGCTAAACGGGTAAATATTCATGCGACAACATTACGTAGCCGACACGATGAGTATAAAACACAGTTAATTAAGGCATTTAAACAAGACTTTTATCAATGCCTTGAACAAGGAAAAATTAAGCCGGTTATTTATCAGCAATTTTCCTGGTGTGATGTAGAAAATGCCCACGAAATCATGTTAAAAAATGAAAATACCGGTAAGTTAATACTTGAAGTAGAGTAAATAAGTACTCTTTAAAAGCCAAGAAATAGCCCTAGGAATTATACAAATCCTAGGGCTATTTTCTGTATTTATTATGGATTTAAGATTGTTTTATCGTTGAGCGCTCTCGGCGAACAACGAATCCTAACATTGCTAATGCAAATAACATGATGGTTTGTGGCTCTGGTACTACGATTGGGCTGCAGTTTTGCTGACATGTAGTAATTGTTCCACCGAAAAAGGTTAAATGTGATAGACCTTTATTTTTTCCATTCGTGCCAACAGGTGTTGTCCAACTACCACTGGTAACTGTTTTAGCTAAGTTAAGACAGGCTAGCGTATAAGTTTCAGGATTACATGCATTGTTTGCATCGGTTGTATCATCCACCAGCCAAAAGAGATTAAAGCCATTACCAGCTTTAGCTGTCCAAAAACGTATCCCTGGAGAGCCACCAGTATATGTCCAAGTACCGACTTTATAATCACTATCTAGCTCACCGCCATTATTGCCAAAAGTCCAATCAGCCTGCTCAATATCTGCAGCGTAGTTGTCGCTTTCAGTATAGCTTGGAGAAGTAGAGTCTTTAATAGTGTCAAATTTAGCAATGACATCGGCTAAATAAACTTTATCAACATCAAATGTTCCGATAGCCACTTTACAGGTACTAAAGCTGTTACTACCAGGATCTTGAAAATACGGGTTATTACAATCGTTATCACCAGCAAAATAATGACTTATGAGTTTATCGGTTGTTGTAGGGGTTGCCATGCTTGGAAAGGCCATCAATATACAAAAACTGGCGATTAAAGCGTTAGTTAATGTTGAAATATGTTTGCTAATTCTCATTTGAAGCTCTTTTTTACAAATGTCGTCATTCTTTTTATTAGCAAGAATTATACCGGTATTTTTTCTTCAAAAAAAATCAATTAGCTAAAGGTATGTTAGAAGTTGGGCAATTAAATATTGTAAAATAAGTTGACACTTACTTTAAGCTATATTGATTGAATATGGTTTTAAATTGCATTTTATGGTTATTAATGCGGATAATGTAATTATGCCTCGATTAAATTGATAGTGATATGACGAAACTAGCTAAACATTTTATTTTTTTATTTTTTACATTCTCAGTATTTGCTGGTGATGCGACTGAACTTTTTGAATTAGCAAATAAAAAGTTTAATGAACATCAATATGATGAAGCTAAACTCCATATAAAAAACCTCATTAAACAGCAGCCTAGTAATATACCAGCACGTTTCTTAATGGTTGATTTATTACTAGCAATTGAACAAGGCGCGTTAGCGGAAACAGAATTAAATATTATTGAAGGGCTTGGGGGGGATTACAAAAAAATTGCCTTACAACGTAGCAAAGCGCTGTTAATGCAAAATAAATATAATGAAGTACTCAATCTATTTGATGATAACTATATTGATCAAATCTTTGTCGCTAAAATGTATGTTTTAAAAGGTTTAGCGCATTTAGGCTTAAGAGAACTGAATTTCGCAGAAAATGCATTTAATCTGGCATTAAAGTTCAATGTCAGTAACTTAGATGCGACATTAGGATTAGCTCAACTAAAAGTAAATCGGTTTCAATATTACGACGCTAGTATTTTAGTTGAACAGGTGTTGGCTATGCCATTTCCACCTGAAAAAGCATGGTTTTTAAAGGCAAGTGTAGAACAAAATATAGGCAATTATGACGATGCGTTAAGCAGTATTAATACTGTATTGTTAAATGATCCTGAAAACGTTGAAGCACTTATCCTAAGAGCAACGTTATCATTTGAGTTGAAAAACTATACCGCCGCGAAAAGCGATGCCTTGTTGGTATTAGAAAAAGTTCCAAATGAACCACGAGCAAAATTTATTCAAGCGGCAATTGCGGTACAAGATAATGATCTAGCTAGTAGCAATACATTAATAGCAGAAATAGCTCAGACGTTAGCGAAAATATCAAAAACTGATTTACACTCAAATCCGTCATACTTATATCTAGCAGGTGTTATTTTTTACCAACAAAATCAATATGCACTGGCCAAAGAGTACTTTAATCAATATATTAAAATAGATAACTTTAATGCTAATGCCAAGTTATTAATGGCAAGGATATCAATGGAGCAGGGCGACTTTGAAGATGCTAAAACTCAACTAGTTAAGGCGCTCATTCAGCATGGTAATAATCATCAAATTCTGACGTTGTTAGGGGTTTGCTATCTTGAATTACAGCAATACGAATCGGCCTTAGTATATTTTCAACAAGCTAAAAGCTTACACTCATCTGAAAATGTTGATCTTCAACTTGCTAAAACGTATTTATCACTCAATCAAAGAGCCCCAGCTATACAGCTATTAACTGAAGGTGACTTTAATGAACAGCAACAAGTGTTTGCCAGTTTTTTGTTGGTTAAGGCTTATTTGGAGGAAGGAAAAACTGAACTGGCAGTAAAAATTGCATTAAAGTTAAGTTTATTACAACCTAAAAACCCAGAATTTATACATCATTTAGGTTTTGTTTATCAATCTATTGGGGATTTTGAAAAAGCTAAAACACAGTATCAACAGGCATTAACATTAAATAAGCAACATACTAAATCAATTATTAGTTTAGCTCAAGTCACCAGTATCATGGGACAACCTGAACAAGGGTTAACACAACTGAAAAATGCGTTAGTACAATTACCTACCGATATTGAGATATTAAAAGCGATAGCGAATCATTTTCAGCGTATGGGCCAAGATAACAACGCTATTCTTATGTATCAAAAGGCGTTGGAACAGCAACCTGACAATGAAGAATTAATTATTAACTTTGCCTCTGTTCTGGTGCACCTCGGTAATTATAGTGAGGCAATTGAGGAGATTAAAGCTTTTATACTTACCCAGAAAAAAACAGATAATGTTTACTTATTGTTAGGGCATTTGTATATCAATACTAAACAGGTGCAATTAGCGATAGAAAGCTATCGTAGTGCACTTAAGTTTGATGCTAATAAATCACAAGTGTATTATTTTATCGCGAAAGCATACCAAGAAGACAGAAAATTTTCCGCTGCAGTGGCTGCTTATCAAAAAGCAATAGCCTGGGCTCCGGCTTCATTAGAGCCAGTTCTGGCACTAGCAAATTATTTTAATCAAGAATCACGTTATAATGATGCTATTGAGGTGTTACTTGCTTTTGATGGTGCAGCTAAAGCATCGGATCGTTTTATTGAAATTTTAGCTCATTCTTATTTTCTTAATAAACAATATCAGCAAGCAGAGCAAAGCTATTTAAAGATAAAGCAGTCAAATAAAATCAGTACGGTTTCGGGCCTATCTTTGGTTTATCAAGCCATGGAGCAACAAGAAAAAGCGATCACACTACTAGAAAGAGCCTTGAACATTAATGCTGATAATTTAATATTGTTAAGTGCATTAGCCGAGGTTTATATTAATAATGAACACTGGGTTAAAGCAGAAGAAATTTACAATAAAATTATTGGCTTAGATGGTAATCAACCTATGTTACTCAATAATGCTGCTTTTATTGCTATGTCACAGTCTAAATTTGAACAAGCCAAAGAGTACGCTACTCGCTCGGTAGCCTTAGTAGATAATGCTCCAGACTCACTCGATACCTTAGGTTGGATATATTATCTAACAAAAGACTACACTCAAGCCTTAGCTTTACTGCGTGAAGCTTTAGCAATTGAATCTTCTAATGTCGCAATTAAATACCATATGGCAATGACCTTAAAAGCATTGGGGCAAGACCGCGAAGCCTTTAATTTGTTACGTGAAGTCGTTAATAGTAATGTGGATTTTTCTGATAAAAGTAAAGCTAAACAAGTGCTTGAATATTGGAGCCAACCTTAAGCTTTTGTATGATGAAGGCAGTGCTGGATAAATTAATATGGCGTTATACCAAACTTAGTAGAATTGGTATAAATAGTATGGTTGAGTAAAGTAGCATAACCCGAACTGGGATAGGTTAGTCTTGTAGGGTAAAGTTAGGCGTTAATCTTCGTACTTTTACCTCCACGCCTGATGCCACTAGGTTTTGAAAGAAATCATAAATATGGCATGAAGATACCTGTTTACAAATAATCTCATATTTTAAAATGGCTGGCTTATGACTTTGCAGTGAAGCTAAATTTAACCAATAAAGTGCCTGATTAAGATCTTTCTCTACATATTGGCCATTAATGTACATTTGCGCTAGGTTTACTTGCCCCTGAACATAATCATAACTGGCCGATTGAGTGAATAATTCAAATGCTTGTTTTAAGTTAGTTTCACTGTAGCGTTCGTTAAGCAAAGCTTGACCATATAAATTTTCTTTTCGTCCTTGAATGAAAATACTCTCTCTAAATTTTCTTTGTTCGGGTCCTACACGATGACCTAAAAGTTTATCGTGAGTAGGACGCAAAGCGAGGTAAATAGCGCCTGAGCTGAATTTTTGACTAAGCTGCTCTTGCTGGTAATCAAAGCGTTTTGGCTCAAAGTAATCTTTATATGTCAGCTGTCCATAATAAATACTATTAAGCGCTGCATGTTGGCGTGCGTAATATAAACTCCCATAAACTAGCGTAATAACATCTCCTGTTATATCAACCACTTTGGCAAGTCGATATTTTTCATTGGGTCTAAGATTGTCGCGTATTTTACGAAAATCAAAGAAATAAATGTCATTGATTTTGGGTGCTGCAACGATAATTTTGCTTTGTTGTTGAGCTCGGTATTCTTTGTATATGACATAATAACTATAATAGGCAAGTGTCAGTAAGAGGGCGGTTAGTAATCGTTTTTTCGAAAGGATGAGTTGCTGTAAAAACACTTTTAAAGCTGTAAGGCTTAATGGCTTACTTTTCAAGTCGGAGGTTTTTTTTATTCGTGTAACCTTGAACATATTGTCCTTAAGCATTCAATTCCCTTTATATTTTCTTTTTCTATTCAAGGCTATTAATAGACCACTACAACGGCTAAATAATGTTTGTTCTCGCTTGCTAATGCATTCACTCTAACATCATCAATAATAATATTGAAATTACTTTACTGACCATTCACTGGCTAACAAACCGTAATCATATTGATCAGCCCATTCGTCACCCATAAGATAATGTTGTTTAAAAAAGGCCTCTCGCACAAAACCTAGTTTTTCCATAATACGAAAAGAGGCGATATTTCTTGGGTCACATCGCGCTATAAGCTTAAAGAAGCCGAGAGTTTGAAATAGATAACTAATAAGTAAATTTGCCGCCTCGCTACATAGCCCTTGCCCTGCAACTTCAGCACTTAAGCGGTAACCTATTTCTCCTCGTTGATTATCCCAATCTTCAATGCGAAAGGCTATTTCGCCAACTAACGAATTATCATCTTGTAAACAGATAGCTAAAGCATTCCAACGGCCAATAGCCAAGTGCCAAGGTTGAGATAATTGTTCAACAATTTCCATTATTTTAGTATCACTTTCCGCAGGACGAATATAGCGACAGTTTTCAGCATCTTGGCGATAAAGCTTGATAGCTGAATAATCGGTTTTAATTATAGGCCTAAGGTAAATTCTACTCGCCAATAATGTTGGCGCAGCATGCCCAGTATTTAAAGATATTTTCATCGTTATGGAATACTTTATTATTAGAAACAGTTAAGTTTCGCTATCAACATATTGAAAGCGTTTAAATACTTTACCATCTCTTTCAATGGTTTCGTCAAACATGGCTAAAGGCCTAACCCAAATGGCTCTTTCACCGTATTCAGGTTGATAAACCACCATGGCTTCTTCGGTTTCACTGTCAGTAGCAATGTGTAACACTTGATAAAAGTTGCCTTTAAAGTGCTGATAACGTCCGATTTTCAACATGAATTATCTCGTAGTCATTATTGTAATTAGTTGTGTAATAGTTATTTCTTATTGAGCTTAGTCACTGAGTTTTTCTTGCCATTGTTGTGAGGCGTCGTCATCACTATTTTTGGCATCTAACCAAACGCTCCCCTTACTTGTTAACTCTTTTTTCCAAAAGGGGGCTTGGGTTTTTAAGAAGTCGATAAGAAACTCACATGCGGCAAATGCCGCTTTACGGTGTGGGCTTGTAACCCCAATAAAAACAATTTGTTCACCGAGCTTTAAGTCACCAAATCGGTGAATAATGGTAACTTTGTTTAATGGCCAGTGTTCACGCGCTTTATTTTCTATATCGCTTAGTACTTTTTCTGTCATGCCAGGGTAATGCTCCAAGGACAATCCTTGGACATCAATACCTTCATTGAAGTCCCTGACCTTACCGACAAAGGTGACGACAGCACCATCTTGATTATCGTTTGCTAAATTCAGATATTCATCAGCAACAACAAAATTACTCTGTTGTACTTTAATCATTTTAACCTCCGGTTACTGGAGGGAAAAATGCGACTTCATCGCCATCAGCAATTTGTTGTGACCAATCAGTAATTTCTTGATTAACGGCAACAAGCAAACTGTCTGCGGTCATAATTTTTGCCCATAAAGCATCTGTTTCAGCTAATTGTTGACGAATAGTGTCTGTGGTCATATTCTCGCTTAATTGAATTTGTAAACTATCAGTTGATAACTGTTCACGTAAGCGAGCAAAAAATAATACCTTAATCATTTCCAACTCCTTTATTTAATTTCAGAATTATGCAAGTAGCTACCCGATTTTCCACCATGTTTTTCACAGAGGTGAATATTGGTGATAATCATGTCTTTTTGCACAGCTTTACACATGTCGTAAATGGTTAGTGCCGCAGTTGAGGCTGCGGTTAAGGCTTCCATTTCGACCCCAGTTTTACCTGACAGCTTACAAAGAGCGGTAATTTCGACGCGGTTTTGCTTTGGCTGTGCCACTATATCGACTTCAATTTTCGTTAACATCAGCGGGTGGCAAAGCGGGATAAGTTCACTGGTTTTTTTGGCGGCCATAATCCCCGCAATTCTTGCCGTAGCAAAAACATCACCTTTGTGGTGTTTGCCTTCAACAATCATTGATAAGGTTGCTGGCGACATTTCAATATAAGCTTGTGCAATAGCAGTGCGCTCGGTAACATTTTTTTCGGTAACGTCAACCATATGGGCATTACCGTCAGCATTAATGTGAGTAAAGTCTTCGCTCATCAAAAAGTAATCTCTTAGTTATTAGCTATTCAGCTTTTTGTAAAGTATGGCTTTATATTACCTTATCTTAAGCTTTATTTTGTCTTTTATATTAAGAAATTTGTTATTTATATTCGATGTTTATACGTGGCTATCATAGATTTTGAAACTTGAGATCTCAGTAAATAACTTTATTTTAAGCCCATTAGCTAGCGGAATAATGTTAATTCATTACATTGGGGTTTTAATCAGAGGCTTAATTTTAAGGTATTGGATTTCTTTTACCCCTGTTTGTGCCAATATTTAATATTATTTAAGCATGGCCAAGCAATCTAGAATTCCAATTTTTTACTTTGCTATTTGCTGAACGTTTAAGCACTTTATCCATCCAACTATTCGATAATCTATTTTGTTGCTTGAGTAGTACCAGCTTTTCGTTATTGAGTAGCTCAGCAAAAAACATTTCACATATCACTTTGATTGTCATGGCATTATCAACACGGGAAGTTAACGTCATACCAATTTTACTAAGTTTCTGAGTGGGAACAAACTTAATAGACTTGCTATAAGCTAACGATATAATTGTTCTATTTGTCCAGAATAAGCATTTAATACCAGTTGAATTTTCAGGGTTTGTTAGCACCAATAAATAGGGTGTTGAGCTAAATGTTAAAAATTGTAATAAGCACTCATATTTATTGACAATAAAAAACGACTGGAGCAAGGTATTAAGATAAAAGGATTTTATTAAAGTGATGTTATTACAATGGAAAATATAAGTTCAACGGATTTGAAAGCCATTCTGCACTCAAAGCGTGCCAATATGTATTATTTAGAGTATTGCCGTGTAATGCAAAAAGACGGTAGGGTTCTCTATCTAACCGAAGCTAAGAAAGAAAACCTCTACTTTAATATACCCATCGCCAACACAACCGTGCTGCTGCTTGGTAATGGCACTTCTATAACACAAGCGGCTATGCATATGCTCGCACAAGCCGGTGTTCTTGTCGGCTTTTCAGGGGGAGGGGGGACGCCTTTATATATGGCCAACGACGTTGAACAAGCCATTGAGTGGATGACACCCCAATCTGAATATCGACCCACAGAATATTTTCAAGGCTGGATGCAATTTTGGTTCGATGATGAGAAACGCTTAAATGCAGCGAAAACGTGTTCACTGCCGCACAGGCAGCTTAGAAAGTAATAATGATATTCATCATACAACTAGTTAATGCTTATCGAAGGGGGTTGTGTTTATTTTATAGCGATAGCATGCATTACTGATGGCTTTATTGTTAAAGACAGATGAAAAATACCTTACAGTACAGTAAGGGCACTTTATATAGTGCAAAATTCATAATGAATTTTTTTAGATTAAGTTATTGATGTGTTTAAATTATATATAAATATTAATGAGAGTAGAATGTTACTTTAGACAAAAAAGGTAAGTTTGTTATTAAATGTAATATAACTTAAATAAGTTAATTCATTGAATATTATAAGAAGTTGGTTGCGGGAGCCAGATTTGAACTGACGACCTTCGGGTTATGAGCCCGACGAGCTACCAGGCTGCTCCATCCCGCGTCCGAATGACTTGATAATGAATATCAAGAAAGCCTATAATTATTTGATTCTGTTATAAAAGAATTACTGATTTATACTTTAGTAACAAGTTGGTTGCGGGAGCCAGATTTGAACTGACGACCTTCGGGTTATGAGCCCGAAATTTTATCATTATGTTAACTTATTTTAATGTACGTTAAAATAATTTAAATTGTCACAATGTTGATTATAAAGGTTTTTTTATATAAATTAT
>TARA_R110001592_G_scaffold10155_5_pt1 | contig 54820 bp, 71 predicted proteins | sample TARA_R110001592 | Tara Oceans TARA_R110001592 (sample SAMEA4398387) | marine metagenome | biome: Polar Biome; feature: [SRF] surface water layer (ENVO:00010504); material: water (ENVO:00002006), including particulate matter (ENVO:01000060) such as... | depth 5 m | reverse complement strand
GCTGTTGCTATTTTCATAGATATTTCATTAAGTCGGTCTTCATTAGAGTCACTACTACGATAAATATTTAAAATTTCTTCAGAAAATTCATCTGTAGTAATTAAAGCATCAGCACTAGCTAAATACTTTTCTATTCCTAGAACACCTTCGTTTCTATATACAGCCACTAAGGCCCCTTTTTCTAACCATCTTTTATTAAAACTCATAACTATTCTTTTTTTATATTTATATATTTTTTACCTATTTCTTTTATTTCATATCCAAACCCTTGGTTTGAATTTATATTACATATATCAACAAATTCACTTGCAGATTCTAATGTATCAAATTCTAATGGGTCTCCATCTGCATCTAGCATCAGTACTGGCAAAGATTTAGACTGTGCTACATTATTACTTGTTGGATTATAGTGATACTTAATTATTATATAAAAATTATTTCTATTCATAATTTACTCCAATATCCTTTAGGGCAATCTTCTGACTTCCACATTGCTTTCTTTTCTATATAGCACCCACATATATTACATGTTTTATTTTTTCTATTTAATTCTGGGCAAGCAGAACATATCATAAGCCGTTCTTCGTACGATACTCTAGGCGTAGCTTTGAAGCCTGTTCTTGCATACCGATACAATGCTTTTAAGAACCTTATTGCTAAGGCCCAATTATGCTTTATCTTTCCAGTAAAAGTTCTATTATTTTTACAGCTATTACAACTCATTATGCTTTATATACTTTTAACAATATATTAGGATATTTCCTTTTCAAAGCTTGAACAGCTCTTACATTCTTCGGACTATCGTCTATAAAGTATATCCTATTATAACCTTTTTTTATTTGTGATTCTATCCAATCAGCTTTTTTCTTTGGGTCTGCACTTCCTAATGGAACTACATAAACATCTAAACCAATTGACTTAAAGAAGTGAGTTACTGGCATTCCAATAGCTCTAGCAGTTAAAATCGTTACTTTTCTTGCACCTCTAGAAACTTTTCTTGCTTTTTCTAACTGTTGGATTAGTAAAGCTACATTTTGTTTTATTAATTTGGGATTTCTTAGTCTCTTATCGAAGTCCCTGAAGTCAAATGTTTCACCTGATTTAGGTTTGTATACTGCAAATTCAGCTGGGTCTAGTTTTTTTATTTCTTTACCACCTCTCATTACGTATATCCAAGATAGAGTTCTTACTAAAGTATCATCGAAATCGAATACACTTAGTACTTTAGCTTCTGTTAATATGTTCTTTAGTTTTATCATTTGTAGTAAATATAATAAATCTTTTCGACATAAAAAAATTATTTAAGGGTTATTTAGTGTTTATTTTTAGGATGTCTTAGAGGGTTAATTGATTCTATTTTCATTTCATTAGTAGCTGAATCCCATGATTGTTTATTAGGATAACCTTTTTGACCAGGTTCAGATGGTTTCTCACCTCTTGCTTTCTTTTTCCTAATGTTTGTCCAAAGATTTTCTATAAAAGATTTTAGTTCTGAAAGTTTTATTGTTTGACTTTCTCTCATCTGTTCTGGTTCAGTAAACTTTTCTTTCTCTAGCTTTGCTTCGTTAGCAGTCTTTAACATCTGAGCAATTTTTAAAAGTTTAGATTTTTCTCCTTTAGATAACATACTTAATTGTTTAGACCTAGCCATATCTTTTAAAGACTTTTCCCAAGCTGCTGTAGATTCTTTTAATTTGCCTTCAGTTAATTCCACCGTTCCTTTTGTATACTTACTTGCTTTGGAACCTAATTCTGCTCTATTCCTCTTATGGTTGTGTTTAAGGCCCCCTTTTTTCAAGAGATAGTTAAATGTTCTTATGGTTATAGATGGACCATTCGATAATTTTTTAAAGTCTTTTACTTTACCCAAATCAAAACCTTTGAATTTGACGGCCAAGTTTCCAAAACCAAACGCAATTAAATCATCTAAGAGACCGGTCCAGGAACCAATAGATTCATTAATGGATTCATCAACAGCTGGTTTGATAAACATTAAGCCAACTTTTGATTTAGGTACTTTTAATTTTTTGATTGCTAATAGTTTTGCATTGTAAAGGTCTTTTGCTTCACCTTTTTTAATTTCAAGTCGTTTGCCATTGTATCCAGCAATCCATCCTGCAAACTTAGCTTCATTAACTGATTCATTTTTTATTTTTTTCAATGCAGCTTTTACTAATGCTATGTCTTTTTCAAGATACTTTATTTCTTTTTTATCTTTATTCGCTTTAGCATATTTTAATTCATTAGAAAGATTTATAATATACTGTGCTAATTCATTCCTAGTAGCATTCGCATACGCAGCTTCAGTAACTACTAATTCGCTAAATAATCTCTTACCTGTTTTATCTTCTAAATGTAGTAGAGCTTTAGGATATTTTTTTTGCATTACATTAAATGTAGCAGGAGCAACTTCTGGAGTACTAACTGGTTCTTGGTGAATTACTTTGCCATCTTGTACAACTACAATTACTGCAGGATAGCTACCTTTCTTTGCAGCTTTATGTACTTTACCCTTATTAGCTTCTGTTAATTTGCCTTCAAATGCTTTGTCAACATATTTATTACCATGTCTATCCCTTAGTATATCAGATAATAAGCCTTCTTTATCTAAACTCTTAGGATTACCTACCTTATTAGATCTACTCCACTCTTTTCTTAAAAAACTTATAGATTGTTTTTTAAGGTCTTTATATTCTTTTTTAATAGATTCTGGATCTCTTTTTGATGATTCTTTAATAGTTTTAACATATAAATCCCCGTTCCACTTATAGTCACCTTTATTAAAGCCTTTTAATTTTTTGGCTTTTTGATATTCTTTAGATGATAGTTTTGTTTGTCTAAGTAGGTTATTTTTAGCATTGTCTCTATGAAGGGTTGTCCATGATACATTAGCTTCTTTTAAGTTTGTAAGTTTATTACCAGATTTACTGATAATTATATTGTCTTTTTTCATCATGACCATTAAACTCCTTCCGAATTTTATTCCTTTTATATTAGACCATTCTTTTTTAGCATCACTATTAGACCACTTTTCCCACCAGTATTGCATTCTTTTGAAAAGCTTAGAAGCATCTCCTGTATATTTGATCAAATCTTTTTTAATAGATTTTTCATTTTTAGATGCCCATTTCTTAAATTCAGAATAAGCTTCTTTGGGTGGTTCAGTTATAGGGAATGGTACTCCTCTTTCAGTAAACTTTTCTGCTATAACTTTAACATCAGTTTCATGATAAGATTTATTATTTACCACTACAAAAGAACCTATCTTATTAGTTACTTTACCTTTACCACCTCCATAAGATTTATTGATTTTGACTTTATCACCAACTTCTACTTCATTTACTCCGTCTTTGATATACTTCTTTCTAATTAACTTCTCAGCTTTCTCTATTTCCTTTTGACTCCATTTGTACTTTTTGCCAAGTTCTACTGCTACATCATAAGGGTCATCTGAAACTTTATAATGTCCCATATCACCTCTAATAGTTGAATCTGTAGGTTTTAGTTTGCCTTCTTTTACCATTTTTTACAACTCCAATATCCTGCAGAAGTTTTATCTTTCTTCTGGTCACATTTATGACGAGCTCTGAATGATTTTCTAGCTTTAGGATTAGATTTTCTGATACTCATAGTCTCTTCACCTGCTTTTTTAGCTGATGTTCCACCATGACCAAAATTAACTTTTACAACATTACCTTTTGGGTTCTTAACATACACTTTAAACTTTTTAGTATCGCCTCTAGTAGGTTTATTAAGCTTAACACTTCGACCTTGATACTCAGCTTCTTGTAGCTTTTCTGTATATCCACAAATTTCTGTAAGCCATTCTATAAGAGCTTCAGTATTACCGTCTTTTATAGTGTATTCTTTCATTACAGATTCGTCTTGTTGATTTTGTAAAATAAGAAGTCGTAAATATCTGCGCCATCAAAACCTTCTTCTTCCATATCTTGATACAATAAAGAAGCATATTTAATCATTTCTTTCATGTACTTTAGATTATGAAGACCGTCCATTCTACTTAAATCTCTTGGTCTTTTGATATTAGACATCCCACCCATTTCATTTAATTCATCACCTTTCTTAGCTTGTTTAGCTTCGTATGCTTTTTGCACGCTATCTAGAGTTGGTAATTTATCTCCAAATTTTCTATTTTTAAACCCTGGAGCAGCTGTTTCGTTAAGTCTTTTTATCTGCTCTGCGCTTATCATATCTTTCAATTTCATAGTTTTCTCTTTATTATAAATATCAACCTTTAACCTTTTTAGCTAAGTCTTTATCAGCTTTTCCCCATGTTCCTGGTGATTTAGTAGCAAAAGAATTCACTCTTCCCATTGCCCAAGCATGTTGAGGAGCTCCTGGCTTATGGCCAACTTTCCAAGCTGCAAGGCCTCTACTATAAACTTTTTTTAATATTCCTTTTGGCATACCACTTAATTTAGCTTTATTTTGGAGAGCTTTATCAATACCTGCTTTTTCTACTAGATTATTTCTACCCATTTTCCAAACTTCTTTGACAGTTTTCCAAGAATTCTCGCCATACATCTTATCAAACTTATCAGAAAAAGATTGTTTATCTAATAGTATATTTTTCTTTTTTTTCATATTAGTGTTCTCTTCAGTTTTGCCATACATTTTATCAAATTTTTTATTAAATTGTGATGGTTTTGTTTTCCTTCTTTTAAGCTTACCATCTTTACCTTTTGTGAAATCAGATCTGAAAGACTTCGGGTCATAAGCTTTTTTTGGAGCATCTTTTGCTGGATACTTCTTACCTTTTTCGATTTCTTTTTTTCTTTTGGTCCTTGCTTTACTACCAATACCCATCATGAAAGTAGTTCTCTCATGATCTTTAGTAGCATTTTTAGGTAAATCTTTTCTTTTGTGCTTCATAGTCTTTTTAGAATTTGGACTTGCTTCACTAAGGTTTCCAAATATTTTATCCATATAATCAAACAAAGCTTTACCCAAAGCCATACCAAATTTAGCATCACTAGGATAATGAACTTTACCTATTAATCTACTCCTGGATATATCATCAGATAGTTTCATAAGGTCAGCTTTATTTTTAGGATACATCTTTGATAAGTAATTACCAATTAAACACCCTTGAGCAGCATGACCTGATGGATAAGCTGGTGTTTTAGATGATTTAAGAGGTTGTTCATGGAATTTGTAACCTAACTCCTTAGCTAACTGTTCTGGTCTTGGTCTATTATAGTAATATTTCAGTTGATATATTATTGGACTAGAATTTTTCAATAATTCTTTTAGTTCGTCTTTAGGAAATTCTAAGCCCAAAGCCTTTACATATTCTTCAAAATAAGAAATTATTTTATCAGCTCTATTTGTAAATTCATTATCGTCTGGTATTTTTTCTATCTTTAGTAGCTCTTTGAAAGTCTCATTGCTACTGTTTTTTGGTGGAGGTGTAGATTTAAATTGATCTATAGGAAACTTCTCAAAAATGCCTTTAGGATCTTTTAGTCTCTTCTTGTCTTCACTAGATATTTTACTAGAGAAGCCCAAAGAATCAATAGACTCTGATAATATATTTTTTAGTTTGATCACTTTATCATTCTCCATATAAGGAATAAGATTTTGGTTCTTCTTCTATTGTTTCTATTTCTGAAGTCTGAATTGCATATAATCTGCTATTCATAGGGTCTAATCTATATTCACCTTTAAATTTAGTTTTGTGTAGGTAAGCTTCTAGTACATCGGTTAAAGATTCATAAACTTCTTTATTTGTATCACCAACCAGAGTCCACCTATCTCCAGGCGGAACTCTAGTAGCGATTAATTCGTTATATTCTTCTATATGAGTTTCCATTTCTATTCCCACCTTCTTAAATACTTTGTTCTTTGATCTATATCAACATAATCTACAGTATCATATTTACCGCAATGCGGACACCTTAGTCTTTCTATGCTTGCGGCTTCATTAATCTTCCATTCTTCACCACATATATTATCTGAACATTTGTATATATAAGTATGCCTAATAAATATTTTATGAGCCATGGTCACAGTTCTCACAATAACATTTTGCTCTAGGTTCTGTTCTGGTTATTTCATTACCATCTTCATCCTTTAATATTAAATCTGTTTTCTTAACTATTATATCAGAAATTGATAAGTTCCTGACGTGACATTTACAATCTTCACATATTTCAGTTATAGTTTGTTTTCCACTTTTCATTTGGTACCTAATCATTTTCTTCGTCTCGGTTTCCTATTAGGTTTGTTAGAATTATTAGATTGGTTAACATTAGTATTGGGCTTAATATTAGGCTTATTGTTTGGCTTTACTATAACATAATTAGTATATGTTGGTTGATTCCAAGACCACCAAGACCAATTTGGATTGTACAGTCTATTGTGATTACAATCTAGACAGTTTATATGATTATATGTTTGAGGATTACAACAAGAATGGTCTAATAGACATGATTTTCCTTGTAACATTAAATAACATTTAGGGTGTTCATAAGTTAATGCACAACTTGATATTAATGATAACATCATCAACCAAAATACTACACCAATAATATATCTTATTTTTATCATGACCTTGTCTTTTTCCAATTATTAGGAAAAGCAGCTTCAGCACCTTTCATAAATTCCTCCCAACCTTTCCAGAATCTACTTCCTGGCATTACACCCTTACTAAATGCCTTTAACATATTGGCTGCATCTTTTGTGAACATTTTACCATTTGGTTTACCAGCGTTTTTATTGGATAGTTTATCTAAAGCAACAACTGCTTTCTGTAAATTACTAGTCGCCTTTAATACACGTTCATGAGCTTTCTGCAGTGCCAAAATGTCTTTGACAGTCCATTGATCGGCTGCTTCGTTTAGTATTTCTTTTAATTTCATTATAGTTTTCTACCTATATTTATTATACGAGTTAATATATCACCAGAATATTTTATTGGATCTTTTAGAGAGTATGCCATACTGTCTTTGATACTGCCTCTTAAGTTATATAATGATCTACTTATAGACTTAGGATCTTTAAAGTCAGAGCTATCTTTGTTTTCTAGTCTTTTGACAGCATATGCAGCACTTTCCAATATACCTTTGGCTTCGTGTATTAACTTAACCGCCTTGTTAACATCTTTGCCTACTTTATCCATATCGGATTTTTTTATTCCTTCGTTTAATATATCTTTTAGTTTCATGATTGTTCCAATTTATCTATTTTAGCCATCATCTTTTTTAATTCAGCTTTTTTCTTTTTATAGGCTTTTTCAAGTTTATCTAATTCCTTACCATATCGATTAGCAACCTTACCACCTTCTGGTTCAGCTTCCTGTTCCATGTCTTTATGTAGTTGCCCAATATCTACAGTGAGACTTTTTAGGTCCATTTCAACATCCATTGCATCGCCATATAATCTTTGCTTCTCGTCAAACTTTTTCCAGTAATTAGTTTTTTCGAATATTTTCTTTAGTTTCATATTAAAAGTCTCCTGTCCATTTACCCTTTGCATCAGGACTTCCAGAGTATATAGAATACATGGAATATCCATTAGAACCAGATGGGTGTTTATAGTCATAGGTTATAGTAATCTTCGCTCGGAAATCTCTACCATCTAAATTAGAAGGATGTACTGATGCAGACACTTCTTTAACACTTACTGCAAAACTTACTGTAATTTTTATTTCTTTAAACATTGGTGCTACTAAACCTAAAGATTTAGGTGGTATATTTTGACTAGTAACTTGAGTACTAGTACCTGATTTTTTATAAGCATTTTTAACCGTTGTTAAACCAATCTTAGCAAATGAAGATAAACCAATCTCTCTCAGTTTACTAGTGATAACCTTTTCAGCTTGAGCCTGGTTAATTTGTTCCGTAATTAAATCCTTTAATTTCATATTATTTCTTTCCCGCAAATTTTTCTACGCCACTTATACCAAAACAGCCAAGAACTACCCATACAAATGAATCATAAACAAATTCATTTATTACTAAGTCAGTACCTACCCATCCTGTCACTAGATCAGCAATCATTATTAAACACATTATTAAGAATGCTATAAAGCCTATTATAGACTTTTCATTCCAATTGTTATCATTTTTAAATATTTCCATTTCTATTCTCCGTTCCAATTATGTACATGAGGACTAAACAATCTAAATATACCTCGGTCTTTTCTATTATATCCAACATTAGGTCTTTCATTCATCATGAAATTTCCTTGTGGGCCTTTAGTTCCTCCTTCTCCAACTTCAAAAGCTCCATCGTTGCTAGAATCAACTTTAATTTCTGCTGAACCTATTCCTGCAGTTACTTCTGTTATAGCAGCGTCTCCTATTCCATCGCTATTCCTTTGTAATATCCAATAACCAACTCCTTGGTTAAACATAGGGTCTGGTGGTGATGGATAAGCTCCTAAATTACCTCCAGATACAGTTCTTTGTGAAGTTGTTCTAGGTACTCTTGATACCTGAACTCCTGCATCTGCTCTAGTTAATTGGGTTATCAAGTCAGACAATTTACTCTCCTTGCCATTTGTGAGGTATACTACTAAATATCCTCCATGTAGATATACCCAAACCAGCTTCGTTAGAAGCTTCTCCTACTAACATTTGGCCTACATCAAATGAGCCTACTCCGCTAGAAAGGATATCTATTTTCCAATATGAAATCCCTTGAAAGTTCATATCTAACCTATCTCCAGAACCTTTACCGGATTTTCCTGCTCCTTTAGCAGTTGCTGGAGCTGGTGTTCCTTGTGGTTGTGTAGGTAATGATATAGATCTTGGGTTTGGTAAAGTCTTTTTAGGTAAAGCTACAGGAGCTCTAACTGTTCCAAAATTTCCAACTGGTAATCTTTTTAATCCTGTTGCCATTTTTTTCTCTTATCTATTTAAAATTCATCCATAAGTATTTCATCAACCATAGTTTGGATATCTTCTTTAGTTGCTTTCATACTGAATGATATGTCGGCTTGAAATCTTTTTACTTCTTCACCTTCATTAAAAACAATAATAGTCGGTACAACTATTATCTCATGTTCAGATTGAGCATCGACGTTAATTTGGATATCTATCCACTTTACTTTACAATCTATTAAGTCATCAACCCATTTCACGTCATTAACTGCGTTCCAACCTGCGTTGAAGTGTATTACTTGTATTTGACTATAACCAATTATAGGTAATAGTATTAATAAGTATAATAATTTTTTCATATATAACCTTTTATTTTAATTCGTCTATTTTACGTTCGATTCGGTCTAAATCATCTTTTAATTCTTCTACATCTGTAGCAGTATTTTGAATTGTAAGACGTATATTTTTATCTTTCATATCAAATTCCATTCTAGTAACATCTGGTGGAGGAGCAACTGGCAATTCTTTTGCTTCTGCAATATCTGCTTGTAATGCAAACCACATACCTACAACAGTTGCTATTCCAAATGCTATGCCTCCTAATGTTTTTATACTTACCTGTATACCTGTATCTTCGTTTATTTCTTTTGCCATTTTTTTATTCCCAAAATATCATTTTACCAATTATTCCTAATATTACAATCCAAATAGACCACAAAACTTTTTGAGTGTTTTTTCTGAATTGTGTGTTTCGATTAACTCTTGATATAGTACCACCATCGGGGTTTAGTATTACTTTCTTAATCATTGTTACATCTTCTTGCATTTTTGCTTGACTATCTTTAACATAGTTTAGCTCTTGAGTTACTAGTTTAATTTCATTATGCAAATCAGTGTTAGTTAATCGTGTCATTTTAAAATACTTTATAGTTTATTCCGAATGAAAAATTATGCCATTCTCGGTTCCAATACTTATTATATTTACCTTCTATAAAACCTCCTAAGTTTTTACTAAACCAATATCCAAATATCATACCGCCTGAATAGTCTAACCAATTACCACCATTCAAATTATGATATGAATAATCGCCTCCTAAATCTAAATGATATGGCATTAGGTTACCCCATCCATGTAGCCAAAACTTCTTATCGTAATGGTAAAAATCTACGCCTACAATAATTGAATGTTGTAAAGTTCTGCTTAGTTTATTTCTTTCTCTTGCAACATAATCATCTAAAATTTGTGGCATGATAACTTCTTCCCATACTTCATTTGAATTAGCAACTATATTACCATTTGGGTCTGTATATATTCCATTTAAAGGGTCTATGTTGTAATCTTCTTGTAATGCTAAATAAGTGTAGTGTAAATTACCATTTTCTAATACCCAATCTGCCAAAGGATCAAAACCATAAGGTTCTGCAAATCTTTGGACTGTTCCAGCATTGAATGATAACTTCCTGCTTACTTTCTGTCTATACCTTTGGGAAGCTTCAAAATATTCTATATCAGCAAACCCATTTGTATAATACTCTACTTTTACTAACCATCTATTTGCTACATATCTTAAAAAGTGGTGTTGGTCAAAGAATTCAGTACCTTGTTGTCTTTTGTATTCGCCTTCAAATAAGAATTCAAATCCTGTTATTTTACCCATTGTAGCTGCATCAGAGAAAGAATTTTCATTTCCTTTCTTAAATGCTTCTTTTGGTAAATAACCAAATCTTGCAATCTTTCTTACTCCAAACTTCATTGAATAATCAAAAGGAGTTTCTATGACGTTTTGGTTTAATTGACCTGTAGTGACAGAATATATATCGTCATCGGACAAGGAAGTTCCTCCATTAATTGCACCATAAAAAGTTGAAAACTTAAAAACTTTTTTAACTTCACTACCTAAATTAAATTTTATATCCTCTTTTTGGGATAAGCATAATAGGGGAAGTAATAATAAAACTAATATCTTCTTCATTTTTTAATCACTCTTTGGTTAATAACATTACCTTTGTAAGTTAAACTGAGGTTATATATTCCAGTAGCTAAGTTAGACATATCTATTTGATTTACATCATTTTTAGTAATTACTAACTGTCCTGTCATATCATAAATATCAGCTTGAAAGATGTTTATCCCTTTAAAATAAAGAATATTTTCAGTTGGATTTGGATATATTAACAATTCTGCTCCTAGTTCAGATATATCTATTGGCCATCCTAAATCACAATAGTTATATAGTTCAACACAGTAGTTATCCCAATCACCAGAGCAACATTCTGTATCTATAGATATTACCCATTCGAAACATTCATTAGGCAACCAATATGGTTCTCCTGCTCCACCACTACATCCTGCATCATATTCACAACTACCATCGTCTGTATTATAATATACATTGTAATTGTCTGCGTTAGGATCTGTACAGCCTGTTAATACATCAATACATGAACCATTTTCTGTATTTGCTAATTCATCATAATTAAGAGCTTCTGAATCAGTACAACCATATATAAACTCTATACATGAGAAGTCTTCTGTATTAGCATTTGCATTATAGTTAAATGCATTTACATCAGTACAACCTAAAATCACAGGGATACACGAGTCATTATCTGTATTGGCTAATACATTATAATTAAACGATTCTGGGTCTGTACAACCATATATGTAATCAATACAACTAAAATCGTCTACGTTAGCTAATTCATTATAATTAATTGCTGTAGAGTCTGTACAACCTGAAACAATTTCTATACAAGTATCATTATCTATATTTGCTGATGAATTATAATTTAGTGCTGTAGCATCTGTACATCCATAAACTGTTAACACACAACTACCATTATCTACATTTGCAAATACATCATAATTAAATGCAAATATATTTGTACATCCTTCTATTACTGGAATACAAGAATCATTGTCTGTATTAGCAGTTGCTTCATAATTAAATGCTTCTGAATTAGTACATCCGAATATAATAGGAATACATGATCCGTCATCTGTATTAGCGGTATCGTTGTAGTTCAGTGCTGCTGAGTCTGTACAACCAGGATATAGACATGATCCATTATCAACATTTGCTATATCGTTATAATTCATTGCAGAAGAATCTGTACAACCAAAGTATAAACAAGAACCATCTTCTGCATTTGCCCCATCATTATAATTCCAAGCTATTACATCCATACAACCTACAATTTCTGGTATACATAAACCATCGTCTGTATTTGCTGATGAATCATAGTTAAATGCTAATTCATTAGTACATCCATAAATAAACGGAACACATGATCCATCATCTGTATTTGCTTCTGAGTCATAATTTAAAGCTTCAGAATCTAAACATCCTTCTACAGTTGGTATACATAAAGTTCCACAGAAAGGTAATGCTTGATAAGTATTGTATAGTGGAGGACTAAATGATTGAAGAGCTCCTTGACCATTATTTGCAAACGGATTCGTTCCGCCTTGTACTAACAATACATCATTTGCGTTTATTAATCTGAATGAATTATGTAGCGTTTGGAATGAAACTTCTTCTGGTGGTGTTTGTGCATCTCCCACTTCAAAATAATAAATCTTAACTGGTTTGTCTGTTTCTAGCCATATAGGAAAATTTTGTTGATAATCTCCAGGACCCATTGTAAATGACCATTGGTTATCACCTTGAACTACTCCTAAAAATGAATTACCCCATCCGTCACCTGCATCATCTTCTATTATTAAAGTATAATTACAGTTGTCATATATTTCCATTTGTGTTGCATCTGGATTATAGTTAAATGCTTCTGGGTTTATACAATCAAATATATGCCCATTTAAACAACTACCATCATCTGTATTAGCTAATGGGTTAAATTCTTGATATGATAGATCTGTACAACCTAAAACTTCTTCTGGTCCAGCACATACAGTTGCTTCTTGCCAAGTTGAGTAAGCTACGTTTCCAAAGCCAACACCTACAGTGTCTTGTGATGCATTTAACCAAGTGTTAGACGATAAGGATGTTATTGTATCTCCATTACATCCTGTTATTATAACATCACCATCTATCGTTCCACCTGAAGTAGAACCTGCTAAACCATCTCCATATTCATCTGTTATTATAAATTCAAAACCACTTTCCATTACACAATAATTATAAGAATATGTTTGTCCTACATCTTGATAGTCATAAGTTCCAGATGTGATTTCACCTCCGTTTCCACCACTGACTAAAGACCAACCTGTTTCACTTGGCCAATTGTCTAATGTAATATCTATTGTTATAGAAGTTAAACCTTCATCACAACCTTGATTACCACATGTACCATCATCTACAGTTGCCCATGGATTATAGTTTTCTGCTTCATCATCCATACATCCTTGTGTACATGGATAAGGAGTATATAGTATTGTATCTGATAAAGTACTATCGGCAAATGTTACTTGAAAGTAGTATTCTTCTTCCCAATTAGGAGGCATTTGACCATTTCCAGCATAAACTCCAAATAAACCATTGTCTATATTAGTATTAAAATTATAGTTTCCATCTGCACTTCCGTAAGATATTTCAACTACATTACAATTAGGATTGTCCGATACTTCCCAATTATAATAAAGTAATGCAGAACCACCACTACACTCTTGGTCTACGAATGGTTCTCCCCAACCTTCACAAGAAGGATATTCGCATAATCCAGAATCATTTACATCTGCATCTGGATTATAGTTAATTGCATTTTCTTCCATACAATCAATTACTATAGGTTGTGGTGGAGCACAAGGTGCTATTGTTAATGATTCAATTAAACTTGACCCATAGTTACCTACTGCATAAAATAGAGTATCTTGACATGAATTCGATACTAAACAATATCCATCGGCAGGATATGATAAACCATCACCAAAAGCATCTAATAATTCAAATGTGTAATCTCCTGAATATAGTGAATCTATTACATGGAATGCATTTAGTTGACCGTATGCATAATCACCTCCTGATTCAATAACACCATAACTATTTGATAAATTCCATGTGACTTCGTCTGCATAGCCATCAAATTCAAATTCTACATTTACCCAAGTATCTTGGGCTAATAATAACAAAGGCAATAATGCCCATATAAATAATAACTTTCTCATAACTCCTCTCCTCTATTTAATTTTAAAATACTTCTTTCTGTTCATTATTGACAATCCTTTTGGCATAAAATTATATTGTCTACCATACATATCAATATATATTCCATCCAATTGGTTTATCATGTTTTCATTTACTCCTAAGTTGTCTTCAAACCCTGACCAACCTAATGAATCTAAATATGATTCACATACACTTCCTGGAAAACCATTCCATGAACTTGGCATTCCTGGTGATGATGCTACTTTACAACAACAATCATACGTGTCTTTAACAGTTAAGTTTGGCCATAATGCATTTAGCATTTCTATGCTTGGATTAAAGCAGTCTGATACGTTAGCACTAAATGCCCAACTATTTAACGCATCTTCTATTGTATTAGCTGTGTCACAGTATTTAGGTGAATAATATATTGAATCACCAGTCTCTGGTAATTGTGCTGCCCCTATCGAGCATATAGCTATTAAAGCTAGTAATAATTTTTTCATATAACTTTTCTCTTTTTTTTAAAATTCTAAACCAAAATTTAATAATACAAATCTAAACTTAACACCTGGATTATAGTTAAATTCTAGTAAAGTGATAACACCAAATCTAAATGTAAAATCAATAATATTTTTTTTATTACCTTCTTTCCAGCTATTTATAAAATTCATAACTATTCTCCTTTAAAAACTAATTTCTTACCACCAAAGTATTTGTATGCATGACCTTCAGTAATTAGTAAATTGTTAATATTTATACTATTCTCGTCTTCATCTTGAATAAAGATCTCACCAAGAACTCTTCCGTACTTTCCTACTCCATGACTTTTCAATCTAAAATACCCTGGCTTAGAACTTACTTTTTCAAGGAGTTCTTTATTTCTTTCTTTTGCTGCAAGACCTTTTTTCTTTTCTTCTAGATCTCTTGTTCTACTTTCCCAAGTGTCTATACCCATATATCTAATACGTCTCTTAACCCAAGTGTTGAACCCTAAATCTATCATAGCATCAATAGTGTCGCCATCAACTACTCTATCTAATTTTGCTCTGTATATATACTTATCCATTCTATTTCTTACAAGCTTTATTGTGTTTACAACAACACGTTACTTTATAAGCCCAGAAACTTGCTGCGGCTAATAAAACCAAACCTAATAGTAAACTGCAACCGAAGCAACATCCTGCTCCTACTGCTAATACATATCCACCATAACACTTTCCATAGCATTTTAACTTTTTCATATTTTCTTCTCTTAAATTAAATCTTTCGATTCTAATAATGTATATGTGAAATTATTTCCCCATATATTTTTTGCTTTTTCACAAATTCCTAAAAATTCATGCCAATTGTCGTTAGATGCAATTACTTGACATCCTGCAGACCATTTGTCTATATAAGTAGAAGTCTTTCCTTCGTACTTAGTTGCTCTATGTATATTGATACCAAAAATACCTTCTTCTATAGTAGATTCATCTAAATCATATTTGTCATCACGATTTTTATCCCTATAAACTTTAACTGGGCTTTGTTGTCCTAAAGCCATGTACTTACCAGCATGAAGTCTCATCTTATGTGATTTTCTATATTGTCCAGGTTTAAGTATTGCAACTCCTGATTCGCTTAAAATATTTTCAACCCAATCATCTCCTGGGTCTGTTGTACAATCATAACAATGAAATTGCCATTCTCCATTGACTTTATATGAAATTGTTATTTTGTCATCGAATTTATTTGTAACTTTACCTAAGGTTTCGTTATTTCGAATCCCAACAATATTAACATCATAGCCTTTATTATTTGAATCACTAAACCAAACATAACCTTTAGCTTTTACAGCTTTTTCGATTTGTTCTCTTGTATACATGATACTATTCTCCTTTAAAATAAATATCATCTAATGGTGTTAAAAGGTCAAGTTGCACCCAAAATATACGACCTACATTGTCGGAAACTCTAGCTTTAGATTCCAATATATCTTCAATTTTTACTACAGTTCCTGTTTTTACAAGCCCTGTAGGTGAATATACTGATTGTCTTAATTTGTACTTATCTTTTAATTTCATATCAATTATATCTAACTTTTAAATTGTTTATAGTGTCTAAAAATTCTGTTATACTTAGTTTCTTACCTCGTTCATTTTTTATAGTAATCAACTCTAATTTATCAGGGTTTTTATTTACAATGTTCATTAATATATTTAAGCCTCTTGCTCCCCAAAATACTCCAAAACTATTATCTTCACCTAGTTCATTTTCTTCATGTTCCCAACTATCACCTGGCATTAATATATAATATTTCATCTATACTATCTCCAATAAATTTTTATCCATTTTTGGATTCGTTATCTTAATAAGTTTCTTACTTATTTTAGTTCTTATGTCTATCTTAATAGAACCAAATTCATAAGTACCAGGTTCGCTATTATCTAAAACTTTATGTAAGTTATTAAATAGCATAGAATCTTTTACAGTATAATTATCAGCATCTAAAGTTAATAGTACATTATATTCTTTTGGTGTATTTTTGCTATATTCATAGATCTTACTATAATCTTCAATGTTATAAAATTTTTGATTGTTTTCCCAATCTTCTGCAGAAAAGTCTAATAAGTAATTTGCAAAACTTTGTTCATTTTCATACATACTTAACACTTTTGTAGTAACTTCTTTATTATCTAACCAGACTTTAGAAACTTTAGGCTCTAAATTCCAAACTAAACTAGGGCTTATTCTACTAGAATTCTTTATAAAAAAATCTACATCATACTTTTTTAAAACTTCTGATCCATGATTAAAAGTTCCCCATCTTCTAATAAACCTTCTGAGTTCTATAACATCTGCTTTCTTTTGTAATTCTAATCTTTTTTTGGCAGATTCATCGTCTTTGTACCAATTTGGTCCCCTAGAAGAAACACAAGTAAAATGATATACTATTGCACTAAAAGTCTGTTTCAATTTGATGCCAGCTTGTAGACATCTCTGAACTAAATCTGAATCTTCTCTAGATCTTCTGAATAAAGTATCGTAACCACCTAGACCTTTCCAAGTATCCTTTCTGAATGTTATTGGAGCAAAAAAGTAATTTAATGATGCTTGGTTTTTTTGATCTACAGAATAAGTATTCCACGTATCCATATCAAAATACAAAGGATCTAATCCAAAATCTTTAGTTATAGTTGTTTCAGATTCACCATGTAAAGGTGGTTCTACTCTCGTAGCACTTAATATACAATCATCTTCTAAACATTCTATAACATCTGTATCATAATGAGGGGATATAACCATATCGCTTTGTAAATAGCTAATTATATCATACTTAGCTTTATCTACCATAATATTTTTGTTTCTAGAATAACCAACGCAAGGGTTTAATTTATGAGTTATTATTTTCATATCTTTAAATCTTGGTTGTAATGATTTTAAAACTTCTAAAGTACCTTGGTTATCACTATCTATAAATATTAGAATTTCATGGTCTTTTCTATCCAAATTTAATTCCAAAGATTCTAGTAGCAATTTTAAATGGTCAAGTTCATTTTTTGCTGTATTTATTACAAAACTAATCTTTTTCATTTAATATCTCTAACATTTTTTTCTTAAAAGTTTCTTCTTTAAAATATTTTTTATAATTTTTTAAAGCTTTTTTACTACATTTATTATAAAAGTCTTCGTCTGTTTTAAGTCTGTCTGCAATTTTGTTAGCAGACTCAATATCGTCTATATCTACTGATAAATCTGGGAAGCATATTCTTTGAGTATCTACTTTTACATTACCTATACAAGGTATACCAAAATAAGCACAATTTAAACTAAAAGTTCCTGCAGCTACTGTAGGCATTAAATGAACTGCATACTTAAACTCAGAAACTTCTTTGATCCAATCTACCCAAGAAACCCTAGGAATGTGATTTAAGCCTTCTACACCATCTTCGCCTGTACGTTTTGAATGACTACTTTGTGTCCATATTTCATTTGAGAATAACCGTGCTACCATAAAGCTTTGAAAACCACCATACCACCTAGAGAAGTTTCCCCCAACTAAAGTTTTATCTTTGGGATTACTTTTAATTTTTTTTATAGCATCTTCTATCATTAAAGTTGGTATAATTTTAACTAATTTATTACCATAAGTTATTCCTTTAAAAAACTTTTCGTCAATTTCGTTATGTACAAAAATACCATCACAAGCATCTAAAGAAAATAAATGGTCAAGTTGTTGATTTACTTCATAATCATTAAACAACCAATTTGGACCTTCTTGAATTATATAAGCTTTCTTATTATTACTCTTTATGTATTCAAAAAATTTAGGTGTACAAAAACTTGCTTTATGGTCTGGTTGGGGTTCTACCATTTGTGTAGCATCAGCACTTAAGTAAGTTCTTAATTTTGGTAATATTATGAAAACTGAATCATAATCTTTAACTTCAGTAAAATTATTTAATGGGTAATGCTTAGCATCTAAAGCTAACATCCAAGCAAATTCTGTTCTTGCATTTTCAAAATCTCTAGGAACTTTTCCTAAAAAATTATTCTCTGATAAAAAAGCTATTTTCATTTTATTCTCTCTATTGTTTCTTTTAATCTATCTTCAAAGTCTAAACCTTCAGAAGTATATTTTTCTGTATCTTCATTACTCATGTAAGGATTATCTAAGCCATCTTCTAATACTTCTACTTTAGCAGTTTTACCTAAAATTAAAGCAATCATTTCTACTATATGGGTTAACCTATAAGTTTCTTTATATTTACATTCATAAGTTTTGGCTAAAGCTTCGCTGTTGCTTTCTATGTAAGATATAACTTTAGTTATTAAATCTTTCATGTGAAAGAAATCCATATACTTATCTTTATGAATTACCATAGACTCACCATTCATACACTTTTTTACATTAGACTTTATAAATCTAGTATCTAGTTCATTTTCATCAAATAAACCATACACAATTATATTATAAAAATTAGTATTTTCATCAATCATATCTGCAATTAGTTTTTTACTTAAGCCATAATAATCTAAAGGCTTTTTAAATTGGGCTCCAGAACCAAAATGTATAAGTCTTCCGTAGTGACTCTGATTGTACAGTATATTATCAAACATACTGATATTACTTTTGAAAATGCTTCTATTATCTTTAGTTAATCTAGATCCACCAACAGCTGCACAGTGTATAACTACATCAAAGTACTTTCCTTCAAAAAAAGTTCTAACTTTATCACCATCTACCAAATCACAAACTTCCCTATTTATACAAGTTATATCATAACCTATAAGACTACTACAAAGAGCTTTTCCAATATAACCATCAGTTCCAGTTATAAGTATTTTTTTCATATTAAATCTTTTAAATACCTATTAAAGTATATATCATTATCTAACCAAAGTTCTAATGCTCTATTAAAATTATCTTCTATGGCTTCTAGTCTAGAGTTATAAAATTCTACATCTAGGTTAGTAATTATGCTATGTAAATGTTCTTGATCTTTAAAAATTATCATGCCATCAGTATTAAAAAAATCCCCTATATTAGGACATCCATAGTATATTGGCATAGTTCCTGCTAACATACAGTCTAAAATTTTTTCTGTAAAGTAGTTTTCAAAAGGTCCATTTTCAATAGCAACAGAAAAATGGTAATCTTTTAACCCTTCCAATTTTGAATCTATAGGGTTTAAGTCTCTTCCATAGAAATCTACATTATTGCATCTACTCCTAATACTTTCTAAACAAGATAGCCTATATTTGTGACCTGGTGACATACTTTTCAGAGAAGATATAAATGAAACTAATTTTGTTTTTTTGTATATCTTAAATTGATTTGTATCCAACTCTTTGGGTAGTAGATTCCATTGAGAGACTTCGGTTTCTCCTGGTCTAAGCTTAAAGTTTGATAAATGCTCCAAGTCTTTATGCCAACCAATAACTCTACTGAACTTATCATAATCTTTTTGTATACGACTATAAACTTGTTTTTGATTAAATAAGTGGGGTGGTTCTGCAACGATAGCTACTATAGGTTTTTTACTATTTACTTTTATTTTACCATCTAAATAATTTAAAATGTTATCGTCTTGAAGTATTGTTAAATCATATTCACCATCAGGTAAATTATACACATAAGAAAAGTCTTTTGGTATTGTATGTCTTTCTCTATAGTCTCCAAAAGTATTAACTTGAGGTAACTTTTCACCTTTTAATTCTTTTTTTGAATAAATTCTTTTATATTTTTTCTTATTTCTTACTTCAATTTCATACTTTATATTCTCTTCACTATCTCGATAAGTTCCATCTTTCAAAGGTCTTTCTCTCTTAGGTGCATTGTTAAATACTACAGTAGGAAATGCTAAATTTACAATCTTGTCAGGTGGACACATCTCCATTACTGAAAATTGTAATTGTAAATCTACCGCATGCTTAAATATTTCAGAATCAAATTTAGAAATACCATCTTTCTGCCAATCAAACTGTTTATGTAAAAACCATCTGAAAGAATGTAAATGTCCAGCTCTCCAAACATCTCTTCTGTATAAAGCATTTTTATGAATTAATTCTGGATAGTCTGTATTTTGGGGATCTGGTGTTGATATATCTTCACCACCATTCCAAACTCTCATACCACCATAAGTTAACCAACAATCTGTAGAATTATATACATCATTTAGCTTAGATAATACATCTGGAGTAGCAAACCAGTCGTCACCACATAATTCAACTAAAATTTCATTATCATCTTTATCCTTCATAAAATCATAAGAGCATTTAAAATAGTTTGTAGGTGAATCTAAATTAGTTTTATTATTAATTATGTGAAATCTTTTATCATTACCAACCATACTATTAACTACTTCCATAGTTTTGTCTGTAGAAGCATCGTTAACATAAATAACTTCATAATTATCATAAGTCTGCTCTAATATACTACTTAAGTGAGTTTCTGCCCAGACTTCATTATTATATGAGCAGCAGATTATATTAAATTTATTTTTCATTATAAGTCTCTATAGTTTTTTCTAATCCATCTTCTAAAGACCATTCAGGTTTCCAATTAATAGAATTAATTAATTTACTATTATCACCACAAATATATTTAGAAAAATTTTTTCTATCTTTAGTAGAATTAAAAGTTATTTGTGAACTGCTATTACATATCTGTTTTATTTTATTCACAATATCTTTAATAATATATTTTTCACCTGAGCATATATTAAATACTCCACTCTTCTTATTCTTTATTAAAGAACCTACAGCTCTAATAAAATCTTCAACATAAAGATAATCGACAACCGAATCGCACGAATCTAATTCAAGATTCTCATTATTTAAACAAGACTTAATAACTTTAGGAATCAGTCTAGTATTTACATCATCTTTACCATAAGTATAACAAGGTCTAATCCAAGTCCAATCGAAGTTATTATTGTTACAAAAAACTTCTGATATTAATCCGAACATATTCTTAGCTAAACCATATTCACTATCAGGGCATTCTATATCTGTCTCTTTAGAAAATTTATTTTTTTCATATTCAGAAAATGAACCAAAGCCTATAAAATGTAAATTTTTATTTTTAGATAAAGATTCTAAAATTTTAGCTCCTACTCTAACATTATCAAACTGTTTAATGCTATGGATATCTTTAAATGAATTTCCTTTAGCCCAACCAACATGAATAAAAATATCAGGATTAAATTTTAAAATCTTCTCAGGTATTTCAGCTAAATTATTACTTCTAACATATAATGGTTCTACATTATTTTCTTTAGAAAGGTAATTAAATAGGTGACTACCTAAGAATCCTGAAGTTCCTGTCATGAGGATTCGTTTCATACTATCTCTTTAATGAAGAGGTTTTATTTGTTGTTATAGGTGTTGCACTATGTTTTGGAGTAGCTTGATTCTCTACCCTATCAGCTTCATACTTCCATTTGGTATCACCTAATAGCTTTTCTAATTCTTCTTCTTTTATTTCATAGAAGTTTTCTTGAGCTGGAAAAGCACCTTCTCTAACTTCAGATGCATAATCTTTTAATGCACCTTGAATTAGTTGACCTGCTTCACAATATCTTTTTACAAATTTTGATTTGAAATCCCAAAATAAACCTATTAAATCATGCATAATAACTAATTGGCCATCTACTTCATCACCTGCACCAATACCATAAACTGGAATGTCTAGTTCCTTTGCAATGATAGCTGCTGGTTCTTTCGGCATTGCTTCTAATAATAAAGCAGAACATCCAGCTTCTTGTAAAGCTAAAGCTTGTTTAAGTACAAGATCTGCTTGTTCGGCTGTTTTACCTTGAACTCTATACCCACCCATTTTGGCTCTTGTATGTGGAGTTAATCCTAGATGACTCATCACCATAATTCCAGATTCGCAAATTGCTTTAATTCTGTCAATCATAGCACCTTCTACTTTAACCATATCCATACCGGCTTTAATAAATCTACCTGCATTTTCTACTGCACTTTCGTTAGATATCTGATAAGACATATAAGGCATATCACCAATAAGCAATGCATCATTAGCACCTCTAGATACTGATTCACAAGATGAAATCATTTGGTCCATAGTAACTGGTATAGTAGTTTTATGTCCTAAAGTTGTCATTCCTAAAGAATCACCTACTAAAATTACATCTACTCCAGCACCATCAGCAATGAATGCTTGAGGGTAATCGTATGCTGTTACACATACAGTCTTAGTACCTTCTCTTTTGTGTTTTCTTAATTTTATAATCGTTGTTTTTGTTTTGCTATCTGCAGCCATAACTTTCTCTCTATTTTAAATTAACCCAACCTTGGGTGTTGTCTCTTCTTTTAATTGTTTTAATAACCATATTGTCACTTATCTGTTTGTCTGTTAAATATGGATACATATCTTCTAATGGATTCCCAAATTCTAATTTAGGTATGAGCTTCTGAGTCGGGTCTATTTTTATATTGCAAAGAATAGGACCTTCATAACTCATAACATAATTTAACTTTTTATCAATATCTTTTTTTCCTTCAATAGTAACAGATTCAATACCATAAGCTTTTGCTACTCTTTCAAAATCTGGCAAAGTATAGTCTTTTTGACCATCGGTTGCTATATATCTAGATTCGCAATAAGCATCTTGAAATTGTTTTATTATACCATAACAACCATTATTTATTATGATGATTTTTATTGGTAAGTTATAATTCTTTACAGTTTGTAATTCTTGAATATTCATTTGAAAGCCACCATCACCATCTATACATATAACTCTATTTCCAGTACCTATTGCAGCTCCTATAGCAGAAGGTAATGCATAACCCATAGATGAGTTTCCAAAATTAGAAAATATTCTTTGATTATCTATTTTAAATTTTTGCATACACCAAACCAAATGACCTCCTTCATCTGGAATTATTACATCAGCAGGTTTAACCAAAGTACTTATTTTATCTACAACTTCATAAGATGTAAGTATATTATCTTCTCTAATTTCCCGTTCTTCAACCCAATTTTTCCATTTTTTACATTTTTCAATCCAGTTATATTGTTGATCTGGTACTTCCTTAATGTTATTAAGTACTCCATCTATAAATAACCCTGCATCGCATCTTATTGGTAAATCTATAGATAAACCACGGTTTTGGTTTTTAAATAATTCATTAGAATCTATATCAACCATTACCTTCTTAGCGTCTCTAGCAAACATTTTTAAATCCCCACCAGTTTGTCTCGTATCTAATCTAGAGCCTATTGATATTAATAAATCACAATTTTGTACTGCAAAATTTGCACCTCTCTTACCATATACACCTATATCACCTATAAATCTTTTATGTGAATGTTCTATTAAATCAAAGCCACCCCAAGATACTACAAAAGGTATGTCAAATTTATTAATCAGTTTTTTTGCTTTTTCAGCTGAGTCTGATAATCTAACGCCATGTCCTAAAAGAATTAAAGGTCTTTTACTAACACTAAGCATATATTCAAGTTCTTCAATACCGGCTTCTAAATACCAGCTATCAACTTTTTTATGCTTTACAATGCCCATTTTGAATTCATTTTCTGATGTTTGTATATTAACTGGGAAATCTATCAAAGATGGACCGAATCTACCAGACTTACATTTAAGTATTGCAGTTTTTATTACAGACTCTACTTCTTTAATAGTTTTTATTTTTTTAGCATATTTAGTAAATGGCTTGAATGATTTTACTACAGGAGTTTCTTGAAAACCTAACTGTCTAGGGTTCTTATTACAAGCATCACTAGATTCATAAGTACTTACTTGGCCAGTTATAAATATACAAGGTATAGATTCGTACCAACAACCGCAGATACCATTCAAAAGGTTTTGAGCACCAGGTCCTGATGTAGTTAGTACTGCGCCAACTTTACCAGTAGTTCTGTAATAACCTTCAGCTGCCATTGCTGCTGCTTGTTCATGTTGAAAGCAGTAATACTTTGCTAATTTGTTCCTCCCAATATAATCTATAGTAGGTACAATAGCTCCTCCAGTAACTAAGAAAAAAGTATCTATACCATTTTCAATTAGTAAGTCTATAGTATTTTCACAAGTTCTTTTTTTCATTCTACAATTCTCTATGTTTAAAAGCAATGTAATGGTTCCAAGATGTTAAATCTTCATCACTTAATAGTGATTCACTAGAAATTCTAGGATATGTTGGTGTTCTTAAAGGCGAGCCAACCATACCATAAGGCCTAAACTTATGTACATATAAGAAGTATATTAAATTATCGTAATCAAAAAGGCCTCTATATATGAATTGATGGCCCATTCTCCAATTAGGATTACTTATAAAGTATGTAGAATCTTTATGTGTTAAATCATAAATCTTTTGAACTATTATAGAAGGGTTTAAAACATGTTCTAAAAAATCATTAGTTATAACTAAATCATATTTGGGTAGCAATCCATCAGTATTAAAATCCATAGATAAGTCTTTCACAAAGAACTTACCTTTAAAATTATTATCTTCAAAATATGTTTTTGCGAGAGGTTTGTCTACAAGATGATATTCTAAGTTAGGATAATTTTTTAAAATCTTTTGGGATAGGTTTCCAGGTCCACTACCTAATTCCAAAACAGATTTAATTTCAAAACCATTATTTAAGCTAGTGTCTATAATACTTTTCAAAATTTCAGATTCATATTCATACCTTTGTTCCCATGCAGGTTCTTTCAATCTTTTAGCAGATTCTTCATTCCACTCACCTTCATCGTTTGTATCGAACAAATCTGTGTTAAATATTTTTTCAACTTCTACTCCAGTAGGTATTTTTTCTATTCTAAATAATCCCATTATATTTATCTCTTACCATATAAAATTGTTCTGATAATACTTTACAATTTTATCTAATTCTTTATCAAAATCTATTTTAGGTTCCCAACCTAAACTTCTTAACTTGTCATCATTTAAAGCATATCTAACATCTTGACCTATTCTAGAATAGCTTAGATCAGCATAATCTTCTACTTTAACTTCATTAGGGTTAATATAAATACTTTTATTATACTCACCTATAACTTTTTTTACTGTAACAAAATTAGTTTGTTCGAATCCACCAGCTATATTATAAATTTCATTCTTAGAATTAGATTTAATAATAGTAATAATAGCTCTTGCAGTATCTTCAGCATGTAACCAATTTCTGATTGGAGTTCCATTATTATGTAATGGAATTTTCTTATCTAACTTTAAGTACTTACATACTTTTGGTATTAATTTTTCAGTGTATTGACCTACTCCATAATTATTAGTAGGCCTTACTATAATATAAGGAAGATCGTATGTTCTATTCCAGGCTAAAACTAATTGGTCTGCTGCTGCTTTAGATGCTGAATAAGGATTACTAGGTTTTAAAATATCTTTTTCTGTATGCTCACCTTCTACTATATCTCCATAGACTTCGTCTGTAGAAAAATGTAAAAATGTAGGCATATCATCATACTTATTTAGTCTTATTAGTTCTAATAAATTATGTACTCCATTTATATTAGAACTTATAAACTCATCACTACTTACTATAGAATTTCCTACATGAGATTCTGCTGCTAAATTTATAACATAATCACAATCGTGTATAGTTTCTAAATAACTTATATCTTCTTTCATAAAAGAAAAAGTTTCCCATTTTTTAAATTCTTTTAGAAGTTCTGGCCTAGCTGCATAAGTCATCTTATCAATACCTTTTACATACCAACCTTGCCTTAAACAAGCTCTAGTTACATAAGAACCTATAAAGCCTAAACATCCTGTTACATAAACTGCTTTCATTTTTTCCCTTTATAATATACTGTATCGAAACCTTCATTTTTTTCTGGAGATTCTCGGTTAGCCATTAACTGTTTTAATTCGTCAAACTCAATAGTAACGTTTCCTATACCATTAAACTTCCATTTAGGATATTTATTTTTAGTAATCCAACCTGAACAGTTACAAGATTCTACAAAGAATTTTTTTGTATCATCATTAAACCAATTAAGATATTTTTGTATTAAGTTTTCAAAACCTTTGTTGGTCTTGTTATTTCCTAAGCCTTCTCCTATGTGAAATACTTTTATATGTTTACCATCTTCAGTAATAAGTTTATCATCTTCTACTTTAAATTTAACTATATTTCTTTCGTAGCACTCATCATCAGTTTTTGGGTTAGATAATCCTACTTTAGAACGAACATTATATACAACTTTAGAAGGTTCATAAGGGTAATCAATAACCCTGCAAGATATGTTTTCAGGAACTTTTATATTACTTCCATCCCAATCTAAGCCAGCTTTACCATTTAAAAATCCTTTAATTTTTTCTATCCTTTGGTCATAATAATCTTGGCCTAACCTTTTAATTACTTTAGCCTTAATGCCAGGATCTATTTCTGGTAGTAGTGGTGGTGTTCCATTAACAATAATATTTTGGGCTCCCTGTTCAAAAAGAGGTGGACCAATGATTGGGGCTAAAAAATTTAAAGCTACTAATACATCTAAATTACCATAACAAACTACATCTGCATTCATATATGGGTGTTGGTCTTTACTATACCCAAATGGATGAGGTTCTTGAGGATAATCTAAAGAGCCAACAAGATCTTCATCTGAATCGATAAACTCATCAAGTCTAGCAGTAGTTATTGTATCTGCTCCTAGTACTATTAGTTTATCATATTTATGTGCACTCATTATGCATTCTGCAGCAATAGTTTTTTGATAACCAGGTACATATTTAGCATAGTAAAGACTATAAATTTCTGGTGTAATTAAGTGACAATCCAAATCTGGATGCCATTTTATAAAACTATGATAAGCATTCTTAGCTAATTCTTCAAAAGCTGGATGGTTATTAAATATTAAAGCTCCTATATTCTTCATTTAATTCTTTCTTTTAAGCCTCTTACTTCTTTTAAGAGTTGTAATTTCTTTCTCGCAAAATTGATTAACAACTTCTTCTACATAATCTAACTGCTCATCAGTCATACCAGGCCAAACACCCATAAAGAAAGTATCTACTGTAGATTTTGTAGCTACGGGAAATTTAGTCCTAGGGTTTTTATATTTTTTAGCTAAATCTTGATATGCTGGGTGAAACAAAGCATTACCAGTAAAGTAACTTCTAGTTTGTATTTTAGCATTTTCTAAATGACTTATGAGTTTACTCTTCTTAAATGGTAAATCATCTTTTAGAGTTATAAGGAATCCAAACCAAGATACATCAGCTTTATCTAATGCAGTTGGTAAGTAAAATAAGTCATCGTATTTAGAAAATATTTCATGTACTCTTTTAAAATTATGTTTCCTTCTGTCGTGCATATAGTCTAATTTCTTAAGTTGTTCTAAACCCATACAAGCTTGAAGTTCTAAAGGCTTTAAATTGTAGCCTATCTCATCAAAAACGTATCTATGGTCATAAGTAATATCTTTTTGTTTTGGAAACCAACTATTAAATCTTTGACCACAAGCAGTACCATCTATAACACACCCAGGTTTATTTGAATTACAATAACAAGCTCTTCCCCAATCTCTGATACTTGCTAAAGTCATTCTTAATTTTGCAGAATTAACTCCAACAAAACCACCTTCACCCATTGTCATGTGATGTGCTGGGAAAAATGAGCATGTTGAAACGTCACCAAAGCCACCTAAAGATTTTCCATCCCAAGTAGAACCTAAAGCATCGCAAGAATCTTCTAAAAATATTAACTTATACTTTTTAACTAACTTCATTAATCTATCCATATCCGGTGGGTTTCCTAAAACATGAGCAAAAATAATACCTTTAATTTTTTTCTTTTTATCTTTCTTTAGTAAAGCTTCTACTTGGTCTAGGTCAATATGTAAATTTGGTAAAGTCACATCAACAAACACAGGCTCGAAGCCATTTTGAATCAGAGGGTTTATAGTTGTAGGAAAACATACTACTGGTGTTATAAATTGATCTCCAGGTTTTACATCGAAGCCAGCTTTTTTAGATTTTAATAAACTTACCATTAATAAATTAGCAGAGCTTCCTGAGTTGGTTAACACACCGAACTCTTTATCTAATTTTTCTGCAAACTCAAGTTCAAACTCTCTACCTTTCTTTCCAAATATAAGCCATTCAGACATTAAACTTTCTATTGCAGCTTTATACTCTTTCTCATCAAAGAATGGTCCTGAATACTGTACCCAGTCTTGACCAGCTTTCCATTTTGCATTCTTTCGTCGCATTTTTATAAGACTAGATACACCATCTAGAACTTTTTTATGGTAAAAGTTTTCCCAAAAATTACTTAATATTCCCATTTTAATTTTCTCTATAATTTATTTTGATTATTGAACCAGTAGTCTAACATTTCGTCTAGCATTTCTTCGAACGTATATTTATGAACCCAGCCTAATTCTTTTCTAATCTTAGAACAATCGCCTTTTAAATGTTCTAATTCTTCTGACCGCATGTATTTTTCATCAACAGTAATATAGTTTTTCCAATTCAAATCTAATCGACGGAATACATACTTAACTAAATCCTGAACAGTATGAGATTTCCCAGTTGAGCAAACATAGTCGTCAGGAGTATCTGACTGTAGCATTAACCACATTGCATATACATAATCTTTTGCATGTCCCCAATCTCTACTAGCATTTAGATTTCCAAGTGAAAGTTTTTTGGATAAACCTAATTTTATTTTTACTGCTTCTTTAACTACTTTATTCGTTACAAAATTAGTTCCTCTTCTTGGAGACTCGTGGTTAAACAGTATACCATTTGAAATAAACATTCCATAAGCATTTCTATAATTTCTACATATATTATAGCCATATACTTTTGCACATCCATACGGACTAACTGGATTAAGAGGTGTTGTTTCCCTCTGAAAACCATCCTTATCTATATTATTACCAAACATCTCCGAGCTACTAGCTTGATACATCTTAGCTTCTGGACATGCTATTCTTATAGCTTCAAGTAAATTTAAAGTACCTGTAGCAATGGAATGTGTTGTGTAGATTGGCATATCGAAACTAATTCTTACGTGTGATTGTGCTGCAAGGTTATATATCTCATCAGGCTTACATAATTGTAAAACTCTACACAATGAAGACATATCTAACATATCTGCATATTCTAAGTTTACTTTTGAAAAAGTTTTATCTGGTATTCTAGCAGTTTGATTTTCTGCTACAGAATTCCTTTTAAGAATTCCCCAAACTTCATAACCCTTATCCAAAAGTAGTTCAGTCAGATAACTTCCGTCCTGACCATTTATTCCTGTTATTAATGCTGTTTTATTCATAGTATCAATATAATAAAAATTATCGACATAAAAAAATATAATACGTCTTATTTTCTAGATTTTTCGTAATTTTTTGTGAACCAATTTACTGTTTTTTGTATGCCAATTTCAATAGGTGTAAATTTATAATTAGGCAGATAAGATATCAGTTTTGAATTATCTGCTGGTTTTCTGAATTGTCCTTCGGGTTTTGTAGAATCAAAAACTACTTTACCTTTAAAGCCCATAGCTTTTACAATTAAATCTACTAAGTCTGAAATAGATATTTCTTGGGATGTTGAAAATATTATCGGTTCTGGTTCATTGTAATGTAATAAAGCCCACTTGGTTAGTTCTGCAATATCTTCAGAATAAATAAATTCTCTAAGAGGTTTTCCAGAACCCCACACACAAAAATTCGTATTGTTCTTTTTAGCTAAGTAACACTTATGAATTAACGATGGTACTACGTGACCAGTTTCTAAATTGAAATTGTCATCAGGACCATATATATTAGTAGGTACAACACTTACAAAATTAACATCATACTGGTCTCTATAAACTGAAGTCTGTACATCTAACATTCTTTTTGCATAAGCATATCCATAGTTAGACCAATGAGGTGCTCCCAAATGTATCTTATTTTCTGTTAGCGGATATTGAACTTTATCTGGAAATATACAAGTTGATAAAAAAGAAACTAATTTTTCTACTTTGTAAATTCTACATGCTTCTAAAACATTTGTATTAATCATTATGTTATCGAAATAAAATTCACCCCTTGCATTCATATTTCCACCAACACCACCAACTCTAGCTGCACAGTGTATTACCGAAGTAGGTTTTAATTTCTTAAAAAGGTTTTCTACTTCAGAGTAATTTTTTAAGTTAGCATCTTTTGAACTCAAATGTATATCAGCTTCAAGTCTAGAACCTACTAAACCTGTGCCTCCTGTAACCATTATTCTTTTCATAACCTTCTTCTAATACTTAAAACTTTATCATGTTCTACTGGTGCTATTTCCCAAGGAAAGATTGGAAATCTTCCTATATCTAGCCCATTAAACCAACTTAGATCTCTTTTTAATGATAAGAAATCTATATTTTCTATATCAATAACTTCACCACTGATAAGAATGTCGTTCAATTTTTTTGTAGAATATGTTTCTTCATACCGACCTAATAAATTATTTAAGTGCATCATAGTCGAACATTCTTTCCCATTCAGTATATTAAAATGGTAGCTTTTATAATTTGTAAATTCATTACCTTTTATTTCTAAATCTATAGGATGACTTATATCATAGGTTTTTAATAATTCTACTAAATCAGCAGTTTTACTTATAGCTCCACCGACATTAAAAGAATAGCCTAGACAAACGTCTTGTACATCATCAGACTTATGATTAGCTTTATCTATTTTAAAGTAGTCTAGCTTACCACTTAATTCTGTAAATAGTTTCCAATTCATTTGGTAATTATATCTACCAACATCAGAATTATCTTCTAATATTTTATAACAAGATTTTAAATCTAAATCATTTATAAATAAAGAATCGTCTGTTTCAATCATAAGGTAGTCCGATTTCAGTTCTGAACCCGCTATAGATCTTAAGGTATTTAAGAAGCCATATTTCTGTTCATCTATGAAGTGTATCTTTTGGTCTGGCCATTCATTGCTTATTTTTTTATAACCATTAAGGAATAATTCGTTAGAATAACCAAACTGTACGAAAACATTACCTATATTACTAACCTTACTAAATAAGGTATCTAAAAATAGATGCAGTTGAAAAGCTCTATCTTTTGAAAAGACTAATATATCTACCATAACTATATTGTCTCATAAAATGCATTCTGTTTCTCTTGTCTTCCAATATCTTTTGGATGATATAAACAAAACTTTTCTTCTGCTGGTAGATTAGCAAATTTAGTATAACCTTTTAATTGTTCATGTACTGGCTTTATCCAATATATATTATCTGAATTTCTATAGATTCTCATCTGCCAATCAGGAAAGTTTACCCATCCTTCTTCAGTTAATCGCCAACCCCACTTTGCAACATGAGCTTCAGTAATACCGGCTACTGTGTTTACTCTTGGTACCCAATAAGCTTGAATATCATCATTTGCTTCTAGTATGTAGGGAAGTGCTTGTATTAAGTATTCATTTGGGATCTCATCTGCATCTATTTGGAATATCCAATCACCACTACATTGTTTGTTTAAGTAGTTTTTATATTCTGCAAAGTTTTTATTTAATGACTTTGAAATATGTTTATATTCTGATGCTTGTTTCGTTTCGAATCTCTCACATACATCCCATACTTCTTCAGTAGCATTTCCATTGTCTTTCTGAACTACCACTTCGTCTTCTGGTCTTTTATTCTTAAATAAGAATTCTAACAGCTTATCTAATTCTTTGTGCTCATTGCATACTGTAATTGCGTAACTAATTTTCATTTATATTATCTCGATAAAGTTTGTGTGTCTATGCTAAACTTATAGTCTACTAAACTTATAATACTAAATTGATTATAACTCATAGTTCTATAAGCTCTATTAAATTCACCTTTCAGTTTTGGCTTTAAGTTTGAAAAATAAAACCTTCTAGAAGAAGTTTCTAAAATTAATTTTGGCATATTTATACCTCTATATTTAGCAAAAGAAGGTATATATTTTAAGCCTTGTCCCAATGCTAATTCATTAAAAGCTCTATAAGAAAAAGCATCTAAATTTAATGCATGTATAAAATCATTATATTTAGGTTGTAGAATAAGAAGCATATATCTTTTAGCTTCTGATTCTTGTGGTTTATACCTAGCTTCTACAACCATACCTTTCTGCAATCTACTTATAGGTACTATAACTCTTTTCTGAATTCTAGTCGTATGTTCATTGAGGTTTGATGCTGCCAAAACTATGCTCCTTCGCCATCTTTAAAATCACCAAGACTATAACCTTTTACTGTTTTTACTGCATCTAGATATCTATCAAAGTACTTAGCATTTTCTAAATCTAATTTAGATTCGTAATTGATCAAACTATTACTATCTTTCTTTTCGTCTGCTGAAAGCTTTTTTACTTCTGCAAAACACCATTTTAAATCTCCAGGTTTGCCAACAGGAAATACCATAGAATCTTTTGTTCTTATTGTTGATGGGTACCAATAAGATTCTCCATCATCAAAACGACAATCTTTAATTAATTTTGGCATACTCTCTTGATAATTTTCAATGTCAAAATCTGGATTCTTTTTATGATTTAATGGATTTTCATTAGTATAAAAACCACTACTCAAATCCATTTTAGATGCCCCATTAGCATCGTCGTATTCACAAAGCACTTGCTCTGCTCCTGTTATTGGGCTTTTAACCCAAATATCAGAATTTTTATTTGTGGAATTTTCCATTTTGCATATCTCTAACTCTTGATATTAAGTGTCCAGTAATTTCTCTGATGATTCCATCATTAACGCCTTTTTCTTCTAGAAGAGCTGCCAAAGTATTTAATGGCTTTGCTACTTCATTAGTAATAAACGTTACTTCTTTTTCTGTTAAATTTTCCATTTTTATCTCTAAACTTTATTTAATTTTGGTAATTCTAGTTTTGGTAATTTTATTTGCTCTTGAACTGGTATATTTGTATTTATCAGTTCTGCAAATGCTATATCCATAGCTTCTAAACTAAAATTCTTATTTATGTGTGATTTTTGTTTTTTAGCATTTTCAATAGCTGTTTTGTTCTTATTAAAAACTTCAAGTAGACATCCACTAGCATGAGCTACATTTACATAGAACCATTTAGCTTCTGGTAGAATAACTTTCTCCCATGATGCTGATTCGTGTACATTTTTTAAATCGCCACCAACTTTTACTATATACTTACAAAAGTCTAAGTGACCGGACCAATTAGAAGCTATGATAGGTTTACCAGTAGTACTGAATTCTGCTAAAGGTCTTCCATAACCTTCTCCTTTAGTAAATGAAACCATAGATTTTATTTTATGGTGGTTATAAAGACCGTTCATTTCTCTTTCAGATAAATCTCCATGTAGAAGATATATATTTGAAAATTGGGAATCGCTTAAGCCACTAGATTCTTTAACAGCATCTATTCTTGCTAGCATATTTTCTCGGTCTTTAACTGAAAATGTTGCTGAAGATGTTTTTAAAACTAAACCTGGTTTCTTATTAGTCTTCTTAAAAGTTTCTAAGAAACACCTTAAAGTTGTAGCTAAATCTTTTCTATCATGACCATACTCGCCATTTAACCAATGAGCACATACAAGAAAATTATACTTAGTACTAACATTTTCCATAGCTTTATTAATAGATTTAGGAATTTCATTCTTTGTATTGAAAACTTCTAAATCTACACCTTCGAATAAAACTTCTATAGGCTTTTGAACTTTTAATTGTGATATAGTTTGTTTTGTTGCTTTGTCTTTCTTGTCGTACACTGTGTTTAAAAATACATTCTTTGCATGGTTAGAAGGTACTATAATTAAGTCCATTCTATTTAAGCCTTCAATCCATTCTGGTGCACATAGAGTAGTTTCGATACCTGCTGTAATACCTATATTGAATTTGCCTAGTGTATAAAATTCATTAGGTACAGAAACTTGTACGAATACTTCTGGCTGCCTATCTAGCTGCGAGCCATTCACTAGCATACTTATAATTTCATCATGTACACCTTTTTTCAAACCATCTCTTGGACAAACTCCCCAAGGCATATCGTTAATTTTAATATTAAACCTATCCATTTTTATTAAAGATTTTACTAAATCTCTAGAATGGTCACCATAACCGGACCTAGAACTTACTGGTCCTTGAAAAACTAATAATTGTTTCATTTATATTATTCCTATTGGATATTCTATTTTTTTAATATCGTTAGTGTTTATTAATGTGAATTTATCTAAAGGCTTCCAGTTACTGAAACAACCTTCTATGGAATTAATCATTGAAGCACACATGCTTTTTGAAGTAAAGCCATTTTCTGTTGCCCACTGTCTACCTGTTAAGCCTGCTTGATTCCTAAAGTCTTTTCCCATATCATACCAATACTTTAAGCCATCTTTTATCTGTTTTATACTAACTCTAGAATCATATATATAAGGTGTTGTTGGAGAACCTGCTAAATTCATTTGTGGCCACATAGGATAAACCCACATTCCATGATTTTTATACTTACCATCACTATTACTTGGCCAATCAGCTGAATAATCTTTTAAGCTAACTGGAGTACCATCACTTTTTATAAGACCCATTTGGTCTTGTATACCTCCAATACAAGATGCAAGGACTGGAGTTCCAGCCATTAAAGATTCCATTATACTAAGTCCAAAGCCTTCTGCTGAACTTGGTTGACAAGTTACATCTGCTAAGTTATATAGTATGTTTAAATCTTTACTACTTATTTTTGCTGATGAAAATTTTATTTTAGCATTGGGTGCCAATACATCAGCTACTTTAGGTAAATCTGTTCCATGTTGGTCAATTGGTGTTGTATGCATTATCATTCCACACCTTTCAGCTTTTTCAGGACCTATTTCATCTAAGAACATTTTAAAACCTTGTATTAGATCTGAAGGTCTTTTTCTTTGGATATTGCGACTATTAAAGAAAGCTACAAAGTCTATTGGATCGGTTCCAAAAAATTGTTCCTTTACTTCCAATAATTTACCATCTAAAGGTTCTACAGGATGATATTCCTTTTCATCTATACCATGAGGAACATAAGTTAAGTCCCAATCTTTACGAGGTCTTCTCTGACATACTTGATTGTTTATGTTGTAAGTTTGTTTAGATATTGCCATAAGCAAATCGCAAGATTCATAAGCATTTTCGTTCCAGTGAGGATAAGGTAAATCATCCCATATATTGTAATACATTATAGGAATTGTTTGTCTTATCTCATGGCCCATATCGTAAAGCCATTCCCAAAATCTAGGGTCTGTAAAGTGTAAGATTGCATCTGGCTTTTCTATAGCCATTATCTGCCTTAACATTGATGCATCTCCATAACCATTTACTGGATATATTCTACAATAAGGATTTTCAATACCTTTATCTCTGAATTCTTGGTCAAGGTCAAAAACTTTTCCAATATCAGGATGGTTTATAGCTCCTCCTATTTGAACCCAATCATATTTATCAATAGTTCCATTCACTATCGATCGGGCCATTGTTCCTATTCCAGAATGGACTCTCATATCATCACAAAGTAATAATATTCTTTTCTTTTTGACTCCGTTTAAGTCAACAGGTTTTAACTGTGGTATTTCCATTAATATAACCTCTATTTACATTCATTAATTGATTTCCTATATTCATTATCTTTAACATACTTTTCTAAGCTTATATTGACTAGCTTTTGGAAAGTTATATCTTCTTTTATACAAAGGATTTTGAATTGTTTGTGAACTTTACTATCTACGTTCACGGATGTTAGTTTCAATTTATTCATAACTGTGTCTCTTATTTGTATATATAAATATATACTTATATGAAAAACTAACTAATTATAACAATTTTTTTTCCTAATTTTTTTGCTTCATTCAGTGTATGATTTGTTCCGCCTCCTAATTCATTTTTTGGTATGAACCCTATAACATAATCACAATACTTAGCTAATAATTTATTTCTATGAAAAAAGTTTTTAGGTGAATAAGATTTACTATAAAACTTTTCATTACAAGCAGAATATAAATTAGGCTGAGTGTGTGAAGGGTTAAATTCTTTATAAGCACATTCCATTTCTAAAGCATATTTTTTTGCATATCTATCTGCTCCATCAGAACAACCTCCTGATACTATTACTAAGTCTCCATTGAACTTTTCTCGGAGCTTATATATAGCTTCTTTAATTTTCCTTTTATTCTCATAAACTCTACTACCTACAATTCCTATTTTCATACTAACTTTCTATTTTCTTTTGGACATGAATCATAATCTGTCTTAAATGGACAGAATCTACAATTATTACCTCCAGGACCTTTTATAGCTTTATAATCCTTAACTATTCTCTTGCCATCAGCATCAAAAGCTTCTGTAATAAATTTATTAAAAGCTTTTTCTGTTTTATTTAAAGATGGCTTTCCATTAGCAGGTTTATAAATTTGAATCCTTTTCTGTGGAAAATCTGAATCTTCCCATATTTTTCTTTTTAGAATAAAATATTCAACATCAACATCTTTGACTATTTCTTTTATTACTAATTCTGGAAAGCTTCTTTTAAAATGTTTAGAAAAGAATCTCTTGTAAAGCCTAAGCTGATCTCCTTCTTGTTTCTTTTTAAAGTCGTTCCAACCTATAGTAGCCGTTTTTATATCTATAATCTTTATCTTATCGCCTTCTTTTATTACAACATCCATAAAACCTATAAGTACTACATTAGGATTAATATCCGTTTCTGCAACTACTGGTAGCTCTATACCTAAAAGTTCAGTATTTTTCTTAGTAAAGTAACGTCCACGCTTCTTAATGAATTCATCCATTATAGCAAGACCTTGTTTACAAAATTCAGAAAGTTCTTCACGGGATGAAAAATGTTCTCCAGAATTTTTTTCTACTTCTGCAGAATATTCTTTTTTCAAAGTTTCCGTAAAAATACTAGGCCAAGTCATGCTTTCAGCTTCTTTAACTGTTTTATTATACATAGTAGTTAAAAATAGCTGTATACACATGTGCATTGCATTTCCAAAAACATTATATATAGTAGGTTCCCACTTACCTTTCTTCTCTAAGTACTGAAGTTGCCACTGTTTTGGGCACCTCTTATACATGTTATATTGGCTATAAGATACAGACGACTTGCCCATACTATAAACCTCTTGATATAATGCTTTTGTTTCTTGCTGATTCATTTTAATATACTTTATAAAGAAAAAAAGCCTTTTTTACAAGGCTTTTAATTCGAATTATTATTGAGCTGGTTGAGGCAGAAAATCTTTACTTATGTGGCTGCACTCATCACACTTGAATGCTTGCATAGGTACCATAGTTTTTTTACCTGTTGGTGACATTACTGCAGATAAACTTTTAAATAAGAATACCTGTACGAATGTTTGGCCTTCGCATTTTTCACAAACAACATCTGCTAAATCATCTGGGTTTATATTGACTTTTGCTTGTTGTTGATTTTGAGCTCCCATAGAAACTGCTTTGCCTTTGTTAAATCCTTTTGCCATATTACATTCCCATCATCGGATTAGAAACTTGTTCTTTTGCTTCTTCCGGTTTATTAGTTATTAAACATTCCGTAGTTATAATAGTTCCTGCTACTGAACCTGCTTTTTCTATTGCAGTTCTAGTTACTTTTGCAGGGTCTATAATACCTTCTTTTAACATATCTACAATCTTTTCAGACCTTGCATCATAACCTTTTGTATCTGATTTTGCAGCTACAATACGCATCCATATCATTTCCCAATTAACCCCTGCATTATCCATTATAGATACAAAGGGTGCTTTACAAGCTCTCTGAATAATACCAGCTCCAGTTCTTTGGTCATCATTTTCTACTTCAACTTCAGCAGATAGACCTGCGTTCATTAGAGCAATACCTCCACCTGGAATGATACCTTCATCTAGAGCTGCTCTTGTTGCACAAAGAGAATCTTCTACTCTGAATTTCTTTTCTTCCATTTCTAATTCTGAATCTGCACCAATTCTACAGATAGCAACACCACCAGATAATTTACCTAGTCTTTCTTGTAGCTGTTCTATATCGTAATGAGAATCTGAATTTTCTATTAAAGTAGTAATCTCATCGACTCTTGCTTTTATAGCTTCTGGAGTACCTTCACCATCTATGATAGTTGTGTTCTTATTATCCATAGTCACTAACCTAGCTGACCCAAACCATTCTGGATCTAAATCTTGCATCTTCATAGCTTTCTGACCATTTACTACCGTTGCACCAGTTAGTGCTGCTATATCTTCTAGTTGTGCCAATCTCTTGTCACCAAAGCCAGGAGCTTTACATGCAGAAACTTGAAGAGTTCCTCTTGCTTTATTAACAATTAAACCTGCTAGAGCTTCACCATCAACACCTTCTGCAATAATTAATAAAGGTCTAGATTGTGCTATACAATATTCTAAAGGTTTTACCATGGCTTTTAATACGTTAATTTTAAAATCTACTAAAAGAATTAATGGGTTTTCTAATTCCACTTGCATATTAGTTTGGTTTGTTATGAAATATGGTGAAAGATATCCATTCACAAATTGCATACCTTCTACAGTTTCTAAATAAGATTCTGCAGTTTTAGATTCTTCTACAGTTACAACACCTTCTTTACCAACTTTATCTATAGCAGAAGCTATTAAGTTCCCAACTTCTGAATCATTGTTTGCACTAATTCTAGCAATGTTTCTAACTTCTTCTGAACTTTTTATATCTTTAGAAATTTTTTCTAATTCTGATACTACACATTTGACAGCTTTATCTATACCTCTTTTGAGTTCTATAGGGTTAGCTCCATTTTCAATAGCTCTAAAGCCTTCGTTTATAATCTCATCAGCTAATACAGTAGCTGTTGTAGTACCATCACCTGCTTCATCATTAACTTGACTAGACACTTCTTTAACCATTTGAGCACCTGCATTTTCTAATGGGTCAGATAAAAATACTTCTTTTGCAACTGTCACACCATCTTTAGTAGAAATATATTCCCCATGTTCTTTTTCTATCACAACATTACGACCTCTTGGCCCTAATGTTACTTTAACTGCTTTAGCTAATTGATTTACACCAGATTTTATTTTTAATCTAGCTTCTCTATCGAAATCTAAATTCTTTGCCATTACTTACCCTCTTTAATTATTGTGAAAGCTTCACATTCTTTTATTATATAATACTCTTCTTCTTCCACTTCAACTTTTTTTGCTAAGTTTTTTGGGAATAGAACTTTATCTCCAGGTTGACATTGCATTTCACACCTTTTGGTATTGACTAATGAATTTAGTCCTGGCCCTACAGCAATAACTTTACCTAATACATGTAAACTAGCATCTAGCCCCATATCAGGTATAATTACACCACCTTTAGTAGTTAGACCTTCGTCTCCTATCATTGTTAAAATAATTCTGTCTTCAATTGGATTGAACATAACTATAACCTCTTTTTTTATTGTTTTTTATAACTGTTTAATATAAATATCAAGTTTACTTTTTAAACTCATCGTTTTCTAATAATATTTTTATCTTGTCTATATGTTTGAATTCGTCTAATTGTTCTAAAACTTGTTTCTTAAAATACACATCGTAATCTATTTCGAAGACATCTTTTCTAGCATCTATATATTTTAAATCTTCTGAATTTAAGCATATAGCTTTTTGTCTTTCTTTGACTTTTAAGCTGTCTTCGCAATTAGATTTTATATAAAATAAGTATGGGTTATCTTGATGTGTTATCTCTGTCCCTAACTTATCGTTTGCCCATCTTGCTGCTTTAACGTGTTGAGGCATTGTTTTATTATACTCTTTGAAAGGCTTACCAAAAGCTTTAGATATACCTAACTTTTCATAAGGCTGTTCTTCTAAGATATTTCTTAAATCTTTTACCCAAGTCGTATCTAATTGGTCTCTAACAGCTAATTCAGCCATATCATTTAACTTATCTTTTAAAAATTCTGGAGTATCTTTCCGTATTATATTTAAACCTCGAATATACTTTTCTCCAGTATTTCTTATTATAGTATAATACCTTTTCTTAACTTCGCTGAAATAAGCATATTCTAAATCATATTCGAATTTTAGATCCATGTGATGATAATCTAAATCTACTTCTGGATTATACTTTTTAACAAAATTATTTTCTAGGTTTTTATTAAAGCCTTCTAGTTCTATATTCATGTGGCTTTCATCTTTACCTTCTGACTTAACGAAAATAGAATCTGTATCACCATAAAGAGTTTTGTGGCCTCTACTACTGAAATCGACTATAGCATATTTTAAAGCTTGCCTAGCAAAAAATGTAATAGCATCTGCACACTCATAAGAACATAATCTAAAGTAATTAAAGCCCATTGCGCCATAAGCTGAGTTTAGTATAAGTTTAAAAGCCCACTGTCGCTTCTTCATAGCTACAGCCATATCTCCTTCATAAGCACCGGCTTTAAGATTATCATTTATTTCTACACGTTTTAAGAATAGTTTTTTAAGTATGAATGGCATAAGACCTAGCTTGTGTTTATGAGAATAGAATAAGTATCTTTTACCAAATAAATCATCTTGATAGCCTGTATCTATTATAGGTATGCCATCTTTAATTAATTCTGCTTTTACATCTTCGAAGTTTATTTTTAACTTTTGACACTCTTCTTCGGAAGTTATAAAAGTTTCTGGGCTTATATTAAAAGCCATTATAGTAGTTGGATATAGAGAAGTGTAATCCATTACTGTTACATCTTTATGTCTTCCTGGTTCAGTAGGATCAATTACAATAGCTCCAGCATAGCCTCTTCTTTGAATAGTTCTCCTAGTAGGAAATATGATCTTATTGTGAAATTCTTTAACCATATAATTATCGACAATCATAGATTTAAAAAATACTAAACTTAAAGATTCTAAATTAGCAATCTGTTGCATTGTTATATACAAATCAAACATCTGAATTTTATTGTTTATTTCTTTAAGTATTTCAACATCTCTAACAGCATACTTTATAAACCCTTCATAATCATCTAACCAATTCTTCCAAGTTACATCTGTAAGTTTATCGTAGTTTTCATCTCCAGTTATTTCTTTTACTGCTGTTGCCAATTTCCAATTAGGAAGATTGTAACCCATATCTTTTAGACCTTCCATCATATCCACATGGTCTAAGCCTCTTATATTAAATCGCCAGTAATCCCCACGCTTTCTCATATAGACATCTTCTACTGGAGACATCTTTTCAAAAGGTATTCCTAAATTCTTACAACGATTAATGATGTATGGAACATCAAAGCCACCTGAATACCAACCAGTAAGTATATCTACATTGCTAACACTAAGTAGATCTAAGAATCCCCAAATAGCTTCTTCTTCGGTTTTACTAAATACGTATGTTATATCGCCTTTATCTACAATCTTAGGTTCTGCAAGGTCTTTTGTTTTTTCTGGATGCCAAGAGAACACAAAGTAACGTTCTTTCTCAGAAGAATAAACTACAATAGAAGTTATTGGCATCTGAGCTTTGTCAGGAGAATTCTTAGTATTATCGTTAGGATCATACCAAGTTTCAATATCAAAATACATTATGTGTCTTTTATTAGACCATTGTAAATTGTTATCTAAAACATATTTAAATTCAGGCTTTACATCTGATTGGAAAATCCTATCTTTGAAAGCCCTATCTATATTATTCTTTTCTTTTATAGAAGAGTAGTAAATCTTATTAACAGTTTCACCATTCAAGCTATCGTAAAAATTTGTATCCCCACAATCGAAAGCTTTCTTGTCTTCTATATCATCTAAATGGTTTGAATTGTAATAGAAGTAGTCCCGATAGGTATCTACTTTTTTTACAAACTTTCCGTCTTGGTCATATCCAAATTGGTGGATATTCCACACGCCTTTGCCAAATTTGGCTGCTATTCTTGATAGTTTAAATTCTTGCATAGTGTTATAATTGTTATATATTTATACTTAAATATAAGAAATCTTTTTCAATTTCCTATGATGATTTACTAGTTATTTTTGAAAAGTTATTAACAATTACACCGGCTTCTTTTAAAAAATCTATTCCGTTTGGTTCGTAATCGTCTCTATAAACAACCCGTTTAATTCCAGATTGATGTATAAGTTTAGAACAATTTTTACAAGGTGCAGTTGTAAGATACAGAGTAGATCCTTCACAAGAATTTCCATACCTAGCACATTTCAATATAGCGTTTGCTTCTGCGTGTAATACTTCCCATTTGGTTTTTTCAGTAAGTCTTGTATGAATGAATACATCTTCTTCGCATCTATTATCAAAGCCAGATGGCATACCATTATATCCGTCTGAAATTATCTGAGTATTTTTTACAATCAGAGCACCTACTTTTCTCCTATTAGCATGGGATAACTGAGCCCATGATTCTGCCATTTGGATATAAGTTTCGTCTTTCTTACTTAGTGCCTGTACTTCCAAAACCGCCTTCTCCTCTATTAGATTCCTTTTCATATAAGTCATCTTCGCTTACTTGTTGTATTACAGGGTCTCCTAATTTTATTAGAACGAACTGAACTACTTTGTCTCCAGGGTTTAACTGTGCAAATTCTTGACCTACATTTACTAAATGAATATGTATTTCACCTTGATAGCCACAATCTACTACACAAGCTCCAACTTGTAAACCTTTTTTAGTTGCTACTCCTGATTTATTAAATGCTATAAGTGCATAACCTTCTGGAACATTTACTTTAATTCCAGATGGTATCAAACATGAATCTCCTGGTGTTAAGGAAATAGTTCCTTGGTCTTCTGGTACAAAGAAATCTATACCAGCATCTGTAGCATTTGCTCTAATAGGAGCTTTTACATTTTTAATTTTTGTGAATTTCATTTTACTCTCCTTATCTATTTTGTTTTAATATACCTTTTTCATTTTCAAATACATGTAATGAAGTTATATGCATCTGAAAGTAACCTAATTTTATACCTTTCCATTTTTCAGTTGGAATACTATTTCCAAACCCTTGTTGTTTTTTTAAGTTGATATCTTCTACTTCTAACCTATTTAATTCTTGTAAAACGTAATTAGCTTTTCTACAAGCCATATAAATATCATCTTTAAAATGTCTAAGAAAATCACAAGACCTTATATAATATATTATATGTAGAAAATCATTTCTAACAATAAATTGATATCCTAAAGTACAAGGAACTCTTTCTTTATGAACTACACCAGTATCTTCAGGAAACCATATTGGCAAAAAAGCTTGTCTTGTTAAAGGCTCTTTATAAAGTAATTTTATTACATCATCAAAATTACCATATTTATATCTCATACCTCTAAGTTTATGAGGCCATATTCTTTCAGGATATGTGTGAGAAAACTGTTCGTCAGATTTAAACTTATTATTATTCTTTTGAGCAAAAGGCCACCAGGCGTTACTAGGTGGTGGGTTTAAAGGTAATCGACCAACCCTTTCTTCAAAGTGGTCATCTGCCCAAGGTAAATTCGGGTTAATATCTATTTGCATTTGACTTATAGTCTGAGGCATTTTAAAACTAAAACTGTGGCCAAATAACTCCCACATACCTTGACTAATTTCAGTTGATTGCCACCGATCAGAATTCACAACCTGGCCTAATTCATACAGCTTTTTTTTAGTTGCTGAAATTGCTACGTCTGCTGATTCATATACCTGCATAATCTAACATATCTTCTTTAAATAAGTCAATAACTTTTTTTCTATACTCTAGAGGCTGAGTTTTAATACTCTCATTCTTTAGTGGTGCTTTGCTTCTATCTATAATTTTTTTAGGGATCCAGTCTTTAAAAGTAGTTTTAAGAATTTCTTTATTCATTCTTTCTTTTCTGCTACAACTTAAAGCATACCTAATAACATCATGACCTAAAAATGGATTTCTTAATTCTATTGTATGAGCCATAGACATTCGGTCTAATCTTGGTAAATGATAGTAAGTTAATTCATGATACATATCAGAACCTTGAGAATCATACTCACTAATTCTTCTATAACCACCAAATAATTCATCAGCACCATCTCCTGATAAAACTATTCTATGACCAGTTTTTGCTACAGCATCGAACAAATGGTATTGTGGTATTACAGAACCTAAGTCAACTGGAGTTTCATTCCACTTGCAATATATTTCTCTTATAGTTTCACCATCAGCTAGATCGTAATTAAGTCTATTAACTTTTATACCATAGAAGTTTTCACAAAGTTTTACATATTCAGATTCACCATTCTCTATAGTATAATAAGTCACATCTGCACCTTCCATTTCTAGTATTGCAGTTATAATAGTAGAATCTAATCCACCTGAAAGTAATACCGATATTGGATAATTCTTAGATAATAATCTTCTTTTGACAGAAGCTTTTAAAATTTCTTTTAAGTTTCCAGACTTTGGAATAAATATAAAATTATCTACAGTATTTACAATTCTTGTGTTATGACCTCTAAAAGTATCTTTCCAAGAATAAATCTTATCAGGATTTAATCTAGTTATACCTAGCCACGGAGTTCTAAGGTCATGATTATATCCCCACTTATTAATAGAACCGAAATAAGCCGGGTCCATTAAATTAATATTGCAAAGAGGCTTTATCTCTGAACATATTTCATAATCTTTATTTATGTATAATTGTTTTTTACCTAATGGGTCCGTAAAACATATATAGGTATCAGTTCTTTTATTATAATAAACTATAGACCAAAAGCCATCCCACTTTTTATAATCATCGAATAAATTTCTTTTAAAATATTCTAAGTCTGTACAGCCCTTAAAAAAGTCTTTTAAATATTCAATATCTGAATCATACTTATCTGGATAATTAAATATCTCACCATTAAACAACAAAATACTATCTTCGATTTCTATAGGTTGTTTCCATTCATCATTATCCATAGTTTGAATTGGTAATCTATAATGAATAAAATGCATTTCATTTACTTTATCCATGAAGCTATGACTTTCAGTACCTCTATGTTTTATCATTTGACCTCTTTCAGGTCTTTTTGTAACTAGTATTCCACACATAATTTTTTAAATCTATTTATTGATTCTTCATTAAAACTATTATTAAATTTTTGATAGCTAATGCCATTATCTTTTAAAGCCCTTAAGAAGATCTCTAAAGCAAAAAGTTCTACTTTTCTTGGAACTTTATCCCAAAGGTCTTTAGAACCCCTACTATTTGGGTTTTCGCCTATAACATAAATTATCCTAACATTCTTAAATAAACCATCTTCGATAAAATAATTAAACTGATTCATAGCTTGTTCTTGAGTTATTCTCTTTTGGAAAACGCCCCAAGCTAAAGCTGTTATAATACCTCTATCCATCCAGGTATCTTTTAAGAAACCACTCTTATTGAGTTCGTGGATCATTATTTCTTTACCTAGACCTAAACAATGGCCACTATTACAAGTCTCTTCCAATCCAAGTCTTTCAAACCAACTTGTAAATGGAAATTTGAAAACTGGCTTAGACCAATATCCTTGTTCTAGTTGGTCTAACAAAAACGTTTTACCACTATTTCTTGCACCTTCTATTATTGTTAACATAAGCTTAATATAAGAAAAATTTATGACTTTTCAATGATGTTTTTAAAATTTTTTATATGGACAATGTCTGCAGCCACTTTCGCAACAGTATCCTCTCTTAGTATGATACTCTTCAGTAAAAACTATATTTCCATCTTCTTTGTAAAAATCTTCGCGGGATGAAAAATCTTCCTTAAAATTTTTTACCAGATATTGGTTATAGTATAAATCCTGTATCCAATCAAACGATTTCACAAGCTCCCCCAGCACAAGCTAATTCCCCAGTAAGATTTGTTTCATCTTTTTCTTCGATAACTTTTGACAAGTCAATATCAGTCAAAGATTTCATCATTTCATTATACTGGTCTTCATCTATATCTTCAAATGGTGCTTGTATATATGTTCCACCATTATAAGGCAATACCGATAGACCATTATAATGATTTCTATTTTCCCACATCCATTCTCCAGCTAAATTCCATTCATCTCCTTTGAGAGATATAGTTGCTGATACGTTATGGGTGTTAGAACCTGTTCTATGTCCAGATCTAACCCATTCAGTAGCTACTTTCTTAACTCTATCTAACAAATTAAAAGGAGATTCAGTTCTTAGTATAGCACCTTTAGGCGCTTTTTGAGGTATTTGTATCACAGCAGTATCATGAGGTCTGAAATACTCATCTTCTACTAGTTCCGGGTGATTGTCAGCTAAGTACTTATATATAGATTCATTCTTACCAACTCTAATTCTTCTAATGTAATAATCATTATGCCAAGCATGAATACCAGATGAAGTTCCTAATGTTAAAGACGTTGTTCCTGCAGGCTTTACAGTTGTTGTTCTTGCAGACTTATTTATACCTAGAATTTTTGATACTCTTAGATTTTCTTTCTTTACAATTTTTGCAGATTCTTTCATGTCATAACCTAATACTACGCCTGAACCTATTCCTGTCATACTTACACCGATCAAAGCATCTCTTTCAGTAGTCTCTCTCCAAATATCTCTTAGATAATGAAACCCTGTATAACCTGCCTGGAGTGTTCCTATAAATGAAGCAGCTGTTACTCTAGCATTTAAGTCTTCTTGTGATTCTATATTTGAAACGTTTACTTCACAAAGGTTACAGAATTGGAAAGGCCTTAGTGCTATTTCACAACAAGGATTTGTACCCCAATCTTTATCGTTGTTAAGGTATATGCCAGGTTCACCTGCTCCTGATAATTCTACTCTTTTCCATAAGTCCATAAAGAATTCTTTAGTAATTTTATGTCTCATTAGAACTGCAGAATTATTTGACCTCCCTCTTTGTGGATTTAACTCCCACCAATTACCAGATTTACAAGAAATCATTTCATCATCGTCTGCATTAAACAAAGAAATTAAAGCTGCTCTTCTAATACCACCTGCAAGAACTGCATCTGCAATATGGCAAACCATGTCATGAGCTTCAAGAGTTGTTAAATTATCTCCAGTATCTTTTGATTCTAAAATTCCAGTTAGTTTTAACACACATTCTTTAAGTGGCTGAGGTCCTGGTGCTTTTCCTCCTGATGTTACTAATCTAGATCCTTTAGGTCTGATATCTGAATAGTCAAATTCAATTTTACTTCCCCCACCATTCATATAAGATTTCATAAGAACTTTAATGGCATCAGCCCAACCTTCTATAGAATCCCCAATAAGAAATCTCTTTTTTCTTTTTGGATAAGGCTTTTGAATTAAAGGTAGCTTTTCTACGTGATGTTTTTGTACAGAATAACCTACTCCTGTTCCACCTAAAAGTAAAAACATCGTTTCACTAAAAGCATCAATAGAATCTATAGGTAAGTATGCACAATTGTAAACTCTATTAGGGCTTATTTCAATAGGCTTACCTGCAAATTGCATACTTCTCATAGAAGGAAGTACTTTCTTTTCATATACAAATTTATAAGCTTCTTGAATTTCTTCTGTTAATTTTGGATATTTTTTTATGTGCATATTCATATTTCGAGTTACTAACTCTTCCCAGGTTTCCCTCCTGTTTAATTCCGGTACATATTTAGCATACTTCATATAGACAGTAATATCACTAAGTATTTTTGTAGATACTTCCATTATTTTATTCTTTATAATCTTTAGGTTTTTTTAAATGCTTATAGCCTTTATTGTTTAAGCAAATATAATTATCAATATATGAATATATTTTTAATCCTTTTTTTGATTTAATTCAGAAAATTTTTGAGCTAAAGCTTTTCTGACATATTCATTACTATTATTCATTTCGCCTTGGGTCTTTTGACCACTTACAGAAGTCTGGTCGAAGATTTCTATCTTACCATTACTAGCATTTATTTTACTAGGGAATGTAATTCCATCTGGTCCAAACCTATTCTTTATTATGTGCCACCTTCCAGTCCCAGCTAATTTATCTTCTATTTTTCTACTTAAAGATATTACAAAATCTGCAGTCATTATTTTAGTATATGATTCAGAGATTTTATCTGCTCCAATAACATCATCATCTAATGCACTTCTGTTTGCTTGTGATGCTGTCCAAACTGGAAGTTCTTGTTCGCCTGCTAGACCTCTAAGATCTTCGTATATATTTCCAAGCATGTGTCTAACTTCTTTACCCCTACCACTACCATCTCTTAATAAATCGGCATAATCTACTATAATTAAATTGGGCTTTTCAGAAAGTAATTTGCACCGTTCTATGTGAGCAGCTAAGCCAGTAACCGAGCATGCTTTTGTTGGAAAGTATTTTATAGTAAGGTTACCCTTTAAATGCTTTATTGTTTTTTCTACTTCTGGAATATGGTATCGTAAATCTTGAGCAGCTATACCAGTGAAAACTGAATCGTACCTTAGACCAACATAATGTTCGTTCAGTTCCATAGTGTAATGGATAACATTGAGGCCTGCTTTTAAAGCTGCAACTCCAAGGTTAACAAGTGCCCAAGATTTACCAATACCAGAAGGAGCGACCATAACTCCTAATTCTCCTTTGCCTAAACCTCCGTCTGCGAGGTCATCAATAACGTCCCAACCGGTACTTACAGAACTTCTAACAGATTCTTCATACCTTAAACTTATTTCATTCTGATAATCATGACCTATATCTCTCTCGCTACCAGCTTTCATTGCTTCATCTATTCGGCCTTTTATACCATCATAATCACCAGCTTGTAACAAATCTACAGATTCCATTATAGCTGCTTTGAGTACTTGATTCTTACAAAAGTCTATAGTTTTTTCCTTTACGAAATCTCTATCAGTAGCTTCTAGATTGCTATAAACATCTTTTAAATGCTTAACAACTGTGGTTTCTAACAAACTATTATCTATATCTTTTATATGAACTTTCATAACCTCCATGGTCGGAGATTCTTTAAACTCTATAAAATAATCCTTTACTATTTTTACTATGAATTGATTAGCTTCAGACTCAAAGAACCTGGGTTCTAGAATATCACTAATCTGTTGTAAAAAAAGTCGGTCCGTAAATAAAAGAGCTATAATTTTTATTTGGAAACTATAGCCCCAGTCTGAAAGTTTGTTGGTCATATTGGTCTTTTAATCGTGGGTCATACTAGCATAAGCATCCAAATGGAAGAAAGTGTCTTTAAGCCAGTATTCTGGGTTCTTTACTATCCATAATCTATCTTCTAGTATAAACTTTAAAAATTCATACTTTATCATTCTTTGTACAGGTTTCTTAACTATATTTCTTATGCCTTCTTTTATAGTGCCAGAAATTTCTGTTTCTTTAAGTTGCATTAAATCGAAATTTAATTCTAACTTTTCTGTTGATTCTGAAAGCTTTGTCATAATTGCATTAGAATTTTTATTATCTTTTATATAACTAATGATATTTTCTAAAGAGATTACTTTATCTTCGAATAGTATAGGTACATTCTTTTCTAAAGTTTTTTTACCTAAGCCTTTTATGCCAGGTACATTATCTCCCTTATCCCCCATTAGTGTTTTATATAAAATATAGTTTTGACTGTTACAGCCAAAAGCTTCTTTAACATTTTCTTTAAAGAAGAATTTCTTTTTAGTTGGCGCCCAAACTACAACTCTATCGTCTACCAATTGTAGAAAGTCTGTATCACTAGACATAATAAAGCATTGGCTTTTTGGATAGACTTGTTGACATATATATGCAATTGCATCATCAGCTTCGATATTTTCTGTTGCCATAACCGTGACTGGCAGCTTTTCTAAATACTGTACCAATCTTTGAAGCTGTTGACCCATAGCAACCTTCTCGTCATCTACAGAAGTAAAGTTATCCAATCTAGTTAACCTTCTAGTTACGGAGCGATTAGCTTTGTAATCTGGGAACATCTTTTTGCGTCTTCTACTACCACCTTTACCATCAAAGCATATTATAACCCTAGTGGGCTTTATCTGCCTTATAGCATGGCCGATTGAAAGTAAAAAACCTTTAATTCCACCAACATGTATTCCATCATCGTTCTTAGATGGGTTGATAGTAAAAGCACGAATGAACGTGTTTAAACCATCTATTAATAAGACCCTATCATTAGTGCCTTTTGACTCTTGACTAGAAGGCTTTAGATCCCCTAGCATTTCTTTGTAAGCTTTTTTCATAGTGTTTTTGTTTTATACTACAATATAATAAAAATATTCTGAATTAAAAAATTATTTGGGTGACAATTTGTCGAATTAATATGACTATTTGTCACCCAAAAAATTATCCTGTAGGAACGTCGTCGTTTCCTATTTCAATATCATCGATACCAAGATTCTCTGGTTTATACTTCATAATGTAAGCATCGCAAATTTTATTATAAATTTCTTCTTTTAATTCTAAATTTCCTAATAATAGTCCTTCAAAATCTTTAGACATAAATTTATAATCTTTACCACTTTCATCTGTATAAGTATACCAGCTACCTCCTTGTTTAACTAAGTTATGACTTTTCATAACATGTAACCAACCACCGAAATTATCTATGCCTTTTTCAAAGTATATATCAAATTCTGCTGTTCTTAATGGAGGTCCCATTCTATTCTTAACAACAACTGCTTTAGTTTTAATACCAACTACATGGTCTTTACCATGCAATTTGGTTTTAATTTGTCCAGCAGCTTTTAATCTCAATCGACAAGAACTGTGAAATTGTATTGCTTTTCCACCACTTGTTGTCCAAGGGTCTCCAAACATAACTCCAAGTTTTTGTCTAAGTTGATTTGTAAAGACTAAAGCTATTCTCTGTCTACCGATCATTTGGGTAACTTTTCGCATAGCTTTAGAAAGTATAATAGCTTTCTGTGTTGCATAACCAGCTTGGTCGAAATCATCTGCTTGTTCTACTTTAGTTGTCGAACCAGAAACTGAATCTACTACTATTGTTACTAGTTTATCTTTATCAGATTCTCTAACTCTAGTAATGATACTTTCTATAACTTCAAAAATATCTTCAACAGTTTCTAATTGTACATACAACATATTCTTAGCATCTACACCAATAGCAGCAATAAATTCTTCATTCATTGCATTTTCTGTATCGATATAAACTGCAAGTCCACCTTTCTTTTGGGTATTTGCCAACAGATGGGCAGCAAGCAGGGATTTCCCACTTGCTTCCATACCTGTCAGTTCAGTAATTCTTCCTACTGGAATACCACCGTTAGGTCGATTTGAAATAGCTAAGTCAAGCATTGATGAGCCTGTTGATATCCACTCCGTTAAATCTGTTGGAGTTTCCTCACTCCCATCTAAAAAATATGCAACTTTATAATCCTTAAACTTCTTGTTTAAAGAATCTGCTAAAAGAGTTGCCATTTCATCTCTTGTACTTTTTGCCATTCTAAATCTCTCTATTGGTTAAATAAATCATCAAATGCTTTATCAATATTATCATTAGTAGCTGTAGCATTTGCTGCAACTGGTTGTGCTTTTGGTTGTGTAGATTCTTCTCCACCTTCACCTAACCATTCTTCTAATGCAGCTTTTAAATCTTCATAAGATGATTTTCGGTAAACTTCATAAATTTCTGACTGACCATTTACCACTTTTTCTGCAATATTTTTATCTTCAGTTGCAGGAGTTTGGTTTGGTTTAACCATGATAGCAGTTTTAGGCCATTTTTCTTGTCCTTCTGGAGGAGTGAAAGTTACCTTAATATCTCTACCACCTGTTAAATCTGTTACATCTCCATAATCTGGGTCTGCAATAAATCCTAGTAATTCTGTATATATTTGTTTACCAAAGCCCCAGAATTTAACACCTTCTGATTCCTTTCCTCTTTCGATTATAGGAACAAAAGTTCTCATTTTAGGTTCCATTTTTCTAGCTAATTTCCAATCGTCAGAATTTCCTGTAGCTTTTAGCTTTTCAGAAAATTCGGCTATTGGATCAGCTTCACCGAATGTTACATTAGATAAATAATTCTTCTTACCTAAATCATAATGGAAGTATAACTCAATAAATGGGTTTTCTTTGTTAAATTGATATGGTACAATACGTATAGTATTTACACCTGGTGATGGTTTCCATAATAACGAAGTTTTGTTATTTTGGGTTTGTAAGCTTCCTAGCTTACGTCTGATTGCATTAATGTCAATTGCCATTTTGTAATCTCTCTTTTTTAGTTAATTAATAATTGTTACAATATACGAAACTTTTTCCACTTAAAAAAACTTTATGATGGTTTTTTCTTTGGCTTTAGCTTCTACCACACAATCGAAATCCCAACCGTAATCTTTTGGTCTTTCGAGAATATAATCTGAATGAGCTTGTGGTTTAATAGACTCGTCCAGTTGTTCTTTTGCCCTAGATTCTGAATAGTGTGTGCAAGGCCTAATATCTTTTGGCCAAGTACTTAGTGCTAGTTTTAGAGCTTCTTGTTCTGTCATATCCCCAGTACAGAATTGGTGATGGTGATAGTCGAACACTATAGGAATACCAAGAACTTTATGTACACCATGATATAAGTCCAATACAGAATACATAGATGCTTTGTCATCGTTTTCTACAGTAAGGCGTTTAGTAGTACAGGGTAGTAAACGTTTGAAGTTTTTACAAAACCTTTCTAGTGCAGATTTTTTATCGCCATAAGCACCGCCAACATGTATATTGATTTTTGCTGCTGGTGATTGTGGTAAACCCATTAAGTCCATAATTTGACCTGCACGGTTTAGTTCCACAATAGTAGATTCTACAACTTTTTCGCTTGGAGAAGCTAACACACAGAATTGTGCTGGATGGAAACTAAGACGTTGACCATACTTTTTAGCTAGATTACCTGCACTTTTTAGTAGTATACACATTTTTTTGTAATCTGGTAAGTCTGAAAATTCATATTCAGAATCCCAAGGGAATATTCTAGAAGACATACGATAGACTTTTATGCCTTTTGTATGATTCCATTTAATTATTTCTATTAAATCTTTAATGTTTTGTAGTGCGATTTCTGAAACGTAAGGGAGACCTTTTGCATCGAAAGTACGACGAATCATACCACGACCCGTAAATATACCTTGACTTTGAAGTTCCGTATTGATACACGCGTAACCTAAATTTACCATAGCTTATTTCTTTATTTATTAGTTATTATTTGTTTATTTTATATCTTACAATATAAGAAATTTATCGCAATTACTACGATGTTTTACTAGTTATTTTTTAAAAGTTATTAACAATTTTATTTTTTAATTTTTATTATCCTTTCTTTAGTACAGTAAGTCTTTTCAATCCTTCCAAAAATTTGTCAGTTGCAACTAGTGCACGACCTATTACTTGCTTTGTCTTTTCACCAGAGTTTTCATAGTCTTCGTATTTTTCTACATACAATTGAGTTACATTAACTTCTTGGTCTTTTAACCAATACTGTGATTGATGGTAAAAGTAAACAGGTTCACCAGCTTTAGTTTGTACATAATGATACTGAATATGGATAAACATTTTACCACCTTCGAAGTCTTGAAGATGCCTAACAGCATTTTTATTATCTTGCATAGAAAATCTCATACGGCTTGCTTGTAAAGCCATAATTACTTTATTAGCTTTATCTTGTTTAGGCATTTGAAAGTTTTGGGCTGTGAGTTCTGTTATTAATTCGTTTAGTATATCATTTTCATTTAATTCGGTTTCTCTTAACCACTTACCGTGGTTAAAACTTCCATCTTTATTTACATATTTTTCCATTTTATAATAACTTCTTTTTTTTAGTAGTCGGTTTTTGTTTAGCAGCAGGTGCTTCTTTTATATTACTAACACCAGAAAGGTTTCCGGTTATTCCTTGAGATTTTTGCCAATCTCTTATATTAAAATTTTTTTCATTCATAATTCTATCTCTTTTTTTTAAATAACATAACTAACACATCTCTATAGCCTGTTAGTACTTTCGATACTGAATGGTATTTTTTTGAATCGAAATTAATAAACATACCTTTTTTGTTAAAGTTTACTATTTCTTTCTGACCATTTACAGAAAAACTAAATTCGCCTCCTGTAAAATTATCCGATAACAAAAGTAACGAAGTTTGATCACTGTAAGAATCTTTATGAGTTCTTGCAAAATCACCAACATTATATTTAAATTTATAAAAACAATCTAACACCAAATCCGAATTTCCAAATACTTTTTCTAATTGATTATATAATATAGTATTTTTATTTGAATAATGAATACTTTTATTATTTTGAATATGAATAATAAAGTTTTTAGTATTAACAACTTTATTATGTAGTTCATTCATATATTTCAATTCGTCTTCGGTCCTTTTTTCAGCACTTTCTAAAAGAGAAACCATTGAATCGAATATACTTCTATCTACGCTATCTGGTGTTATCATCTTCTCCTTTTATATAAATATCAACGTTTTACTTTAATATGTATAATTTCATCGACTTCTGTATTAATTCTTTTTAG
>TARA_R110001592_G_scaffold307299_1_pt1 | contig 54998 bp, 32 predicted proteins | sample TARA_R110001592 | Tara Oceans TARA_R110001592 (sample SAMEA4398387) | marine metagenome | biome: Polar Biome; feature: [SRF] surface water layer (ENVO:00010504); material: water (ENVO:00002006), including particulate matter (ENVO:01000060) such as... | depth 5 m | reverse complement strand
ACTCATAAAACTGTTGGCTTTTGTTTGCAGTGCTTCTACCAAAATTTCGGTTGGTACAGTAGAGTAAAAAGCCAATCTATTGCTGTAATCGATAGCGAAACGATGATTGCCCAATTCTCTGTAACAACGCATTTGTCCAAGTTGACTTTCAATTTTGTTCAATTTGAAAGTGGCTACACCATTTAGTTTGATGTACTGGTCCAAAGCCAATGTGTAGTTAGAATCTTGGTAGTTTAAGTAGGCTGCTGTAACCAAAGCGGTTTCTGAGAATTTATTGACAGGAGCATTGGCAATAGCATTGTAGTGAACCAAAGCCGAATCGGTGTTGCCCATTTTGAAATAACATTCTGCTGTATAAGAGTGTGCATTTAATTCAAAAATTGGGCTTTCGAATTTGCTCAAATAACTAGTGAAAAGCTTAACCGATTTTTCGCAATCTTCTTTTGAGAATGCATTTTCTGCAGCTCGGAAGTTGATGGAATCTAATGCGCCTTGTGTTAAGTCGTAAAAGTCTAGTCCGCTAATCCAAGTGTTGTAATCGTCTACTCGACCTAGTTCTACATAAATATCTTCGGCACGCGCAATGGCTTCCTTGCTATCTTCGAAGTTGGGGTAACGGTTTACAATCTCTTTGAAACTAGCTAGTGCATCTTGGTATTGTTGGTTTCTGTACAATATCAAGCCAGTTTGAAGAAGTGCTTTTTTAGCTAATGGGCTTTCGCTATACGCATTGCTTACTGCTTCAAATCTTTGAAGAGCCGCTTCGTTGTTACCGGTTTTAAAGTAGGCGTCGCCTAACTCGTACAATGCCGAAGGGTATAAATCATCGGTTGAGTATTCGTCAACGAAACGATTTAGAATAGTAATCTTTTGTTCGTCGTTGTTGTTGTAACCGTTTGAAATACCGTTTTGATACAGTGCATATGGACCTTCTTGGTCTTTTTTCAAATACGCTTGTTGGTAAAAATCAATGGCTTTGTCATAGTCCTTCTTCACGAAATAACCATCGGCAATTCTTACCAAAGCATCGCTTACATGTGCAGCGTCGTTACCAGGTGTAGCTACATATTTTCTGAAAGCCGAAATAGAAGGCTCGTACATTTCTAGCTTGAAATAAGCATATCCTAAGTTGTACTGTGCTAGGTAAAACTGAGAAGTGGAATAAGAGCTTGGGCTGTTTAAGTATTGAGTGAAAGCTGCAATAGATCTTTTGTAAGACGATAGATTGTATAGAATTTCACCTTGCCAGAAATAACTCAAGGCTATTAGTTTTTTCTCGATAGGGAAGGTGCTCACTTTTTTGAATGTTTGAAGAGCGCCTTGGTAATCTTTAGAAAGCATCAATTCTACACCACGGTTATAAGCAACATACTGATAAGCCGATTGCAGTTGAAAATCTTTGTTCTTAATTTTTGATAAGCTGATTAATGCCGCGTTGTAGTTTTTTGTTGTGAGGTAAACAAAAGTCAAAAACTCGTTGGCCTCAGCCGTTCGGATGCTGTTTGGATACTTGTTTAAATACGTTTCAAATGCTTCAATTGCTTCATTGTAAGGGTTGTACGATAATTCGTAGGCTAGTTTGGCGTAATTGAACAAGGCATCTTCGGTAATTTTTGGGTCGAGATCTATTTTGTAGGCTTTATTGAAGGCGTCTCGAGCGGCAGTAAGTTTTTCTAGATTGATGTAACAATCTGCCATTTGGTATAATGCTGTTTGCGAACGAATAGAACGGTCGTTACTAGCGTAGTTTAAGTATTTAATAGCGTTTTCGTATTCGCCATTTTGGTAGTAACAGTTACCTAATTGGTAATTGTCGTCTACAGTTCTTGGCAAACCTTCTTTTGCAAATTGCGCTAAGTAGGGCAGTGCTTTTGAGTATTCTTTTTTGTTGTAATACGCTTCACCAATCAATCTGGAAATTTCACCTGTTTTCTCTGGTGCAGCCGTTTTCATCATTGGAATGGCGTAAGCTAAAAGCTCATCCGGCTTGCCTTGAAGGTGATAGATTTGAACTACATAATATGGAATTACATTGCGGAAGTTTTTATCGCTTTGTACTCGTTTAAACGATTCTAATGCCTCAGTATAGTTGCCTTTTTCGTAATTAAGGTGGGCGTAGTAATAATTGCTTGGGTTGAAATAGTCGCCTACTCGGTCTTTGATTTTTGTGAATTCTAAAAGCGCACGTCTCTTGTCGTCGATTTGTAAGTAAGAATATCCTTTTTTAAAGTGGAATGCTGTCTTGTCGCTTTCTTTAAGTGTTGAACTGCTTACTTTTTCAAATTCAAGAATTGTTTTTTGGTATTTCTTTTTTCTGTAGTACAGATTACCAAGTTGATAGTGAATTTCATTGCTCCACTTACTGTCTGGATAATCTCTCAAGAAATTATTCAAACGTTCTTCGCTATCGTTATGAAAAAGTGTCAACGCACAAATGGCTTGGTAATACTCAGAAAAGATGTAAAACTCGTCCTGTTTGTTGGTAATACCTTCCTGAGCTTCGGCAAATAACTCTTGCGCAGCAGCGTATTTTTCTTTTTCAAACAAATCGAGCGCTCGTTTGAAAGAAGGATGGTTGTTGTAAACTTCTTCGTTAGGCTGAGCTAAAGCGATAGAACACAGCAATATAAATGTAAAACCTAAAAGGCGACCAAGCATTTTTGTAGTATTTCGGCAGTTAAAAGTAATGGCTTTAGTTGGGCTGACGTCAGCGTATGAATTAAACTTTCAACGCTTCGGTGTTTATTTTATTTTTAAGATTGCAAAGCACTGATACTTAAGTGCGAAAAACGCAAGTCAACATTATGGAATCTGTCAAAAAAGAATTGATCAATTTAAGTGATGCTCAAATCATTCAAAACGATTTTGTAGTGTTGGATACCGTTAATATTCAGGTGAATGCGGGCGATTTCATTTATCTGATTGGGAAAACGGGAAGCGGAAAATCGAGCTTGTTGAAAACGCTTTACGGCGATTTGCCATTAAAAATTGGGACAGGAAAAGTTGCAGACTTTAATTTAAGAGAATTAAAAACCAAACAAGTACCATTCTTGAGACGTCAAATTGGTATTGTCTTTCAAGATTTTCAACTATTAAGCGATCGTACTGTTAACGAAAATCTACGTTTTGTACTAAAAGCAACTGGTTGGAAAGACAAGCAAAAAATAATTTTCCAAATCAAAAAAGTATTAAGCTATGTTGGTTTAGAAAACAAAGGCGATAAATTTCCTCATCAACTATCGGGGGGGGAGCAACAACGTATAGCTGTCGCAAGAGCTTTGTTAAACGATCCGGATATTATTCTAGCCGATGAGCCTACCGGAAATTTAGACCCTGAAACAACATTGGAAATTTTGACTTTGTTGAAAGAAATTACCCAGAGAGGGAAAGCCCTAATAATGGCTACTCATGATTACCGTAGCATAGGTACTTTTTCGTCAAAAGTTATGCGTTGCGAAAATGGTAAAGTGCAAATGGGTGTTTTAGCCGAGACAGGTACTGACGTTTAATTTTCAGTTGCGTTTAGACCAACAATTTCATTGCGGATATCGATGCTGTAATAGGCAGTAACTTTTTTGCCGTTTACCTTTTGTACCGCGTCATCAATAAATAACTCAAACTGTAGTGTTTCTCCATTTTCATTAGTAAGAGTAATGGTACTTGGTAAATCGCCAGGTGTAACTGTTTTTGCATCGCTCAAGATGCCTGAAAAAGTATTCCATGAAGCATCTAATTCCGGAGCATACTCACCGAATAACGATTGATTGTTTAGCTGTAAATCCATCAAATTACTCTCCATTTCACTGATGTAGTATATACGAGCGTATTTATCCTTGCATGCATTCAGTTCGTTCAGATCCATATCAACGGCCTCGATATTAAGGTCAAAATCGACAGAAAATTCACGTTTTTCGAAGTTGACACTTACAATGAAAAAAGGGTAAGGGCCATCAACAATGGCTGTTATTTTTCCAAAATCTTCTAAAATGTCATCCGATAAAGTGCTGTTTAGTTCTTCATCTTCAAACGTTACCCATTTCTTTTCGAAATAAAGTTCGGTTGTATTGTTGTTGCTGTCGGTAGCAGCAATTTGGAAATACCCATCTTTCATACCAACGTATTTTAACGCTAGATTTTCTAATCCATAACTATCGTAGTAAGCGCCTAGTGGATATTCAAAGGGATTGTTTTCTACATCATTTGTGAATATTGAAAATAAGATGAGTTCATTAGACAGTGTATCGGGTTTTTCATAACCAATTAAGCGATGATCAGCACGAATATTTGCCATCAAAAAAAATGAACTGTCAGCAGGACTTATATATGCTTTGGTAACATCGTCTCCCGCAATTAAAAGACTGGTTTTGTTGGCTAGTTCTATGCTGTCCAATTCCGCCATATGAGTCAACATATTTTTATTGCCAGTTGTTTGGCAAGCTGTAAAAATGAAGACGACTAAGAGGGAAAATAGGTAGGTGGTTTTCATCTGGGATTATTTGAAGTTGGAGTAAATTTCTTTGAAAACATTGAATTCATTTTCCCAAGAATAAGCTTTGGCAGCTGTCTCGACTTTGATTTTAGTTTTCCAGTAATTCTCAATGTTGTTGGCGTAATATAAAATGGCTTCGGCTATGTTTTTTGGTTCAACTTCGGTTAACACTGTACCGCATTTGTGCGTGTTTACAATGTTGGCTACTTCTACAACTGAACTGCTTATGATGGGCAAACCTGCTCGCATGTAATCGAATATTTTGTTGGGCAAACTAAGTGCGTAGTTCGGGTTGGTTGCCTTGTCTAAAGTTGCGCCTAAGTGCGATTCTGCAGTGTGTTTCATCAGTTCTGCATATGGCAAAGAGTCGATGATATCTACTTGATTTTCCAACTTCAATTCTACGCGCATTTTTTTGAGAGTTGCAAATACATCTCCCTTGCCAATAATTTTTAGTCGGATATAATCGGGTAATAAAGTAAATGCTTCCAGCAATTCTTCAGCACCTCTATCAATGTTAATACCCGCACCTTGCATAATCACTATAAACGGACGATCGGGTTTGTCTACCGGTAAGGCTTCTCTTCCAACAGGTGCGTTGGCAATATTGCGTACAACTTTAGGCCTTATACCGTAACGTAATTCGTATTCGTTAGCAATGCTTTGATTCACCGTAGTGACGTGCTTTAATAAAGGGAAAATTCTTTGCTCAATACTCAACCATAAATTTCTGGCAAATGGGTTGCTCAATAATTCCGGAACTTCAGTGAAAAATTCGTGGCTATCGTAGATTAAGTGCTTTCTTTTAAACCAACTAGCTAAATAGCAGGCTAGTAGAGTGTCTAAATCATTGGAGTGTATAGCGTCTAATCGCGTAAAAATGAGTTTGAAGAACAATCTAAAATTCAATTCGGCATAAAACAATGGTCCTGATTTGAATAGCAAATTCAATCTTGCAACTCGGAATTTTTTTTTAGGATAATTTTTTTTTGGTTGCAGTTTTCTTCCAATGACAAGAGGCTCCCAACCCATTTCTATGAGGGAGTTTGCTGTTTTTTCAACTCGTCTATCCGCTGAAAAATCGTTGCTAATGCATAATGCTACGCGCTTTGCCAAAATGTAAACCAATATATTTGACGCAAAATACGCATATGTTTTCTCCTCAGGCTCAATCGCTGATGCAATACAACACTTTTGGTATAGATGCTACGGCAAATTATTTTGCACAAATGGATTCTATGCCGTCTTTAATGGAGGCAATTGAATATGCTAAAATCAACCATAAAACCATTCGTGTATTAGGAGGGGGAAGCAATATCCTTTTGACTACAAATCCTGACGATTTTATTCTACACAATGCTTTTATGGGCAAAGAAGTTGTGGATGAAACAGACGATAGTATTGTATTGAAAATTGGGGCTGGTGAAAATTGGCATCAAACAGTACTGTATTGTGTTGAGAATGGATATGGTGGAATAGAAAATTTATCACTAATTCCAGGTAATGTGGGTGCTTCGCCGATTCAAAATATAGGAGCTTACGGTGTAGAAGTAAAAGACCGTATTGTAAGTGTTGAAGCAGTGGATTTACAAACAGGCGAAGTGAAAGTATTTGCCAATGCAGAGTGCAAATTTGCGTACCGAGATTCCATTTTTAAAAGCCAATTTCCAGGGAAATACTTTATAAAATCAGTTTCCTTTCGATTGGATAAAACCAATCATACACTGCTTACACATTATGGTGCTATTGCTCAAGAATTAGAGAAAATGGGGGTGAAGAGTCCTAGCATTAAAGATTTGAGCAATGCCGTTATTGCCATACGTCAAAGCAAGTTGCCCGATCCAAATAAGTTAGGCAATTCAGGCTCTTTTTTCAAAAACCCTATTGTGACTAAATTGGAAGCGGATACTTTATTGGCAAACCATCCTGAAGCACCAAACTATCCCGCAGGAGATAAAGTGAAGCTAGCCGCTGGTTGGCTGATAGAGCAATGTGGTTGGAAAGGCAAGATAGTAGGCAGCTGTGGCGTGCATGCCAAACAAGCTTTGGTTTTAGTGAATTACGGAGGAGCTACAGGAAAAGAAATTTATGACCTCTCAACAGAGGTTTTGGCATCGGTAAAGGCCAAATTTGGCATCGACTTAGAACGAGAAGTAAACGTTTGGTAACGCATTTAATTTCCTGAATACTGAGGCTCGGCACCACCCAGTAAATCCATCATCATTTTGGTGCGGGCAAAAATTTCGCGCAAATACACTTTGGGGCCGTAGCTATTGGGTACATCTTCGGCATTGTACGCCACAGCATTGATGCCTTTCCATCGGGCAATAAACACGGCTCTTTCGTTGTGGAATTTTTGTGAAACAACGGTAATGGCTCCTTCGCCAAACAGTTCACGTGCTCTCAATACTGAATCGTAAGTTCTAACCCCAAAATTGTCGCTAAGAATGTCTTGTGCAGGAATGCCCATGGCCATCAAATCTGCGCGCATAGTTTTAGGTTCGTTGTAGTACTTGGTACTGTTGTCTCCACTAACGATTATTTTTTTGACTTTGTTTTTTTTGTATAGCTCAGATGCTGCAGTTAATCGGTGGCTATAAAACAAGTTTTTTTGTGTTTTGCCTTTAACTTTTACATACTTCGAAGTACCTAGTACCAATGCTGCTTCATTGGTAGGGACGTTATTGATATCAGAATAAATTCTGGTTGAACTATACAGCCCTACAAACTGATGTAAGAGCAGCACCAGAATAGGTGGTGATATAAAAAGGATGAAAAATATTTTGAAAAAACTGCGCATCAAGCGTTTTGAGCTTGAGTTAGTTTGCTCATTTCTTTTTCTACAAACTTCGATAGTTTTTTGATGTTGGCTGATGAAAAATCAAAAGGTACTTTGGCTCTATCGTAAGTTTGTGGCAATGTAAATGTATTTCCTCCGGCTAAGGCCTTTTTGAAGTGATACATGGCCTTGGTTTTGTCGCGGGTGTAATTTCTCCAAACACCAATGGCACCCAGTTGGGCTATACCGTATTCGATATAGTAAAATGGTACTTCGTAAATGTGCAATTGTTTTTGCCATGTTACTTTACCATAGTCTTCATAACCAGTGTAATCGATATTAGAAGGAGAGAATTCTTTGTGGAATTCAACCCAAGCAGCTTCTCTTTCGGCGTGTGTGTGATCAGGATTACGGTACAACCAAAGTTGGAATTTGTCTACCAAAGCTACCCATGGAAGAACATCCAAAACGCGCTCTAATTGCTCCATTTTGGCTCGGTTTAAATCCTTAGCATCGGGGTAAAATTCTTCCCAATAATCCATGGAAATAAGCTCTGTACTCATGCTCGCTAGTTCGGCAATTTCACTCGGGAAACCTTTGAAATGCGTCATACTGAGACTTTGTGTAAGCACAGAATGTACAGCATGTCCACCTTCGTGCATCATGGTTATCATATCGGAATGCGTTCCTACTGCATTCATGAAAATGAAAGGTATTCCGCTTTCGTACAAAGGGTAGTTGTATCCACCAGGCGCTTTCCCTTTTTTCGATTCTAAATCAAGATGTTTGTTCTCAACCAAGGCATCGATGGTCATTCCAAAATCGGGATCTATTTTATCAAATACTTTTTTGCTTTTCGCAATTAAATCTTGTTCATCAGTGAAAGGCTCTAGTGCAGTTTCATTTTTTGGTCGGCCCGATAAATCATAAGGTCGTAATGTGTCTACTCCCAGCTGTTCTTTCTTTCTGGCAGTGAACTGTTCCACAATAGGGAGAATTTGCTCTTTAACAGCTTGGTGAAAATCTTCACACTCTTTCACGCCGTAATCAAAGCGTCCTAAACTTTTGAATCGGTAATCGATGTAGTTTTCGAAACCAGCGTTTTTAGCTATTTGTTGACGCAGTTCAATCAATTCATCCAATAGTTTGTGCAAGTTTTCGCGCTCAGCAAAGCGCACTTTTTGAATGGCTTCATAAACGGTTTTACGCGTTTCTCTATCGTCCGATTGAAGCTTTTTTCCTGCTTGTTGAAGCGTCAGTTTTTCGCCATCAATCTCAACTTGCATAGCGCCTACAGTAGCTCCATATTTTTTGCTGAGTTCTGCCATTTGGCTTTGAAGAGGTATGTTTTCCTCTCTAAAAAGTTCTATAGCACTCGCTATATCGCGAAACATGATATCGTAACCATCGTTTTTTAGCAAACGATTTTTGTACGGCGAGGCATGAATCTTTTTATTGTACTTGTTGTAGAATTCTGAAAGTTTAGGCTGTATGGTTTGCACAAAATCGGAGTAACTTTTTTGGCGCTCTTCATCCGTTGTGTCAATCGTCATTTTTATATAACGCCACGCCATGTTTTCAGAGCAATAAGCTTGTACTTCGCTATAATCCAACAAGAAATTATCCAAGTCAGCGGCATCTTCTATAATGCGTTCATCCAATTGAATGAGGTAAGTCTCTAAATCGGAATAAGAATTTAACTGAAAATTGTAGGGTAAAAATCGTTTGGTAGCCATGGGGCGTGAAATTAGAAAAGGTGATGGAATAGTGGGTTACTGAACAAACAAATTAGTGGAGAGAAAGCACTTTTTCTGTTTCAATTCTAGAAAGTTCTTCCAATCTGTTTTGTTCGTACATCAAAGCCAATGAATCGAGTGGTGTACCTACTGGTGCTTTGAAATTGATGTAATCTTGGAAATAAACACCTTCAATTATTCTTGGATTGTAGGCACTTCTAAAACGAACCCCACCACCATTAACTTTGTAATTGTAGGCTAAATAATCTACTGTGTGATTGTTTTTACTGATCCAATATTGGTAAGCGTCTTCGAAATCGGCACCACCATTTTCAGCAGAAAAAGTTACTCGAATCATATCGTAGTTTTTGCCTTTTATGGTTTGTTCGCCAGCATAAGTGCTTTGTACTGCTGGGTCGTTTAATTTGTAAGGAAGTGTAGCAAAGTAAATAACCGAATTGATGCTTTCCGAATATTTCGTTTTCTCGCTATCGCTTACAGTTACTTCGATGTGATTTATGGATCTTTTAAAATCTGTATTGCTCAATACATCTACAATGGTATCCGTGTCAGTCAATGTAGTTTTGGTGTAAGTGTAGTTATTTCCTTGGTTGTGAAAAGTATATGTTTTACCACGGAATTCGAATTGATAAAACGCACTGTCGTATCGTGCTCCACCGTGTTTAGCAATGGCAAGGTCTAATATTTCTTTGCCCGAATTCTTTTGCTCAACGATGTCAGTTGTAGTTTTAGGAGATGGTGTACAAGCCGAAAGAATCAAACAGGTAAATAAGGAAATTGAAAATACTAAGCGCATAATGTTATTTTTCACGAAGGTATTGTTCCGAGGGTATTTTGATGCCGACAAATCGTGAAATATTGTAAACTTTTGGTAATAGAAATGTAAGGTGATGGAATTTATAAAAGAGAATTTTTTGTGGATAGTAATTACAGCGAGCTTGATTGTTCTAGTGTTGAATTACAAATGGACTCAGTTCAAGAAAACACGACTACGAAAAAAACGATTTGCTCGTGGAGCTAAAATGGAAGAGAAGGCTGCATTGGTTTTGAAACGAAAAGGATTTGATGTAGACGCATCACAAGCTGTTTTTTATCACGATTATAAAGCGAATGGGATTGATAAACGAGCCAAATTGGAAGTAGATTATGTTGTTTCAAAAAACGGGAAAACATATTTGATAGAAGTCAAATCAGGTGCTGTAGCTACACAGATAGAAAACAAAGCTACACGTCGACAAATTTTAGAATACTCCGTAGCAATTGAAAACGATGGCGTTTATTTATTGGATATGGAAACTGAAAGTCTGCAAAAAATCGAATTTAAAATCAAGATGGATAAAGCCAATATGTCGGTTTACTTCAAAGTAGCAATACTTATGTTGGTATGTGGTTCTGCTGCTGCTCCCGATTGGAATGCGAAATCTATATTTATTGGAATAGCAGTAGTTTTCTTGACCTTCTCAAATACAGTGAATCGTTTGTTCTTGAAATTAAAGTAATACTGAAATTATCGAACGAGGTACACTCTACCAGTATATTGCTCAAAAGCAGAAAGTGTACTGTTGTAAATTCTCAATTTTACGGGATACATACCTATTGGTAATGGTATATTATTGAAAGTACCGTCCCAACAAACATTGAGGTCGTTGCTAGAAAAAACAGGCTTGCCCCAGCGGTCGAAAATTTCTAAACTAAATCCTTCAGTAGATGCACCGTCGCTCTTTACTTCGAAACAGTCGTTTATGCCATCGTTGTCAGGAGTAAATGCCGAAGGGAAATAAACGGAAAGATTGGGTTCAAGCATCAATATGTAGGTAGCCGTATCGCTGCATCCATTGGCATTTTCTACCAAGAGTGTTATTTCAAATGGAACATCTATTTGAGCAGGAAAGTCTATGCCAGGACTGTCTTCATTGCTGTTGAATACGTTATTAACCGTCCAAGTTGAATAGGTATAATCGGTACTCAAATTTCGTGTTTGTATTCTCGGATTGGTAATGGTTGGATTTGTAGGACTAAAGTCGAAATCGGCAATAGGACTCACTAAAATATCTACTGTGTTGGTAACAACTGAATTTTTGCAACCATTGGCATCGGTATATGAAAAGGTGTACGAAATACCGGTCGCAGCATTTACAGTATCGAAAGCCGTAAAGCAATCAGCACTTTTAAAATCATCCAAATTTGAAGACCACTCACAATTTGTTAAGCCATTGCTTGCATTGGATAATTCTAGAATAGCTGGTTCGCAATTGTTTATTGCTGCAAGGTTTACATTGGCAATGGTAGCCGTTGTAGGAACAATGGTGTAGGAATCGGTTAACGATATCGAACAGAAATTATCAGACAATAAGGTAACATCGTATTGGATGGTATTCGATCCAACAACGACAAAGTCTTGGAAAGTATTGGTTGCTGATAAAAGGTTTTTAGCAACTCCATCTACAACTACTGTAGTTGTTAGCAATGGCTGTCCGATAACATCAAATTGGAAATAGGCGGTGTCGTTTTCGCAAATAGGGTTTGTAAATAATGGTGTTATATTGATGCTTGGTAATGCTTTTGCGTCGATGTACAATGTAGTATCTATCGGATATGAACAAAAGCCAAAACTTTGATCGGATTGATTTTGGCTTATGATGTCTTTAAAAAGTATGCTATCGCGTAAACTGCTTACAGTATAATCAAACTGTGCTTGGTTACCAGAAGCTGTAATGGTTTGATTGCTTTGTGTAAAGTAGTCGAGATCGTAATTAATCTTATCGCTATAAAACTCTACAGAAACAACATCTCCAACACAAGGTGGATTAGGCGTATAACTCACATCGAACGTTGGGGAAGAGAAGAGGTTGATTTTAGCAGAATTGGTGATGGTTCCAAAGCATTTTTTACTGCCAACTATCGTAAATAAATTGCTTGCATCGAACGTTCCATTGTTGGACGGTGTTAGTACATATTGGTAATTTCCAGCAGAGTTTATGATGCTTTCTAGATATTGGCCATCTAGTAATACATCGTATTGAGCAGATGCGTCTGTGGTAAGCGAGTAGTTTAATGTAAAGGTTTCTCCTGGGCAAATGCTATCATTCACATTCAAAAATGTCAGTTCTGGGCTTTGAATAACAGTTGCTTTTAAAGTATCTCCAAGCCATGTTCCAATGCATTGGGCAGCACTATTGTCTTTGAAATTTGGAACTACATAATAGCTGTTGTAACCAATGCCACTAACGGCAATGTTTTGGCTCGAATTTCCAGGTGGTACTGTTATGTTGAAACTTTCAGTTGAAGTGCTGTTTTGAACAACAAAGTCTACAGTATACAATGAACTATTGTTTACGCCAAATTGGAGCGACTCGCCCAAACAAAGGGAATCAATTCCCGATGTATAGATAGTACCATTATCAACAACGCTAAAGCTATACGGTGCTGAATATTGAACACACCCATCGGAGTAATCAACTAAGTCATTGCCATCGTTATCGCCAACTAATAAGAAGACATAATAAATATTGCCAGGAATGAAATCGGAAGCCGGGAAAGAAAAATTTGAACTGTGTTTTACGAATGGAATTGGTCGTAGAGCCGTGTCGCTAATATTATTTACAATCAATAAGGAAAGCGTATCGTTGCCATCTAATACAGCACCGTCAGGGTAGCCGTTGTTATTGTTGTCTATAGCGGAAAATACAATGTTATCGCTTGTACAATATGTTCCAGAATTAGGTAATGGAGATAGTTGGGGTGCAGTACTAATACATGGACAAGTGTATGCAGTATCTAATGTTGTTGTTTGGCAATTGTTTTTATCATCAGCGGTAATATTGAATGTTGTACCTGAAGCGACAGAAATACTCTGATAATTTCTAGCTGTGTTGCTCAATGCAATGTTGCTGTTTACATTCAATGTAGGTTCATCACCATTTATAATATCAAATTGTAAGGTGAAATTTTCGGCTGTATTGTCGCAATTGAAGCTGATGTTATTAAAATCAGGATAGTCAACAACATTTACTCTCGAGGAATCTTTTTTGAAGTCGTATCCAATACAACCATTAGAACTTACAATGCTATCTACAAAAAACACAGTGTCGTTTGCAAATGTGTAATTAAAAGATCCATTGAATACAGAGCTTTGATTGATGATTTCTCCGTTTCTATAGAATGAAAAATCGGGAATACCCTTTGTTAATTGAAAATTAATGGGAACAGGCTGATCTTTACAAACAGAATTCAATCCAAGAAAAACACTTCCTTTGGGGCTTTCTGTAAACGTAAATTTAACCGATTGTGTGAACGATAGACAGGCATCTTGTAAATCAACACGTTGGTTAATATCTTTAGATCCGGTAACTACCGTAATGTAATAAGATTGCCCTAATTGATAGGGAGGTTTAAGCCATATTTTGTACGTAGGTTGGTATAAAACACGATCAATAATACTACCAAAGCTTGGGAATGGTGAAGATGTAATGATGACTTCTGAAATATCATTAGGATCTTCAATTTGATCTTGATTGTGTTCAAAAAATAGGGTGTCGTTATCGCAGATGTAATTGTCAATTTGATTTTTTACTGTGCCAGCTAAGGATTTACAATCGCATCTAATATTTACGGTAAGTGAATCGATGTTGCAAAAATTAGCGTCAGAACATTCGAACAAAAAATTGGTGCCTGTAGCTATGGGCGCACTTACAACTTGTCTACTCGAAGCGTTTTGACCGTTGACTTCTAAACTACTGGTTTCGCCGCCTACAACACTTACATAGGCAATGTAACTTGTGCTAGTTTCGTTGCAAGTTGTGCTATCCAAAACAAGTTTTGGTTGGTCAACCAATTGAGGTTGTATAACTCTACCCGAAGCCAATGTGCATTTATTGTTGTCGAATCGGATGGAGTCAACAGTAAATGGAAGTTGAGTACTGCTTACAGTAAAATTGTTTGGAAAGCCATTCAAGATAATACTAGAGTCTCGACTTGGATAACTTGCGAATAGTTGTGTAAACCCTTTCAGATTACTGTTGGCATCCACAGTAAAACTTTTGCCTTCGCATAATGTAGCAGGGTAGTTGTATTGAATACTAGAGTCTGGTCTGATAGTCAATACAAATCGAGCAGAATCTTCACCACAAGTGGCAGAAGGTCCTACAATTTTATACCATCGAATGACCGATTGACCGAGAAATATACTAGGGTCAAAAAACTTAGTTACTAGGTTTTGATTGTTATCAAACCACTGTCCATCTTGAGTAGCTTCAGGACTAAGAATGTCGAATAAATTTATTTGCGATAAGTCTTTACAGAAGTACAAACTACTATCCGAACCAGCATAAGAAGAAACAATGATGTCGGCTTTGGTGACAGATGCATCGGTACAGGTTGTATTGTCGGTAACGATGATATCATAAAAAATACTTTCATCTTGAACCAATGAATTCGGTGCGGTAATGGTTGGATTTAGAATACTATCATTATCCAAATAGGTTGATGGCGACCAAGCAATAGTGGTTTTATTTTCCGTAAAAAATGTAAGCGACCATTTTTCAAAAAAACCGTAACTGTTGTTGTCAATTTTATCGATTACCTCTATAGACCAAAACCCTTCTTTGTTGTCCCCTAAAAAAGCATCGAAAGAGTTTTTAGGCTTTACTTGACCTTTGTATGGAGCTGAAACAGTGTTAAGAGGAACAGCAGAGTTTTTATGGAAGCATAGATTATCAACAGTCTGTCCGAATAAATCATTTTGGGCAATAAGATTCAAACGCGTTCCGGTAGGGGATAATAAATTCACCTCCAGTTCTTTCAGATCCCGATGTCTTAAAGATAAACAGACCTCTTCCAAATCGCCAGAAACATATTGTTGAGGGAAGACATTCTGTACCAAACCGGTATTATTGATTGGATTTTGTGCATTGAATGTACTGTTTCCATTGAATTCGTAGCGAACTGGACTACTAAGTAGTAAAGTATCCAATTGATTATTGAAAGTATGTGTTTGCCCCAAGCATAAGCTTAGTTGTGGGTCAGAGTTAACTAATTTCAATGGGTTAACTATGAACCTAGAAGAAAAACTAGAGGTACAGTTGTTTTGAGAATTTGAAGCTGTTAAGTTAACTGACTGTTGTCCCGGAGCTGTAAAGTTAAAACTAGGATTAGTTTGTGTACTTGTTGATCCATCAGGAAAGGTCCAGACATAAGACAAAGCACCTAAACTTTGATTCTGAAAATTAGCTGTAAACGGTTCGCAATCGAATATTTTGTCGGCTATAAAATCGGCTTTTGTAGAGATATCAAACGTTCCACCCCAAAACAATTCGTATCCAGTAGATTGACCATTGTAATCGTCAATCAAGAGTGCATAAGTTCTTCCAGCAACAATCGGTATAGGATTATTGAATGCCGGCGGATCTGGAAAAACAGAAGGGTCGGCCCACATTCCTGAAGGGCCAGTTATTCCAATACCGCGGGAGTATTGATAATTGCAAGCCAATTCACTTCCAGGACAACCATTGGTTATATCGTAAAATGCCCAGTCTATTTCCTGATTGTTACTTTTTGGGAATATGGCGAATTCTAAATTTCCAGATTGAACAACGGTGAATTTAAACCAGCTATCTCTAACTACAGAGGTTGGGGTGTTTCCTTGTTTGAAACAACTTGGAAAAGTACCGCTACTCGTAATTCCTTCAGTATTGATGATATCTAATGGATCTTTTGAACAAACATTGATAGCTTCTGAACAGGTGTTGGCAGGGGAGTCTATAACTTCTGAACCTTCAGCACAAACAGTGAAATTTCCTGTGGATTCATTTACAAAACTTACCGAAACATAAATCAATTCGTTGACTGCAGTACCAATGGTAATATCCAAACTACCTGAAGAAGTTTCCGAACATTTTTCTAATGAAAGTGCCGCACAGTTTCCTCTAAACACATTCACATGTGCCAACTTCATTTCTTGGGTAGTAAATGAAATGATGGAGTTTACATTATTGGCATTAAAATAGTACCAAACTTCGTTACCTGAATTTGGGCTCGGACACTGGGGACTACTTGGTAAATTTGTAAGGTCGTCGTTGGCACCATTAACATTCCCCGAACTGCAAGCAGTAGATCCGTTAAATACAAGCTTAGTAGCTGTTTGACAAATATCGTTCGCAGGCTGAGCCTTAAGTATAATAGCACATAGCAAAAAAACAATGGCTAATATGTACGAACGAGTTTTCATAATGTTACAAATGTACTAACGTAAAATAAGAAAGGGAGTTGACTGTTCGATCAACTCCCTTTTTTTAAGATTATTAATTCGTTATCGAATTATGTTGATGTGTCCTCTTAGTTTTTGAACATCAACCGAGTATTTGTCTTTGTAGTAAACAATGAATGGATAAACACCTTCTTGTACGGTCTCTCCTTTAAATTCTCCATTCCAGTAATTGGTAGGGTCTTCCGTTTGGAAAATCACTTTACCCCAACGGTTGAAGATTTCAATTTTGAAGTAGGAAACACCTTGTGCTGAAAGGAATAATAGGTCGTTGATATTGTCGCCATTCGGTGTAAATGTGTTTGGCACATAAACCAATACATCACCACTTATTTTGATGTTATCACATACGGTATCTCTACATCCATTTATAGAGTATACATCCAAACAAACTTCAATATTGTATTGATCATCGTTTGGAGCTATAAACAATGGGTTTTCTTCCACGCTTGTACCAAATTCAGAATCAGCACCAAATGTCCAGAAGTAAGTATCGCCATCTACCGAAGCATTCGTGAAATGAATGTTGTTGTTCGTAACCGTAGGTTGCGTTGGTAGGTAGGTGAAATCAGCTACTGGGTCTTCATGTACAGTAATGTAAGCTGTTTTTGAAATAGAATTACTACATCCCGCTAGTGAAGTGTAGGCTAAATCAACATCGTACGATCCTGAATTAAGGAATGTAAATGTTGGTGCTTCTGTTGATGTAGTGTCTCCATTGCTTGTAGACCATGTGTAAACTCCACCAGATTCACCGTTTCCTAAATTAGGTTGTATAACCGTAGTAAATGGTTTACACCCATTGTCAATAGGAGTAGAGAAATCTACTACAGGAATAGGGTTAACGATGACGTCAATTGGAGCATCATTTACTATTGGGCAATTTAAGCCACTCGCATCTGAAATACTAACAACTACAAACTGTGTAGAGTTAGCTCCTGAAACGGTTACAATTTCAGAACCAGAAGAACCTAGTATGGTTTCGTTTCCATTTCCAACATCGTAAGTAATATCGAAAGGAGCTTCACCAACTACATTGATGGTGTATTCCATCGGTTCTCCGTAACAAACTTCATCCACATCGATAGATGTAGTTACAACTGGAAGAGGAACTACATGTACATTAACAGCCTGATCAAGTACAGTACTACAAGTAGTCGTACTTCCATCAAAAATGTTACCTATTACATAAGTTTCATCTTTTGTTGGGTAAAGAGTGTGGCTGTAATTGCTATTCACATTTTCTACAAGTGATGTTGTACCGTTGTTGGTTATCTCAAAATCAAATTGAGAAACACCTGTAAATACAAAGTCAATAACAAAAGCAGTCCCTTCACAGATATCTGCTGGTGAAGTAATAGTTACTTGTGGTTTTGGATTTACCGTGAAGTTCAATCCAACATTGAAAGTTTGACTACATCTTGGCATGTTATCATCGGTAATGGTAACTAAACCAATAGTATTGTTTCCAACCACACCAACAATAGGAATGATGTCGCCACTTGATTTATTAGAAATGAATGTAGTATCAGGCTGAGCATTCAAGACATAACCAACATCAAATACTGGTTGACCTTGAGTAGCGTTGAACACTAAGTTGACTGGATCACCTTCACACACTTGAGATGGACCGCTGATAGTGAAATTACCATCAGGTAAATCATTCACAGTAACATCAAACTGTCCAATTCCGTTACCAACACAATACTTATCTGATATAGCTGTAATCGTTACGATCTCGTCAGCAAAGTAATCTTTACCATAAGTAGTGTCTAAACTAGTGTAAGTACGCAAGTCAGTTGTGCTATAAGTAACATCAAACGGAGCAATACCACTTAAAAATACTTGAGCGAATGCACTATCACCATAACAGATTACTTCGTTACCTGAAATAGTAGCCGTTGGTAAATCGATTACTTCTACATACTCAGATACAGAAGCTAGCAATGGGCAACTTGCGGCACTACCATCCGATACTCTTGTTACAGTAACTGGGCCTGTATTTTGAGCATTTAAGAATGTATAAGTGTCACCAGAATTCAATCCTGTTAGAGTTTGATATTGTCCATCAAAATTGATGTCCACTTCAAATGGAGACACACCAGTAAAGGTGAATTCTACAATGAAATCACTGCCATTACAAACCGTATCAGGTGCAACTATACTCACTATAGGCTTATCAATGAATGTTACCATTCTTGAATCACTTGCAGGAACACAAGGTGCTTTGTTAGTAGATGTGTAAACTATTTCATAAGTACCAAACGCACTAGCATAAGCTATAACGGTATCAGCTGTTGCATCTGGACCAAAAGTTATTTCTGGATTTGGTGAACTCCAAACTCCTGTTCCTGCAATTGGTGCAATACCTAAAATAGCTGAATCACCACATACTGTAGTATCCAATCTAAGATCTACTATAGGTTGTTCGTTGAATTCAACAGCAACAGTATCGTAAGCAATAGCACAAGAATCGCTATTGAATTCTGACCAAACGAAGTGGTAGATTCCATAGTTAGAAACTGTAACATCCGTTAACGGATCTGTAACATCAACAAAGTTGAATGACCCAGGATTTATATTAGATGTAATCCAACTTCCGCCTGTACCAGTACTCATAACCGCACCCAATTCTTGAGTTAATCCACATGTGAATACATCAGGACCTGCATATGCAGTTGGTTGTTCTATGAAGGTAATGTCAACAAAGTCTTCATCAGTACATAACGCTTCGTTGTTGCTTCGTAATTTGAAAGTATATGTACCGTAAGCATCAACTTCAACAGCAGAATTTAATCCTTGAGTGTTGTATAGTATCGCGTTTCCAGGTCCACTTTCTAAAGTCCAAGATAAACCACCTGCATTTGCGTAACCATTGAAGAATCCTGAAAGACCACAGAATTCTGCATCTAGACCTGCATCAACAATTGGTTGCTCAACATATTTTACTTCTATAGTATCGCTTGAAATAGGACAAGCTCCACCGTTGTCTTCAATCCAAGCTAAACGGTAAGTACCATAGGCGAAGTCTTTAACCCATGATTTAGTTTCTCCTTCGCTGCTATCAGTATACATTACTTGTCCAGGTCCTGAAATTTGTTTCCAGAATGAGTTACCAACACTTCTTTTACCATTTAAGATAATAGTGTCTGAACAAGCCGCTAAATCACCATCGGTTACTGCATTAGGCTCTTGTACAAGTTTTACAACTAATGTATCTGTACTTATAGCACACTTTGTTTTGTTTTGTTCAGTCCATACCATGGTATAAATACCATATTCATTTCCAGCGAAAAGGGCATTTGGATCTGTTGTGTTGCTATAGTTCGCATTAACAATATCTGGACCTGACAGCAATGACCATTCGCCACCAAAACGCGTAGGAGTAGCACCCAAGAAAACTTGGATATCACAAATGGTAATGTCACTACCTGCATTGGCAATAGGTTGTTCTTCAAAGAATACTTTCATTGTATCCGTAAACGGACCACATATTCCATTGGTTTCACTCCACATGAATTCGTATTCACCTTCGGCGCTTACATCAACACTTGAGTTCGGGTCAGAGGCATCTGCGAAGTTTACAACTCCAGGGCCTGAAATTTTAGACCATGTACCAATTCCTCTTGAAGCTACTGCTTGCAATTCATAATTGAATCCACAAATACTATCATCTAATCCAGCATATGGAGTTGGGTTTTCATAGAATGATAAGGTTACAATAGAACTGTCTTCAGGACAAGTACCACCATTGTTTTGAATTACTCTGAATCTATGTTGTCCATAGTTCTTAACCGAAACAGCTGTTGTGTCGTTGAACGGATCGCTAAAACCATTGAAGTTTAACGAGTTTCCTAAATATTGCCATCTAATAGCACCAGTACCAATTGTTGCAGTAATGGTGTCTTGCAAACCACAGATTGAATTATCTGGTTGTGCAACTACTTCTGGCTGCTCTACAAACGTAACAAGTACAGTGTCAGAAGAAGAACATTTACCCAAATTGTCTTCAGTCCATGAGAATTTGTAAGTATGGTAAGATGCTGGGTTTGGAGCAATAAGACTAACTGTTGTACTTGCATTGTTCACATTACCGAAGCTTACAACATCAGGGTCGTGATTTCTCCAAGTTCCTGTACCTACAGAAGGTGTTGCATTTAAATTGGCAACATCACCACAAACAGAAAAGTCTGTTGGAGCATCAGCATCTGGTATTTGAACAAAGTTTACAATAAGTGTATCTCTAGCTATTGAACATGGCGTTTTGTTTTCAACTTGCCATACAAAACTGTGAGCACCAAATTGCGAAACGGTAACATTACTTACTGTGCTATTTGGTGATGTGATATTTACAGTACCTGTACCAATAAATATCCATTTTCCAGAACCAATATGGGCATCTGCTCGAAGTATTCCTTTGAATCCACAGGTGTCGTAATCGGCAATGGTGTTGGCTGTAGGCTGTTCAACAAATTCAACATTTACATCATCTGTTGATACACATTTTCCATTGTTTTCTGTCACAGTAAATGTATGCACACCATAATCTGTTCCGACACTTGCAAAACCTGGATTAGAAGGAGTTACAGCAACAAGACCAGAACCTCCATTATAAGACCATACTCTTGTTGATCCTGGCACAGAACTAGGTGCATTCAGAGTAGCTTCGTTGCTACAAACAGAGAAGTCAGCTGGAGCTATCACGTTTGGTTGTTGTAAGAACTCTACAACTAATGTGTCTTCATTTTCGCAGTTTAAGTTGTATTTACCAAAGTTGGTTTCTTTCCAAATGAATGTGTATACACCATATGCATTGGCAGTAACTTTTGAATTAGGGTTAGATGGTTGAGAGAACGAACCTGTACCAGCACTTCTTGCTGCGTCAATTCTCCAAGAACCAACACCTACACTTGGTGTAGCGTATAATGTAATGGTTTTTCCACAAATTACACTATCAATACCTGCAGCTGCAACAGGTTCTTCAATGTAATTGATTTTAGCTGTTTCAAAATCTTCAGGACAAACAGCACCATTTCGTTCTGTGTACAAAACACTGTATTCACCATAAACCGTATTAAGATTTGCACCAGTTGTATCGTTGTTGATATCGCTAAGTATAACATTTGGAGACGATGACCATGTTCCGTTATAGTTAGGAGATATAATACTTGGTTGAGTCATTAGAACACCTAAAGGCCCACACACATCTGTTGGAGCAATAGCGAGTGCACTTGGAGCTTCATTGAATTGTACAGTCAAAGTATCTTGATTAGCAGGACAAGGACTGCTTTCTTCTCTCCAAATAACTTTGTAGTTACCGTAATTACTAACTGTTAAAACTGTTTGAGGAGAAAATGGATTTTCGAAACTGTGTGGAGCTAAATCCTCTAACACCCATTCACCTTGACCAAAACTTGGAACAGCTTTAATAACGGCAGATAAAGAACATGAATCAACATCCAATCCGGCTTGTGGTTTAGATGGTGGTACAAATATAAAGTCTACAGTATCGGTTGCATCTGGACAAATACCGTTGCTTTCATGCCATACAAAGTTGTAAGTACCAAACTTATCCATTGTAACAGTAGGCTTAGCTACTTGATTGCTAGGGTTGTAAGTAGGTGTTGCTCCATTTGATGGCAAATATTCCCAATAAGAAGAGTAATCATCAAGATAATCTAATGCAATACTTGTATCGGCAAGCAATACTCCAGTAGTACCACAAACTGGCTTTATAGAAAGACCATTTGGCATAGGAGCTTGGTAAAGAAGTACTTCAACGGTATCTCTTAAGGTGTCAGCACATATGCCTTCTGTTCCGTTGAATTCATTCCAAACAAATTGTTGTATTCCATAAGCTCCAGGACCAGAAACTGATGCTGAAGTAGATGGACTAAAGATGTCATTAATAGATGCCGTAGAACCACTACCGTCGTCAACATAACTCCAGAAACCTTGAATTCTTTCCAATGGAGTTGTTGCACTTATGTTGAAGTCTAATCCACATATAGTATCATCCTCACCAGCGTATGGTGTAGGTGATAATCTAAAGTCAATGGTTACAAGATCAATGGCAGGAGTTGGACAACCACTATTGGTTACACTCCATTTGAACGTGTATTTACCATAAGTGTCTACAGTAACGTCTGATGTATTAGAAGCTACATTAGAGAAGATAGGTGCTCCAGCTCCGGCAGGGCCATTATCTAATGACCATGTGCCATTTTCACCAACGTTAAGTGCTGTTGCTTGGAATGCATAATCAAATGAGCCACAAATAGTGCTATCTGGTCCAGCATCAATAACGAATGAAGATGGATTGAAATCAACTCTCACTTCATCAAACACTGGAGAACAAGATGATCCTGACTGAACAGTATATCTTAGAATAACATACTCACCAGGAGCTACTGGCGCAGGAGAAATTGTTACCAATGAATTTGGATCGTTGATATCGCTGAAAGAGATAGTAGATCCTACTGGGTCTTGTGTTATGATAGACCAAGTACCTGTACCTTGACCTACTGTAATAGAAGCATCTAATTGGTAAGATGCACCACATGCTGAAGCGTCTGTACCTGCATCAACTTCCGGCTGTTCTAATACTTGTACAGTCAACGAATCTTTAACGACTCCACAAACAGGGTGGTTAATTTCGTTGAAAATGAAAGTGTAAGTTCCGAAGGCAGATACAGTTGCATCAACTTCAGGTGTGTTCTCGTCAGGATTGAAAGTTACACCTGCAGGACCATTCCAAGTCCATAAAGTACCTGAACTTGAAACTCCAGTTAAGTGAAAAGTTTGATTTGGATCTGTAGAACAAACATCAGCAGGTCCTGTAGCAGTTGGAGTAGGCTTTTCATAGAAAGTAAATTCTATTGAATCATTAGGGGGTGCACATGTACCATTTTCTACATCCCAGTAAAGATTGTAAGTTCCATAATCACTAGCAGATATAGGTGGGTTTGATATGCTATCGTTTCCGTTTGCAAAAGTTATTGTTCCCACAGTAGGAGCAACAGGTTGCCATGTCCATTTACCAGTACCTACCGTTGTAAGTGCATTAAGTTGAGCGTCTAATCCACAGATTTGATCTGGAGATAAACCAGCATCTACAACTGGTGGTTCGAAATATTCAACAAATAAAGTATCTCTGTTATTTGGTGTACATGGAGAGAAGTTTTCTACCCAAATAAAACGGTATTTACCGTAAACAAAATTAGCAGGGTCTAAGCTCGCAATTGTACTAGGTTGAGTATTGTCAGTCATTATAATTGAACCAGGTCCAATGACATTCCAAGTACCACTTTCGTAAACGTTAGATGCTGCTATGAATGCTGTATCACCACAAACATCTAAATCTAGTCCAACATCAGGTGATCGGTTTGGAATGAAGTATACAATAACACTATCGGCGTCAGGCGCACATGAAGTACCAACGCTTTCAGTCCAATAAAACTTGTACTTACCAAATCCAGCTTCACCTATTCCTGTAGTATCGATGCTGATAGCTGTGTTTGGATCTGTTGGGTCTACGATTGTTACTGGAGCATTTGCTGGAGCTATTGGTACATATGTCCAAAGTCCGTTGCCAGAACTAGCGATTGCATCTAATAATGTTGTCGTGCCACAAATTTCTTGATCGTTACCTGCGTTTGCATCAGGTTGCTCTAGAAAGTTTACTACAATGTCTTTAGCATCAGCAGGGCAAATAGAACTACCGTTCTCTGTCCAAGTAAATGTATAAGTACCGTAATTGGATACTGTTGCTTTAGGATTGTTTACGTTAGAAGAAGGAGTGAATACACCAGAACCTGTCCAGAAACCGTCATTTCCTGGTAGAGTATATGTTGCTGATAAATCTATCTCTTTACCACATACAGAAGTATCTGGAATAGCCGTTGCAACCGGAGCTTGTTCGAAAGTAATCTCGATTGAATCGTTTACAGCAGGGCATGAACCATTAACAACTGAGAAATAAAACTTATTCAATCCATAAGCATCATTTGTCGCGTTTGTATTCACTGCACTTGGATCATCAATCGTTGCAGGTAACTCCGAACTCCAAGTACTGGTTCCTACGGTTGAAATACCATTTAAAGGGGCATCTAAACCACATACCTCAAATTCATCAGGGTTGAAATTAACAATAGGTTTTTCATCAATAGTTACATTTACATTGTCAGTAAATACTGGGCAAACACCATTGCTTACACTTAAAGTATAAGTGAATGTTCCGACACTTCCAGGGTTGATATTGGATGTCAAACTAGAAGGGTCATTGATACCAACACCAGTTGACCAAAATCCTGTGCCGACATAAACTTCACCGTTTAATTTGTGTCCAATGATATCACATACACTTGTGTCGTTTCCTGCAAATCCACTTGGACTTTCGAAGAAGGTTAGCGTTACGGTATCGTTAGTAGTTGTACATGCACCAGATTCGCTGATGATGAAATCGTAAGTTCCATAAAGTGTAACGTTAACCGATGTGTTGGCTGAACCAGAATTACCAAACGTAACACCTGCAGATGGAATACTTCTCCAATTAACAATGTTGCCAGGAGTAATCGTTGTAGTAAGATTTGTACTCAATCCACAAACATCTGGAGTAGGGTTAATTTGTGGATTAGGAATGTCTTGGAATGTAATGGTCTTAGTTGTAGCATCTGTACAAGGTGCGTTGTTAAGATTAAGGGTTAACGAATAACTTGTAAATGCGTTGGCATTGAATTGGTATTCGTTTGGATTTCCAGTAGGGTTGATTGTAGAACCATCATTAGGAGAGATTGTCCATGAGATGGTACCAACAGGGTCGATAACATCAATAATTGCAGAAACGTCTCCACAAGCAGGAGTCGTGAAACTGAAATCAGCATCAGGTTCTTCTGTAAAAGTTACATCTTTCGCTACAGTAGCCGAACAAGAACCATTAGTAACTGTATAAGTAATTGTAAATGTTCCGAATGAACCATTTGAATTTACGCCATGAGTTTCTCCAGGTACAGATCCTGATATAGGTGTTCCACCATCGAAAGTAATCAAACCAACACCTGAACCAGATAAATCACCAGTACCAACAGTAGGAGTTGTGGTCAGTTGTGTTGTGTAAGAATCACAAGCTGGATCGTCAATTGTGAAATTGGCATTTGGAGTTTCGCCAATAACTAAATTTTTTGTTTGTATACATCCACTGTTATCCTTTAGAGTAACGGTATAGTTCCCAGGAGCTAGCCCTGTGAAGTTTCCTGAAGATTGGAAGGTAGTACCATCAATGCTGAATAGGTACGGGGTGGTTCCACCATTACCAGATGCGTTAATTTCACCTGTATTACCAAATACACAGTTCGATGCAACGGTTGCATTTAGAACAAGTTGAGAAGGTTCTGATATAACCTGTGAGAAAGTTTTAATACAGCCAGCAGCATCTCTTACAGTAATTGTATATGAGCCAGGACTTAATCCAGAGAACACACTTGATGGTTGATAATTTGTGCCGCCATCTTTACTGTATTCATATGGAGCAATACCACCGGTTGCAGTAATGTTGATTGAACCATTGTTTGCTCCTTTACAAGAAACATTGGTAGGAGCACCTGTCAATAACATGTCTGAAACTTCTACAGTAACATCTTGAATTAAGCTACATCCCGCTTCACAGTCTAACACTTTTACAGTGTAAGTAGTTGTTGTTGGCGGATTTGCTATTACGGTGTTCCCTGTAGTAGTATTAAGATTTGTTGCAGGGCTCCATTGGTAGTTGTTGGATGAAAAGGTTAATGAGAAATAAGTAATAGATCCTTCATCGCCGCCAAAACTATCGCCAGCCCTAACTTCCCATGTGCCGTTAGGGTTTGAGCAATTCAAAAGTGTTATCCAAGCAGCAGAAGTTCCAGGTGTAAAACATCCATTTACTAAATTGTTATCCCCTGTGATTTGTACAATATTTCCACAAGGATTAACAAGGTAGAATCCTTCAAGATCATTATCCCATGAATGGGAAGAGTTTATGCAATACTCATCAAGTGTCCAATCTTCAGGATTTAGACAATCTATTTCTAATGGAGATGAACCATAGTTTCCAGTGGTTCCATTAAAATTTGTAGCTACTCCATCATCCGGAATGGTATATGAATTTGTGTTTTCGCGTTTTCCATTTGATGTCGTTGGAATTGCTGGTGTAGCAGTGGCTACAAGTGTAACGCTATTGCCTTTACAGATTTTCGGGTCGTTTGGTGTTATTTCTAATTCAACATCTTTGAAAACGATGGTCATTGTATCGCTTTTGATATCCAAACATGAAGTCGCAGCTGGGTTGTATAAAACTACCTGAGTGCTACCGTTTGCGATATCATTAGGGCCAGGATTGTATCGAGTATTAAGATCGTTTACATTGTCAAAATTACCATCACCTACGGGGATCCAATAGTACCCTGTGGAAGTTGGAGGGTTTACTGTACCGCTCATTTGAACTACAGATGGTCCACATACAACTTGGTCTGGTCCTGCGTTAGCTGGTAGTTGAACACCAGAAATGGCTTTGATTGTGTAGTTGCAATTGTCCCCTGCAAAACCATCAATCATAATATAATACTCATCACCATAGGTCAAACCTGTGGCTGTAAAATATCCTCCTTGTTCAACTCCTGGACTAAAACAAGATCCAGCTGTTGTAAATGTGTTACAGTCTGATGATGAGTAAACTTGAAATTGAACCCCTTGTCTACTTCCATTACTTGAACCTGTACACCCCCATACAGCTACTTCAAATACTGCATTTGGACCAGCGGCAGTAAATTTTAAAAAAGAGTTATTTTCAATAGAACCACAAAAACTACTTTCTAGATTCCCTGGGGAATCATCGGTATAATTTGCATTGGTAGAACCACAATATTCTTCGTTGCTACAGATTGGAGTCGCTTCAGCACAGGTATTTCCAGCAGGTGTTGTAATGTCGCAGTTAGGGGTGAAACATGTAGCGAAAATTTCAAATCCTCTTTCTGGATCTGAATTTGTGAAATCGGCGTCTAATCGAATGGTAATACAAGAACCTGAAGAAACGATGATTTGCGGATTGTAATCTTGCCCAAAATCACTTGAGTTGAACATTTCATCAGCAGCAGTACTATTACCGTCGTAAATGATGAAATCATCAAACGCTCTTTCAATGTCCAACATCGCAATGTCCAAACGTATTTGTTCACCATTTGGAGAGCAAATAGTTATTGTTCTGTCTAAATCATCAGAATAGCCGCCATTTGGCCCGCCATCATCATACAATACAAAGTCGCAACCAGTTACGGTTTGACTGTTTGTATTCATGGTTACAACTGTTTGAGCCGTTGCGAAATTGCTTGAAGTGAGGAACGCAAATACTGCGAGTAGGGGTAGTAAGAAATTCGTTGTTCGCATAAGGGGGTTTTGTGAACGTATTATTTAAGTGAATTAACAAAAAAATAATAGGGGTTTGATATGTTAAACGATGTTATTGTGCAAGGGTTGGGTCTTGTTATAATTAAAATTGGTCTTTCATTAATCCGATAAAGATGTCTGTATAACTTATGTGTATGTTCATCTATGGTTAATGTTGTTTTTTCGATAAAAATTGCAGTTTTGCGTAGGTTTCATAAGTTTTGAAAAAAAAAGGCCTCATTAGAGGCCTTTTTTAAAGTTAAACTATTTGATTTTTAGTCAACGATAGATATTTTGCCTTTGAATGTTTTGTTGCCTTTGGTGCCATAAATTATGGCTGTCCATACATAGGTGCCGGATTTCATTTTTTGACCTGTTTCTGGATTGACCCCGTCCCAAGTCCTCGAAGCTGTATTTGTTTCGAATAAGATTTTTCCGGTACTAGGGTTTAGTACCCTGAACAAAAATTTACCGTCATCAAGCTTGTTTAAAGCCTTTGGTAAAAAATCATCGTTTACTTCATCACCATTTGGTGTAAATGCTGTAGGCGCGAGTAAATTGTTGTCTGTTTCCACATCGAAATTTGTATTGAGAACAGTTTTGCAACCATTGTTGTCAAATATTTCTGCGGTGTATTGATAATTGCCTCTTTCGTTTAATTCAACTTTCAATATATCGGATGTTTTTTCGGATCCAATCCAGTTTACCGAAACTACGTTATCGCCTTCAACATTTAAGTGGTATTTTCTTTCGAAATTATCGGCATGAATTTCTTCTACATTGATGCTGTAATTATTCTTTGGGAAAACTTCAAACCCATCTTTTAGGTAGATTGTTTTTTCCTTTCCTGTAACCATAGAAGTTAATCGAACTGAAGCTGCATATTTACCAGCTTTTTTCGCTATAAAACTTGGGTTAGGTTCTTCCGATGTAATTCCATTACTGAAAGTCCATTCTACCATTACTGGCTCTTTGGTGTTTAGGTGAAATTGAATTTTTTCACCAGGGCAAACTTTAGGATTGTTTACGCTCAGTTCAGCAAAGAAATTGACTTTGTCTGTATGTTCTTTTATTGGAGCAGATTCAGTTACCGTTGGTTTGTTTTTTGCTGAAGTGTCTTCAACGAATGTTTGCTCATTTGAAACGGGTTCGTTGTATTGAATGCTTTCAGTGTCGTTTGAAGGTACCTTTTTAATCGGTTTTTCAATTACTGCAGTCTTCGATTCAGGAGCAATAGTTTCAGTCTCAATTGTAGATGTAGTGTCTGGTTGAACTACAAATTCTGAAGGTTTAGCTACTTCATTAGTAGGCCATAATGCCAATGTTGTTGCAGCTACAAAAGTAGATGCTGCAATAGCGTAAAAATACTTTGCTCGCCGTTTGGCTTTTAAAGCTTTTTGAATGTTATTCCAACTCTTTTCTTTTCCAGATACATCTGGTTGGAAGTCAAGAAGGGAATCTTTTAATTTTTTTTCAAAACCTGTCATTGGATAAGGGGTCCTTAGTTTTAAACTTTGTTTCTAATATTTTTCGAATTCTGACTTTGGCTTTCAATAAATTGGATTTACTAGTGCCAATGTTGATGTCAAGCATTTCGGCAATTTCTTTGTGTTGGTATTCTTCTATTACATATAGATTGAATACCGCTTTGTAAGCTGGTGTTAGCATTTGTACTGCTTCCATAACTTGCTGAGGACTATATTGGTAACCAAAATTGTCGTCTTCTTCAAGATCATCGGAGAGCTCTACATTTTCAATATCAAACTCATCAGGCAACAGCACTAAGGCGTTTTTTTTGCTTCTGATAAAGTCGATAGCAGTATTTACAGTTATTCTTTTTAACCAGCCTTCAAATGACCCTTTGAATTCGTATTTCTTCAGGTTTTTGAAAATTTTTATGAAAGCCAGTTGTAAAACTTCTTCTGCTATGTCATAGTTTTTGGTGTATCTCAAACAGATGGATAACAATAGTCCATAGTAGTGGCCATGTAGCATTTGCTGGTATTTTTGCTTACCTTTTACACAGCCTATTACTAGCTCTTCTATTTTATCGTCCGGTAGACTCATCCAAACACTACTTGTTTAACGTTTAACAATTACGAGGGTTGCCCTTTGTGCGAGCAAATTATTCTAATTCCCGAAATAAACAGGCTAAAATTTTCATTTCGATGGTATGTTTTACATTTGCCTGAGATTTATCCCAAATAAAACATAAAAGATGAAAGTAACAGTTGTAGGTGCAGGTGCCGTAGGAGCAAGTTGTGCAGAGTACATTGCCATGAAAGATTTTGCTGCTGAGGTAGTATTAGTTGATATTAAAGAAGGTTTTGCTGAAGGTAAAGCCATGGATTTGATGCAAACTGCATCATTGAATGGTTTTGATACTCAGATTACTGGTGTTACTGGAGATTATTCAGCAACTGCAGGTAGTGAAGTAGCTGTAATCACTTCAGGTATTCCGCGTAAACCAGGTATGACTCGCGAAGAGTTAATTGGTATCAATGCTGGTATTGTAAAGACTGTAGCTTCTGAATTGATCGCTCATTCTCCTAACATCATCATCATTGTAGTATCTAATCCAATGGATACAATGACTTACCTAGCTCACCAAGCTACAGGTTTGCCTAAAAACAGAATTTTAGGAATGGGTGGAGCTTTAGATTCTGCACGTTTCAAGTACCGTTTGGCAGAAGCTTTAGATTGTCCACAATCTAATATCGATGGAATGGTAATTGGTGGTCATAGCGATACAGGTATGATTCCTTTGACTCGTTTGGCTACTCGTAACTCTGTTCCAGTTTCAGAATTTATTTCTGAAGCAAGATTAGAAGAAGTTAAAGAAGCGACAAAAGTTGGTGGAGCTACACTAACTAAATTATTGGGTACTTCTGCTTGGTATGCACCAGGTGCTGCTGTAGCATCTATGGTTCACGCTATTGCAACTGACAGTAAGAAAATGTTCCCTTGTTCTTGTATGTTGGACGGTGAGTATGGCTTGAAAGACATCTGTATTGGTGTTCCAGCTATTATCGGTAAAAACGGACTTGAGCGTATTGTTGAAGTTGAATTGAACGATGCTGAAAAAGCAAAAATGCAAGAAAGTGCAGATGCTGTTAGAAAAACCAATGGTTTGTTGAACGCATAAGACATTATTATACTTTAATCAAAAGGGATGTTCGCTTACGATCATCCCTTTTTTTTATGTCTTAATTTTTGGTGACAATTGTATTTGACTGCTCTTGTTTAAAGGGAAAAAGGCGCTCGGTAATAAACACACATCATTGCCTAGGAATTTGGAGAATGATAGCCGTCTTTTAGAAAAAAAGCGATACAATGCATTGCCAATGAAAGTTGGTAAAATGTAACTTAAGTAATATAAAATACGGTATCCAAAGCGTGGTTTCACTTTTAAGCAAAGTCTAACAGCGGACCATTCGGAGTGCCATTTGTTGCGGTATAAAATACCGACGCTCTTCAAAGATTTTACTTCTTCGGGTAAAAAAATATTTGCTCCTTGTATATGGTGTACAGTGATAAAATATTTTTTCTTGATGCCTTTGTTTAAAAAGCGAACACTTGCTGCGCAAAGAGCGCAATCACCATCTACATAAAGGTCTATTGCTTCCAAAAGGTGTGGGTTTCTGAAAGTGAAGTGTTCTGTAAAAGTAAATGGTAAATCCCTGGAGATAGTATTTGTACATCTATTTGTTGTTTTGATTCTCCCGTTATTAACATCCGTCCAGTTGAATCGAAAATAGTATAATTAAGTGAGTTGTTATTGCCCTGAATATGCAATAAAGAGGATGCTGGGTTAGGATAGATGGTTAGTTGTTTTTTACTTATTTCAAAAACTGAAGAAATTACCGATTTGCTAAACGTTAGTAATCCACCATCGTCTGTTCCAATTAAAATTTCTGGTGAATTGTCTCCATTAATGTCAGTCAATGTTCCCGTACTTCTAATGCCAACCAAAAGTTTGTAATCAAATTTTAATGTTCCTTCTGGTGACGTTTCGTTTAGTGAGTATGCAAAAACTTGTGAGTTTTGAGTGAAAACCCAAAGGGAATCTTGTGAAAAACTTAAACTTAATTCTTGTGTTAAATTACTGCCTTTTAGATCTATGTTTTTGAAAAATGAGGTGATAAGCGTAAAGCCATTTCCAGATTTCGAAAACTGTTTTATTCTTCCTGAATTGTTTCCAATCAATAGAGTTTCTATTCCTTGATGAATGATCTTTATAGGTGCAGAATTGCCTGAACCAGAGATTGGATTACCGTTTTCATCCGTTAGTACGGTTCTTTGACTACTAAAACCATTGTTGTATATGTCGGTAAAATCGGTTTCCCATATAACTCCCTCACTGTTGCCAAACAATATTGTTTTAGAGCCTTGAATTTGGTGTGTGCTGATGTTGAGAGGTGGAGATAAAGAGAAATTTCCCAAGAACGATTTGTTGAATCGAAATTGTGGGTTTGAAATAGTGCCTGTGTTTTCCCAAAAACTAATTTGTGGTTGTAAGAAATCATTTCTTAAGGCGCTAGAAATTATTAAATCTTGGTCGCCATCGTCATCCCAATCTATGGTTGCTGAAGAAGCGTGTTCTCCAACGTCTATGGTTTGATCTTGTAAAAAATCAGATTTCTTTAGAATGTTGTTTTCATCGTAAAGCCAGACTGAATTTGCAGTAGAGCTACCTCTAATATTGCTTGCAAGCAGTAGGTCGGTTTCATCATCCAAATCGAATTTCCCGGAATATGCAGCCAGAAATAACAAATTGTCAGGCGCTTGTGCCGGAAAAGATTTGTTTTGGGAAATAGCACTATCGCCACCAAATTGACTGGTGCCAATAACGAGTTCAACTATTTTTGAAGAATTCAATTCGCCGACCAATAAACTTTTCGGCGTTCCAGGGTTTAAATTAAAGGTGAATCCAGAATGTTTGGCTCTTTTTTGTGGATTGGCAACGTTGTCTAAGCATTCGGCAATACCAAGTTCAAAAGCGGAGCCCGAAAAATCGTCTGTAACGTAAGCGTAGCAAGAATTTACTAACTGATAATCGATGTCTGCCGATCCTGTTTTTTCTATACTTAGATTTTTGTGATGTTCAATGGTGTTGCCTCCAAGCGAAAAAGTGAGAATATCGAGGTCGCCATCGCCATCCAAATCATCAATAAAAGGAATGTCGGAGAAGGTGACAAAAATATTAGCGGTAAAACTTTGGTTTTCATAAACCCGTAATGAATGCACAAGATCAGTTACTAATTCGAATTGGAGACTTGTGGTAGATGTATTTTTGTATAGACTTATGCCACCCGGTACAGATGTGAAAATGTCCATTTTTCCATCATTATTATAGTCTTTGCAAATTATCCAATCGGAAAGTGGGGGTAAAGATTCTAAAATTGTGAAGTCAATTTCGTGCTTATTTGTCTTCCTTAAAACGGGTACAATTTTGCCTGAATTTTTTTCTAGTATAAGAATATCCAATTTTCCATCAAGATTCAAATCGATGTTGGCAAACTGAGGTGAATTTAAGCCGCCTAAGCTCGGAAGTTCGAGTTTTTGACCATCTTTTTCGAAATACGGACGCTGTAATAGAAAGTTTTGTGCTAAAACTTCGTGCCCCAAAGCCACAGATAGCGTGTAAATTAGAAGATTCTTAAAAAGTTTAGTCACAGGTTTTAGTAAAGCTCAACGGCAAATTATGAATAATTATATCTTTGCCGCCTGTTATTTTTGACCTTAGTACAAACACAAACAATCGATGCAAAATAAAAACGCGATTTGGTTATTCACCATTTTACTGGGATTAGCATGTCTTTACCAGATATCATTTAGCTGGGCTACAGCGGCATTTGAAAGCAAAGCCGAAACCGAAGCCAACTATGTTGTAGACTCTGTTTTGACAGCGGAACCAAATCTATCTTTGGCAGCTCAAGATTCTGTTAGACAAGCTAGTATTGAACGCTACCTTACCACTAACGGAAACAACGAAGTTTATCCTGTAATTGGATACACTTATAATGAGTGTAAAGAGAAAGAAATCAACCTTGGTCTTGACCTTAAAGGTGGTATGTCTGTTACCTTAGAAGTTTCTATACCAGAAATGGTAGAAAACTTAGCAGCAAATGTTAACGATGCAGACTTTCAGAAAGCATTAGCATTAGCAAAGGAAAAGCAAAAAAGCAGTCAGTCTGATTATCTTACATTGTTCAATGAATCATACAACGAAGTTGCTCCAACAGGAAAACTTGCAGGTATCTTTCATTCTAGAGACAATAAAGATTTGTTTCCAGCAGAATCTACAAACGAGCAAATCATTACAATTTTACGTGAAGAAGCTATTGCAGCAATCGACAATACAGAGCGTATTTTAAGAACTCGTATCGATAAATTTGGAGTAACTCAACCGACTATCCAAAAGCAACAATACTCAGGTAGAATTCAAATTGAATTGCCAGGGGTTAAAGATAAGTCTAGAGTACGTAAAGTGTTGCAGTCTACTGCTAACCTTGAATTTTGGGAAACTTTCGAAAACAAAGACGTATACCCATTGTTGAATCAAATCAACGATCGTATAGCAGATAGAGATTATCCAGGTTTACGCGCTGAAGTTGAAGCTCGTTTAAGCGCATCGGATTCTTTATTGAACAACGATGTTGATACAGCCTCAGCTGGAGACGATCTTGAGGACCTATTGAATAATAGCGATTCTGTTGATCAAACTGCACCTGCTGCTGCTAATTCAATTTCTGAAGTTGAACAACGTAAGTTAAATCCTTTATTTTCTGCATTATCACCGGCAATCTTTCAAGGTGCAAATGGACAATTTCAAATTGCAGAAGGTTCTGTAGTTGGTTATGCTAGAACAGTTGATACCTCAGCCGTTAACAAAGTATTAGCGGATAAATTATTGAGCACTATTGTTCCTCGCGACATGTTGTTTATGTGGGATGCTAAAAGCAACAATGAAGTTGTGGCATTGCATGCTATCAAAGTAAGTACTAGAGATGGTAAAGCTGTATTAGACGGAAGTGTAATTGTTGACGCTTCTCAAGATTTTAATTACCGTGGTGATGTTGAAGTTACTATGCAAATGAACAGTGAAGGTGCTAAAGCATGGGCAAAAATGACTCGTGAAAATGTTGGTAACCGTATTGCTATTGTATTGGATAAATACATTCAATCAGCTCCAGTTGTAAATGGTGAAATTCCAAACGGAAGATCTAGCATTTCAATGGGTACAGGTACTCGTGCAGAACAAATTCGCGAAGCAGAAGATTTGTCTAACATCTTAAAAGCTGGTGCTCTTCCTGCTCCTGCAACTATTGTTGACGAAGCTGTAGTTGGACCATCATTAGGTGCTGCTAACATTAGCTCTGGTTTAATGTCATTTGCCATCGCATTTGTAATGATATTGTTGTACATGGTATTCTATTACCGTGGTGCAGGTGTTGTTTCAGACATCGCTTTGATCGCTAACTTATTTTTCCTTGTAGGTGTTCTTGCATCTGTAGGAGCTAGTTTAACTTTACCTGGTATTGCTGGTATTGTATTAACTATTGGTATGTCGGTTGATGCCAACGTACTTATCTACGAACGTATTCGTGAAGAATTAAGAAATGGTTCTGATTTGAAAGGTGCTATTAGCCGTGGATATAGCAAAGCATATGCTGCTATTATCGATGCTAACTTGACGACTTTATTAACCGCTATTGTATTGGCTGTATTTGGTTCAGGTCCGATTAAAGGTTTCGCAACGACTTTGATCATCGGTATCTTTACTTCATTGTTCTCTGCGATTTTCATAACTCGTTTGATCATCACTTACCGTGCAGACCGTAACTTAGGTTTGTCATTCTCTTCTAAGGCTACTTCAGGTTGGTTCTTAAAAGCAGCTTACAAATTTGTTGACAACAGAAAGAAATTTTACATCATATCTGGTTTGTTGATCACAATGGGTGTTGTGTCAATGGGAGTTAGAGGTTTCAACTTCGGTGTTGACTTTACAGGTGGACGTACTTACACTGTTAAGTTTGACGAGATTGTGCCACTTGAAGATGTTAGAAACAACCTATCTGATGCATTTGGAAAAGCAACTGCAGAAGTGAAAACTTTAGGTTCGGCTAACCAAGTGAAAGTAACTACCAACTATTTAGTAGACCAAAATTCTACTACAGCTGATGCTCAGGCGGAAGATAAATTGAATAGTGGATTAGAAAAACTAGGTACGGGTTACGAAGTTATGGAGTCAAGAAAAGTAGATCCTACTATTTCTGATGACATTGCACAAAGCGCTTACTTAGCTATCGGATTCTCTTTGTTAATCATATTTGGTTACATCGTATTGCGTTTCCGTAAATGGCAATATGGTTTGGGTGCATTGATCGCGATGTTCCACGATGTATTGTTGGTACTTTCAGCTTACAGTTTATTGCATGGTTTTGTTCCTTTCTCTTTAGAGATCGATCAAGCCTTTATAGCAGCTATACTTACAGTTGTTGGTTACTCAATCAACGATACGGTTGTTGTATTCGATAGAATTCGTGAATTCTTAGGAATGAAGAAAAAAGGTACTAACAAAGAAATCATCAACGAAGCGTTGAACAGTACTTTGTCTAGAACCATCAATACATCTCTTACTACTTTAGTAGTATTGATTATGATATTTGTTTTCGGTGGTGAATCGATTCGAGGATTTGTATTCGCATTGATGATAGGTGTATTCTTTGGTACTTATTCTTCAATCTGTATTGCATCTCCATCGGTTATCGATTTAGACAAGAAAAACGCTGAATAAGCGAAAGCATATTATCTAAACAAAAAAGGAGGCAGCATTGCTTCCTTTTTTTTTACTTTGTAGCCATGTCACCATTACTGTTTTTAAATATCTCCGGAGGTGAAATCTTCATAATCTTCGCCTTTGTATTGGTGTTTTTTGGATCAAAAAAAATACCAGGCTTTGCTCGATCTATGGGTAAAGTAATGCGCCAAGTAAAAAATGCTAGCGATGAGGTAAAACGAAATATCGAGGATAGTGCCAACGATATTAAAGAAACAGTGATGAGTGAACGTAAAAATCACACTGATAAGGAAGAAAAGTAGTTTTTTTTGAGGTGACCCCCTACTTTGAAGGGGGTGTGCTAGGAAATTAATGATTTTTTAATCTATCACGTTGTCATTTTTGTATTTTTGCTCAAAAAAAAGCACAAATGGCAACTTTTCGTTTTCAAGCAATTGATCAATTGCTAAACCGTAATCCAGAATTAATTACTCTTTCTGAGGAAAAAATCTCAACTTACTTTGGTAAGGATGTTTTTGGTTTTACAGCTATGTCCGAATTCTTAACTAAAGGCGCTTACAAAGCCGTTAAGGAATCTATGGATACAGGGAAGTCAATAGACAGAAATGTAGCTGACGAAATAGCTTCAGGCATGAAAGCTTGGGCAATGTCTAAAGGTTGTACACACTACACTCACTGGTTTCAACCATTAACAGGTACGACTGCAGAAAAGCACGATTCATTTTTTGAACCTCAACACGACGGTAGCAATATCGAAACGTTTAGTGGTTCACTTTTGGTTCAACAAGAACCAGACGCTTCTTCGTTTCCAAATGGAGGTATAAGAAATACTTTTGAAGCTAGAGGTTATACCGCTTGGGATCCTTCTTCTCCTGCATTTATTATGGATAACACATTGTGTATCCCAACGATATTCATCAGTTATACAGGTGAGTCTTTGGATAATAAAATGCCTTTGTTGAAAGCGCTTCATGCTGTTGATCAATCGGCTACTGCTGTGGCTCAATACTTTGATAAATCTGTAACAAAAACAACCGCAACACTTGGTTGGGAACAAGAATACTTTTTAGTAGATACCGCATTGTTTAATGCTCGTCCTGATTTGTCAATTGCAGGTCGTGCTTTGGTTGGTCATTTACCAGCAAAAGGTCAGCAATTAGACGATCACTATTTTGGAATCATACCTGAACGTGTAACAGCTTTCATGAAAGATTTCGAAATGCAATCGTTGCGCTTAGGAATTCCAGTGCGTACACGACACAATGAAGTAGCTCCAAATCAGTTTGAGTGTGCTCCGATGTTTGAGGAATGCAACTTGGCTAATGATCACAACTTATTGTTGATGACATTGTTGGAGAAAATAGGTCGTAAGCATCATTTCCGTGTTATGATGCACGAAAAGCCATTTGCTGGTTTGAATGGATCTGGAAAGCACAATAACTGGTCATTGTCTACCGATAAAGGAGTTAATTTATTAGCACCGGGCAATACACCAAAAAGCAACTTACAATTCTTAACCTTTTTGGTAAATACCATAAAGGCAATTCACGATAACTCAGACATGTTGCGTGCATCAATTGCATCAGCAAGTAACGATCATAGATTAGGAGCAAACGAAGCTCCTCCTGCTATAATATCTGTATTCATTGGTTCTAAGTTAACTGAGGTTCTTAATGAAATTGAGAACAATGCTAACATTGGTCAATTAAGCCCAGAAGATAAAACTGAGCTGAAATTGAACATTGGAAAAATCCCGCAATTGTTGTTGGATAACACCGATAGAAACCGTACTTCACCATTTGCTTTTACAGGAAATAAATTCGAATTCCGTGCTGTAGGTTCTTCTGCAAACTGTGCGGAATCAATGATTGCATTGAATACTATCATCGCAAATCAATTGATTAATTTCAAAAAGAATGTTGATGCTCGTATTGTAGATGGTGTTAAAAAAGACGATGCTATTTTCCAAGAATTAAAAGAATTGATCATCGATTCTAAAAAAATTCGCTTCGAAGGCAATGGATACGGTGAAGAATGGGCTATTGAAGCTGAAAAAAGAGGGTTGTCTAACTTAAAAGATACGCCACGTGCTTTACAGGTTTATGCAGCAAAAAGCACGGAAAAAATATACTCTGATTTAAATATCTTCAATCCTATAGAGTTAGCTGCTCGTCACGAGATCGAATTGGAGAAATACCATATGAAAATTCAAATCGAAGGTCGTATTTTGAATGAAATGGTAAAAAGCATGATCATACCAACTGCGGTTAAGTATCAAAACTCTTTGATTCAGAATATTACAGGTATGCAAGCTGTATTTGGCGCTGATAGTAAAGCCTTGAATGGGCAGAAAGAATTGCTTAACACAGTAAACGAGCACTTGAGCCAGTTGTATATATTATCTGAAGAAATGGTGAATGCTCGCCGAAAAGCAAATAAGTTGGAAAGTGGAGAAGAAAAAGCATTTGCTTATTGCGATAATGTGAAGCCTTACTTTGAGAAAATCAAATACCACTCAGATAAGCTAGAAATACTTGTTGATGATGAGTTGTGGCCGCTTCCAAAGCTTCGAGAGATACTTTATACAAAATAATTTCGATAAATAACTTCAAAAGCCCTTTTTTAAGGGCTTTTTTTAATCAGTAGATACTACATTTGTACTATGCCAAATTTCCGCTCAATACTACTTGTTTTACTGTGCTTTATTTCAGTAAGCAGTTTTTCTCAGTCAAAAAACACAGAAAAAGCAGATGATTTATTTCGTTCTGAAGCATACATTACAGCGTTAGAATCGTATCGTGATGCTTACCAGAAAGAATCGTCTAATAAAGTTAAAGCGTATGTCGTTTTTCAAATTGCTGAATGTTTTAGACATGTAAACGATATTGAGAATTCAAAGAAATGGTACTTGCGAAGTATCCAATTGAAGCACACAAATCCAAAGCAGTACTTGTATTTGGGTATGGCATTTATGCAACAGGCTGATTATGCAACGGCTCAAAAACATATTAAAGATTATTTGAGCCAAACTACAGGCGATAAAGTAGCTAAGAATTTATTGCAGTCATGTAAAATTGCTGATTCATGGATGGCTAATCCAACTAAGTGGAAAGTTAAAAATCAAAAAGCTATCAATTCACCTGAACACGATTTTGCCCCAGCTTTTGCGGATAAAAGAAATAGTATAGTGATGTATACTTCTGGTCGTAAAGGAAGTTCTGGCGATAATCTTGATGATAGAATTGGTGAAAATTTCCAAGACTTATGGGCTGCTGAAAAAGATAGAAAAGGTGTTTGGTCTGAACCTTATTTGTTCAATCCTACCATCAATACGGAAGATGCGCATGAAGGTAGTGCTACATTGAATTATAAAAGAAATACTATTTACTATACTCAGTGTAAAGTAGATAAGAAAGAAAAGTTAGGTTGTAACATCGTTACTGCCGACTTTATTGGGTCTGACCTAAGAAATGTTAGAGACATGGTTGAGCTTAAGATGGGTAAAGGCGATTCAATTTCGGTTGGGCATCCAGCCATTTCAAAACGTGGTGATTTCATGGTTTTTTCTGCCGACTTACCTGGTGGATTGGGCGGTCGTGATTTATGGGTAACCAATTACGATAAAAAAGCTAAATCATGGAGTACTCCAAAAAACTTAGGGCCAAAAATCAATACTTCGGCTAATGAAGTGTATCCTTTCATACATCCAAATGGTGACCTGTATTTTTCATCAAACGGTCTTGTGGGACTTGGTGGACTTGATTTATACAAAGCATCTAGTATTAGCGATGGACGTTGGGAAAACCCAGAAAATATGAAAGCACCTTTGAATAGTCCTAAAGACGATTTTGGTATGGTGTTCAATAAAGACAATCCTGAAGGTTTTTTCACTTCAAACCGTAATGGTGGCTTAGGAAAAGATGATATCTACAGTTTTGTTTATCCTCCAGCTAAAATTATTCTTGAAGGAAAAGTTTTGGATAGAGAATCAGGTAGACCAGTAAGTGATGTTGGTATTACAGTAAAAAATGCATATGGTATTTCGTTCACATTGAATACCGATTCTGAAGGGAATTATAAATTTGATGCAAATGGTAGTGCACGTTATTTGCAATCAGGCCAAGAATACATAATTGAAGTAATGAAACAAGATTACCTTGTTGCGCGCGATCAATTTAGTACTGCTGGTATCAACGACGATAAAACATTCCGAAAAGATTTTGTAATTAAATATGCTCCAATCAATAAGCCTGTTTCTATGCCAGAGGTTCGTTATAACTTCAATAGTTATACACTAACAAAGCAGGCGCAAGATTCATTAGGATTTTTGTTTGATATCTTAGATGAGAACCCAAACATTACAATAGAATTGCAAGCGCATACAGATAGTCGTGGCGATGATGAAGAGAATCTTATATTATCTCAAAGACGTGCAGAATCTTGTGTGACGTATTTAATTGAACGTGGTATTGATCCTGCTCGTATGAAAGCAAAAGGATATGGCGAAAAAGAACTTAAAGTAAGCGACGAACAAATTGAAAACATGGCCAATGATGAGCAAAGAGAAATTGGACATCAGGTAAATAGAAGAACGGTTTTCATGATTACCAGCTTCGATTTCGGTAAGTAGATATAAAATCAATATTTTTACGCCTTCTTTCTTGATAACAGGGAAGAAGGCTTTTTTATTTTATGAGTGATAGGTATTTAAAACGTGGCGTTTCTGCTGATAAGCAAGATGTTCACAACGCGATAAAGAATTTAGATAAAGGTTTGTTCCCACAAGCTTTTTGTAAAATCATTCCTGATGTTTTGGGTAATTCCGACGAGCATTGCTTAGTAATGCATGCCGATGGTGCTGGAACAAAGTCTTCTTTGGCTTATATGTACTGGAAAGAAACAGGCGATTTGTCTGTTTGGAAAGGCATAGCACAAGATGCACTTATCATGAATATTGACGACTTATTGTGCGTAGGTGCAACCAACAATATATTGGTGAGTTCTACTATAGGGCGTAATAAGAACAACATCCCTGGGGAAGTTATAGCGAGCATTATTGAAGGCACCGAAGCCGTACTAGCCGATTTGCGCAAACACGGTGTAGAAGCACATTTAACAGGCGGCGAAACAGCCGATGTTGGTGATTTGGTTCGAACCATAATTGTGGATAGTACCGTTACATGCCGCATGCGAAAAGATGAGGTTATTGATAATGCGAACATCAAGCCCGGTATGGTTATAGTTGGTTTGTCTTCTTCAGGCCAAGCTACTTACGAAACGGAATACAATGGCGGTATGGGGTCTAATGGACTAACATCAGCACGTCATGATGTTTTTTCAAGCGAGTACAAAGACAAATACAAAGAAGCGTATGATCCTCAAGTGCCAAGCGATTTGGTGTTTACGGGCAGCAAAAAACTAACCGATAAAGTAGATGGTAGCCCTATCAATGCTGGTAAATTGGTTTTGTCGCCAACTAGAACTTATGCCCCAGTAATCTCTAAGATTTTAGAAAGTTATAGAGATAAAATTGGAGGAATGGTTCATTGCTCAGGAGGAGCCCAAACGAAGGTGCTTCACTTTATTGAAAATTTGAAAGTGGTTAAAAACAATATGTTTGATGTACCTCCATTATTCAAATTAATTCAAGAAGAATCAGGAACACCTTGGCAAGAAATGTACAAGGTCTTCAATATGGGACATCGTATGGAAATCTATACAGATGAAACTACTGCAAACGAAATAATTAAGATTTCAAAATCTTTCGATATCGATGCCAAAGTGGTAGGGCATGTCGAAGCAGCCGATAAAAAAGAAGTTGTAATCACGACCGAAACAGGCGAATATACTTACCACTAATATGGCATTACTCGATAAGCTTTTAGGCTTAAAAGATAAGTGGATTGAATTAGGGAAGATGATTGTCGACCCTAGTATTATTGCTGACAACGATCGCTACGCTAAACTTACAAAGGAATACAAAGACCTTGAGGAGATAGTAGACAAATACGATCAATACAAAAGTGTATTAGATAATATTGCCAGTTCAGAAGAAGTAATCGCTACCGAAACAGATCCTGAATTTAAGGAAATGGCAAAGGAAGAACTTCAGGAATTGAAGGAAACCAAAGCACAATTGGATGAAGACATAAAATTCATGCTAATTCCAAAGGATCCAGATGACGGGAAAAACGTTATGATGGAAATACGTGCCGGAACAGGTGGTGATGAAGCGTCTATTTTTGCTGGAGATCTATACCGTATGTACATTCGTTTTTTCGAAAAAATGAAGTGGCGCCACGAAGTAGTAACGGTTAATGAAGGTACCAACGGAGGTTACAAAGAAGTATCCATGAATGTTATGGGGGCTGATGTGTATGCTAATCTTCGTTTTGAATCGGGCGTACACCGTGTACAACGTGTTCCCGAAACAGAAAGCCAAGGTAGAGTTCACACTTCAGCTGCAACAGTGGCTGTATTGCCAGAGGCCGATGAAATAGATTTTGTATTGAATATGGCTGATGTAAAGAAGGATACTTATCGTTCTTCTGGAGCAGGTGGACAGCACGTAAACAAAACCGAATCTGCCGTTCGATTGACTCACTTACCAACCAATACAGTAGTGGAATGTCAAGAAGAGCGTTCGCAAATTAAAAACAACGAAAAAGCATTAAAAACCTTGCGTACTAAACTGTACGAAGCAGAGGTTTTAAAGAGAGAGCAAGCGACAGCAGCAGAAAGAAAATCTCAAATTTCAAGTGGAGATCGATCTGCTAAAATCCGTACATACAATTTTCCGCAAGGGCGTTGTACCGACCATAGAATCAATCTTACATTGTACAGTTTGGGTTCTATCATGAATGGAGATATTGAAGAAATTATTAGTGCTTTGAAAATGCAAAACAACCTTGAAAAATTACAAGGTATTGAAGAACAACATTAATGACTAGAGAAGAATTAGTAGCAGAAATACAGCATAAGAAATCATTTTTATGCGTAGGATTAGACCCAGATTTTGATAAAATTCCTGAAGAGTACAAAACTTTTGAGGACCCTTTATTTGAATTCAATAAAGCAGTAATTGATGCTACTAAAGATTTCGCCGTTGCCTATAAACCAAATTTGGCGTTTTACGAATGTCATGGAGCAAAAGGAATTGCGTCTTTGCAAAAAACTCTAGAATACATACCAAAAAACATTTTCACAATAGCCGATGCTAAACGTGGAGATATTGGCAATACGTCTAAAATGTATGCCGAAGCTTATTTCAAAACAATGGGCTTTTCGTCCATTACTTTATCTCCTTATATGGGGTCGGATAGTATTTTGCCTTACCTAGATTATCCGAATAAATGGGTAATTATTTTGGCTGCTACATCCAATGCTGGTGCTCAAGACTTTCAATTCATTAAAACGGAGAATAACTGCCATGTTTTTGAGGATGTTCTTAAAATCTCTTCTCAATATGGTAACGACAGCAATACCATGTATGTTTTAGGGGCTACACGTCCTGAAATATTAAAACAAGCAAGAGCTGTAGTGCCTAATCATTTCTTTTTAGTGCCTGGTGTTGGTGCTCAAGGTGGTTCATTAGAAGATGTTTACAATGCTGGAGCCAATAGCGAGGTTGGATTGTTGGTTAACTCATCTCGAGGAATTATTTTTCCTAAAAGCGATTTGCCTCACAAAGAAGCATGTAGACAAGCCGCAAATAAAATGCAACTAGAAATGGCTGCATTGTTGGGGTAATATTGTTAACTCAGTATTAGCAAATACTAGGTGAAAGAATATTCAATCATTTTAAATGATTTGCTAGTCCTAAATCATAACGATGTATTTGTAAAATACTCCCTCTAATTTTCTATTTTCATAGGCGCTTAAGCTAATATGAAAGAAGAATTTCTACATTTTATTTGGCAAAACCAATATGTACAACCAAGTTTGTTTACTGCAGAGGGCTTGCCTATTGTTGTGAAAAATAAAGGTGTATTAAACAGTTTCAACGGACCTGATTTTAGCAATGCTCAAATCGAAATTGGAGGTCAACTTTGGGCTGGTAATGTAGAAATTCACACCAAAAGCAGCGATTGGGATTTACACAAACATCAATTAGATGAAAACTATAACAATGTAATTCTTCACGTAGTTTGGGTCTTTGATAAAGAAATTTCGACTCTATCGGGCCATAAGCCTAATACGTTGGTGCTAGGTCAATATGCACAACCAGCGATAATCAGCCGATTACAAGATTTTAGTCTTTCAAGTGCATATCCTTGTGAGAATAAAATATCAGAAGTCGATAGTTTTATCATCAATTCCTATATCGATCGATTAATTGTTGAACGATTTGAAGTTCGAAATAAACGCATTCAAGGCGATTACATTGAAGAAGGATACGATTTAAATGAAAGTTTCTATCGATTGATGGCATTGGCATTTGGCCAAAAAATAAATCAAATGGGTTTCGATATGCTTAGCAAATCACTTTCAATAAAAGTATTGTCTAAACATGTAGGCGATATTATAGCCATTGAAAGTATGGTTTTTGGTGTTGCAGGTTTTCTAGAAAAGGATCTAGAAGTTGATCACTACATAAGATTGAAACAAAGTTTCGAACACTTAAAGAATAAATACAATTTAAAACCGATTCCATTTTCAATCTGGCATAGGGGAGGATTACGTCCTGCAAATTTTCCAGCTGTACGTCTGGCACAATTTTCAGCCTTGATCAATAAATCCACACGGTTTTTTAATTTATTAGAATTTACGCCCAATTATACTGAACTCAAAGATTTACTGTTGTGTTCACCATCTCCTTTTTGGTTGACGCATTATGGTTTCGAAAAAGAAAGCCCACAAAGAGAAAAGAAATTAAGTGCACAATTTGTTAATCATCTAATCATCAATGCGTTTTTGCCTTTTTATTTTTATTTCAAGCGCCGTTCTGGTGGAGCTAGCATCGATATGGTTCAAAGTATTTTGCAGCAATTGCCTCCAGAAAAAAATAGTGCGTTATCGGATATAGAACGCATGGGACTACCAAACAAGAATGCATTACACTCACAAGCATTTTACCATCTCTTCAGAAACTATTGCTCGGAGAAAAAATGTTTAAATTGCCGCATTGGGCATAAAGTGCTCAGTAACTAAATAGAAATGATAACGAAAGTGAAACATATTGTTGAAAAACAAGCTTATGGTGTTTGCTCTTGGTGGGGTGCCAAATTGGGTATCAAATCAAGCACAATACGTATATGGTTTATTTATGCTTCTTGCCTTACTTTGGGTTCCCCAGTTATTATTTACCTAATAATGGCATTTGTGCTAGAGCATAAAAACTATTTCAAATTAGGGTATAAAAAACCGTCCGTTTGGGACATTGATTAATGAAAATTATTTTAACGGGATCCAATGGTTTGTTGGGTCAAAAAGTAGCCGATTTAGCGCTGAAGCACTCGGATGTAGAATTGTATTGTTTTTCGAAAGGAGACGATCGATATGTTTCCAATGCAGAAAACTACAATTACTATGATATTGATTTGGGTAATCTGAATGAAGTTGAAAGACTTCTAACAGAGATAAATCCAGATGCTGTAATTCATAGTGCAGCAGTGACCAATGTTGATTTTTGTGAAAACAATCAAGCGATTTGTCAGAGTATTAATGTCGACTCACCTTTGGCCATAGCTAACTATTGCGCGGCCAACAATTGTCATCTTACGTTTTTATCAACCGATTTTATTTTCGATGGAACTAAAAACGATTTGTATACTGAAGAAGATGCGGCTAATCCTTTGAGCGTATATGGTCAAAGTAAATTGGATGCAGAAACAGGATTAAAAACAATTAAAGGACTAAGCTGTTCTATACTAAGAACGTGTTTGGTGTTTGGGCAAGCCAAGGCATTAACACGGAGCAATATTGCACTTTGGGCTGTTGGCGCTTTGAAAAAGGGTGAACCATTAAAAATTGTAAACGATCAATTTCGTACGCCAACATTGGCAGAAGATTTAGCAGATGCTGTTTTTGCATTTACGCTAAATAAAATTTCTGGAACGTACAATGTATCTGGACCAGACTATGTTTCAATCATTGATTTGATTTCTATGGTTGCCAAAGTTTTTGACTTGTCTATGGATAATGTAGCGTCATTAAGTTCACTTGAACTGAATCAACCAGCCAACCGCCCACCAAAAACAGGATTTGATTTATCGAAGACAAAATCAGCCATAAATTACAATCCACGTAGCTTAGAAGAAGCTTTAAAGGTTCTTAGAAATCAATTAGAAGCCTAAAATTAAGGCTGCGTCTTTCCTCTAAAAACAATATATTTCCGTTTTTAACTTAAATTATGCATAAAACCTTACTAAAATTACTCATTGTAACTTTCTGTTTTGCGAGCCAAGCGCTTTCTGCTCAAATGCAGGTTGAGGTAGATTCCCATAACCCTGATGGTAGTATCAATAACGGAGAAGCTGAAGTTATTGTAACCGGAGATTTTCAAGAACCACTTACTTATTTCTGGTCAAACAAATCTACTCCATTAACAAGTTCTAAAAGTAGCGGTCTTGCAGAAGGACCACGCTATACAGTTGTTGTAACCGACGCTAATGGACAAGAAGTAAAAACAAAATTCAGTGTAGGTAAAATTAGTGCTCAAGAGAATATCAATAGTACTTTCATTCCTATTGTAAATGTATTGTCTGCGGCTTTTTTCTGGGATCCATTCATGGCAATGGGTTTACGTGATGGTATTATCTATAAAGACGTTGAAAAACTGAAATTACCTGCAACTAACGATGATAGTTATGTTGTGAACAAGTGGTTAGCTGCTGATGGTGAGACGGTTAGCGTTGGTCAAGCAATTGCTGAAGTTCAATCAAAAAACGGGATGCCAATAACCTTGACAGCCGTTGAAGAAGGAAGATTGATTCACTATGCTAAAGAAGGAGAAACTGTTGAAAAGAAAAGAACATTGGCAACCGTTCAGTTTGGTGAAATCAAATTGTCTCAAGAAAAACAAGTCTTAAATCCTAATGGAACACCTGTGACAAAGGGAATTCCACTGATCGTTATATGGTTGGTGTTTGGTGCAATATTTTTTACCATCAAAATGCGCTTCATCAACTTACGAGGTATCAAGCACTCGTTTGATTTGGTACGAGGGAAGTTTGATAATCCAAACGATAAAGGTGAAGTATCTCACTTTCAGGCTTTAACTACTGCATTGTCAGCTACAGTTGGTTTAGGTAATATAGCTGGTGTAGCTGTAGCAATCACTTTAGGTGGTGCAGGGGCTACATTCTGGATGATATTAGCTGGTTTACTTGGAATGGCAAGTAAATTTGTTGAATGTACTTTGGGTGTTAAGTATCGTAAGATCAATGCCGATGGCGAAGTGTCTGGTGGACCGATGTACTATTTAAGTGAAGCACTTAAACTTCGTGGAAAGAAAACGTTAGGTAAAGTTTTGGCTGCCATATTTGCAGTATTGTGTATCGGTGGATCATTTGGTGGTGGAAACATGTTTCAAGCCAATCAAGCATTTGCACAAGTAGCAGGTCAATTTCCAAGCATAGCTCCTTACGGAACATGGTTTGGTTTTGTTTTAGCAGCCTTAGTTGCTGTCGTTATTATTGGTGGTATTAAGAGTATTGCTAAGGTTACCGATAAAATAGTTCCATTTATGGTTGGTATCTATGTTTTATTTGCATTGATCATTATTGGTATCAACATCACCAATATTGGTGAAGCTTTTTCTAGTATTTTCTCAGGAGCATTTTCTGCAGAAGCTCTTAAAGGTGGTGTAATAGGTGTATTGATAGTAGGTTTCCAAAGAGCGGCATTTTCTAACGAAGCAGGTGTTGGTTCGGCTTCTATTGCTCACTCTGCATCAAAAACAAACGAGCCTGTTTCTGAAGGTACTGTAGCTTTGTTGGAACCATTTATCGATACAGTAGTGGTTTGTACAATGACTGCTTTGGTTTTGATATTCACAGGATTTGCAGACGGAACATCAGGCTTAGATGGTGCTGAATTAACATCAGCAGCTTATTCATCTGTTTTCCCTTGGTTCTCTTGGGTACTAATGATTGCTATCCTACTGTTTGCCTTCTCAACTATGGTTTCTTGGTCTTATTATGGCCAAAAAGCTTGGTCGTATTTATTTGGTGAAAGTAAAACTGTAGGCATCATTTATAAAATCATTTTCTTAGGATTTATTGTTGTAGGATCATCAGTAGGGCTAGGAGCTGTGCTTGATTTCTCAGACCTTATGGTATTGGGTATGGCTTTCCCTAACATATTCGGTTTATTGCTACTTAGTGGCGAAGTTCGTGCCGACATGTTGGATTATTACAAACGTGTAAAATCTGGGGTGATTCAAAAATTTAAGTAATTGAAAAATTGGTTTAAAAAATCATTCAAATTCAGTAATTCAGAAGAGAAGGGCCGTATTGCCCTTCTTTTTTTGTTTTGGGTGTTTTTTGCAGCAGTGCTTACCAAAGTCTATTGGTATCCATCTTCTACATTAGAAAACAGTACGGAGTTAGAACTTATTTACATCGATACCCTTATTGCCGATGTTGAAGAAAATCAAACGCTACTGAAAGAAATAAATATCATCAACCTAGAAACCTTTAATCCCAATACAGTGGATGAAGAATTTTTAGTGAAAATCAATATGCCCAACAACCTTGTTAGAAATTGGGTGAAATATCTCAAATCAGGGGGCGTTTTCTACAAAGTTGAAGACATTAAAAGATTGTATGGAATGAATGATGTTTTGTACAATAAGCTTAAGCCATTTGTTCAGATACCTGAAAAACCAAACTCAAAAAAGACTTCGTTTACAAAAATTGAACAGAAAAACCATTCATTTACTACACTCAAATTAAGCCTGAATACATCCGATTCGGCATCATTTACACGTGTAAAAGGAATCGGCCCAACGTATGCTTCAAGAATAGTGAAGTATCGAGATGCATTAGGCGGTTTTGTTAGTGCTCATCAATTGTTTGAAGTGTATGGAATCGATAGTTTGATGTTGATCAATAATTTGGATGTATTTGAAATAGATTCGAATGCAGTGCAACGAATTAACATTAATACAGTGCAGTTTAAAACATTGTTGAAGCATCCTTATTTTGATTATAAACATGTTAAATCGATAGTAAACTACAGAAAGCAACACGGTAATTATCAGTCCACTTCCGACTTGCTTAAAATTGTAGTTTTGGACAGTATTTGGTTGCGTAAAGTAGAACCATACATTACTGTAGAATGATAGAAGATAGATTATTAGCCTGTATTGAAACCATACCAGATTTTCCAATACCGGGCATTTTATTTAAAGATATAACACCCATTTTTAGAGATCCGCAACTTTCGGCAGAATTAGCTAAAACACTTGCAGATACTTGGCGAGCTAAAAAACCAACTGTACTAGTAGGCATAGAAAGCCGAGGATTTATTTTAGGTTTAAGTTTGGCTATGGAGTTGGGAATACCATTTGTTTTGGCTCGAAAAAAAGGAAAGTTACCAGGTGAAGTACTATCCTTTACGTACGATTTAGAATATGGTACCGATACTTTAGAAATAAAAAAAGGAGCCATTAGCGAGTTTGATAAAGTTCTTATTCACGACGATATTTTAGCTACTGGAGGTACGGCAAAAGCTGTCCATAGTTTAGTTGGGCTTACTAAAGCTAACGTTATAGGGTTCTCTTTTATAGGTGCTGTTGAAGTCCTAAATGGAAAGGCTATTTTGCCAACTGAGTCTCATTATCTTCTTAATTTATAAATTCGCCACGATATGGATTTAAGACTTACCGAAAACCAACAGATGATTGCGCAAATGGTGCGTGATTTTGCTGAAAAAGAAATTCGCCCAAACTTCATGGATTGGGACGAAAACCAAATATTCCCTGTAGAGACATTCAAAAAACTAGGAGAACTAGGCTTATTAGGCGTAGTTGTTCCTGAAGAGTACGGCGGATCAGGATTTTCTTATTTTGATTATGTAGTGGCTATTAAAGAGTTAGCTAAAGTTTGTGGTTCTATAGGATTGTCTATGGCTGCCCATAACTCTTTATGTACAGGTCATATTTTAGCTTTCGGAAACGAAGAGCAAAAGAAAAAATGGCTTCCAAAATTAGCGTCAGGCGAATGGATTGGCGCTTGGGGACTTACCGAAACGGGTACTGGATCTGATGCTGGTGGAATGAATACAACCGCAGTTCAAGACGGCGATTATTTTGTTTTGAATGGATCGAAAAACTTCATTACACATGCTATTTCGGGTAATGTAGCAACGGTTATTGTTCGAACAGGCGAAAAAGGCGATTCTCATGGAATGACTGCTTTCGTTATAGAAAAAGGAACACCTGGATTTAGTTCTGGTAAAAAAGAGAATAAATTAGGAATGAGAGCTTCTGAAACTGCAGAACTTATCTTTGATAACTGTAGAGTGCACAAAGACAATGTACTAGGTGAAGTTGGTCAAGGATTTATTCAAGCCATGAAAGTATTAGATGGAGGCCGTATTTCTATCGCAGCACTATCATTAGGTATTGCAGAAGGTGCGTTGGATGCAGCAGTGAAATATGCAAAAGAAAGAGAGCAGTTTGGTCAACCAATTGCAAACTTCCAAGGTATTGCATTCAAATTGGCTGATATGAAAACAGAGCTTGAAGCAGCTGAATTGTTGACTTTCCAAGCGTGCGATTTGAAAGAAAAAGGTGAGAAAATGACCAAAGAAGGTGCTATGGCTAAATACTATGCGTCTGAAGTTGCAGTTAGAAACTCAACAGAATGCGTTCAAATCTTCGGAGGATATGGCTATACAAAAGACTTTCCTGCAGAGAAATTCTACAGAGATTCTAAGCTATGTACTATAGGTGAAGGGACTTCTGAGATCCAAAAAATAGTAATTGCAAGAAATATTTTAAAAGATTAAAGAAAGCAAAAGATAAATTGTTACTTTTGTGGCCTTAAGGAGGTATTATACTATGTTGTTGATAAATGTGAAAGAAGGAGAAAGCATCGATAAGGCGCTTAAACGTTTCAAGAAAAAATTCGAAAGAATTGGAGCTAAAAGAGAATTACGTGCACGTAAAAACTTTATGAAACCTTCTATTAAAAATAGAGAAGAATTGAAAAAAGCAATCTACGTGGCTAAACTTCGTCAAGAAGCTTAATCATTTAAGATTTTGAATACATTTAAAGGACCTTTCGGGGTCCTTTTTTTATGTCCAATATTTTTGATCCTTTCATCCAGCATTTACAGCACATTAAAAACTATAGCAAGCATAGTTTGGTTGCCTATGCTAAAGATTTAGAGCAATTCCAGGTTTTTATAGAACAGAACGGAAGAGTTTTTGATTATGAAACGGTTGATAAAACCGATGTTCGAAATTGGATGGTTTCCTTGCATAGAGATAAAATGGCGCATTCTTCCATTAACAGGAAAATGTCGGCTGTGAAAAGCTATTTTAAATTCTTGCAATCGAGAGGAGCTGTAAAGTTAAATCCAGCACAAAAAATTAAAAACTTAAAACAGCCTAAGCGATTACCTGTTTTTGTGCCAACTAGCGATCTTATTATTGAAAAGAACGGCGTGTTAGAATTGCAAAATGCTGATGATTTAGATGAAAGAAGCAAGCTCATCATATTAATCTTTTACACGACAGGATTAAGGCGCTCAGAATTGATTGAATTGAATCAATATTCTATCGATAGAGAGCAAAACAAAATCAAAGTTTTAGGAAAAGGGGCAAAGGAGCGAGAGGTGCCATTGTTGTCGCAAATATTACCGTATATGGATGCGTATATGGCATCAGATTTATACATATCAGATAGTCGGTATTTTTTTCACAATAAAAAGGGTCAAATACTCGACCCAAAGTTTGTTTACAATATCGTAAATACCTATATTCATAGCTGTTCTAAGATAAGTAAAGCAAGCCCGCACGTGCTTAGGCATAGTTTTGCAACACACTTATTGAATAATGGAGCGGATATTAACAGTATTAAGGAACTTCTCGGGCATAGTTCTTTAGCAGCGACACAACTCTATACTAGCAATAGTATAGATGTTTTAAAAGCAGAAATAAAGAAGGCTCATCCAAGAGGTGAGTAAACATTAACCATAAAACCAAATAACACATATGGACATTAAAATACATTCAATTCATTTCGATGCTGACGAGAAATTGTTGGACTTCATTAACCAAAAATTAGGTAAGCTTTCAACTTTTTTTGATAAGATTATAGACGCAGAAGTGTTTCTTAGACTAGATAAGTCGGATACCAAAGAGAATAAGCTGGTAGAAATAAAGCTGAATTTGCCAGGAAAGGAATTATTTGCAAAAAAACAAAGCAAGAGCTTTGAAGAGTCAACCGATGATGTTGTCGAGGCTTTGCGTCGTCAAATCAAGAAGCACAAAGAAAAATTAGTGGAATTGTAAATTTTTTTTCTTGAAGACTTGATATAATTAAAAAACTTATTACATTTGCGCACCCTTTCAGCAATGAGGGGGTGTTTTTTTGCTTAAAGCGTTCTTTTAAATACATAATAATTGCCTCTATAGCTCAGTTGGCTAGAGCAGCTGATTTGTAATCAGCAGGTCGTTGGTTCGAATCCGACTAGAGGCTCTTTGGGGGTGTCGCATAGTGGCTATTGCAGCAGACTGTAAATCTGTCACCTTAGGTATCGTTGGTTCGAGTCCATCCACCCCCACAATTATTACTTAAGATATCAAAGCGATTTGATATCTAAAAGCGGGAGTAGCTCAGTTGGTAGAGCATCAGCCTTCCAAGCTGAATGTCGCGAGTTCGAACCTCGTCTCCCGCTCAAATAAGAAATTCGCAAAGCCGATGTAGCTCAGGGGTAGAGCACTTCCTTGGTAAGGAAGAGGCCACGGGTTCAATTCCCGTCATTGGCTCAAAGCGTAGTTAGAAATAAAACAAAACACAAAACACAAACCCAGCTATGGCTAAAGCATCATTTGATCGGTCTAAACCGCACTTAAACATCGGTACCATTGGTCACGTTGACCACGGTAAAACTACATTAACTGCAGCTATCTCAAAAGTACTTTCAGATAAAGGTCTTGCAGAAACTAAAGATTTTTCACAAATTGATAATGCTCCTGAAGAGAAAGAAAGAGGTATCACTATCAACACTTCTCACATCGAGTACGCGACTGAAAAAAGACACTACGCTCACGTAGATTGTCCAGGTCACGCCGATTACGTGAAGAACATGGTAACTGGTGCTGCTCAAATGGACGGTGCTATTTTAGTTGTTGCTGCTACTGATGGTCCTATGCCACAAACTCGTGAACACATCCTATTAGGTCGCCAAGTTGGTGTTCCACGTATGGTTGTTTTCTTGAACAAGTGTGACATGGTTGATGATGAAGAATTGTTAGAGTTAGTAGACATGGAAGTAAGAGATTTGCTTTCTTTCTATGACTATGATGGTGATAACGTACCTGTAATTCAAGGTTCTGCTTTAGGTGGTTTGAACGGAGATGCTCAGTGGGTTGATAAAATCATGGAGCTTATGGATGCAGTTGATAGCTACATCGAAGAGCCATTGAGAGAGGTTGATAAGGATTTCCTTATGCCTGTTGAAGATGTATTCTCAATTACAGGTCGTGGTACTGTTGCTACTGGTCGTATTGAAACAGGTGTTATCAACACTGGAGATCCAGTTGATATCATCGGTATGGGAGCTGAGAAATTAGTTTCTACTATTACAGGTGTTGAAATGTTCCGTAAGATCCTTGATAGAGGTGAAGCTGGAGATAACGTAGGTCTACTTTTAAGAGGTGTTGAGAAGTCTCAAATCACTAGAGGTATGGTTATCGCTAAGTCTGGTTCAGTAACTCCTCACACTAAATTCAAAGCGGAAGTTTACGTATTGAAGAAAGAAGAAGGTGGTCGTCACACAGGATTTAAATCTAAGTACCGTCCACAATTCTACTTCAGAACTACTGACGTTACAGGAGAAATCACATTGTCTGACCGTGAAATGGTATTGCCAGGTGATAACTTAACTATCGATGTTGAGTTGATCGCACCAATCGCTATGAACAAAGGTCTTCGTTTCGCTATCCGTGAAGGTGGTAGAACTGTAGGAGCTGGTCAAGTAACTGAAATCGTTGACTAATTATTAGTCTAAAATATTGAAATAACTAAAGAAGGGCTTGTCCCTTCTTTGGTATTTCTTATAAAATAATAATACACAGGCGTGGCTCAATTGGTAGAGCATCGGTCTCCAAAACCGAGGGTTGTAGGTTCGAGTCCTACATCGCCTGCCATCTTCTTATCACATCTTTGTTACACCTCACCATCTCCGAAGCGAGTTCTTTATGAGCAATAATCAAGATAACCTCGAGAATAAGTTATCTGATGCCAAGGCGGGTGCTGGTGGAATGCTGTCTAAAGGTCAGCACATCTCAGCAGGCAATCAAACGACGGCTGTTGAAG
>TARA_R110001592_G_scaffold237306_3_pt1 | contig 55443 bp, 59 predicted proteins | sample TARA_R110001592 | Tara Oceans TARA_R110001592 (sample SAMEA4398387) | marine metagenome | biome: Polar Biome; feature: [SRF] surface water layer (ENVO:00010504); material: water (ENVO:00002006), including particulate matter (ENVO:01000060) such as... | depth 5 m | reverse complement strand
CAAAGTTGGTTATATCCAAACTATCTAGAGTTATAAAATCTACATCATTGTATGCAAAAATGGCCCATTGCCCGGTACCTCCACCTCTTAAGTCAAGGTTTTTGACAGTATAACCTTCGTCGTGGTCGGCATTGCCACCATCTACAAAATTGAACAGGTTAACTCCCTCTCTATCTTCAATTAAAATTGGTTTGCTTGATGCCCCCCAAGTTGGAGTATAACTTGTAAAGATGATTGGGTTTGCTGCAGTTGAACTGCTGCTGTATATTCTATTTAAGGATACATTTGACCACGTACTACCGTTTGCAAATAAAACTCTATCGCCAGCTTGTAAAGTGCTCAATATGGAATTCAATTTGGCTATTGACATCCAAGGTGTAGCAGAACTAGTACCATTATTCGCATCGTTTCCAGGTATACAGTTTGGGTCTGAAGAAGCATCACAATTGCAGATATAATAATCGGTAGCCAAAACCGATTGCGTAAAAAATAAAGCTAGTAAGAGTATAATTTTTGAAGGTTTCATATAAGGGATAGTTTTCAGTTATTTTACAATTTCTATGGTTGTAGAAGCCAATTTTATTTTTCCATTAGATTGTTCTATGGCTTTTAAAATGCTCTTGTATAAGGTATCCTTGGTTATTTTTCGCTTCTTATAATCAACCACAAACCGAAGTGTAAATTCCACCCAATTGTCGGTTAGTTTCATTGTTATGCTCGGCTCAACATTGGCATCTTCTATCAGGTATTTCTTTACCATAACCTGCCATTGCTCTTTAGCATAATTGGCATATTCGTTCAGATTATTGTGAGCTATTTCATGAAATAAATCGTTGGCCATTTGTATATCCGAGTCAAAATGAATGGGAATGTCTATTTCGTCCCAAACGAAAGGAAAATCAGTAGAATAATTTCTAACAGGTCCCTTAAATACAAAAGCGTTGCTGACTTGTACAATACGCCCACTATAATTATCGCTTTTAACCCACTCTCCTATTTCCATCAGAGTCGTTTTTGTTATCCCAATATCAATTACATCCCCTTTGACATTGTTCAGTTCTATTCTATCGCCCGTTTGATAAATTTTTGATGCAACGATAGCCAACCAGCCAGCTAAACTCAAAATAACTTCTTGCAGAGCAAATGCTAGACCTGCTGTAAATAAACCAATAGCTATGGTGAAATACTGAACATTGCCAGTAAACGAAACAATGGCAAGGAAAATCAAAAGGATGTAGCTCAATAAACTAACCACCTTTTTAGCTTTATAGCGCAAGGCGTTATCGGTAACAGCTTTATTTAGAGCTCCCCGAACGATAGTAGAAACAAGTGCAATGAATAAAACCCAAGCAAGAAACTGAGCCATTTGAATCATTAATTCATTGGATTCTATTTTCTCAAACACTTTTATTATTTGGTTGAAATCGGACATCGTTTATTGTTTTGATTTGCTTGTTATTGTATTTACTTATTCATCTTCGTACAATTTGAGTCTGTTTTTAACCGATATCAATTCATTTTGAAGATTCTCAATTTTTTCCAATAGATTCAATACGGTATCTATTCCTTCTAAATTGATATTCAGGTCTTTTTGAATTCTTATGATTTTCTCAACATGGTAGATATTATCTTCATGAATAAAATAGTTATCGTTTACAGAAATTATCTCAACCAAGCCGAAATCGTTCAAATGAGAAAAAAAAGACATTTCAACCTGGTATAACGAACATAATTGGTTAATCTGGATTAAGTTTTCTTTACTCATGATGTTCTTAATTTAGCTAATGCATTGAATAATTCCAATTCTTTTTCGGTAAGTTTTGTAGGCAATAAGACATTGTAGGTTATGTACAAATCACCAAACTCGCCTTCTTTTTTATACTTAGGAAAACCTTTTCCTTTTAGTTTCACTTTTGTTCCATTTTGGGTTTCTGGTTTTACCTTCAACTTCACTTTACCATCGAACGTATCAATTACGATTTCACCTCCAAGCACTGCTTGATATAGGTCGAGATCCACCGTAGTATGCAAATTGTTGTTGTCGAGTTTAAATTTCGAATGATTATGTATCGTAAAACGGATGAACAGATCGCCCTTAGGCCCCTTGTTTACACCATCACCTCCCATACCTTTAATTCGAATTTCTTGACCGTTTTTCACCCCCGCAGGGATGGTTAATCGAATGTTTTTACCGTTGATGGTAAGAGTACGTTTATGTGTGGTATAAACATCTTCAAGATTCAATTGCAATTCAGCATGAAAATCTTGTCCCCTAAATTTCACGTTTCCAGATTGACGACCACTCCCACCGCCACCAAACATAGATTCGAAAAAGTCGGAAAAATCACCTTCTGAATAATTTGAGGTATTTTGATGTTGATGCGTTGATTGCGATTGTTGTTGACTTTTGGCTTTATCAAACTCATCAGCATGCTTCCAATCTTTTCCGTATTTATCGTATTTCTTTCTGTTATCAGGATTGCTTAAAACCTCATTGGCTTCATTAATTTCTTTGAATTTGTTTTCCGCTTCCTTATCGTTTGCACTGACATCCGGATGGTACTTTCTTGCCAATTTCCGATAGGCTTTTTTTATTTCATTTTCGGAAGCATTTTTTGCAATACCGAGTATTTGATAATAATCTATAAATGCCATTCAGTTTTATATTTAATAGAATTAATTAATGTACAGCTAAAAGTGCCTAATGCTTTAAAAGATTGTTTTCATGAATTAAACAACTAGTGTAAATATGCTACATGCATAAACTTACAACCACATTCAACATCCCAAATCAGAGTTCTGTCAAATTGATTTTCGCTTGCAACTACCGCCTATTTCTACGCTTCTTTTCTGAACATTAATTTAGAGATATATCACATCGGATTCAATGCATATACTCAAGCAGAAAACTGATAATTATCATCCCTTTTCAAAAAGGATTTAATCGTTATTGTGTTCTAAACATGAACATTCTACCTTAAGAGATTGACAGCTCTCCTTATTCTATTTTCTTGTTGGGAAACTTTTTATTTAGCAATTCTTCTGGAGACGTTTTTACTGAATTCACAATAAATAATTTCGTTTTGTCATCCAATTCAAACGTTTCTACAAAATCGATTTCAGCATCGTATTTCCATGCCGATAATTCGGAGATATGCTCTTTTAAAAGTTTCAAGGTTGCAGAATTTTTCTTTGAAATAACGACCACTTTAGTAATGGGTGCTTCTTTCATTTTAGATATACTAACGACATCTATTACGTCTTCCATGAAAGAAAAACTAGCATAAGGATAATTGGTGAAAAAGTAATTGAAATCGTTTTGATCAAATGACAATATATACCTATATGTCAGTATGTTATCCAATTCATTTACCCAAGTTGAAAAATGCTCATCATACAGAGAAATGTAAATATTGACGAATTCTTCATCGATAGGTTTTTGCTCTTCGATATACTCCTTTACAGTAGGATATATCTTTTTAGCCATCAAGTTGATGTATTTATTATTGTACCATTCGTAGGGATCCAATTCATTGTTTAGCTGTTCATAAACATATCCATTGCCTAAAGCCGTAGCTAAAACTTCATTCAATAATAGATAGGCATATTGACTATTTTTTGATGCATTGTTTTTAAACCATTGATTGATTTCGGTTTTCACCTTCAAAGATTCTTCATCGTACTGTATGTGGAAAATCTCGTGCATTAAAACACTGAAAAGGATATCGTATTGTTCAAAATCAATTTGAATTTCGCTTACGGCATTGTTCATGAAAGCTGTTGCAGTAAATCCGTTTTTGTTCAATGATGGTATTACCACAATATCAAAAACAATACTGTTGTCCCACTTAGAGTTATAAAATTTCAAACCGAAATTGAAGTATTCATCAAACCCTTCTTTTTTGGCGAAATACTTTAAATCTTGAACCTTTTCATCAAATTGTTTTTTGTTAGGCGCATAGATTAGAGCCTTGTAAACAGGTATAAAACTTTCAATGATGTTATTCAAAGCCTGGAGCTCGCTGCTTGGAATAATGCCAAACATTTTGTTTCTGAATTCCAAAAGGTTTTTGCTTGAAATCAAGTTTTTATTGATGATGTTATTGGTCATCAAAGGCAGTTTCTGCCCAGCAGGATAGCCCTGAAAATCAGCCGAAACATACAAATTCAAGGTATCGATCTGAGCGATTAGTTTATTGTATTTATCGTTGTTGTACTCAGAGTTTTTGAACGCCTTCTTGTACTCGCTATCGGGGTAATATTTAGTCAATTGCTGAACAAAGCTATAAGTAGCATAAATTTCAGAAAACTTGATTTTAATTTGAGGTGCTTCTTGCCCAAAATTCGCTAAACATAAGCAAGACAGAAGAATTGTACTGATGATTTTTTTCATGAATTAAAGGCTGTGATGAGCAATAAGTACCTTATTGGAGTTTTCTACATATCGATGAACTTCGTAGTTGATCTTTCTTCGTGTTAGTTTCTCCTTCAGTTGAGTTAAATCGGTTTTAGGATGGCACAACGTATTGAAAATGACATCACCATTGACGTTTAGATGATCCAGTACCCTTTTCCAAAAATCAGTTTCTAAAAACTTACTTGGAATTGCATTGTCTATGAATAAATCGACAATGATCAAATCATATTTATCAGAATCATAATCTACAAAATGCCAAGCATCATCGCACACTATGGTAGAATTTTCGTTGGCCTTAATATCAAACTCATTGGCCGCAATATCTATTATTACAGGATCTATTTCTACAGCTGTAATTTTACCTTCAAAATTTTTCTCGTCTCTAAGTGTTTGAATTACAGAGCCTCCACCTAGTCCCAACACCAAGGCAGATTTCACATGTCTTAAATCCAACTGATCCAACGAATATTTCAAAACTCTTTGCAGCGATCCATAAGAATAGTTGGTGTGTTTTGTATCCAACACTTTCCTTCCATTCAACACCGTTAACTCCAACTTCCCACTGAACTGAGATTGTATCTTGGTTGTTATAGGATAGATGTAACTAATGAGTTTTTTAATCATTTTGGCATGTGTTAATATAGCGTGCTAAACCAACTCCCATACTAAAGCAAGCTTGCAACAAATAGCCCCCTGTTGGCGCATCCCAATCTACCATTTCACCAATACAAAAGGTGTTTTTCAATGTTCTAAGTTGGTAATTTGAATCCATTTCGTCAATACTTATTCCGCCAACGGTAGAAATAGCTTCATCAATGTCGCCTGCACTCGTGATAGCTAGTTTCAAATCTTTGATGTTTAGAGCCAAAAGCTGATTGTCTAAAAAAGCTTCTTTCGGCACATAGGTTTTAAGCAATGCTATTTGAGCCGGACTCAATTTCAGGTCGTGTTTGAGCGCTGCTGTTGCGTTTTTAGCTTTGCTCGCAATCAGTTTTACTTCTATGTCTTTTTGAGCCAAAGATGGCTTTAAATCTATTGAAATAGTAGCGGTTTGATGCTGCAATAATTCAGCTCTAATTTCAGGACTCATGGCATATATTGCGTTGCCTTCTAAACCAAACTTAGTAACTACCACTTCGCCTTTTTGTTGTTTACCAGAACAGGATATAGCTATGTTTTTAAGAGGTGAACCTGAGTGCTTTTCGATAAAATTTTCTTTCCAATCTATTTTAAAGGCACAGTTAGATGCTTGAAAAGGCAATACATTCACACCTTTTTTTTGAAACAATTCACTCCAACTACCATCAGAACCAGTAACCTTCCAACTGCCTCCGCCTAAGGCAAAAACAACCAAGTCAGATGTCACAATTTGCTGATTTTCAAACTTTAAATTACCATCAGAATCCCACCCGTTCCATCTAGTGTTGTACTGAATATCTACTCCATTTTCATGAAGTACAGATTGCATTGCCTTTAGTACTTCAATGGGTTTTATTCCTTCGGTTGGATATACACGTTTGCTGCTGCCCACATACGTCTTAACACCAATAGACTGGAGCCAAGTTCTAAAATCGTCATTGCTAAAATTCAACAAAGCCGTTTTCAAAAAATCAGTAGGTGTATAGCGTTCTGATAATGAATGAATTTGCTCGGAATGAGTTAAGTTAAAGCCACCTTTTCCTGCCACTAAAAACTTCCGCCCTAAAGCTTTGTTTTTTTCGTAAATGGTTACGTTAAATTTTCGTTTGTCTAAAAATGCCGCACAGGCTATTGCCGCTGCTCCTCCTCCAATTATAGCAACGGATTTTTTCATTTAATGCATCGGTTTAAATACATCGATATTAAAATCGCAAGTCACTGACAGAGTGCTTTTATTGGTGATATTTTCCAATCTCTCTATACCTGTACTCCAATAATATGGTGTCATTTTCAAAAGAGAAAGTACATCTTCAGCGTTTTTGATATCGGCTGTAAACGTGCATCTATGGGTCGCTGTATGTTCGAATTCGGTTGACAATGTATCGACAACATTGCTCGTATGTGGCTTGAAGTTTTCGTAAATAAGTTCTGCCATTTCGCGCAAATGATTGGACGCTGGACTAACAACCACTGCTGCGCCTTGTGCAGACAATACCCGTTTGAATTCTTCTGCCATAACGGGCGAAAAAACTGATAGAATGAGGTCTGTACTATTGTCCGCAACGGGTAAGTTGTAAATAGAACTTACAAAGTAGAAGTTATTTTTGTACTGTTTTGCTGCGTTTTTAACAGCATATTTTGAAATGTCTGTTCCAACTATTTCAGTGTTTAATCCAGACAAATTATTCAGTGCTTTTTCTGAATAATAGCCTTCACCGCATCCAGCATCTAACGCAACTATGTCATTGGTTTCAAACCTAAGTTCATTAGAAATAACGCTCTTAATTCCTTCAATTAAAGGGTCGTAAAAACCAAGTTCAAGGAAATTTCTCCTAGCAGCAATCATCATTTCATTGTCGCCCGGATCTTTCGATTTTTTTTGATTTACAGGCAATAAATTGATATACCCCTGTTTGGCAATATCAAAACTGTGCTTGTTTTCGCACGCATAGCTTCTATTTCCTGTATCGGACAATATGCTTTTGCAATAAGGACAAATTAGAATAGACATCTTATTATGCGAACTTAAAGTAAATTGATTTTGCAATGGTTTTCATGCCTTTAATGACCGTCCAATTGGAGAAATTAATTACTCCAAATAAACTAAATGCTCTTAACAAATTCCAAGAACACCTGTTTGTGCAATTCCAAATCCATATTGGCTGAAAGCGCAACACGAGCGATGTAATCTTTATCACCTTCCTTGGTAGTTCCTTGAGTAGATGTAGCTGGAATGGTCCAGTAACACCCTTTCAACTGCCCGTAGCTAACGCAATATTTACTCTCATCTGGAATGCGGGTAATCATCAAGTCAATCAACTTTAGATTTAGAGCTCTTTTGTATGCTTCTCTTTCCTCATCATTTTCGCCTTTAGTTGGAAGATCTAAAGAGAAAACAGATGGCATAAAACCTTGTTCGGCCAATTCTTCTGATACAAAATTGATTTTAGCCTTTGGGAGTGTCTTTTGAATGTAATTCACAAACTCACGAGTATTGTAGTAAGCATCAATAATTCGTTGGTTCATAGAAGGCAATTGCTTCGCCAATATTCTGTATTGATGAGCTGTAGCTTCGTTATCGCAGAGGATAAGGTGTTGCTCAATTTTTTTGATTAACGCCTTGGTTTTTTTGTTCCCAACACAATATCCGGCCGTACATTTTCCACCACTAGGAAATTTAGATCCACTAGCATAAGAAATTGTTCTTACTGAAGATAAAATACCGTCTTCACCTAAAAAGTGAACATTTGGGCAAAATGTTTGATCCAATATAAAAACAGGATCGATAGCTGTATCACCTGAAGCTGTAGTACGAGTTTTGCTCAATACTTTTCTTAATTGATCCAAGTTGGGTACTTCAACTCTAGGATTGGTTGGTATTTCAGCTATGATGTAAGGAATGGCATCTTCAGTTGCTATTTTGGCTAATACGGTATCTATGCTTTTTACCATATCGTTACCGCCATCTACAGGCAAATCAACGACTTCAACATTATCTAAACATGCCGCTACACGTCTTGCTTGGTCGTTAGTACCACCATAACAATTTGGGGGCACAACAAATTTGATGGCTTTTCCACTGTGATTTTCTTGGGCATAATGCACCAATCCCATCATAATAGCATATTGCATTGACAGTCCGCTTGAAGCTACCAGTGCATTGGTTGGTGAAACCGTAATTTCTTTGATGGACGCTACAACGCTTTTCTTATTGGCTGCTAAATGACTGTCTTTAGAATCGAAAGAAGTGTTTTCTGTAAGCGCTTGCAAAGCTTTAAAGGTATTAGCAGGCGTCATAGAAATGGTTTCTCGGCGTCTAACATGCTGTATTTCTGAAATATAACTTTCGTTATTCTCTCCATTCACCATCAATACACTGCCTAAGTTTCCGTGAAGATTGATGTAAAAATCAATTGCCGAATTGTCATCAAAAGCCGAAACATCTGTTTGCTCTGAGATATAAATATTGCTACCATCGAAAGCAGTAACAGACGAAGCGTCATCCACTTGCTTCAATTCAAATTGGTAACCATAGACATGCTTAAGTACATCAGCATCAAAACAAGTAGGAAGCGAACCTTTAAAATTGATTTTTGTCGCTTTATTCGTCAACAAATTCTTTCTAAGTATGGCTAATATGGGTGTAGTTTTAGACGAGAAACTGATTACATTTTCTGATTTTATGTTCTTCAATTTAGCAATACCCCATTCTAGAACACAAGACAAAGGATGGCCCAAACGAATGTAATCGTATGCAGTAGGCAATTCATTCAATGCCGTTGCTTCAATATTTTCACTTTCGTACAATGCTTCAAATTGCTCAATAAACTGAGTTTTAGCTAGCGATTCATCGTAAATATCCAATCGATGAGTAGTGAGATTAACCCACCCTGACGGCATATTTATTAAAACTTCTTTAATATAATTGAGCACTTTATTGTCTTGCATACCTTTACGCTTTAAGCGTTCAAAACTAGGCAATATTTGCGTTTGAAATACGAGTGTTTGCTAGTGTTATAAACACATTTCGACAACCATTAAGCAGAATACAGTAGTCTATTTTAACATCAACCAACACCTTTAGTTATGAATTATAGCTTCATATCGAAGAAAACAAATACATTGTCTATACAATTAGCCATTTCTGTACAAATAATGGTATAATAGCTTAAACAACCATCAATGCCTAAACGTCTTCTAAATCTCGGAGGAACTCCAGATTTGATTTGACCATCAATGAAATGGTGATTTCAAAGTCATTATCTAAAACGTGCCTAAAATTTACCGATCCAAAAGAAGGGTATGAGTTTTTGAAAGAAAAATTAGAATCTACAAACGATCAAATATTGCTATTTCTTGATTTGAACATGCCAGAATTGAATGGATGGGAATTGCTTAATCTACTGCGCAAATGCCCTGAAAATACACTAACAAAAATAAATGTAGTCATCCTAAGCAATTCCAATAACCCAACCGATATTGAAAATTCTAAGACTTATACTATCGTAGAGAATTATACTGTAAAACCACTAAACGAAGCAAAATTACAGTCAGCCATTCTCGGAATCAAATTTGATTAAGCTTTTTTAGACTCTACACCTCTACCCCTAGGAGCATCGGCTTTTCGCAATACGATTTCGGAATGCAAAAATTTCGCAGCTTCGGCTGAGTCTTTTACTTTCACTGCACTGCGCTCCAACATATCCTTTTCAAACTTAGACAATACACAGTCTCTCAATCCTTCTTTTTTCCAATTAGCGTTTTCACTACACACTTTTGAAATACATCTGGCCAAAGCTAAAGCATCGATCAGAGCCTGATTGGCACCCTGCCCTTTGAAAGGACTCATTGGATGCGCCGCATCGCCAATTAATGTAACATCACCAAAGTTCGCAAACGCTTCTGATTCTAGCAACTGCCTATCGTATACAGGATAACCCGATATTTTATCGACTTGAGTAGCTGCTACAATCTGTGGAATTGGTTCATGCCATTGCGTACGGCGACAGGCTTCTTCTTTCAACGCTTCTACTCCTTTTTTACTCAATGCTTTGGCTTCATTTTCCGTTAATGGAAAACTCAATTGCCACATTACCGAATCGACATCGTAAGGCATCATATATATCCGTTCGTTGCCATTTGCCGTTTGAAAAACGGTAGCCGAATCCAACAAAGGACTTTCTACATTGTTTAAAGCTGACAAGGAACATATACCTAGAATTACGATACAATCTAGATAGCGCAATGGCAAAGTAACATCTCCCAACAATTTCCTTCTAACAGTGCTTCTAATTCCGTCGGCCCCAACTATCATATCCGCTTTGGAGGTTTCCAATTGCCCATTCATTTGAAAAGTTAACTCAAATCCTCCTGCATCAATGGGATTAAAATCAATCAACTGCTGCCCCCACTTAACCTGCTTAGAGTCGTGTAACTGCTTGAGCAATTCTAAACGCAATGATTGACGAGCAATATGAATATTGTTCCGCCTAGGTGCTTTTGCAGATTTTTCAGACAACCACTTTCTCATTCCCCATTCCCCAATAATCTTTCCATCGGTAGTATGCACAACATGTCGAGTAGAAACCACACCGTTTTCTAAAGAATTAATCCCCAAGGATTCTATCGTTTTACTGGCTTGCTGCAAGGTCAATCCATAACCTTGAGACCGAACATCGAAATCGATATCGCGTTCGTAAAGTGTAAAAGGTATTTGCCGATGCATACAAGCTACAGCCAGTGCTACACCTCCTATTCCTCCCCCAATTATAGCTACATGAGGGTATGCATTGTTTGCTTCAATAAGTTGTTTTGCATTGGATATCAAGCCGGTTCCTGAGCAGGTAACACAAGGTTTTTTAGGTCGTTTCGGGCGAATAGGTGCATTTCCTTCACCTCCCGATTTTTCAAATTGTTCAAGGTCTGACAGGTATTTTAATCGATTTTTTTTACGGGTCTTTATGCTAATTTTCCCAGTACCATGACAGGCATCGCAACTGATCCAATAATTCATAATATCCTTCGCTTTTTCCAATTCTAGTTTGCTTTTCGATTTTGTACTACTCAATGGCTAAATCTAAGTCGAAACTAGTGATACTGATTCAATTTGTACCTTGGTCCAACGGAATATGACAAACTATATCGGGTTTAATATGGCCTATTTTGGTTCGTAATATTAACATCTTCCTTTGGACTAAACAATTTGGACACTCTTGATACACATCGCCAATACGATGGCTATTTAGCTACCCCTTTTCTATGGAATGGCAATCTTGATGGCCTGGAAATGTTGGAGATGGATGGCACTCATAAAAGTACCTACCCAGAAATTGACACACAAATACACATCCGGCTAGGAAAACTAATAGAATACTTTGTTTTATTTGAATTGGAACAAAACAAACGTTACAAAACCTTACAATCAAACATTCAGATTTTCCAAGGCCAAATAACGATCGGAGAACTAGATGCCATCATCAAACAATCTGAAAAGGTGGTCCATCTTGAAATCGTTTATAAATTTTACTTGTACGACCCTAGCATACCCGTTGAAATGAATCGATGGATAGGACCAAACAGAAACGACAGTTTTGTGGAAAAACTGAACAAACTCAAAAACAAGCAGTTACCACTTATAAACCACCCCGAAACCATTCGAATCTTATCGGATTTGGATGTTGATTTGGCCAATGTGATTCAAAAAGTATGTTTTAAAGCCCAATTGTTTGTGCCATACTTGTCATACGAAAACACATTTCCGATAATCAACAATGCTTGCATTAATGGGTTTTACATTCCTTTCTCTGACATTGTACTATTTGAAGATTGTATTTTTCATATCCCAGAAAAATTGGATTGGTTAACACCACCGCATTTGGAGGTAGAATGGATATCAAACACGGCTTTTGAAAAGAGTATTTCCCTTCTATTGGCATCCAAGAAATCGCCTTTATGTTGGATGAAAACTAAGGATAGTAAACTTCAAAAATTTTTTGTGGTTTGGTGGGTTTAATTTGATTCAACTAACTGAGCACAAAAATCAATTTGCATTTGTGCCATATCCAAAACATTGTCCATACTCCCATTGTAAGCCATAGAAAGTTCGGTACACGCTAATACAACAGTATTCATTTTCGCGTATTTCTGAACCAAAGCTTTGAAATTGGAAATTAGTTCTGCTGAAGCTTTATTCTGGAAAACGGCCTTTCTGCAAGCATCAATTGAAAGAATATCTTCTTTCGAAGGAAAGCTACAAGAAACACCATCAAGTTCCATTTTTTTTGAAACATAGCCATCGCGCATGGTGTAGTACGACCCGAATATTACAACTTCATTCACTCTGTTTTTCCGAAGCCTTTCTATAGTCAACGATAAGGGATGGACTAATGAATAAGTGTGTTGATGCTCTAAGAAAAGTTCATCCAACATTACGTGAATGGTAATGTTAGGAACAAGCAAAAAACTCAGGTCATTCGTATTAGGTAAAAAAGAATTCAGCAACTCAAAAAGTGCTACAGAAGGCTGTGGTAGCAACTGATTTATTGCTTCAAAATTGGTGGGATATTTAGAAATTTCTAGTTCATTTAAGCTTTTAGCCAATCGATTCAAATACCATTCAGTAGAATCATTAGACATCTCCAAAACACCAATTTTTAGCTTAGTCATTACGATTGCTTTTCCAAAATATAATCCGCGAAATAATTTTTACTATCTAAAAATTTATCCATGATTTTCAATCCAGAATGGAAACTAATCTTGTTGATGATTTCATCGTTGTACTTTCTTGAAATTTCGGTGTGGATGCTTTCCCCAGACTCAAATTCAACTTTTAAATCTAGTTTTTTTAGATGCACCGTTTGGTCAACATTGCTTTGAATAGAGCTTTTGGCTACACCATCTACTTCGTCGTATTCAGGAGCGTGTTCAAACTTTTCCAAATCGAAATCAGCATCAAATTCTCGATTGATTCTGTTCAGCAAATTCAAATTGAATGCACGTGTAACCCCCTGTTTGTCATTATAAGCAGGCAGCACTATTTCTTTGCTTTTCATTAAATCTGCACCTAGAATAAGTTTATCTCCTTTGGAAAGGTTATTGCTTAAATTCATTAAAAAAGAAGAAGCAATAGTATCGTTCATATTCCCAATATTAGACCCCAAAAACAATATCACTTTTGGGTAGGACGATTCATTCAATTTCTTTAAAATATTGAAATAATCTCCTTTTCTATGCGCTATTTCCAAATGCGGTAGTTGCTCCTTTATATTATGGTTTATTTGATCTAATGCTTTCTGTGAAATATCAATAGGTATGTACTTGTAGCTGAAACTTTCAGCTTCTAAAACCTTCAATAATTCAATAGTTTTATAGCCATCACCAGCACCCAATTCTATTAATTCAAAAGTTTCAACTTTTTTGAGATTCAATGCTTTGATAATTTCCAAACTCTGTTTTTGAAAAATCTCAAACTCGGAATTTGTAAGATAGTACTCTGGCAATTTCATTATTTCAGAAAATAAGGAAGACCCAACTTCATCGTAAAAGTATTTTGACGACAAGCTTTTTGGGTTTTTATTCAAGCCTTCCTCTATATCTTTTGCAAATTGATTCTTCATTTAACTAAGCGTATTCCTGTAAATTGCCATTGTGTGTTGGCGTGAAAAAAATTTCTGTATGTTGACCTACTATGTTGGTTGGCAGTTGCAATGGAAGCGCCTCTAAGCACCATTTGATTTACCATAAATTTTCCGTTGTATTCGCCAATGGCTCCTACCGCTTTTTTAAACCTTGGGTAGGGCAAGTACGCACTGTTTGTCCATTCCCAACGTTGACCCCAGCTGAATTTTTCAGAAGCTATCTCCCATTCATATTCGGTTGGCAATCGCATGCCTTTCCATTCGGCAAAAGCTACTGCTTCATAATAACTTATGTGTTTGACCACATCATTTGGGTCTATTCTTTCAAGGCCTTTTAAAGTATACTGAAACCATTCGCCCTCTATCTTATGCCAATACAATGGGGCATTTACAGCATTGTTTTGCAACCACGACCATCCTTCATCCAGCCATAGATTAAAATCTGAATATGCTCCAGACTCTATGAATTCGATGTATTCGCCATTGGTAACCAATGATTGTGAAATTTCAAAATCGTGGAGATAAACTTTATGGCGACCAAATTCATTATCAAAACAAAAGTCTTCGCCCTTATAACCTATGTCGTATACGCCTTCTTCCACCTTCACAAAACCAGTTATGGTGTTTGCTTCATTAGCTAATAACGGCGTATTAGCGTCATATGCTGGGAAAAGTGGGTTTTGCCCTAACATGTATTTAATATCGGTCAAAAGCAACTCTTGATGTTGTTGCTCATGATTCAAGCCAAGGGTTACCAATTGAAGTATCTTATCGTCTGTATTTCCTTCCAAAAATTGAGACATAGCGCTGTCTACATATTCTCTGTAAGCATATACTTCATCAACAGTTGGTCTAGTTAAATTGCCCCTATTGGTACGCAAAACTCGGTCGCCCAAGTTGTTGTAATAACTATTGAACAGAAATGCAAAGTCGGCATCAAAAACACTATAATCTTTAGCGTACGGGAGTAAAATAAAGGTTTCGAAAAACCAAGTTGTATGGGCTATGTGCCATTTTGCAGGGCTTGCAAATTCAGCTATTTGAACAACATAATCTTCCGTCTTTAGAGGTTTACAAATTCTCTCTGTGTTCGATCTAATGTCCTTGTAAGTATTGATGATGCTCAAAATAGATGTGCGATTGTTAGATGGTAAAAATGCTTGTTTTTGAAAAGTAAAATCCGTTAAAACTCATAAGATATTATAAACTTTTAACTCGATGAAAATCTTCTATCATTTTCAAAGTCGATTAAAGCGATAGATAAACCATCCGAAAAGTCGAAATTGATCATTCTAAAAACAACCAACAAAGGAAACGCAGCCAAAATGGTAACGATTACCCAACCATAATTGTTATTGAGAATACGCCTCATAGTATTTAATACATCGTATTGTTGTTCGCAGAAGTTTTTGGCACTTGTTGAATGCTATCCCAATGTTCAACGATTTTTCCAGCTTCGTTGAATCGAAAGAAATCCATCGTAACATATTGGTCATTATCTGGCCAAACTTGGTGCGTGTGTAGTGCTACTAAATTGTCCTCTGCAATAGACCTTACAAACTCTATTGTTTTATCAGGGAAATCTTTGTGCATTCTGTTAAAATAATCAACAAAAGACTGAGGCCCGTCACCAACCATTGGGTTATGTTGTATGTAATTGTCTCCAACATATAATTCTACTGCTTTGGTTGGATTTCCTTCATATGCCATTTGATAGAAGGCAATGGCATTTTTTTTATTCAATTCTAAGTTCATTATGCAAAGGTTTTAGAAACTATTTATTTTGATTTACAATAACATACATCTTAAAATAAGGCCTAAAAATCATATATACTTTAAAAAAGTCATAAATGGAAAACAAACTAAAGAAATTGCTTATTTAAACATGTGTTTTCTAGTAATTATCACTATTTGGACAGAATCATTTTAAGCTGTTTTACAATTATCATAAACACAATCAAAACTACCTTTTTAAAACCCAGACCTAAAGGTAAAAACTCGGCATTAAATGGTAAATATGGAACCAATCTTTTATAATTCTGTTTTATAGGCTTTTGGAGTTAAGCCCGTATGTTTTTTGAAAAACTTCGTGAAATTAGTTACTTCATCAAACCCTAATTCGTAAGCAATTTCTTTGTAACTAAGTTTGGTACTAAGTAACGTTCTTTTGATTTCAAGAACCACATAATTGTCAATAAAATTCTTTGCCGTATTCAATGTTAAACTTCGAACAACCGTATTGAGATGCTTGGCAGAAACAGCCATGGTTTCAGCATAGTCTTTTACATTTCTTGTTTGTTTGTATCGCTGCTCAACAAGTGTTTTGAATTGAAAAAATAAAGCGTAATGATTTTTGTTGATTCTATCTGAATCTTGGCTAAACGACAAACGTTCTAACTGCAGCAAAAACAATTCTACATGTTTGGCAACAATATCTTTTTGAGCATAGGTATTTTCATTGTTCAACTCTTTAGATGCCATTTCCAAAAAGGATTCGTTAAATAAATTGCTTTCTACCAAAGGGGTTGATAGATGATAATTGTACAGATGAGAGATAAAACCTATAGACGATGGAGAAAAGTATTTCAATACAAATTCTTCCGTAAAAATAACCAATACACCTTCGTAATTCAGCGCTTCTTGAAAAGCATGCACTTGCCCTTTGGCTATTTTCAAAACCGACCCTTTCTTTACAGGATAATTCACCAAATCGACCTGATGACTCCCTATACCTTTGGTAACAATAAGTAGAGCAAAAAAGGAAATGCGGTGCGGTTGTTTAGGATCGTGATTGGGGTTCGCTTCAATTCGCGAAAAAAGTTCGGCAACGTTTAAAAATTCAATGTCCGTAGCATTTTCACTGCTTTGAAAAGATATGTCTGGAATTTTATTCAACACCAATGAAAATATGCGTTTCGAAATTGTTTCATTATTCACTCCAAATTATCCAATTACTAGCTATTAAGCAAGGAATGACAAAATGGTAAATTTAAGAACTCATTTCAATCGGTGTTTTCTTTTCGTTTTAATAATGGCATAGCGCACATCGTCGTAAAACAAACTGAAAATTAGAATAACACCTCCAACAATTAATGTATTCAGTTTAAGATTTGCTTCAGAATACAAATAGCCACCGAATAAACCTCCAATAAAAAAAGAAATGATTATGTATAACCTTAGTTTAATGGTTGCTTTTATCCCTACTTTATTGGGGAACGATTTCGGGAAAAATAATTGTGAAATTTCTATCCCTAAATCGGTAAACAGCCCCGTTAAATGCGTTGTTCGAACTATTGCATTTGAAATTTTTGTGACCAAGGAGTTTTGTAACCCCATAGCAAACAACAAAAGGCAAACGACTAAATCTGGTAAGGATAATTCCATGAAATTACTCCATGTTCCTATGCTGATCAAAATGAGGCATTCTATTAGTATTGGAATTACAAAGACATTCATTTTTTTGTTCGCTTTGAATTTTTCGATCAAAAAACTAGAAACAAATGATCCGAAAAAAAACGAAAGAATATAAATGAAATACACGGTTCCTTTCCAGAAATTAAATTCCGATAAATCGTTGATAAACAAGGCAAAGTGACCCGTTACGTTCGTTGTTAATTGCTTGAAAAACAAATAGCCCGATACATTGACTATACCCGCTACAAATGAAAGAATTACTGCTATTCTTAAGTTATGTTTGAAGGTTCGGGTTTTACCTTGATGTCTAAACATTTACTTTGATTTAATTCACTCATTATCATCAAATTATTCTCATTACAGGGATGCAATTTGATGGCACAATCTTAGGAATAAAAATGCTTCGTAAATGAAAAAAATAAAGGTGACAGAATTCTATATTTAACTTATCCGATCTAAAGATTATGAGTTTTCAATTATTTATCAGAATTCAATGACCATATCAAGGCTTTTTCTTTGGTTGCTCTGAAAATGGTATGGTGTTTTTCTTTAGGTTCATCGGAATAATGCCACATTAAATTTTCATAAACACCATTTTTTAAAGTTGTTTCGAGCTTTCTAGTACCATTAGAAATATCTTCCGCGCTTGAACCTGCAAACCATAGTTTGATATCCTTATTTGGTAAGTTTTCAAGCAAAGATGCGGCATTTTTTTCCAAATAATAATCGTTCCACCAAAGCGATGGATCCATAGCAATATAAAAATCAAAGGTATTTGGAGCTAAAAAAAAGGTTTCCATTACAAATAGGCCAGCCAACGATTCGCCTATTATGCCTTTATAGCCATTGGTATTGTACCGTTTGTTTATTTCCGGCATCAATTCTTTAGCAATGAATGCTCTAAAATCTTTAGCGCCATCGGTAATGGGACAATACTTCTTGTCGTCTTCTACAATAGAAACACCTGTTAAATCTCTACCTCTTACCGTGTTTTCAATTCCAACCAATATAAAAGGTGGAATTTTATTCTCAGCTATCAATTTTTGAAGAGTATTGGCGATATGAGGAAAATCTTCTTTTATACCACCATCGGGCATATACAAAACAGGAAACCCATCCGTAGAGTTAGCATAGCTTATAGGCAACCAAATATTTACAACTCTATCTTCGTTTACAAATTTTGAAGTCACAACCAAACTATCGTGTTGGGGGATGGTATCCTTGTACGACATTCCCTTGCTAATAAAGCTGAGAGCAAACACAAAAGTTAAAATAAACAATGCGGATTTCTTCATTTATACTATTATTTAAAATGTTGTTGGTATGCATCAAACGAATCTTCTAGTTGAGAAATAATTTCATTGGCCTCAACAAGACTGCTCGCTTTAGATAAATTGTCTATTAACTTCATGTGTGGGTACAACCATTTGTGAAGCTCATCGTGGCTTTCGCCTTTCATAGTACAACTCTGAACCAATGCGCTGTTTTGCGCTTTAAGCTTATTGGCCAATTCTAAAAAGTCGGTCCCATTGTTTTGAATAAAATTGTCTAAAAGCTCATTTCCTTTATCAATATGAGGTTTCATTTCAGCGTTTACCACCCATTTTTCACCATCATTCAAGTTGATGTTACTTTCTTGATGGTTTGAATTGCACCCAAACAATAAAACCACTGCTAATGCTGTAAATAATTTTGTAATCTTCATTTTCATATCTGGTATTATTTTGTTTTTAACTTGTTGGAACAACATTTATTATCCCGTTTATTGTACTCATCAACTTTACTGTATTATAGATAGTACCGTGCTTTTCAACATTCTTTTTCAGCAAATTCACATTGAGTTTATCGTCGTCAGAAAATAGTGTCAACTCATAATAAATGTTGTCCATTCGTGGTGGATGCTCTAACCGAACTGCTTTAACTTCCACATTTGCTTTTGCATAAGAAAACTTCATCATGCCCGAAAAACGTTCTACATTTTTAAGAATACATGAAGCAAACGAGCCCAAGAACAGTTCAGCTGGATTAGGCAATGTATCGGCTGTTGCAGGACCAGTGCCAAATTTAATTTCTGATTGTATAATGCGCACTATGGCATCGTTATCTGAAATGGAAGCCGCTTCAACTTTGTAATTCATAGCCTTAAAAATTTAGTTAAATGTACCAACTTATCAAATCGCTTTTACAAGGATGACAATTATCATAATAGTTGGTACAACGCAACCTAACACAAGCATCTTTTCACACAAGTATTTAAAGTAAGATCTATTTGATTACAGTGATGTAACACAAGTTACCGTTCGCATTTGCATAGCGAAACGTTAACGCATTAAAAATCACCCATGTTTTTAAACTGCATGGGTGGTAAAAAAAACGGTTGAATCTGGAGGTTTACAGTTTAATGATTCGCAAACCATTCAGCACTTTCATCACAACATAAGTAACATCCACTTCATGCCATTTTACGCCAAAATTAGGTTGACTACCGTGTTTGTGATGGTTGTTATGATATGCTTCGCCCATCATTAAAAAATCGAAAGGCAAAAGATTTTTAGACGTATCCTTTAATTCGAAATTGGTATATCCATACTTGTGAGCGTACCAATTTATTATAACCCCGTGTATTGGTGCCATCAAAATTATAGCGGGTAAAAACAACCACAGCCACCATGTAGTTGCAAAATTTATAAAAAACAAGATGTACAAAATTGTCCAAGAGACTCTTGAAAATTTAGAGCTAGCGAATTTATCGAAACTAGACCATTGCGGGACATTTTTCAAGAATTTCTCTTCAATATCAATTCTATGATTTAAGACATCTTGATATGTGTTCCTAGTCCGCCACATCATAATGAACAAATTCTTGTCGTACTTAGGAGAATGTGGATCTTTTTCCGTGTCGGCATAAGCATGATGCATTCTATGCATGATACCATAAGCATAAGCACTTAGGTAATTTGAACCTTGAAACACCCAAGTAAGAATAAAAGTTATTTTTTCGGCTGTTTCAGACATCGTAAACGACTGATGAGCAGCATATCTATGCAGAAAAAAAGTTTGAAAAAACAATCCTCCATACCACAAAACCAAAAACAAGATCAAAACTTCCATCCACACAAAAAATATCTCGTAAAGCTAGGGCGTAAAGGATGGCAAAACAATGAACCTAGGTTAAGTAATTCGCTTGCGTATTCTACTTAAAGCTTGAGGTGTTACACCAATGTAGGATGCAATGTATTTTAATGGAATTTGTTTGATGAGGTTGGGTCGTTCCTTGAAAAGATTGAGGTAACGTTGTTCTGAAGTTTCATTCAGTAACGATTGCTCTCGTCTTGATTTTATCAAATATAACCGTTCAGAAATAAAACGACCAATGGTATTTCCAATTTTTGTGGATGCATATACCTTTTGTAAATCCGCATGATTGATACTCCAAATTGTAGTGTCAACCATTGTTTCCAATTGATAAAGCGAAGGAGTTCGGGTTAAAAAAGAATCGTAGGCACTTACAAATTCACCTTGAAAACTAAAACCAAAAGTTATTTCTTTTTCCTCGTCCTCTTTTGGTATGAACAAACGAACCTCTCCTTTTTCAATGAAGTTTATGTGCTGTTCTATTTCGCCGAGGCTTAAAAAAGTTGTTTTTTTAGGTAAAACTCTTTTTGTTAGAAACGATGCAAACACTTGCCAATCCTTATCATCAACTTCCGCTATGCCCTCAATGTATTTCCTGAACGTATCCATTCTTGGTTTCTAATATTTAAAACCGTTAAATCATGAGTATTAATAGCTTTCACAACGCAACGTATTGACAATGAAACCTACGCAAAATAGACCATATATAGATGTAGTATGCCACGAAAGTTCACGATTTAATCCATACTAACTAATACCAATTCATCCCCAAAGCCCTTTATTGCTTTCGTGAAATCCACTATTTTGTTTTCTCAACAACCGTTTCCTTTTGCTTTTCGTCATGGTCTTATTGTCGAAAGTATAAAGCAAATCTTTAAACATAAAAGCCCATAGAAAAGGGAGCACCCAAATCAATATTGAATGAAGTCTTATTTGTTTCTGTGAAATTGAATTCAGGCGCAATAATTTTTTGTTTTCTATAAAGGCATTGAATATGTGCGTTAAAAACAAAACACCCAACACAATATCTATCCACTGAGCCCCTGTTATGATCAACATTTTCATTTTCAAATAAAACTTACTTATGTGTTTTACGCTTTAGTATTTTATATATTCTATTGTTGATTATCTCAGCCAAATTCCACTTATATAGTTTTGGATCGGTAGTGCTGTATAAAGCAACCAATACAGCGTCTATATCCTGATGGTATTTCGCAAAACTCTGATACCCGGGCACCCATCCTGCGTGTTCGTATTTGTATATTGTTCGGTATATTTCTTCTTCTCCAGGGTCAAAAACTGAGCCATCATTCAATGCACGTATAAACTTACCTACATCTTCGGCTGTAGCCAACATACCTTGCTTGTCAGTCTTTAAATCGAAAGGATGACCAATATGATAACCACTCATTACATCGTCAAAATGCACTTCTTTTAACGAACCAAAAGTATTGGTCAGTTGCAATGGTTGTAGTATTTCGTCCTGAATGAATTGAAAATTTTCATAGCCCAATTCATTGTCCATAATTTTATTGATCAACAAATAGTTTGTATTGCAATACTCATAACCTTCACCAGGTACAAAATTGGCTGGTTTATCTAGAATCAACGCTAGACTTTCTTCGTAAGATTCTGTAGGCGCTGCCCAAAAATTAGGTGTATCGGTAAAATTGGGAATACCGCTTTTATGCTGAATTAATAATCGAAGCGTGATTTTATCTGCATACTCTATTCTTCCCAATAGCTCAGGCAAATAATCTGAAATTGTTTTATCTAGAGAGAGTCGCCCATCGTTTACCAACTTGGTAACAGCTACCGCATCGTATAATTTACTAATACTGCCTAATTTGAATAAGGCATTGGGGTTAGCCTTTATTTTAGCTTCGCGATTATGCCAACCAGAAGCAAAATACTGTGGTACCTGTCCCTTTTGATCGATGTAAACCAACATCCCCGAAAAACCATAATCTAAAGCTTCGTCAACTTGTTCTTGAACTGTATTAGGCAAAGGAAGTATCCATGCTTTCAACATTATCCAAGGCACAAAAAATAAAGAGGATATTGTAGCTATAAGTAAGGTTACTCTTATTATTCGTTTCGATTTCTTCTTCATAAAAACTCTGTTAAAGTAGAAATTTGAATTTATAGTTGATTATTTTAATTTCAAATTCTCTAACTCATCTTGAGTTCCATTTAGCACATTATAATCTATGGTTCCTTTAAAAGCTGAGTGTCGAAACTTATCTGTTTTTTGCCACAATACATAATCGCATTTTGGTTCTCTCCAAAAATCTGAAATCCAATAAATACATTCACTCTTCAGATTATCTTTTAAATATTTATAATAAAAATCACATTCACAATAAATTATAGGGGTAACACCAAGTTCATTATTCACATATTCTACAAACTCATTTACATTATTAATCACATTACTTTTATTAGGCATATGATTTTTAAATTCCACATCTAATACTGGATGTAAATCACCTTTCTTTAAATAAGTGTTGTTTAAAAAATGCTTTGCTTGTTCCCTGCCGCTGGTACTATAGCTGAAAAAATGGTAACTCCCTGATGGAATAGAAAGCTCATCTAATTTATTCTTATAAACTCTGTGTTTATTATCAATATGGGATGTTCCTTCTGTAGATTTCAGAAAGACAAAGTAGGGTTTGTTTTTATTTAATTCATCCCAATTTATCCCTGTCTGATGATGCGAAATATCTATACCCCAAACAGAACTTTCATTGGGCTTAAATGATTTGTATTTTTCCTTATGTTTTTCATCCCGAACTTTGATGAGCGCTTGCTTAGTGGATTTAACAACTTTCTTACCTATTGATTTAACTTGGTTAGGAAATATGGCATATCCAATTAATCCAACAATAGCTGATATAAACACACCTATAACAATTCGTTTTAATATCTTTTTCATCATACACAACATTCAAAACACACAATATTCACCCAGAGCACCATATTGCTTAAACATTATTTTAAGTAGCCAAAACTAGAATAAATGACCACAAAACACCTACACTAATAATTCGAGTTACTAATTCACTTCATTTCTTCATTGAATTCCAAAACAATTTCAGTAAAAAAAATTGATAAAAATTTGAAAGCTCTGTATATAGATATACAAACTATCGTCTATGTTGTGTATCTTATTTATTTTTGTTTTAAAATATCAATAAAATCTCCAATTTCAGTTTGAAAATAGTCCATGACTATATGATAAACTTTCCCATCATATACTATTTCGTTCACTACGTGATCCTTATTAATAATTTTAATGACCGTGTTTCTTGTAATTACGTTTTGCTTAGGTATTGATGTTTTTTCATTTAGACTTTGAAAATCGATTAAATCATTCCCTATTTCAAAACTAGTAACAAGTTTATCTAACTTGTTAATTGCTTTTTTTGGTAATACAATACAAAAAGCTGTCGTTAAAATAGTTAGAACAGAAAAAAGTGTAATCGACACAATTAATTCTAAACCAAATGAGTTAACAAATGCTAGGTTTAGCAATATGCAAATGAAAGGACCAAATAATCTAGTGTAATTAAAAGACCTTCTTTTTTTTTGAATGAAAATTAAATTCTCATTGGTTATCTGAAATTTTTTGATTGGCATTTATTTTTTTTATATGCTACACAACATTTATTATAGTAACTCAGCAAGTTCAATTGCACAACCCCAAGCGACAGTAAAACCTGCTCCCCCATGACCATAATTATGAAACACATTCGAATAATCATCATCAAATTCAAAACGAACCGCACTCCTTTTGGGTCTTAAGCCTACTATTTCTTCTATAATATCGGGTTTTTCTTGTGAAATCCCATTGGCCAAAAGCCGATTTACAATCAAATTGGTGTCGCTTACTTCAACATTAATATTCCAATCGTTTTCATAGTCTGTTCCACCTATAACACAGTCTTCACTACGATTGATAACATAACTCAGCGCTCCTTTTTTAGTAGAATCGGCACAGGAAGGAATGTTCATTTTATTGCAACGCAAAATTTGTCCACGCATGGGCTGCAAATCCTCATCTTTGCATATTTCTTTTGCCCCTAAGCCAGTACAGTTTACAATCCATTCATTCAAAGTTGATGCTTCTTCAAGGCTAAAAATCGATTGCTGTTTAAATACGCCACCGTTATCAATAAAACGTTGGAACAAGTAGGGTAAATACAAGGGTGGTTCCGCTAATGGCACTATCGATATATGAGCCGATTCGATGCCTTTTGGAATTTCGGATGGCAATGCTTCTTTAACAGCTCCTTTAGGCAATTGCTGAATCCAATCGGTATTGCTTTCACTGTTGTAGGCCGTAATAAATGGTATAAAAGTTACTCCATTGTTTTCTTTTTCATCCAATTGATATTCTTTATAAGCTAGAGAAGCCCATTTGTTGGCTTTTACTTTAGGATGAATTTCGAATGGAAACCAAATAGCGCCCACTTTACTCGATAGAGTTTTATTGTAATTCTCTTTGGCTACAATGGTTACTCGATGTCCTTTCTCTTGCAGTTTAATGGCCGTAGTTAATCCAATAATTCCACAACCCAATACGGTTACTGATTTCATAACTTCATACTGCTTTTAATTCCTTTACCAGGAAACGTATTGGCTTGCAAAACACCATTTTCAATCAATACAGCACCGTTTACAATCACATATTCCATACCAGAGGACTTGACAAAACCATTGCTGTATGTTGCATTATCTTTCACTTTAGCAAGATCAAAAAGCAATAAATCGGCATAACATCCTTTTTGAATTCGACCTCTTAATTTCATTTCAGGCACTACGTTTTCTAATACGTTTGCCGGCATCAAAGTCATCTTATTGATTGCACTGTTTATGCTTATCAATTTTTTCTCATTGACATATTCCCGTATGATTTTACTGAAGGTACCAGCCGCTCTTGGGTGACCTGAAGGCGAATATTCTCCCCCATCGCTGGCTATCATGGATATTTTGGAGGCCATTACTTGATCCACCCAATCTTCTTTCATCATATGAATGATGACCGATCCTCCTTGTTTTTTATACTTCGCAAATGTTTCAGGAGTTAAACGTTCGTTGGTTTCAACCCATTGCAAGTCTTCATAAGTACATCCCAATCGCTCTTGCCAACCATCGTTGAAGATTGCCGAACCTATTTCGGTATTTCCTGCTGTGTATGGATACAGTTCTGTGGTAATAGGAAAGCCCAAGGCTTGCGCTTTTTCAATTTCTTTCAAGCAAAAGTCAACGTCTTTTCTAGCCATACTGGTTAGGTGACAAATATGCAGTTGCGTTTCATTTAAAATAGCATCGGAAATGGCTTGTTGAAACGATATGGCTCCGCCTTCTCTAACATGTGTAAAAACAGGCATATTCAACTCACCGGCAAAGGCATACACATCGGCAATTTCTTCTATCGATGCATTGGGCAAATACCCTACAGGTATACCTATACCGATAGCACCATGGTTGATTGCTTCTTTGAGTTTGTCTCTAACTTTTTGGAATTTTTCTTTTGGCAATTGCAGTTCCGCCACCGAGTCTTTAAGCTCTTCGAAAATGCTTTTATAAACCCGATCATTGTTAGCTATAACTTTGTTTCTATACGCCAAATGGCAAGCCGAAGCTCCGTAATTAAGCAACGCATTTCCCTTTCTTGAGTTGTAATACTCAACGAGAGAATCGATGCCAACTTCCAATTCTAAAGCTGTTGTAACACCGTCGAAGGCTTGGTATTCGTTTTCGGTATTGGTTTGACCATGAGCGTGCAAATCAATGAATCCAGGAGATAATATTTTACCGGTACCATCAATTGTTCTTTTCCCCTTCAGTGGCTTTTTGCTTATCTCGGATATTTTATCGCCCGAAATAGCCACGTTCAAAATTTCATCCGTATTGGTTTCTGGATCTATAACTCTTGCATTTTCAATCACTATGTCGTAAAGTGTGTTGTTATCGAAATTGCACGACACAAGACAGAATAACGTTGCTATGAAGAGGTACTTTTTTAAAATCATGCTTATTTTTTTACAGCCGTAAATACACCGTTTGGTTGATGCAAGACTAAATTATACTTGCCATCGTTCATCTTAAATTCAGCCTTGTACCCTGTAATGCCTTTGATAGAAAATTCATTTTCCTTGATAGGTATTAAGGTGTATTCGGGTTGTCCAGGAACTAGTAATGTTAGGTAATCTGCTTTAATAGAAATAGACAGTTCGGCACCTGAAAGTATGTATTGCCCAACATACTTGTTCAAATCATCACTTGAAATGGCTAATTCTAAAGGCGTTCTACTGAAAACAAGTGGTTCTAATGTAGGTTCTAACTTAAGTTTAACCGATTCTATATCGCCCAAATCGTTGGTTAGAAAATTCATATTGAATCCAATGCCTTCGTTGCTTATTTTATTGTTACTTATTAGATATGGCTTAAAAACATCGTAATGAACATGCCCTAAAAAAGCTTTTTCTCTAGTGAAATTTGCCCATAACGAATCGTTAATAAGCTCTATTTGGAACGAACCATACCCCTTATGCGAATATTTGCCCGTGTACTCTACCAAACTGTGTGAAGGTGTCGTAGCAGAAACTTTACTGTCTTCTTCACTTTGTTTCTTGTCCTTTAGTTGCTTTTTCAGCTTGCTTATTCTCTTTTTGTAATATCCATTCCAATCTGTTTTTTCAACATCAAACACTTCATCAGAAATAGCATTTCTTACCAAGGTTGGTAAGGCAGAACCATTTTGATTAGACAAAACAACTATGCCTATTTTATCGGATGGAAAGAGTGCAACATTGGCTGAAAAACCATCGATATTTCCACCATGTTCTAATCGATAATGCCCTTTGTATGATGATGTAAACCAAGCATAACCATAACTGTTTAAATGTTGACTAGGAAATTGCGGATCCGAAATACCACCACCAATCAACATCAATGGATTCACTGCTTTTTCCACATATTTTGCAGGCAATATTTGCTCATCGTTTAATTTTCCATTATTAAGCCAAATTTTAAGCCAATTAGCCATTTCGCTAACACTACTGTTGATACTTCCTGCAGGACTTATTGCAGCAATGTTGTAGTAGGGCATTACTTCATTCGTTTCAAAATTCTGCAATGCATACCCTTTAGAAACATTGTCTTGCGCCACTAATTCATCGATGGTTAAGTTAGACCTCTCCATTTTAAGAGGTTTGAAAAAACGCTCACGAATGTTGTCTTCCCAGCTTTTACCCGTAAGTTTTTCGGTTATTAAGCCTTGCGCCAAATACATGAAATTGTTGTAATACCAGTGCTCTCGAATTCCTGTAAATGGTTCGTGGTATTGTATTCTAGCCAATAAAGTGTCTTTGCTTTCTGATGGAAATAAATACCATGAAAAATCGTGTCGTGGCAAGCCTGTTCTGTGGCTTACCATATCCAAAATGGTAACGGTATTGTTTAACTCGTCGTTATAAAACTCTAATTCTGGAAGATATTTTCTAGGACTGTCAGTAAATTTTAATCCTTTTTCATCTTCCATAATACCAAGCAAGGCTGTGGTAAATGCTTTTGAGCTTGAACCTATTGGAAATAACGTGTTTTCATTGACTTTATGTCCTATCTCGAGGTCGCTAAATCCAAAACCCTTAGCGTAAATAACTTCATTCCCTTTTACTACTGCAACAGAAAAACCAACCGTTTGTGTGGCTTCTTGCAATTGCTTTAGTTTTTTATCAAGGCTTTTTTCATTTAAGATAGATTGCGCAAAATTCGATAAGGGTAACGCAATAAGTAATGCAACAAAAATGTTTTTTAAATATCTCATATACAATTAACCCTTAAGTAATAGTTAAAGAATTTGATTATTTATTGAATTGTAAGTAAGGGTTAGTGCATAAATATAGTGCGGAAAATGATATTTTTAATTCGAAAGGATACCGTATAGAATTTTTTTGAGGTGGTAAAGTTTTTAATGCTCCACAATCCAACAAGCATCATTATTCAGCTAACATATTCATAACCAAGTCGTAGAAGACGCCATTCTTCTCTAAGTAAAAAAGTGTAGATGTTATCTATAATTCATGACCAAAAACAAGCAGGGCAAGGAAATCACTGTTTTTTGTGATCGATAAACCTATGACTATTGTTGCACCGTAGTCTACACTTGCTTACGGCTTAGAATTATGCTCTAACTATTTTTTTTACTGTTTAACTACTTGATTGATTTTCTCGAAAATTGGACGTTATTTTTGTTTTTGCGTCTATAGTAAATCACGATATATTTTCTTGCTGCCTCAACCATTTCCGGATTTCTTTACGTAAAGTAACTTCGGGATTTGGCATCGGAATTGTTTGCCCAAATTGTTTGCTTCTCTTAAACTTTGAAAATATAGTTTTAAGATCTTTCCAAACATCAGGAAATACTTCTAAAAAAGTATTAAAAAAGCTTTGCTCATTAACTTTTCCTTTAATTTTTGAAAGCACTTCCTTAAATTTTTGTTCTTGGTCTATTATCATTTTGGTATTATTCAGCTGGAAATAAAGCTAATTATTGCTCCAATTTCCAATGTGAATGTATTTAGAAAATTCAATGAAAAATAGTTATTTATTGAAGCCCTATAATTTTCCGCATTTGTTTTGGATACTTGCTAAACAGAGTAAAACTTAACAATCCTACCCCTATCAACATCATGCAAACAAAAATACCATTGTATCGAGACTTTACTGTTTCAAAATCCAAAATTGTTCGCTCGTTCACATCAATTTGAAATACTTTAGGATTGAATTTATCTCGGTCAGATTTGTTTATCCAAACGGCTATTGAATGTGATTTTGTTAGTGATTTAGAAAAACGCTCAAACTTTTCATGTCTTATATTTTGACCAATATTCTCGACTAGTTCAAACAATTTCTGGTGCTCATATAAACTGAAATACAAAGTTGCTCTTTTACTTTTCCTTTCTATACCAAACCGCCCTCTAAACGACACATTCTCTACTAGAATTTCGGAACTCTTTATAGTCCCTCTCAATGCGATTAGGGAGTTTTGAGTTGTCATTAGGTTTGAAAAATTGAAATAAAATGCCATAAAAATGAGCACTACACCAAGTACCAGCATTTGAATTTTGTCAATCTTTTCATTGCCAAACCCCCATAGTTTAGGTGACTTTTGGTTAGCATTTTTTAATGCTTGTTTTGGAGGTTGATAATCTGTTTTCTCGCCACGTTCTTCAAGTATCCATTTTGCTGCCCGTTTGGCGTCATCTACGTGAAGTAAACTCTCTAGAATACTTCGTAGTTCTTGGTCAGATTTGGTTGAATATATTTTTGTAAAATGGTTTCTATTCACTAAACTTATAATTCGCCGATTTTAATATCCAATGTGGTCAACTGTTTTTATTTTCCGTTCCAAATTCAAGTTGTCGCTTGTATTCTTTTAATCAAAAAAAAAAGACTATCCATTGAAACAAACATTTCACAAATTCAACCATCCCTATTAAAAGTTGTGCTTTTTTCTTTACTAAGGTCTTGATATTGCAGATAAATTCTTTCTTAACCCAACCCGACTGCTTCCGTCAGAATACCAACTTTCCATTTCTGAGAATTTCTTATATCCTTGTCTCTCATAAAACTTTATTGCTTTCTCTCCCGAAGTCCAGAGAAATATGTGCTTGATACCTAAAGATGTAATTTGCATTTCTGTTGTTTGCAATAGTAATTTCCCAAAACCTTTAGATCGATTTCCTTTCTCTACAAACAGATCTGTCAAGTGAAACCAACCAGAATAATTTTCTCCGTTCTTAAATGCTAACCCTGATGAGCATCCGATAAATCTATTTTCTATTTCAGCGACAAAACTAACTTTTTCATAGCTTTCTAACTCAATTCCTTCCTCATGATATAGCTCATCAAACCCTTTATCCATTCTGTTGGATTCATGGGTAGTTAATTTCCGATTTACAATCTTAACATTGTTCATGTAATCATTAGAAGTTTTACTTTTTATATAGTTGACAACAACGATTCGGCTCATATTTTCGCAATGAACAGCTATTGTTGGCGATTGTATTTAATTCTTCACTATTCTAAATCCGAAATGATTATTTCCTCGGTTTTCAAAATCTGAAGCTCTTGCATATGTTAAAAGGGTAGCTGAGTGGTAATTCCAAGAGCCTCCACGTCTTACTCTTTTACCTTCGGCATCCGCAGTAGTATTCAATGGGTCGATAGCTCCTTCAGAATAGAAGTTTGCATCATAATAATCTTCACACCACTCCCAAACATTGCCCCCCATATCATAAAGACCAAAAGGATTGGCAAGGTAAGACCCAACTGCTACCGAATGCCCGTCAGGATTATATACACCAGGAGTATCTCCATTGTAGTTTGCTTTCGTTATGGTTAACGTCCCGTCATCGGTTGGGTAATTATACATTTGTCCTCCTTTTGCTGCATATTCCCATTGGGCTTCTGTAGGCAAACTCACGTTATAAAATTCGGCAAAGGCTTTAGCACCATACCATCTTACCCAATTCACAGGCCAATCTGATTTTGCTTGATCTATTAGTTCAAATGTATTCGATGATGAATTAAAGGATATCCAACTTTTATTATCAATGTGTTCGGTATGTCCATCACTTGTACATCCGCCAGTTTCTCCAAACTGTACAAATATTTGACCTTCATTTGGAGCATTTCCAATTCCTTTTAAAGCATATTCAGTATACATACCACACGGGTCTTGAAATTGCTCTTCAGTAACTTCAATCCAACCGTCAGCATAAGCCTCATTTAAAAAATCAATGTATTGCTGATTCGTTATTTCTTTTTCCGAAATCTGAAATGCAGATAGAGTTACGGTTACTTCGGATGCATCATTTTGAGCTGTAGTACCACCCATTGTAAACGTTCCGGATGGAATGTATTTCAGAATAATGCTTGTAGGCAATTCATTATCATTTGGGGTTTCTGAAACTGTGTCGTCGTCTTTATTACACGAAATTGTTAAGAATGTTGTTAACACTATCAAAATCAGATGTGATTTCATATTCATTATTTATCGTTTTATATTATCGCTAATTGTTTGTGTATGGCGCGTATTCCGTTAGATATACAATATAGCTATCCTAAGCTTGCAATGTATTTATTCTTTATTTCAGAAAATTAAATTCGTGACCTGACTTCCAAGTATTGCCATAATTTCTACGACTCCATTTGTAATTCGATAGTAAATATTATCTGATCCACAAACACATCGTCTATACCCACTTTTAATATAATCTACCGATTCAAACGATAGCGGTCGTTCAGCTATAATTTCGAAATATTCAAAAAACGTATTAAAATATTTATCAGCCTGATTTTCTCCAAAGCTCTGAAATCCATACCGATGAATCCTTACTAAATCATTCTTGGCTTCGTTGCTTAATCTATAATTAGGCATTTAGTGAATCCTTGGACTGTTTTAAGATATCTTCTCGGCTATCACCGGTGAAACCACTCGACTCAGCTTTATCTAGCTTTAATCGAACCCAGTCAATTTGTTTTTGTTGACTTCTAGCTTGACGAATCAAATCATTAACAATCTCACTCTTGCTTGAATATTCCTTATTGGCAATAAGGTTCTTTAACCATTCATCATTGGGCTCTGTAAATGAAATACTTTGTCTTGACATAATATTGTAACTTGATGTAAATATACACCAAATTCGAACCAAGCATAAAAGCGTAACCTAATACTTTTGTATGTATATAAAGGGACATGGTTTACAGAAGTTAAAGGTTGTGCGAAGAGTAGGGCTTAGACTACAAGTTCCGCCCGTATGTTTTATAGCTATTGTTGGCACACGTTATTTTTCAATATAAGTAAGAAAAGCAACAAAGTCCCTTTTTGGTACTTCAATCCGTTCAGGGATTTTAATCTTTTTAGATTTAGAATTTACCTGAATATGTATGTTAACATAGGGTCCATAATACATTCCACACCCACTAGGAATGGCTCCTTTAGCATTTATCATATTTATGAATCCAATAACTCTTTCTGAGATTGAATTTTGATAAATGGTGCCTGAATCTAAGGCCATTTCAATTAAAGAAGTTTGTTTAATTCCTGCAGGAACATACAAAGAGTCAAATAAATCTGAATTGTATTCTTGTCCGAATTTGATATTGTAGCTTTTTTTAAACTTTGAAGCTACTTTCATACTTGCATCTCCTTTTTTAAAACTTAACGTAACAGACCTAGAAAGCTCTTTATATAGTTTCCAATGATCATTTAATTTCATCAATTGATACGAGAAAACCGAATCATTGCTCCAATACTCAATGAATAGCACATCACCTGAATCTAGTCTATTAACGATTCTTTCATTTATTAACTTATCAGACTCAAGACTGCTTGAAGCAATTAGATTAGTAGAAATTAACATTACACAAGAAAGTAGAAAAGTTTGAATGTATTTGTTCATATTATGTATGTAAAGGGACATGGTTTACAGAAGTTATAGATCAGGGTTTACACTAAATTAGTTTCTAACCTTACTGATTGTTCTTTCTTTCTAAATACATGTTCATCGTGTAACCAAATCCAAGTCCGCCAATTGTCCAAATTACAAGTCCCAACAATAAAGTTTTCCACGTTATTTCTTCTCCGTCAAAATATGGATATCCGATTGACATAACCAAAAACATAAATGCTCCCCAACTCAGTCCTGTTTTTATCCAACTCTTTTTGTCAAATGAATTCGGAATATGTTTTATGTCAATATTTTCATATCGGTTTGGCTGTTTTTTTAACCATTTTTCTTTTAGATTTTTTCTAAACCAACCCCAAATTGGAAAAGTAATTGCAAGAATTAAAAAACTCAATCCGTTAGTCAAACAAGGAATGATATTCCCACAGCTTTTGCAATAAAGTCCGAACCAATTTTTAAAAGCAGTTCCGTTTTCTTTTGACCAAGTTCTCCCATCGTGAAGTGTATCGCAATTAGGACAAGGAACAAGTGTTCTTTCATTTCTTGGCTTGTCAATTGTTTTATCTTCCAAACTGACCTTTGGTATTCTTTGTCCTAAAATCAATTCGTTTATTGATAAACCAGGATTTAAAATCCAATGTAGCATCATCCAATTTTTCCAAGTGTAGACTTTGTACTTTTCTTTATTAAATTCCAATGCGCTTTGATTTTTTTTATTGCTGCCAACTAGTTATAGTGCGACTAAAATTAATCATTTAGCGTTACCCTTTCGGGATAAGCGGGAGTTTAGTTCCACTTTATCGTACTTCATTCATCCCACAGCAAGGTCTAATGGACTTTGTATTGATAGCAAATCTTTTCGAGCCACATGCGTGTAAATCATCGATATCTCTGGTCGAGCATGACCCAATAATTACTAGATGTACTGTAAGTCAATATCATATTAAATATTTGCGTATCCTATGAAAACCTCAGCACATTCGGCTATACCAACTTTTAAATGCCTGCATTTTCGTACCTTTACTACTACCCTTTACGAATTCTACTCGCAAAACATATCCTTCCTTCCTCTCTAAAAAATTGGCTACCAGCATAGATTCAAGAATGAATGAATCAAACACCTTGAAATTGAAACATTTATCTGGGTACTACATTTAGTAATTTAATACTTTCTGGCGTTGGTATCTTACATGTATCAGCTCTTACAAGCTTTCCGTTTTTTGTTGTGATTAAGAACGTTACTTTACTCGTACTTCCTCGTTGAACCTGACTTAAAACCAAGCAATAATTACGGCCCGACATCCCTAATTCAGCAACCAAACTACCTTCAGATTTGGCAATTGCACTAAATTTATTGTCCAAATATTTCAAATACTCAGATTTATTATCTATTTCATTCATCACCCATTGCGATGCATAATGAAAATCTTCATCCATCAATTCACTAATAAAAGATGAGTCCAAATTATTCCATGCCTTAGCAAATTCAATAACCAATTCTTTATTCGTTAACATATCCATTTAGTTTATTGTGTTATGATGAAATTTTGTAGACCTAATATTTACAGTTCAATACTTCGAACAGCCTTTATCAAGTAAGTAAATAAACTCTCGAATGTTTATATCAATACATCAAGTGCTTCTTTGATGATTTTTTCCAACCAGCTTGGTTTTCATAATCAGTAAAGTATATTTTCAAATCAGCTTGGTTTTCGTAATCAACAGAAAAGACTTTTTGAGAATAAATACAATGAGAGGAAAATAAGATCAATCCAATAATCAAAAGTCGTGTCATCAAAATAAAATTAGCGCTATGCCCCCATCAAAGAAAACACATCCTAATCTAACAATAAAAAACTATAAGCGCTATTTAAGACACTTTAATCTACATTAACCACATTTACCCAGCGTCCCATTTTTTTCTGAATCACTCTAAAATGTGCCTCTTCTTCAGCACTGAACATCGTGATGGCTTCACCTGGATTTTCGGCTCTACCTGTACGCCCAATTCTATGCACAAAATCTTTTGGCGAACGGGGCAATTCGTAATTGATTACAAAAGGCAAAAACTGGATATCGATACCACGCGCCAATATATCGGTGGCAATAAGCGCTGTAATCTGTCCCTGCTTAAACTGTTGCAAAACATGGGTTCTGTTTCCTTGGCTTTTTTTACCGTGTATGGCTTCGGCTTTTATGCCGTTTTTACGCAATTTATGGGCTATGTGGTCGGCTTTAAAACCTGAAGCAGTAAATACCAATACTTGCTTCATCTCTTTCTCCTTGATAAGATCGCGCAGCAAAACCCCTTTTTTATCAGCCGATACCGAATAAGCCGTTTGTTTGATGAGTTCTAAGACATTAACATCATCGTCAACCTTTACAACTTCGGGGTTGTGCAATACCAATTTGGTAATGCTCTCTACTTTATCGTTTAAAGTGGCTGAAAAAAGCAAATTCTGACGTCTTTTTGGCAACAAAGCCAATACTTGTTTCATCTCTCCTTCAAAACCCTGATTCAGCATTTTATCGGCCTCGTCCAATATCAATACTTCGGTAGACAACAATTGCAATGCCTTATTATCTATCAGTTCCAACAATCGACCTGGCGTAGCAATAAGCACATCCACACCCATCAAATTTTTCATTTGTGGATTGATGGATACTCCACCATAAACAGCCATGCTTTTAATCGGACGGTCGAGCGCTCCTCCGTATTGCTGAAAAACATCTTTTACCTGTACGGCCAACTCCCTTGTAGGAACCATAACCAATACCTGAATGTTTCTGTTTTTTGCTTTCGGTAGTTTTTGCAACTTCATCAATACCGGCAAAACATACCCAAGTGTTTTTCCCGAACCTGTAGGCGAAACCCCCATAACATCTTTACCCGATGCTATCGCTGGAATCGCTTTTTCTTGAATAGGATACGGTTTTTCTATTCCTTTTGATTGAAGAATAGAATGTAACGGTGCGGGTATACCAAGTATTGAAAAAGACATGCCCAAAGGTAGCTTTTATAGATGTGTCGCTTTCCTAGATTCTTAAAAAAAGTACAGCCATTGATTCTAAAAGTATATTCTTAATCCATGAAGCCATTCCAGTAGCAGATCATAAAAATCAACATTCGCAATATTCTGTATTGAGATAAGCCGCTGTCTTTGGACTTGTAGGTTTGTAAAACATTCTGGATGCCTGACCTTGCTCTATCACCTTGCCATCGCAAACAAATACAAGATTGTCGGCTATGCGTTTTGCCTGTTGTATGTTATGGGTTACAAACACCAAGGTGTAATGCTCCTTCAATTTCAACATCATGTCTTCTATCGCTCTAGTCGAAACTGGATCTAATGACGATGTTGGCTCATCCAACAGAATAACTTTTGGTTTTAAGGCCAAAGTTCTGGCTATGCACAAGCGTTGCTGTTGCCCTATTGATAAAGCACTTGCTTTGTCGTTTAGTCGCATCGAAACTTCGTCCCATAGTGCTACTTCTTTCAAACTCTCTTCTACAATTTGCTCTTTATTGGCTTTGGATAATTTCTTCTGTTGTTGCACACCAAATACTACATTTTCGCTGATCGATTTCGGGAAAATACAGGGTTTCTGAAACACCATTCCCACTTCGCTCCTGAGCTTGGCCACATCCACGCTTTTGTCGTAAATATCCTGACCATCGAACAACACTTTCCCCTTGGTTGTAAGCCCTTGTACATCGTCGTTTATTCTATTCAAACTTCGTATAAGGGTTGACTTACCACTGCCTGAAGGACCAACGATGCAGGTGATTTGATTTTCAGGAAAATTGAGTTGAATATTGTTCAAAATATGAGCTTCTTTGATCCAAACATGGAAATCGGAAACGGATATACAGCTTTTACTTTGTATGTGGGTATTGGACAGATCTATTTTTGATGCTTGCTTGTTCATCGCTGAGAAATTGTTTGACGCCTAATGCGGATAAATAATGCCGATATACTGAATGTCATCACCAGTAAGATAAGTACAAAACTGGCTCCCCAAGCATTTTGCAGTGCATTTGGGTTGGTGGCCTGTTGAGCCAAAGCCAAAATATGGGTAGGTAAAGCCGCTACAGGTTCTAACAAAGAACTCGGAACATCTACCCCCGAAAAAGCCGTAGCTATAAACATAATGGGAGCTGTTTCGCCTATAGCTCTAGCCATGCCTATTAGCAAACCAGTAATAGCTCCATTTATACCCTGAGGCAACAATACTTTTTTTATGACTTTCCATTTTGTAAATCCCAAAGCTTGTGCTCCTTCTCTGTATATGGTCGGTATGCTGTTGATGGATTGGTATGCAGATAAGATTATAGTAGGAAGAATCATGATGGCTAAAATTATTGCCCCCACAAACCACGAAATACCAGTCCCAAGAATGTTGACAAAAAAGATGAGTCCGAAAACACCAAATAATACTGATGGCACTCCATTGAGACCATAAATAAGGATGTTGCTTATTTTTTGCCACCTATGGTTGGTTAAGTACTCGCTTTTGAATAGAGCTGTACCGAGTGCCATAGGAAAACTAATGAGTGCCGAAGTAAGCACCAACAAAATACTACCCAAAATCTGATAAACGATTCCGCCTTCTGCCCCAAAATTACGAGAGGGAGAAAAAAGGAAGTCGAAGCTGATGGCTGAAATGCCCTTCCAGATTATAACACCAAACAAAAATATGAGCACTGCCCCGCAAAATGCCACGGCTGCGTAAGCAAAAGCACTAAAAAGCAAATTGTTCCTGTGTCTAGTCATACAATCGGTCTTCTGTTTTGAAATTGCGTTGTGCCACTATGGTCAATACCATTACTATGGACAACAACAACAAACCCATAAAAATCATAGCACTAAAATGCACCGAACCAAAGGATGATTCTGAAATTTCGCGCCCTAGTTTGGATGTAATGGTTTGCCCTGAAGAAAGCACATTGTAAAACGGTTGCGGCATCTTATCCAAACTTCCTATTACCAGCATTACGGCCATGGTTTCGCCCATTGCTCGACCAAACGCCAACAGAATAGCACCCACTATATTGCGTTTGGCTATCGGCAACAAAGCATATTTTACAACTTCGTATTTGTACAAGCCTAATCCCAAAGCAGCCTCGCGGTATTTATCGGGTACGTTCTGAAGGGCATCATCGGTAAGGGTAATTACAGTAGGCAGTATCATAATGGCCAGTAAAACGCCCGCCGTTAAAAAAGTACGCCCCGTTTGCAAATCGAACACATTTTGCACCCAAATGCTTAAAAAAGCAACGCCTATTAATCCGTAGATAATGGATGGAATGCCTGCCAATAACTCCAACATAGATTTCACCAAGATGCGGTATTTGCTCGGCAATATTTCACTGGTAAAAAAGGCGGTAAATATGCCCAAAGGAATGGCCAAAAATAATGCGATGGAAGTAACCAGTATTGTACCGTACAACATGGTAAGTATTCCGAATTGTTGGGTGGGTGGATTCCATTTGAATGACAACAGTGACCAACCATTAGCCGACACTGCGCTCCAGCTATTGGCAATCAACACCACAAGTATAAGCAGTACAATGAAGGCACTTAGAAGCGTACTACCTACGACATAGCCCTTGCCTATTTTATTGGTTGATGCTGACATAGCCTGCTTCTTCCACTATCTTTTGTCCTTCGCTGCTCAATAAATAGTCTATAAATTCTTTAGACTCGCCTTTTGGCTCGCCATCAACAACTATCAGCAAATCTCTAGTTATAGGGTATTTCCCTGCTATGATATTTTCTAACGATGGAGCTACTATGCTGCTATCGGGCATGATGATATTGAGACCTACAACATCGTTACTGAGCCAAGCGTTAGAGAGCATACCAATGGCAGCATTGCTTTGTACAATGGCTGTTTGTTCTTCGTTGTTAGAACCCAAAACCAAATCTGCACCTGGGGCATCGGCTTCTTTATCGCCCATAACTGCCGCCATAAAAACATGACGTGTTCCTCTAGATTTTTCTTTATCTACACAGAGAATTTCCCAGTCAGGTCCACCTACTTCGCTCCAATTGCGTATTTCGCCTTTGTAAATTTGGGCTATTTGATTTAAGGTGAGCGATGCAATACCTGCTTCAAAAATTTCTGAAGAAACTACGGGTACTACAGCGTCTTTACCAATGGAAATGGTGTTGAATTGAACATTAGGGTATTGATTGATTTCATCGCTGGTAATGTTACGCGAAGCCATACCAATGGTAACTTTTCCTTCGCCAATCTGATTGATAGCAACCCCTGAGCCGCCAGCATTTACAATGATGTTGACCGATGGATGAATGAGTTTATATTTTTCTGCTGCGGTAGATACTACCGGAAGCACAGTAGTACTACCCGATACATGTATGGATGCCTTTTTCTTGCAACCTGTAATTAATAACGTTGCTGAAATAGCAAAAAGAAAAAGTTGTGTTCTCATATGTTGTTAGGGTTAGAAGGCCACTTGGAATTTCATTTGCGTAATGTTTGCATTGCCAACATCCTCCAATTGCGCCAACGTGTAATTTACGCTAAAACGAGTAGCAGGGTTTAGATACCAATTCAATCCGAAGCTATAATCATTCAAAACCCCACCATTTATGGCTTCATCGTCAAGATCTAAATTGCTGTAACGGAAGGCCACTTCTAGCGCTCCGAAACCATTACCATCTTTAGGACTGAAGTTTTTATTGGGCGTTACTCGTTTAAAAAAGCCCACTTTAGTTGAATAGTTCTTATGCTCACCCGTAAGAAAATAAGCCGCTTCTACTGAGTAACCAGAAAAAGTAAAATCTCCAGCAGCTGCCTGTACCGACGATGAAATGTATTCGGTTTGGAATGATAAACTGTTCCACAACAAAGCCAATTCTCCGCCTGCCATATTGCTAGAAGTAGCCCCTACTATGACACCTGTACTTACATATTCTGGAGCTAAATGAGCCTCGGCACTAGATTCTAGTGAATATTCGTCGCCCGAAGGATTTCGATGACTGTAAGCAAAACCTAGGTGCAACAGTTTGTTGTTTTCCTTTTCGTAGAAAGGCAATGCCGTTACCCTACCTGTTAGGTTGAATTTTTCTTCATCCATCGACTTACCTGTCTTATCGGTATTATGATAAATACCCATTGCCCACGTAGCTCTTTTATCAAGTACCGTGTTGAACAACAACAAACCATTGTTACGCTGCTTCTTTATGGCACTTACAGGAGCACGTTCTAAAAAAGTCATATCGTTACTGCTGTTCATCATATCTAAGCTGAAGGGCTCCTTAAAATGTCCAACTTGAATGTTTCCAACAACAGGAATGTCTGTTAAACGAATAAAACCATCGGTAACGGTTGCTCTGCCATTTGCGAAGTCGAATTCAACTTTGTACTGCACCGACTGATATATTGTTCCTGAGTTGTAAAAACGGATACGTCTTAATTCTGAACGGTTGTTAACCTCACCAAACAAAGTGTTCATGGCATTATCTTGCCCTACAAACGACCATTGTTCTTGAATTCTTCCACCAAATTTCATTTTGAAACTTCCGTCGCTGCTGCTGAGTCTATATCCTTTATCCCATTCTGATGTGAAAAATGGTTTTTCTTGTGCTTTTAGAACATTGGTAACAACAAACAATACCAGAAATAATGCAACTTGACTGAAGTTCATATTAATTTTTTCAAATAAGAACTGCATTTACGAAAAGGCGCTTGAATTGTATTTTCTGATTTTTGAAAATTTCTACTTAATAATTTCAAACAAGCCATAACCCTACATAAATGTGGCTATTTTTAAAGGATTATCAGAATAGACATCCCGAAAACGACAGTTCAAATGTTTGTGTTAGTTCAAAAACAGGCTGAAAAATCATCGATGTATTATTCGGTGTAATTTGAATATCAACACCTTTTTCTATAATAGAATTGCGCTTTATTCCACCTTCAATTATTATTGATAAAGAATGAGTTAGACTTAAAATAACTCCAATTAGTTTATTCTAAATCTTCTAAACGAATGGTATCGAAAAAATTTACTCCCTCATCCATTTTATCCATGATGATTTGCATCGGCATATTGGATATTACATTCGCACGATCTTCGCACTTTTTATGGGTGTTGATGTGCCAAGCAAAAACAGAATTATCCATCACCCAATTTACTTTCCAATAAACGTTTTTATATCGTGTAACTATGGCAAAATCATTCGATGATTGTTTTGCTTCATCGAAATCCAAACCTTTTCGCACGAGATCATCGATATCAAAATCTTCTGGATCCATTCCATTTATCGCTAATAGTTCATCATCTTCTTGTGCTCTATCCGTATCGGCTACAAAATGATCTTTTCTAAATTGATCTAAGCCACCATTGTACTTGTCGGCAACGACTTTTTTATCTATTACTAACGTTGCTGGATATAGGTATACTGGCATAACTTGATTTATTCCGCACAAAAAAAAGAGGCCCTTAAAGCCTCCTTTCTTTTTAATTCTTGTGATCACGAGGGATTCAAACCGAAGCTAAAAACCCTAGTTATAGAGACGTGTTTAAGTGTTCATCTTTAATAGCTCGGCAAACATAGGTCAATCATAATTATTTTCTAAAGAATACTATTTGGCTTCAATGGTTAAAAAAAACTATTCCACAGCGAAGACACAATGCGGCACTGGGCTAGTTAGCAACTAAAGTTATCGTTTTTCTTTACGCCAAAGCCTTGATTAGCGTTAGTTTTGAATTCAATTACAACAACAAACAAGCTTTTGGTTAAGTTGAAATACTCTTGAATAAAAAGAATAAGCTTCGTGGGGCACACAATTCATTGCCGTGACGTTAGCCAAAAGCTAGACAATACAACACGAATGAGGTTAGAAAAGTTAGAAATTAGAGGATTTAGAAAATGTAATTCTATCGATATCCAACTCGGAGATGCAACTTTTTTAATTGGAGAAAACAATGTCGGGAAATCATCAATTTTAAGGGCAATTGAATTGTTATTAACCGCAAACACACCGTCAGATGATGATTACTCTAAAATTTTCAATTTAGAGACAAATTGCATAGAAAATTCCAGTACCGAAATAGTACTTGTCGGGACTTTTACAGAAGTCCCAGTAGAGGCTGATAGTTGGATTGGTTTTAAAGGTAGGGTGTTTATTGAAAATGGGAGAAGAAAAATAAAGTACAGAAAAACTTTTTCGACAGGCAAACCAAAATTTGAAATTTGGGAGCAAGACAAAGAATTAAAACCTGCAGTTTTTGATGGAGCCAAAATAACGATTGACTCAATAATTGCGAGTGGAATCGAAGAAAATGTTGTCCGAAAGCACTTCGATGAAATAGCGAATAATCAAAATCTAACAATTGCGAAATATAAAGGACTTTTTGAATCATTCACTTTTATTTGGGACTACCAAAACACTTTCAATTGGATTAATAATCCAGGTGGTATTCCTCAAAATATCATATCCAAGTTGCCGAAGTTCATTCTAATACCAGCAGAACATAAAGCAAATGAAATAGATAGCGACAAGAAAACAGCACTTGGAGAAGTCATGTCAACCATTTTTGATGATGTTGTAGAAAGTTCAGAAAATTTTGAAAAAGTAAAAGAGTATTTTGGAGAATTGGAAAAAGAAATTGACACCGAAAATACCGATACCATTTTTGGTGAGCTAATGGTTAGGGTTAATACCACAATAAAGTCAATCTTTCCAGATTCAGAAATACAAGCTAAAGTAAACTTATCAGACCCGAGCAGTTTTTTGAAACCAAAATATGATATCAAACTAGGGTCAAATATAATGACTGACGTGGCGTATCAAGGAACAGGTATGATTCGCTCTACTGCATTTTCCTTGCTTAAATTTAGAGAGGATTGGAAAAAGGAACGAGATGGCGATTTAAGAAATTTAGTAATCTGTTTTGAAGAACCAGAACTTTTTTTGCATCCCAATGCTTCTAATCAAATGAGAGATACCATTTATGAGTTAGCTGGCACAAGTAACCAAATAATTTGCACATCCCATTCCCCATATATGATTGATCTTTCAAGAGAGAAAGAAAATCAAGTAATAAACAACATATCAATACAAAGTGATTCTTTCGTAAAATCTACAGCATTTTCTATAACTGAAAAATTTCTTGAGCTTCAAGGGAATGATAGAGATTACGTAAAAATGCTTGTGAAAATTGATGACTATTTTGCAAGAGCATTCTTTGCAAAAAAAATTGTGATAGTAGAAGGTGATACAGAAGATGTGGTTTTACGAAAAACGATAAATGTTCTTCCAAAAAACACCAAAGACAGGATAGTTTCTGACTATCAATTTATTAAGGCAAGAGGTAAGGCGACTATCCCTCCCCTATTAAGATATTTCAGTTCCTTAGGGATAACTGAATATTTTGTTATTCACGATAGAGACCAAGGAACACCAATAGCCGAAGAAGTTAATCCAAGGATTTTAACAGCATTGGAGGAATCCGAAGACAAGCGAGTAATGCTCGAAGAAAATATTGAAGATACTTTGGGTTATGATGCGCCATCAAAAGACAAACCTTTTAAGGCTCACTTAGAAACAAAAGATTGGGAGAGATTCGAAGATATTCCTCAAAATTGGCAATTGGTAGTAAATAAAGTGTTTGAAGGTTATATATAAAACTAGTAAGTAGCATTGAGCTAAGCTGAAAAACGAGTGAAACATGAGTTTTCAACTTAGTTCTATCTTGGGTACTTTTATTATTTCAGTACGTGATTTAAATGGTCTTTAATATCATATAAGTTGGTTCCGAAGTTTTGAGCATCTTCAGGACGGATTGTAATTATTAACTTATCTGTGAATTTATTTTGTATTGATGCTTTTACGAATGATTCGGCTATTAATGCTATCATTTTTTTTCTTGGCATTTGAAGTCTACCTCTACCTGTTCCAACAACAGGAACGGCAAGTTCTTGCAGCTCACCATTTACTCTGACGTAATTCCATAAACCATTTAATGCACTTTTAATATCTGATATTGAAGAAGAAGCATTCCCACCGTTCCCGATTTCTGCCATTGCTGTAAAGTAAAATGTCTTTCCATGAGTATGAATTGGAATAGTCGTCCCCATAGGGTAAGGAGACGTTAAATTTGTAGCAGCAAGCTCTTCGTTAATACTCTCAATTAATTCGATTTGATTTCCTGTGAAATATCTGGCGGTAAATTGACCCTGTAAACTGTCAACCGCAATTCGCCCCCCTGCAACATCAGCCTCAAACAATGTATTAGAGCTAATCATGGCTGCACCACTAACTTCAAATAAATCAACTATTCGAACTTCAACATTAATATCTTGTGCAGGTAAGGCAATTGTAATTGACTTAATAGGTCTTCTAAGTAGAATTGAAATTAGAATTGAAATTGCTATAAAAATAAAAAAAGCATACGTACCATATTGATCTCTTGTGTAAACCTTAAAAAAGTCAAGAGTCTCAATTATTAGCCATATCGCCCCAAAAATGGCAAGGATAGATTTAAATCCAACTTTCGAAAAGATGTACCTCCAATATGCTTTACTTGTTATAGAATTATAGAAGTAAGTCATATTGGCTTAACATTCATAAAAATAAGTTCCAGCATTGCATTTAGATGAAACCATAAAATCTGCATCACTAAGCGCTCTTCGTATTAGAATCTTTTTATTTGGTATGTGCATGGTTGGAACCTTATGCATGGAATTCCTGAAGATTGGTAAATTATCCCACAGGTCCTTAATTTGTTTTCTAAAAGTTTGTGATTTACAGTTAATTATATCGCTTTCCTCACTGTATTCTGGATACACAATAATAATAGGCAGTCCCTGATTATTAATTCCATAATCTATTTCTTCTCTTAGTGCTTTTGAACTCTTTGTTAATGAACTTAAAAACAATACAATGTTCTTCGAGCCCCTTATACGCTCACGAATTCTGGGTTTGAGTGTTAATCCCCAATTACTTCCATCTCTTACACTATAATTTTTGTTGTGTGAATCATTGAATGGGAAGGTTGAGTCTCCACCTTTCCACGCTCGTAACATATTATAATAAACAAAATCCTTTGTTGCGTGTGCACCAAGGCGACTTTCACTAAAAGGTTCGCTTACATAAAATGCTGAATAATTTCCATTTCTATATGCCATATATATTGGTTTTAGTTCTTTTTTAAAAAATGTATGCATAGCGACATGGTTTGCAGAAGCTAAAGGTTGTTTCTAATGCTTAATTTTTTTCTACATAATATGTTATTTCAAAGTTGATTTCAATTAACTTTATAAAACACAAAATTTAGTCACCAGGTTTATGCTTATGAGGTTTTAATCCTGGGTATTTAGGTTTAGTTTCGGGTGTAACACGTCTTCTTTTGTCAGGTGTTCCATCTTCTTTTTTTGGTTTTGGGCCTGGTTTAATTGCTTGTATTTCGCTCATAGTCTTTCAAATTATACTTACTAATGTATTCACTCGTATATAAATTCAATTACGGAAATCCGTAATTGAATTTATCAGTTCTAATTATTATTCGATCTTTTTGGTTTAAAATTTAATGTCCAATTCCTATTCATGGTCTATTTCTAAAAATCAGATTTCTTGCCCTCCAATTCATATTACTTCAATTTATGGGATGCAAGACATATTTGTTTATTATCAGCTTCTATGATAACTTTTTCAAATGAAAATAAATCCATACTCAAATACTTTACAATTTATAGATAGGCTTAATTCCTAATACGATTCTACAGCCTCATTTTTAACGTTACCCAATGGCAGACCTATACCCGTAAAGGGTAAGGAAAAACCAACGAACCAAAATGTATTGTCTATTGACGTATTGTAACTGATGCCTATACTGATCAAGTCCCTTAAAACAGTTCCAACCAAACCAAAACTAAAGTCTGGTGATGTATTCAAATCAAAATCAGGTGTAGAGATACTTATCCCTATCCCAGGCTGAATGAAGTTGATAAAATCATTTTTCCGAGATCCTCTTTTAAAAATGAAATTGACATTGGGTGCAAATTGAAATTCGCGTGTTAAAGCCAATTCATTATTGGGCTGAATAGAATTCGCAAGTATTACCCCCACATTGGTTTCCAAATGCCAATTTACTTTTAGTAATTTTAGAGCGACTAATTTTTTAATTATTGGCTCTTTTATATTGCCTTTTTTGATTTGAAGTTGAATATGCAATTCATCAAAATTCGACCTGTTACCACTTGTTTTTAAATCAATATAGCCTGTTGGTGCATCATCCAATCCATGAAAGTAATTATCCACATTTGCACTTTGAGCATTAAAATACATTCGCTCTGTTGGTAATATTAGATCTTTATTAAGCTTTTCGACCTTTCCTACAGCGTCCTTGAGCATAATCACCAAAGAACTGAGCAAATCTTCATGAATTAAATTACGAGCATAGGTAGATTGTAAACTTTCAGTATGATTTTTAATGGTTATAATAGTGTTTTCAAGACTTTCGCCAATTTCTTCAATGGGTTTGTTCTTCGTTATCGTTTTTAATTTATCAAAATTTTCTTGCAAGCCCGAAGTAACACTTTGGAGCTTATCACCTGTTTTCAGACGTACTTCATCTATTTTTTTATTAATACCATCAACATCAATCGTTTCTATAGTTTGATCTACAACATCTTTTACTTTACTCAAGGTTTTTCGTGCTGTAGCTACCATCTCTCGCGCTGCTTTTAATTCACTTTCAGAATAGGTGATGTTCCAAATTTCAACAGGCTCAAAAGCTGACTCCTCTATGTTATTGTATCCTAATACTCGAATCTCTCGAGGTTTTTGACCTTTCGTTTTTAATTCCGCCTTAATTCCAACAGTATATCTATCGGTTGATGCATTCTTTTTTTGTACAGGCTTTCTAAGTGAAAACTCTTTGCCAAACTTAATTAACACGTCCTCATAGTATTCCCCTTTTTTTTCATTAAATGCCTCCTCAGTCAAATCAACTAAAAGTTTATACGCATCATCGAAGCCTCGCAAAGAATCTATTGAGCTATTCACGATACTAAAAAAATCTTTCTTTGTATTTCCTGAAAATGTTCTTAATAATGTTTCTTGAATTCGAAGTACTTTTCCGTATTGTACAAGTTCATTTAAGAAAATGGAATCAGTTGAAATTTCTTGAGGTCTGATACTAAAAGAAAAATCTCTTTCTATGTTAATTTCAAGTCGAGAGTTGATATCAACAATATTGGGATTTGAAATTTCAACAGTACCTACAATTTCCTTAATGTTCAATTTTTGTCCGTGGCATAGATTACCACTTATAACCAAAAAAAAGAATAACGAAAAAAGAGAAAACAACTTTTTATTCATATCTAATTGCATTACTCAATTGTTTCTAAAGCAATAGTTATCGCGTTTAATACTTCCAGAGCACTATTACTATTAGAGCTTATGGCAACTTCTTCAAGTGATAAATCATTCTTTAAATATCCTAACGGCACAGTTCTATTTACTCTGGGCGGCACAATATTTTCAGGCGCATATTCTACATTCAAAACAATTCGAAATTCAGCAGTTGAATTTTGAACTATTTGGTCAGCATTCCACCGTATTTTCTTTATTAAATCAGCATTTGAAGTCGTAATTATCAATGTGAATTTTGACATACTTTATTTAATTGTTTTTCTTAATAATCACTCATCATATTTCTAGCTAAAACTCATGCTATGCGCAAACCCAAAATCCATTGGGATTTTGTTTTGCTCCTGTAAATGCACCTCCAACAACCCATGTTCCGTTAGGATTCTGCTTTGCTCCTGTAAACTCTCCTCCGCAAACCCAGGTTCCATTAGGGTTTTGTTTTGCTCCAGTATATGCACCACCAACAACCCATGTTCCATTAAGATTCTGTTTCGCACCTGTATATGCTCCACCACAAACCCAAGTTCCGTTTGGGTTTTGTTTTGCTCCAATAAATGCACCTCCGCAAATCCATGTTCCATCAAGGTTCTGTTTTGCACCTGAAAATCCTTTGTATTGTTGACCTGATTCCATATTACTATTTATTTGTTTATAGTTTATTTAATTTCCCTTAACTAGTTATTATATTTACAAAATCAACCATTCGGCTTTATAATTTATATATAAGTTTTAGTTACCTTCATTTTAATCACTAATAATTTACTATCTAAAGATATTATATACTATTAAAAAACATCCTCAAGTTTATTTTTTCAGATTTTTTTATAACATTTTTTGCAAGCCTTTCTTCGTTTGGCTTTAGCTTCACTTAATGTGATTTCAGAAACTGTTGCTTTGCATCGTTTTAAACCACCGCATTCATATTTGTGATAAGCATACGCTCCTGTGCTATTGCAAACCAAAACAGTAGTTTCTACTGAAGCATTAGTTTGATGTTCCTTAAAATAAACGCCAGCGTACAATGAGGCCGTCATCAAAGAGATTATCGAAAGAGTTAAGATGCGTTTCATTGAAATGATTTATTGAGCTGTATTAGCCTATTCCAAACATACCCTCAACTTTAGTTTTGCGCAGAAAACTTTAGTGAGTCAAATTCAGTTCACTTTAGTTGCTAATTCAGTTCACTTTAGTAAGCAGAACAGAATTTATCAATTCCTTAAACCTCTTATAATCAACACTAATGGTTATTAAGTGATAAAAATCATGGAAAAACAGACATGAAAAACCCATAAGATTGTAGAAATCAAAAACAATCAATATGTCTTTACAAGATCATCAAATTACACTAGCCGAAGCGGCTAAAATGACTAAACGCTATAGAGAGTTGCCTTTAGGTCAAATTGGGCAATTGTTAGCAGGCACAAAAGCTTATTCTTTTAGCAAGGCGGCCATTCAGGGTGTTTTGGATCAAACTGAATGTGAATCCATTCGCTTTTATTTGGCGGTAGAAACACTTTTGCCTCCAAAATTTACTATTGTTGTAGTTGGAGTGGACATCAACGGCAACGACTTGGTAAATGGCGTTATCTTGGATCGAGCCTACGTTTGCCCTCCCCACTGCTCCGTCACTAATGATCTTAACACTTAATTTCATATCTGCAAGTATTATCGCACTCCCGCTGATTGTGGGAGTGCTTTTCTTATTCAGGCTAAGCAATTCCACTAAATTATTCTTCACCTATGTTGTCATTAACTTATTGATACAACTAGGACTAAAAATATTAGCCAATTATAGTAACAATAACGTCTGGCTGGTTAATGTAAGTGCCATTACTGATCTAGTATTTTGCTTAGTCTTTATCAATTATTTTTATTTTAAGTTATCGCATAAAAAAATCATATCTGTGTCGCTTATCTCAACAGTTCTGATCGTAATTATTAACTCATTCTTGGGATGGGGCAGCATTGTAAAATCAACTTTTATTGGAGCCGAGTTACTCTCTCTAATAATGGTTTTGACTGGCTTACTTCATTTAACCAAACAAAAAGGGAATACACCCTCTTTCTATTTTTGGATATTGATACCTCTTTCACTGTATTTCTCTGTTTCTATTTTGGTGTTTCTTGCCATGGAATTAGGGATAGAAAACAGCAACCAAAACCTATTCGTATTTTACCTATACTTATTCCCTATTGTTAACATACTGGCTTATTGCTGTTACGCTATAGCTTTTTTTCTAGATGCAAGACCAAAACTTAATCCTCGTAATTAGTGTCTCCCTTACACTGCTCATTGTAATTTTTGCTTTTGTTGTAGCCCTGTTATTGCAACACCAAAAAAGCGTACTTGAAAAACAAAATGAGCTTTTTAGAGCGGTACTTGAGGCTGAAGAAAAAGAACAAAACCGATTGGGTCAAAATTTACACGACGACATGTGCCCTCTTTTAGCCATCGCTTCTACCCAACTCAATTTTGCGGCAACAGAGGAAGACATAAATCCAGAACTGGCTTCTAACCTATTGGGTATTTGGCAACAACTTACCAACATCAACAGTGGTCTTAGGCTTCTAAGTCACGAACTGGTAGCGTTTGATGTTAAAGGAAAAACCCTTGGACAAGCCTTTGAAACTTATACTTTACAGCATTTCCAAATGTTTGATGACATCCACTGCGATATTGACAAAGAATTCAATCAATTATTACCGTCTGTTGTATCTCAACTATTTCGTATTGGCAAAGAATTGGTCCACAACGCTGTAAAACATAGCAAAGCCAAACAACTTTGGGTTGAACTGAAAGTCCACGACTATCACCTTTTACTTTCTGTGGCTGATAACGGTATTGGTCTCGACAGTAAATCTTCCGATGGCATAGGACTACAGAATATCAAACAACGTGCGCAATTCATCAATGCACAGTTTCAAATTAGCCAAAAGGATGATAAAACCATAGCCCTATTATCCTATCCGCTAAAAAAATCCACCTCATGAAAATACTTGTTGTAGACGACCATCCAGTTTATTTGTCTGGCATGATAGCTCTTTTGAAGCAATTAAAAAAAGGGCACATTATAGAGGATGCAAGCAACGGTCAAATTGCTTACGATCTTATACTCGGTGCTAATTTCGATTTAATATTTCTGGATTTGGATATGCCCGAAATGAATGGGTTTGAGCTACTCAAAAAAATAAACGAAGCGCCACTTGTCCCAAAACCGAAAGTAATCGTGATGAGTGTAAACGAAGACGAGGCAAGTATTGCTGCATGTTATAAGTTGAAAGCAGATGGATATATTCCTAAAAGTACTTCGCGCAATGAATTGATTCGTTTATTTGATAATTTAAGCAACAACGACCATTATTACCCAAAAAAATTATTCAATAAGCTGTTGAATAACATCTATTTAGGTACTCAAAACAAAAAACTGCATGAGTTAAAACCCAGCAACAAGCTCTCGGCATTGGAATGTCAATTTTTGGTACTTACGGCTTTCGAATACCCAAACAAACGCATAGCAGACAGACTTGGAACTACCGAGTCCACCATTAAGTCAATGAAATACAAACTCTACAAGAAAATAAAGTGCAAAAACATGGTGGGCGCTACTTTATACGGTCTTAAAAACCAATTCTTCACCCTCCGAGATTTGAATGATGATAGTCAAATTGAGTTTTTACTAGATAAATTTAAAGCAATTTAGTTTGCCAAATCGTCTATAATCATTGAACAATGATAAAATTTAACACAACATTTTTTACGAATTCATTCCGACAAATACCGCAGCTCACAGTCTAAAACATTCCATTTACCGAAAAATCGTATTAACTTTAGTTGCTTAACACGCTAACTTTAGTAAGCAAAACAGCTTTTTTTAAGTTGCCTTAAATTTCAAAAAACCTGACCATCACTCACTCATCGCACATAAAAACATTTTTAACTGCACAAATCGGTCGAAAAACACACATTTTATTGTTCTAGAATTGTGGCATAAACAATTCAAAAAACAAACTATGAAAACAAAATCAAAAAGCGGAAAGACATTCCGATCAATTGTAGCAATGAGCCTTGCTAGTGCTTGCCTGCTGTTTACAGCCTGTGAGAAAGAAACTTCTGTTCTTAATCCAGAACAAGGCGTTAATAACGCAAGTAGTAACTCCAATTCAGCCTTGATTTCTGAATACGATACCAAAATGAAAGAGCAATTGAGTTTGTTGCCCTTGGGAGAAAAACCAATAGATATAGCTGCTAAGGAGATAGAACAAAGTTTGAATATTGTATACAGTAGATTGCAAGGAAACCCGCAATTTCAAACCGCCAACTCTTTCATAACTGACATCAATGTAAACAATGGAGAGGTTAGCTTTCTTGAAGAACAAAGATGGTTACTTGAATCGGCAGAATCTGTTGGCAACATAGTACTGAGCAATGCCAATGAGCAAATTTTTGCAATTGATGTATTGGTGGAAACTTTAAACGACCCAACTGTAGTCCAAGTAAAAACGGTTATATATACAGTTCGGAAAATAACTGGCCCTTTAGATTTAGGTATTTCTTGTCAATATACTGGACCGGAAAGACCTGTGGATATTGCTGATGCTAATGAGCGACCTGTAGACCCATTCATAGCTTTGGCTAATAAATACAACTTTTGCGAAAACGGTATTTTTAATATTTTTTCGATTCCAAACTATGTGATTCTAGAAACACGAAGTGCCCGATTTACACCGCAAACGCATCCGCATTATTATTATGCCGACCAGTTTTTAAATCCGGACAACAAAACCTATATGTACAATTCTATTCATCCAAAGAATAAAGGACAATTTGTAGGCGGAGGTAAATTATCCACTGTACGTTTGAATGACCATATTCAAGGATTAAGTGACGCTATTGATGATAACCCACCTGGAACCGGTCCTATTTTATCGAATTTTCAAGATGAATGGGTAGCCGTTGTGCAATCAGTTGGTTTTCAACGAAATAATTCTAATGAAATTAGTTTTGAGGATCACCATACGGCTGGAATCATTTACGTGAAACGCAGAAAACTATGAGTTTGATAAAATCAATATTACTAACAAGAATGCCATCCATTGGCATTCTTGTTTTTTTAATTAACGCATTAACCATAAAAGCCCAAGACCAGGTGCATAAATACCAAAACGATGGTGATGAGATTTTAATTAAAAGTTTGACGCTAGGTAATCAAGAACTTATTACAGCCCATAATTATGTTGAAAACAGGGGCGCAATGGGGGATTATGTTTTTGAAATTAGCGTTTTTGACCGACAAGATAAATCACTAAAAAAACTAGAGTTAATAGGTTTAAAAGATTCACTAAAATACGCAGTGGCTACTGACATTGTAAATAATATCAAAAATGAACTAATAGTAGCTTTAGTGCCGCGTTTAGGTGCCAAACGGAATTATTTCACCCCTCTCGATTATTACGCTTTGTTGATTTTGAACGAAGATTTGAGCATTAAAGAGCAAATTATTCGTACCATTCCGGGTACTGAATTTTTAGAGCCCCAAAAACTCATATACACTTCAGATTCTACTTTGTTGGTCATAGGGAGTAACAGGCAACTATACACTGGTTTAGGTTACAACTGGTTTGTAGACGAGTACACCAACAATATCTTAACCAATAGTGTAGTAAGCACTGATACAGCTGAAAGTGAGCGTTTATTTGGCTACCTATTCAGTGATCTGATACAAATGGATTCTAACCAATACTATCTTACTGCACATGTTGAAGCATTACAATCGAACTATGGGCCAAGCATGTTTTCCATGGATACCAAAACCTACGAGATTTCCAAAGTAGAAGGGCAGCTCCCCTTTAGTCCTGATGCCTATGCTAGAATCAATGGCGAAAAAAAACGTGCATACAAAGTAGTTCCTCGCAAAATGTTCCAATTAAATGCCGATACATTGGCATCTGATTTTGTATACCATAGAATTTGGGTAACCTTAAGAGGCAAATTGATTGATACCACAACGGTAGGCATGTTTTTCTACACCAAAGAGTTGGACTCGTTAAAATTAGTGGAGTTATCATTAAATCACGGCATTTTATCCTCTTTCACCTCTGATTTGGACAAAAAAGAAGGGGGCAATTACTGCTTCGGAGGCGGTATGGATCAAAACCCAACTACTGGGAGTAGAACTTACAATGGAATACGCTTCGAATCGGGAATAATAGCCATGCTCGATGATACGGGTAAAGTACTTTGGAATTACCAAATAGCGGAAGAAGAAACCCATATGAGACTAACTAAAGCAGTAGCAACAACTGATGGAGGTTGTCTTTTTATTGGAGACTGGGAGAAAGAAGGAGAAAGCCAAGGTAGAGATCTGCTCATAGTTGTTATGGACTCTCTCGGCACTCTAACCTCAATTTCCGATGAAAGTTTAGCGCATTTGTTTGATCAACAAAAAATTGCCGTCTACCCAAACCCTGCTAAAAGCCAAGGTAAAGTAAACCTTAGCTGGAGCGGCATAAAAAAGCAAAACTGGCAAGTTAAGTTTTACGACAATCAAGGGCGATTGGTTCACGAAACTGAAGTATTACAAGGTGCATCAGAAACCAACATTCAACTACCTGAATTACCAAGTGGCAACTACATTATCCGTGCCGAAAGCAGTGGCAAACAAGTGCATACGGGGACTGTTGTAGTTGATTAATTGATTCGTCACTTCGAGTGAAATTCTGTAAGAATTTTATATCGAGAAGTCTACAATTAAATTAACAGATTCTTCACTCCTCTAGGTTGCGTTCTGAATGACAAATGCCTTTAAACGAATTTAAAACTTGAAATTGATATGAAATCGACCTTTAGCTTAATCAAGTATATGTTCTTGTTAATTCTGTTTTCAGGAAACTTATTCGCCCAAGACCAGGTATATCAATTCTCAGAAGGGAATCAGAACTTTTTACGGAGAGGTGTTGTATTGGACGATGACAACATTCTTTTTGGGGGCGCTAATTTTTATGAATACTCGAATAACATAGCCGATAGACTTGTGAAGGTATTCAATACCGAAACGAATACTTTATCAGATTATGAATTTCAGAACATATTACCTACTGCCATAGATAGAGGAATATTGGTAGACGTAAAAAGAGCCAAAAACGGAGAAGTTATTATGGCTTTCAACAACTTCTTCGACAAAAACCAACAATACCCTTTTGGCACCTTTGCCTATGTTCGATACAATCCTGAAACAGGAGACGAAAAAGTAGTTGTAACACGGAGCAAAATAGCTTCAAATATTATGATTCAACATGTACTTATTGAGTCAGAAGAGGATGCCGATCATTTTTTGATTGTTGGCTCGGAGCGTTATGATATTATTTATGGAAAGGGATATTACTTTGCTGAATTCAAGGGCGACAGTCTAATTTTTGAAGAAGTGGTTGAAAATGTTCAAACCTTAACCTACAATAACGATAATTTTTATAAAGTCGGAGATACATATACCCTCGTTACCAATGGCGGAATTGCTGCTCCATCTTCATTTTTATTAGCCACCCGAAATGAATTTGGTGAGTTTGTAATTGACAGCACCGAAGCCCATCTACCAAGAGAAGATGCCTATGCTACCCAAACTGAACAAGTAAGGGGGTATACCAGTTCAGGAATAAAAAATGTGTTTGTGCTTAATGATAGTTCCATTGTGTCGCCATCTCGATTTTATACCATAGATGTTCTAATAACCAACCCGGCAAAACGATTTGATACAACATCGTTAGGACTGTATTTTTTCACCCCTGAAATAGATTCAATAAAATATGTGGATATAAGCCGAAAATATGGCTATAAGTATTGCTACGATCCATTCCTTTCTCAAACCAATAAGGGTGATTATTGCTTCGGGGGCTCTATGAACGATTTCATCAATAGAAACGAAGAGGCCAATGCGCCTTACAGTACAGGTTTGATAGCCATGTTGAATGATACGGGTAAAATTTTGTGGGAACACGAGATAAAAGAAGAGTTTGCTGATTTGCGCATTACAGCTGTTGTGGCAACAAACGATGGCGGATGTGTTTTTGCGGGTGACAGAGTAAAGGAAGGCGTAACCAATGGCATCGATATGATCGTCGTTAAAATGGACAGTCTCGGCACCCTAACCTCCATCTCCGATGAAAGCTTGGCCCATTTGTTCGACCAACAAAAAATTGCCGTTTACCCCAACCCTGTCCAAAGCCAAGGCAAAGTCAACCTTAGCTGGAGCGGCAAGCAAAAACAAAACTGGCAAGTGAAGTTATACGACAAAAAAGGGCGATTGATTCACGCAAC
>TARA_R110001592_G_scaffold3525_34_pt1 | contig 55493 bp, 50 predicted proteins | sample TARA_R110001592 | Tara Oceans TARA_R110001592 (sample SAMEA4398387) | marine metagenome | biome: Polar Biome; feature: [SRF] surface water layer (ENVO:00010504); material: water (ENVO:00002006), including particulate matter (ENVO:01000060) such as... | depth 5 m | reverse complement strand
CGAAACACTGATTAATCAGATCGCTGCCGGTGAGGTTGTTGAACGCCCTGCCGCCGCCGTTAAAGAATTACTGGAAAACGCCATTGATGCAGGCGCGTCAGCCATTGACGTTGATATTCACAATGGCGGCAAAAGCAAAATTGTTATCTCCGATAATGGCTGCGGTATGTCCGAGCAAGAACTACACGCCGCGCTCGACAGGCATGCCACGTCAAAATTACCGGATGATGATTTACTCCATATCGAACATCTGGGCTTTCGCGGTGAGGCTTTGGCCTCTATTGCTGCGGTGTCACGGACATCCATTAAGACCCATGACCAAAATGCGGGTGAGGGCTGGGAAATCACCTGCGAAGCGGGACAGAAAAGCGGTGTACGTCCGTCTTCTCATCCCAAGGGAACGCGCCTTGAAATCCGCGATTTATTTTACGCCACACCCGCGCGGTTAAAATTCCAGAAAACAGAGCGCGCAGAATATGGCGCGATCAAAGACGTCGTGACGCGCCTTGCCATGGCCTATCCCGCCATTGCGTTTACCCTGACCCATAACGGCGTCAAAAAATTACAACTGCACGCCGTTCTTGATATGCAAAGCCGCTTAAGCAATATTTTAGGAAAAGAATTTGGCGAAAACGCCATGCATATCGAGGCCGAGCGCGACGATATCATCCTGACAGGCTACGCCGGACTGCCGACTTTTCATCGCGGCACAACGCAATATCAATATCTGTTTGTCAATGGACGTGCGGTCAAAGACAGGTTACTGCATGGTTGTGTACGCGCCGCCTATGCCGATGTTTTGCATCGTGATCGTCACCCCGTCCTTGCCTTGTTTTTAAACTTGCCCCCTTCGGAGGTGGATGTGAATGTGCACCCCGCCAAGGCAGAAGTGCGTTTCCGCGACCCGCAGCGCGTACGCGGCCTGATTATCAATGCCTTAAAACACGCTATCCTTGAAGGCGGGTTTCAAAGCTCCGGCACTGTGGCGACACAAACGCTCAATGCCATGCAATCATACCCGCGCGCCGCCAACGCCCCAAATTTGCCATTGCATCGCGGACAGCACAAAGCCGTCCCCTACAGCTACGCCCGCTCTTCGCACGGTAATTTGGCCGAGGCCGCGCATCTGCAATACGCGCCGCAAACCGCCTATGACATGGAACCTGCGGGAAAAGTTGAGCATATTTCAGAGCATGAGGAAGAGGTACAAGCCTATCCCCTTGGCGCGGCGCGCGCCCAAATTCATGAAAATTACATCATCGCCCAAACCGAAAACGGCATGGTCATTATTGACCAACATGCGGCGCATGAACGCCTTGTCTATGAACGGTTCAAAGCGCAATTGGCCGAAACAGGTGTCGAGAAGCAAGGGCTTTTAACGCCTGATATTATTGAACTTGAAGAACTGGCGATGGAGCAGTTACTTGCGCATGCTCAGACCTTTGCGCGCTTAGGGCTTGAGATTGAATCCTTTGGCCCCAATGCCATCGCGGTGCAAAGCATCCCCGCCTTGCTCAGTAAAAACATGAACACCACAGAATTGATCCACAATCTGATTGATGAATTGGCCGAATATGATAAGGCGGATTTACTCGAAGAACAAATTAACCACATTCTCTCCACCATGGCCTGTCACGGCTCTGTTCGATCAGGAAGGCGCCTCAACGCCGAAGAGATGAATGCGCTATTACGTCAAATGGAGCAGACGCCTTTGTCAGGACAATGCAACCATGGCAGACCAACTTATGTCCAATTATCGTTAAAAGAGATTGAACGGTTGTTTGGTCGGCGGTAAGCTGTTTGCCTAAACATCATTTGTCCAAAAAACATGATGCGCATGTTTTAAAACACTAGGGATCTGTTTCCGGGGTATATATGCAAGAAAAAGTTGAAGAGATAAAAACCATCATCAATAACAAACAAAAAGAACGCTATAAAATTATCGCACTCTATATTGTGTTTTTTCTATCCTTCTCTATCGCTATTGTACCAGTGAGCGCAGCCTCTGTTTTTGCATTGATGATCTGCGTGTGTACGCTTGCCACCATATATTCTTTCCGCATGAATTCGGAAGAAGACGGCCTGTTAGAAAATCACACCACATTTTTAATCAGAACGTTCTGGCGCTCCAACCTTTACCTTATAATAACAAGTTTCGTTGCTGTTCTTTACTTGCTCGTTTCGGTTGACTATCAGCCTCTTGGCCCTTGTTTTGACACATTAAACAGCGCCTTGAACAATGGCAACTTCAGCCGCTTAATCGAAATCGCCAATATTTGCGATGACATATTTTTTGAGAAAAATGCATATAATATCAAAGTGATGGGCTTTATTGCTTTTTTCCCGATATTGTTATACCTTCTTCTGCGTTGCGTGAAGGGCTGGATACATATCGTACAATATAAGATGGTTCCTGATGCACAATTATAACACATATTTTAACTAAAAAAGATTAGGTCAAGCGCATGAAAAATAAAGCTTTTTCATTCTATTTCGGGGTGTTTTTAATATCGGGACTTGTGATGTCCCTTCAAATTCTTCAATCAAGATTATTTTCCGTGACATCATGGTATCACTTATCATTCCTCGTCATCAGCATGGCTATGTTTGGCCTGACACTTGGCGCTCTTAAAATTTATCGATCGTCTGAAGAAGAACAACGCCGCGATTACGCGCTTATTGCCCGAAAGCATTCTATGGCCTTCGGTTTTTTCATATTAGTAGCCTTGGCCGGACAACTATTCATCCCCATTCTTTCGGAACAAGCCGTAAAAACATTGGCAACACTTCCCATTGCCGCGTTCACAACCAGTATTGCCTATTATCATGCTGGCGTTGCCATTACCGTATGTCTAACACGCGCCCCTTTCCCCGTTGGTAAGACCTATGGTGTTGATCTGGTCGGCGCAGGCTTAGGCTGTATTGCCGCTCTTATTCTGATGGAAACCATAGACACGCCATCGGCTTTATTGTTCTTATCCGGTTTGGCTTTTATGTCTGCATTGGCTTTCCCAGTACGCGACGATGCTCCCAAAACCGTTACACTTGCAGGTAAAGATTATCACCTTAAAAAAATGGCGGCGACCTTCCTTGTCATCACATTCGGATTAGGGCTGACCAATTTGTTTTTACCGACACCGCTTTTATATCCATTATGGGTAAAAGATAAATTCATCCCAATGTCGAGAATTGATTACCAAGAGTGGAACTCTATTTCCCGCGTAACGGTCATGAATGAAGAAATCAGAACACCGTTTGCTTGGGGTCCTTCACCAATCTTCCCGATGGATGAACGCTTCCCTATCAAAATGCTCGTCATTGATGGCGATGCCGGAACGCCTATCACAAAATTTGACGGTGATTTCAGTAAACACAAATATCTGGAATTTGATGTTACAAACATCGCATACACTATGCCTGACATTAAAAAGGCTGCAATCATCGGCGTTGGTGGTGGTCGTGACTTGATGTCCGCCAAATATTTCGGTGTTGAAAAAGTAACCGCGCTGGATGTTAATCCTGTGCAAATCAAATTGATGAAAGATAATCCTGTCTATCGGGAATATGCGAATCTTTATAAACAACCCGGCGTAACCATTTTAAACGAAGAAGCGCGCAGTTGGTTCAGACAAAACGAAGAAAAACTTGATCTGGTTCAAATGAGCTTGATCGACACGTGGGCTGCAACAGGCGCAGGGGCGTTCGCCCTATCGGAAAATGGTTTATACACCACCGATGCGTGGACCATCTTTATGGATGACTTAAGTGATCATGGTGTCTTCACACTAAGCCGTTGGTCAGCAAGTGCAATGGATGACACAGGACGCTCGCTTTCTGTGGCCATGGCAACCTTGTTTAATTTAGGTGTTCACGATGCACGCCAACACATTGCTCTGTTTAATTCCGGTGCGATTGCAACTCTTGTGGTCAGCAAATCCCCCTTTACGGCAGAACAAATCGCTGCCTTGGAAAAGACTGCTCGTGAAAAGCAATACAGAACCATCTTGATTCCGAACAAGGAAGCACCCGTTGGTTTGCTTGGTGATTTGATCAGCGCAACAAGTGTTGATGAAATTAATGAGATTTCGTCAAAGCAGTTTTTTGATGTTTCTCCCTCAACCGACATGCGTCCGTTCTTCTTTAATCAGGCGCGTCTGTCAATGCCGTTGGCTGTGTCCAGAATGGCATTATCCCCACCGGTTGGAGCGCACTATGTTTCAATGGGTCAGGCCAAAGCGACATTTAACCTCTATCTCATCATTATCTTTTCTTTCTTGATGGTTGGTTTTGTGATTATCGCCCCTCTACTTAAAACAGTAGAAGATAAAGGCAGCACATTTATCAAAGCCGGTACAGTCTATTTCATGTTGATCGGATTGGGCTTTATGTTCATGGAAATCTCACTGTTGCAAGCTCTTGGTGTGTTTCTTGGACACCCCATATACGGCCTTAGCGTCGTGTTGTTCAGTTTGATTATGTCTGCAGGCGTGGGTAGCTTCATCTCTGAGAAATTCCCACTAAGCACACTACCGCGACAAACTATGTGGTGTCTTCTGACATGTGGATACGGCATTATCTTGTCCTTCATTCTGCGTGATATTTTCCACACCTATGCCGAGGTCGACATCGTGACCAGAGTATTGGTCAGTATTGCCATCATCTCACCTGCAGGTTTGCTCATGGGCTTTGGTTTCCCGACAGGGTTAAGACTGACCGAAGCATTCGACTCACGCGCTACCGCATGGTTCTGGGGGATTAACGGCGCAGCAGGCGTACTCGGAAGCTCACTTGCGATCGCCTTTAACATTGCATTGGGTATCGATAAAACCCTGATCATTGCAGGTGTTTGCTATGCTCTACTTTGCATCCCATTCTTGATGCTATGCAAGTTAGTACCCAAGCAGACATAAAAGGCAAAGGGCGAGGAAATTTATCGTCGTAATAGAAAATTTTACAGGACTGTGATCGCCTTTAAATAGGTTTCACATGCCTGTAAATCCCGCAATACGGCATCCTGCTGGGATTCAGTATGCGGATCAGCCCCGTATTTTTCAGCGTCATATAACGTGTCTTTGAATTTCTCTTCTACAAAACAGGCCGCGAACACATCTTGCGCGCGCGCTACCCCTTCTAAAAAAGCCGCCCCTAAAATCAAAGAACCGGTCAACGGCACGGCAATCTGTAAAATGGTGAAGCGGTCATCATTAATGCCTTGAACATACGCACCAATACGGTCATGCAGCCCTGAGGGCTGTGACAAGGCGATCAAACCGGTTGTCGTTTCAGGCGCATGCCCAAATTTCTCCGCCGCCCATAAACGCCATGGCGCCCATAGGCTATCTTGCATAGACACGAGGCCTTGCGGCGTATCAGCGCAGTAACAGATTAAATCCGTATCCAGATATTTTAAAATGGTATCGCTCATACGTGCGCGCTCTGTCGAGACACGATCTATTTTTGTGTTCAGAATTTGTGTAAAGGGCATGGTATCAGGATTGATAACCTTCTCCTGACGCACCCATTCCTGCACAACCTCATTGGCTATGTCTTCCACGGGCGTGCACAAAGGTTGCCCCGCCTTTGTTTTGACAACGCGCCCATCAAGTAAAATAACATAGCCTTCTGCCGTCTTTTCAGAAGACACAAGCGTATATAATCGTTTCATTCTTATGGATTATCCTGTTCAACCAATTCCGGTTCTACGGCGGGTGGTGGTGTCTTTTCTTTTGCCTGAAAGACAAATGACGAACATGGCGAGCCTTCCTTCGACTTTTGCAAACTGCCTTGTGCAAAATCATATAAGTCCTTAGCCAATGCCACCTTATTTAATTCTTTGTCGCTGGATTGTTCAACGAAATGTAAAGCAGAAAAACTGTCATCTGTCCTAATAGTTTTTTCTTTCACCTTGATATGACCTGCCGCGGTATCAATACCGAATGCATCAATATGAATGTTATCACCCTGCTCCGTAAATTCCCCGATGCCGCACGAAACATCTACATATCCACGATCCAACGCGGATTTAGGCAAATGCCTCAGCCATGCCCCCATCAACGCTGTATCAAAACGACCATCTTGTACAATAGAAATCAGTTTTGCGTCATCTTGCTTATATAACAACATCACAACCGGCATCACCATTTCACCAACGCTCAACACTGGCCCGGCCTTAATACGTCCCGCATCTTGCACGACATTAAACGCCAAATCATTCATCGTCTTACCCCCCAGATCAATATTCTTAAGGGCAAAATCAACATTAATATCATGCCCCCCGAATAAGGCGAGCGTACCATCTCTGCTGCGTGGTATTGCGCTTTGTCCGATAATTTCACGAAACCTTGAGAAAATACTAAAGACAGATTGGTCACCGACAAGATCAGTCATCAATATTTTTTCAGAGCCGACAGAACCGGAAACATCAATGCGCATCTGGTCTGAGAAATTAAGCACCAAATCCGGAGATAATATTGTCTGATCGCCCGCAGTTTTTAACGTGCCTTTTATTTTGAGCAACCGTTTTCCCAACGCTGACGCGACCAGATCACCACCAAGGCGTTTATCACCAAAAACCAGATTGAAATTCTCGAATTTTATATAATTTTCTTCGCCCCTAATAAATGTGCCGTCAAAATGCAAATCGGCGATGTCAAACACAAACGGCGCTGATTGCGCGACCATATAGCCGTATTTCCCCTTTGATCCGCTCACATCCAGATCAATTTCAAACTTCCACGGATGCACACCTATTTTACCATTGCCGCGTAGCTTGGCGGTTCCCGCTTCCATATCATGGTCAATGAATATCTTTTCGGCGCTCAATGATGCGGGCATAAACACCCCCCTGATTGCCTCAAGCCCTTCCAGATACAACGTGGTCATGCGCGGCGTTTTGGTCGCCACATTCCAAAAGGGCATATAGGCTTGGAATTTTTTCAGCTTTACAAGGGGAATAACATCCTCTGGTTTGCTATAGACGCTGATATCTTCAACATCCAGCGCAACCGTCGGGAAAAAGTTCATATTATTTAAACGTCCCATTTTAACGGGGCGACCACCGAAATATTCACTGATTGTTTCACCAACCCCCTCTTTGAGCATCTCGTTCGAGCCGCCCATATTCGCCAAAACCGTCAGGATAACCAAAACAAAGGCGCAGATTATAAAAGTCAGTTTAAGAATACGCCCATACCATCTGGATGCAGGTTTTTCTTTTTTATCATTTGAATCCAGTAAGTAAGAATCGTCGCTCATCTAAAATCCGTTTCATCATTTTTCGTTATTATAAATTAAGCAGCACTTCAATCAAGATCTTCAAACGGGTCTTGTTTGTATTTGTGATCGAAACCTAAACTTTTCCAGCTTTTTACCAAATCAGCCGATAATGGCGCAATAATATCCAACACCTGACCATGCTTCATCGGGTGGGGTAAAATCAAACGGTGCGCGTGTAAATGCATGCGTTTCGCTAAATCCATTCCCGCCAGGTCAGCATCAATCAACTTGCTTTCCTCATCCTTAACGGCGCGATATTTGCGATCCCCTAAAACGGCAGAACCCAAAACTTCCGAGGCATGCACACGAATTTGGTGCGTGCGTCCGGTGCGCGGCCAAAACGCAACAAACGCGGCGGCGCGCCCTGCATTCTCAATCACCGCATATTCAGTCAGGGCGTATTTCCCGTCTTCCTCATCGATAATCATTTTTTCATAGTCGCCTGTGGATTTAACAATCGGCGCTTTGATAGAGCCCTCATAGGCTTCGGGTGTGGGGGAAACCACCGCCCAATAAATTTTACGCACTTCGCGTTTCTTAAAGGCAAACCCAAGTTCACGCGCGCATTTTGCCGAGCGTGCCAGCAATAAAATACCACTGGTATCTTTATCAAGACGATGCACAAGGCGCGGCACAACACCCTCCTCATCTTGAAAGACCTCTAACATGCCATCAATATGGCGTTTGGTTTTCGTCCCACCTTGCACCGCCAAATCACATGGCTTGTTCAGGGCGATCACATCTTCATCTTCATAAATCACCAATGAACGCATAAAGGCGACGTCATCGTCGGTAATTTTAGGTTTCTGTTTGATCTTCTCGGAGCGATCCGAAGCGATAACGTCAAATGGCGGAATTTTGATTTCCTGCCCCATGACAATGCGTGTATCAGGCTTTACGCGCTTTCCATCGGCGCGTATCTGCCCCTTACGCATCAATTTTTGTGCAAGGACATAAGGCATATCAGGAACATATTTCTTGATCCAGCGATCAAGCCGCTGCCCGTCATCATCTTCCTTCACCACAATAAAACGCAAACCACCATTACTCATGAAGGAATACCCCGCATAATCCATAAAGCCAAAAATAACGCCGCAATAGACAGCACAACAGAGCCCATCATATATAGAGCCGCCTGCGCCAGTTCGCCGCGCTCCCACATGGTTACAAAATCAAGCGAGAAGGTAGAAAAGGTTGTAAACGCGCCCAGAAAACCCGTTGTCAGCATGGTTTTCATTTCATGGGATACATGATCCATCATAGAGAACTTCGCAATCATTACCCCCATCAAGAAAGAGCCGAGAACATTCACGATGATCGTCCCCCACGGAAAGCCATGGCCAAAAACTTGCACCGCCCCCTGGTTCACACCATAACGCGTCACCGCACCTAATGAGCCACCTATTGCTACAGAAACTATTGTCGTTATCATATAAACCTCATACACTGTCCCCATCTTATAGGGTATTCACGCATCTATGTTAAGCACATTCACGACCACACAAAAGGGAATTCTTTACGCCCTCATTGGCTTTTCCGCTTTTGTCATTTCGGACTCATGCGCGAAGTGGCTTACACCGCACTATCCGGTTCTCCAAATCATAGGCTGGACGTACTTTTTCTCCCTGATTGTCGGCGTTGCTTTATCGCCTTTTATGGGGGGATTAAAGGCCACATTCCGCACAAAAAAGATGCAAGTTCACCTTTGGCGCAGCCTTTTTAATGTCGGGTTGGCTGTATCGGTCGTCATCGCCTTCGCTCATTTGCCCATTACCACGGTTTATCCCGTTTTATTCCTCGCCCCGTTTCTCATCACCATTGCCGCCATTCCCATATATAAAGAAACGGTCAGTCCGATCAGTTGGTTGATTATTTTACTCGGCTTCACCGGTGTCCTGATCGCCCTGCGTCCATGGACGGGCGAGATTAGCGTTTGGGTGCTTTTTGCCTTTTTCACAACCTTTTGTATTACGGGGATCAGCCTCCTCGCCCGCGCCATGGGTAAGGACGAAACGCTGCTCTCTTTTTCATTTTATCCCAACATCGTCAATACGGTGCTTTTGTTCCCTTATTCCTTAATGGCCTATCCCCTGCCGCATATTGAACACCTGCCTGTTTTTGTGCTGGCTGGCTTTATGTTGACCTGCGGGATCAGCGGCGTGGCCTGTGCCTTTTTAAACGCGCGTTATGCCGCCGTTTCGCCTTTGCATTACTCGCAACTGGCGCTGGCATTTCTGATCGGATATTTCGTCTTTGATGAAAGACCGGATATGTGGATGATCGGCGGGGCGGGGCTGATCGTTATCAGCGGTATTATGCTTGTCTGCGCTTCGCCCAATAATCAAGACGCTTCCTGATCTCACGCTCAAAGCCGCGCTCCACAGGTTGATAAAAGGCCTGACGCGGCACATCATCAGGGAAATAGCTCTGCCCTGAAAACCCTTCGGGCGTGTCATGGTCATAAATATAACCCAGCTTATAGCCCTGCTCTTTCATCAATTTTGTCGGCGCGTTCATCGCGTGTTTCGGCGGCAATAAAGAGCCCGTTTCCCGCGCCAACGCTTTGGCTGCCTTCAACGCCATATAGCTGGCATTAGATTTCGGCGCGCTCGCCAAATAGGTGCAGGCCTGCGCCATCGCCAGTTCCCCTTCGGGCAAGCCCAAACGCTCATACGCACTCCACGCGGCAATCACCACGCTTAAGGCTTGCGGGTCTGCGTTGGAAATATCTTCCGATGCCACGCAGGTCATGCGCCGCAGGATATAGGCCGGATCTTCCCCGCCCTGTAACATCCGCGCCATCCAATAAAGCGCGCCATCCGCATCAGAGGCACGCAATGATTTATGAAAGGCCGAAATCAAATTAAAATGCGCCTCATCCCCTTTATCATAAAGCGGGGCGCGTTTTTGCAGCATATGCAGCAATCCATCGCGATCTAAAATTATGCCCTCAGCCACTTGCGCATATATTTGCTCGATCATGGACAGCATATACCGTCCGTCACCATCCGCCATAATCCGAAGTAAATCCTGCGCTTGCTCATCCACGGGCAAGGCGCGCTGCGTACGCTCTTGCGCGCGGGTGATCAGCTCTTGCAGACCATCTTCATCCAAACGCCGTAATACAAAAACCTGTGCGCGGCTCAAAACCGCAGCGTTTAATTCAAAAGACGGGTTTTCCGTCGTCGCCCCGATCAAGGTGATTGTGCCATCCTCCATGACAGGCAGGAACGCATCTTGCTGTGATTTATTAAAACGGTGAATCTCATCAACGAACAATAATGTGCCTTGCCCGTTTGCTTTTCTGATCTTGGCCGATTCAAAACATTTGCGTAAATCCGCAACGCCGGAAAAAATCGCCGATATTTGTTCAAAATGCAGATCACTATGATTGGCCAAAATACGCGCAATGGTCGTTTTTCCGCATCCGGGTGGCCCCCACAAAATCAAAGACGACAATGCACCTGCATTCACCATGGTTTTTAACGCGCCATCATCCCCCAATAAATGATCCTGCCCGACCACCTCATTCAGGGTTTCAGGGCGCAATAAATCGGCTAATGGGCGGTTTTTATGCACCGCACCATCTTTTTCTGCTGTTTTTTGTGCAAATAAATCTGTCATTCTCTTGACCTAGGGTTTATGAGTATGAAATATACCTTCTTTATTCACCACCTGTGAAGGGTTGAAAAAATGGACACGCAGAACCTTGCGTACACGCAAAACGTCGCAGAAGCAACCGCACCGTTGTTTGCAAAACTATCAAATCAATATCAGCGGGATCATTGGGAAACCATCGCGCCCTATATTTACGAGATAAACAGGCTCAAAAAAGAAAAGAATGCCGTTATCCTCGCGCATAATTATATGACGCCTGATATTTTCTTTGGCGTTGGCGATGTTGTTGGTGATTCTTTGATGCTGGCGCGTAAAGCCGCGGAAAGCGACGCCGATATTATTGTTCAGTGCGGTGTGCATTTCATGGCGGAAACCTCGAAAATTCTGTGCCCTGATAAAAAAGTTCTGATCCCCGACCTCAAGGCGGGTTGTTCCCTATCAGAATCAATCACAGGCGCAGACATACGCGCCTTGAAGGAAAAATATCCGGGCATTCCTGTCGTAAGTTACGTAAACACATCCGCCGATGTTAAGGCCGAGAGTGACGTCTGCTGCACCTCATCCAACGCATTGAAAATCGTGAATGCATTGGGCGCGCAAGGCCATGACACGGTCATTATGACCCCCGATATGTATCTGGCGAAAAACGTCGCCGCGCAAACCGATGTGAAAATTATTTTCTGGGAAGGTGTCTGCATGGTGCATGAACGCTTTACCCCGCAAGACATCATTGATGCCCGCAAAACCTATGACGATATTATTGTTTTGGCGCACCCTGAATGCCCGCCCGAAGTGATGGCCGAGGCTGATTATGCAGGCTCCACCGCGCAAATGGATGATTACATCAAGGAAAATCAACCCAAACGCGCCATGCTTATGACCGAATGTTCCATGAGCGATAACATCGCCGCCAATAACCCGAATGTGGAAATGATCGGCACATGCCAGATGTGTCCGCACATGAAACGCATCACACTGCCGAAAATTCTGGAAAGCCTGATTACAGAGCAACCCGAAGTCATCATTGATCCGGAGATTGCCAAACGCGCTGTCATTGCCGTGAACCGTATGCTGGAATTGAGCTAGATCATGCAACTCCCCTCCATTTTAATCGAAGATCTGGTCAGAACCGCGCTCAAGGAAGATTTAGGCCACGGCCTTGATATCACCAGCCAGTCTATCATGCCGTCTGATGTCAATGCCCGCGCCGTATTCCGCGCGCGTGAAGAAGGGGTTTTGGCGGGGCTTATCCTTGCCTTTTCAACCTTCATGCATGTCGATCAGGATTTTGAATTTGAAATTTTCGCGCAAGATGGCGATATTATGGATAAAGGGCAAGATATTGCCGTTGTCACCGGCCCAGCCGCCGCCTTATTAACGGCGGAGCGTGTTGCGCTTAACTTTCTGATCCATATGTCGGGCATTGCATCACTGACGCGCCGCTATGTCATTGCCGCTCAAGGCACAGATGCCAAAATTTGCGATACACGCAAAACGCTGGCGGGTTTACGCGCTATTCAAAAATATGCGGTACGCGCGGGCGGCGGTTATAATCACCGCTTTGGCCTTGATGACGCAATTTTGATTAAGGATAACCACATCGCCGTTGCGGGCAGTATCGAAAACGCCCTGAACGCCGCGCATGATAATACGGGGCACATGGTTAAAATCGAAATTGAAGTCGATACACTGACGCAGCTTGAAGCTGTCCTCAAACATGGCGGCGCGGACGTTGTGATGATGGATAATTTTAATTTAGATGATCTGAAAACCGCCATAAAAATGGTCGACGGGAAAATGATCACCGAGGCATCGGGCGGTGTGAATATTCATACTGTGAAGCCGATTGCCGAAACAGGCGTAAATTATATTTCCGTGGGCGCACTCACCCATTCCGCGCCTGCCTTTGATATCGGCCTTGATATCGACCTATAAAAGACCCGCCTCTTTCAATGCATCGCTCATATCTTCGGGGATATTATCCTGAACATCTTCGCCTGTGTAAATACCCTTATCCGCAGGTACATCAGACGGTTTTAAATATCGCCACCCCTGAAACGCGCGGCGCGGCATGGATACAGTTTCAATCATTTGCGCATCTTGCACGATCATGCACATCGTGCCCTTTTCCGCAGTATCCACCATTTCAAAACCCAAAATTTTATGACGGCACACAATACGGTTTTTCACCACGCGATAAATCGAGCCACCGTCGCGCAAAATCTCCTCGGCGCGTTTGGGTTTATAGCGCGTCCAGCACGGCGTCGCAGGAACGCCATGATAATCAAATTCATGCGCGCGCTGAATGTCATAAAAATGCTTGATATCGTCTACACCAACGACAAGTTTTATAATATGGATGCTGTTCATAGGTGTAATCATATGTGATATAAAAACGACAAAGCAACAATTATAATGAGCAAAATTCATGAGTAAAAACGAAGATCAGGAAATTGACCTACGCACTCTGGCGAAGACATTTCCATGGATTGGTGGCATTGCTGCATGCGTATTTGGATACGTGCTCTATAATGCTGTCATGTATCAGGAAATTGTGTTTCGAAACACAAGATACACTGGCTCAAATGTCATTACCTTGAACGAACGTCCCACTGATTACTACATGATCTTAGCGCTTCTCATCGTTCTCTTCCTTGGCGCGCTCTGTTTTGTGAGTGCGCGGTTATATTATCGCCGTAAACTGCGCAAGGAAGATACAACAAGTAAATGACAAAACTGCAGCAAACCATCACCGTTAAATTAACGCCCGGCGCACGGCAAAATGCGATTACCGGCTGGGAGGATGACTTATTCGGTGAGCGCACCTTAAATGTTCAGGTCACGGAAATTCCCGAAAAAGGCAAAGCCAATAAAGCGCTGATCAAGCTGCTCTCCAAAGAATGGAAAATCGCCAAAAGCGCAATCACCATCATACGCGGCGAAACCAGCCGCACCAAAATTTTGGAAATTGAGGGTCATATCCCCGATTAACGGCGCGCGACCATCATTTTTTTGATCTCTGCAATCGCGGCGGCGGGGTTTAGCCCCTTCGGACACGTATTCGTGCAGTTCATAATCGTATGACAACGATAGAGGCGGAACGGATCTTCGAGTTGATCAAGGCGTTCACCTGTTGCGTCATCGCGACTATCCGCAATCCAACGATAAGCCTGAAGCAAGATTGCCGGCCCTAAGAAACGATCGCCATTCCACCAATAAGACGGGCAGGATGTTGAACAACAAAAACACAAAATACAGGCCGCAGGGCCGTGTCCGTCATTACCATTCAAAACAAGTGAGTCGTCTTCTGATTGCAAACGTTCCCGATTAGGAGCAGGTGAATCTGTTTTCAGCCATGGCTCAATCGATGTATATTGCGCGTAAACATGGTTCAAATCAGGCACCAAATCCTTCACCACAGGCATGTGCGGCAATGGTGTAACCTTAACATCGCCCTTAACATCACCAATATCCTTGGTGCAGGCCAGTGTATTTGTACCGTCAATATTCATCGCGCAAGATCCGCAAATCCCCTCACGGCAAGAACGGCGCAGCGTCAGGGTGCTGTCTACGTTATTTTTAATATAGAGCAATGCATCAAGAACCATCGGCCCACACTGATCCAAATCAATCGTGACCTCATCAATACGCGGGTTTTTGACCTCGCCCTTATCGTCAAGATCATCAGGCGACCAGCGATATACCTTAAACGTTCGGGCATTTTCCGCGCCTTTTGATACGTCAATTTTTTCGCCTTTGACAATTTTCGAATTTTTGGGGAGTGTAAATTCAGCCATTCCAGTATGTCTTTCCGCATAAGTCTTACATTGCAATAGGATAGTAAAGGGTTTTATCTGGTTTGTTAAGGTCTATTCCGCGTAAATCATGCTGTTTTTTGTCATAGATTTATCGTAGAAAAACGCATTATTCTTTAGATTTTGTTTATTCTGAGAAAGTATAGTATATATGAAAAATCTTAAATAATGGGGTGATTTATGAGTTTGAATATTGTTGATATGACAGGTGATGGCATTTGGCCGGAAATGTCCAAAGAAATACGCGAAAATTTAGTTGATCCATACTTTGACGTTAAATGGCATATTCACGATATCAGCGTTCCGACCCGCGACCAAACCAATGATTCAGCCCTGCAACATGCGATTGCGGATCTAAAAGAGCATAAAGCTGGCGTCAAAGGGCCGACAATCACCCCCACCACTGACCAAACCGCAGAAATGGGGCTGAGCCAGCAGCTTAGATCCCCCAACGGTATTATCCGTAGTGCTGTGGAAGGCGCAGTGATCATGCGCACACCGCTCACCGCTGATAATTTACCAAGAAACGCCGATAATATGTATAGCGTGACAACCGCGCGCCAAGCCGTTGGCGGTATTTATGGCGCACCAAATTTCGAAATTCCCGGAAACGGCACAATCAAAGTTATTTTTGAAGATGAAGACGGCACAGAGCAAGTGATGGCCAGTCGCCCTGTCGATTCCGGCGTTGCCATGATTACCACCGAAAGCGATGAAGCCATCCACAATTTTGCCCGCGCAACATTACAACAAGGCATATCCCTTAACAAATCCGTGGCTTTTGCATCGAAATCAACAATCCTTCCTGCTTATGACGGACGATTTATCGATATCTTTAATAAGGTTTTTGAGGCCGAATATAAAGACGCCTATGAAGAGGCCGGCTTAGAATTTCGCCCTGATGATTTGATTGATGCCGTGGTGTCAAAAATTCCACAAGGGAAATTCAATAACTGGATTATCGCCGTAAAAAATTATGACGGCGATGTGATGTCTGATCAGGTGGCTGGTGAGTCCCTGTCTCTGGGGATGATGGACTCAACATTGGTTAGTGCCGATGGTACGCTTCTCGCCGATCCGCCGCACGGCACCGCGCCTGATTTGGAAAAATTCTGGCATGAAGAAGGCAAATTGGTGGCCAACCCAACCGCGCACATCTTTGCCTATGCCGAAGCATTGCGTCACAAGGCAGAATTAGAAGGACAAAGCGATGTTGCCCTTCAGGCCACAGCTTTAAAACAGGCCACCCTTGATACAATTTCCAACGGTCACATGACCGGTGATTTGGCGCATTATATCGGTGCAAAATCATTGACGGGGCAGGAATTCATTCAAGAAGTCGTCAAAACATTTGATGCCACGTTGAAACATGACATGGATTTTGATCATGATCCCGACCACGACCAAACAAATAACGGCATGCATTTACATTAAAAATGATGTCTGAATTTGACGAGCAGATACAGTTTCGTATAGATTATACGTAATGTAAATAATGTGGCAAAAGCCACTTGGGTTTGATAATGAAGTGGAATATCAAAAGCATTCTGGATAAGTTTCGTGACAGGTCTGATCAACCTGCCAGTGACTCTGCGCCGTCAGAGCCAATCGATTCACAAGCGCCCGCCGGTAACTTGTCGGTCATTGACACCATGGATATGCCCGATTTAATCGATGCCATGGCCTTACGCGGTGATAAAATCCGTGCGGCTATCGGCATATCCGATGAAGAACCGGAATCAACAGCGTGGCGCGATGTTGCGGGGACAGGGCATTTATATATACGCGGCGCGCTGCAATCATTAGAACGCATTTCGAAAAATGAACATGACGCCGAGGCCGCAGGAACAGCCGAAGGCACAATCAATTTCGCAGCAAAATCACCCGATGGTTTTTTCGGCAGCACCGCCGCGCAATCTGCAAAAGTCGCGCAAAAAATACTGGCCGCCGAAAAAGACGGCATCACTGACATCTCACAAATTGTGACGAAAACAGATATAGATGCCTTGATGATCGGTATGAAGGATGCGGATGACATGATATCTTTTATGGCTTCCGAAGAAGGCGCAGCCAATGATATCAAACAATATGCCCACGCCTTTACCAAAACGTCAGAGCATTACAAAGCCTTCGGCGCGTATATGGAACAAAGGCTGGATACGGGGATGAAGAACACCCCGCACGATTTCAGCTAACGTCTTTTCAAAACCGTTTAGTAAACCCGTTTTTTCGGTGGGAATGGTTCAATCTCATCGGTCAGGGTCGTCATGATGACCGGACGATAATCAATCTTGGTTTTCCCCTTATCATCGATATAGGTCACCGTATGTTTCATCCATTTCTTATCATCACGATCGGGGTAGTCCTCACGTGCATGCGCGCCGCGTGATTCCTCACGATTGGCGGCAGAGTGCATGGCAACAACGGCTTGAGAAAGCAAGTTATCAAGCTCCAGCGTTTCAACAAGATCGGTATTGAAGATCATGGAACGATCCTTCAGACCCAAATCAGCCTTATCCGCGAAACATTCATCAATTTTGACAACGCCCTCATCCAACACTTCACCGGTACGGAAAACCGCCGCGTGACCCTGCATGACATGTTGCATCTTACTGCGCAAAGCCGAAGTCGGTGTTTTGCCTTTGACGTTGCGGTAATAATCCAGACGATCAATCGCGCGCATATCATCACCATTTTTAAGTGGTTTATGCGGTGCATCCGGCGTTACCGTTTCCGCAGCCGTATTCGCCGCAGCGCGTCCAAAGACCACAAGATCAAGCAACGAATTAGAACCCAAACGGTTCGCGCCATGCACAGACACACATGCCGCCTCACCTATCGCCATCAAACCCGGTACAACGGCGTTCGGATTTTTCTTCGTCGGGGCAATGACTTCGGCCTTATAGTTGGTCGGAATACCGCCCATATTATAATGCACAGTCGGCAGAACAGGGATTGGTTCTTTTGTCACATCAACACCTGCGAAAATGCGCGCGCTCTCGGCAATACCGGGCAAGCGTTCACGGATCATTTCAGGCTCTAAATGCATTAAATTCAAATAGATATGATCTTTCTTCGGCCCAACGCCGCGTCCTTCACGGATTTCAACAGTCATAGAACGTGACACAACATCACGGCTTGCCAAGTCCTTCGCCGAGGGTGCATAACGCTCCATAAAGCGTTCGCCTTCCGAGTTGGTCAAATATCCGCCCTCGCCGCGAACCCCCTCGGTAATCAAACAGCCTGCGCCGTAAATACCTGTTGGGTGGAACTGAATAAATTCCATATCCTGCAACGGCAAACCAGCGCGCAAAACCATTGCGTTCCCGTCACCTGTACACGTATGCGCAGATGTACAGGAGAAGAATGTCCGCCCATAGCCGCCTGTCGCCAAAATCGTTTGATGGGCGCGGAAACGGTGCAATATACCTGTATCCAAATCCCATGCCATCACACCAACGCACTGCCCGTCATCATCCATAATCAGATCAAGAGCAAAATATTCAATAAAGAATTGCGCCTTATGTTTCAAAGCCTGCGTATAAAGCGTATGCAAAATCGCATGCCCTGTACGGTCAGCCGCCGCGCAAGTACGTTGCGCTGTGCCTTCACCAAAATGCGTGGTCATCCCGCCAAAAGCGCGTTGATAAATCTTACCCGCTGCGGTGCGGCTAAACGGCACGCCGTAATGCTCCAGTTCTATGATAGAGGGGATGGCTTCACGGCACATATATTCAATCGCATCCTGATCGCCCAACCAGTCAGAGCCCTTGACCGTATCGTACATATGGAACTGCCAGCTATCCTCGCCCATATTCCCAAGTGCGGCAGATATCCCGCCCTGCGCCGCAACCGTATGCGAACGCGTTGGAAAAACCTTGGATATAATCGCGGTTTTCAATCCTTTTTCTGCACAGCCAAAGCCAGCGCGCAAACCCGCGCCCCCTGCACCAACGACAACGACGTCAAATTCGTGATCTATAATTTCGTATGATTCTGTCATTTTTTATTTCCTTAAACCTATCTCTTTTCAGGAGTTAAACACCTGCGGTAAACGCGATTTTCAATACACAAAATATGCACATAATCGCCAACCCAAAGAAAAACACTTTCTGCCCGATCAGCTTCATCATCTTGAACCATTCGGTTGAAATATAATCTTCTGTAATCACCTGTGCGCCCAATTTGGCATGATACATCACTGATATAATCAACATAATCATCAAAACGGCGTTGGCGGGCTGTGCCTGCCATGCGATGAATTGCGCGTGCGTTGCACCTTGCAATCCGATGATCGACCACACCAACCACAAAACAAGCGGCACATTGGCAATCGCCGTGATTTTTTGCATCATCCAATGATCCGTACCCTCATGGGCGGATCCTAATCCCTTGGCTTTTTTCAAATCAGCCGCATATAGGCCTTTATTATTATGATCTGACATTGTCTACCCCCCCATTCCGGTAAAGATGAGCGCCAGTAATGTGCGCCCGCCCCATGTCACAGCCGTTGCCGTCACTGCGCACATCAAAACGATGTAATTGGTACGCATGGCCTGACCCTTTTCAAGGAAACGGCCTGTATCCCAAAACATATGGCGTATGCCGTTAAACATATGAAAATACAAAGCAAACGACCACAAGAACATGACGAGCAAACCAATCTTACTGCTCGCGACGGTCATCACAAAATTATAATGTTGCTCGCTGGTTGCGGCGGCAATCAAAAATCCGGCGACCAACAGCGTCCCTATAATCAGGGAGGCGCCCGTAGCGCGGTGCGAAATAGACATCAACGCGGTAAGCGGAAGCTTATAAACCTGTAAATGCGGAGAGAGCGGCCTTTGAACCTTTTTGGTTGTCTGGGACATGATACGTTTTATTCCTGTTTCATTTTTATGCTTAAAGAAAACAACACGTGTTTTTCGTGACCATCATAGTGTTTGAAAACAATATTTTAAAGGCAGAAATCACCAAACTTGACTTTAAATCAAGGATTTTTATCTATTTCCCGCCGCGCCTTTAACCATAATACCGATAATGATAATCACTCTTAAAAACGATAAGACAATTTTCACTATTCTTAAAGAATGGTTCCTGTAATATGGATCGCGATAATCGTTCAATAAGGGATTTTTAAAACGCTATGACACAGGAAAATTTTGATAAAGACACCGTTTCAACCAGCAAACTCAATATGTTGCGCTGCCTGATTGCCATGGCACATGCCGATGGAACTGTTTGCGATGAGGAACGTGCCTATATGCATGCGCTCATATCGCGCCTCCCCCTCACCGCTGAACAGAAAAAAACATTGGAAGATGACTTAAGCACAAAACAAGATATCGGCTATTTATTCGCGCATATCAACGATCCGCGCTATCGCGGGCAGGTTGTTTATTTCGCGCGTATCATGGCCTATAAGGACGGCACGCTTGAGCCAAGCGAGCAAGAATTACTCGACCGCCTTCACGCTATGGCAACGGATGGTCTGGATATAGAAAGCATCCGCGCCGACGCACAAAAAGCAGCAGCTGTCGAACTCAACGCCCATGACATCAGCATAGACCAATACCGCCCGGAAGGCGGCATCTTCGGGCTGTTTGACCGTATGATGCTATATATCGGTATTGATCTGGTTGACGACTAACCATCAAGGGATTGCAGGAAATCCTGCATTCAGACCTGCATCGCGAAAACTGTATTAAGCCGCCGCTTGCGCGCTTTTCTTAATCAACAATTCAGCGATTTGCACTGTGTTCAGCGCCGCACCTTTGCGTAAATTATCAGACACGCACCAGAAATTCAGACCATTTTCTGTGGTGATGTCTTCACGCACACGCGACACATAAACATCGTCTTCGCCCTTGATTTCGTATGGTGTCACATATTCGATATCTTCGTTTTCCAAATCAATCAATGTCACGCCCTCGAAGTTACGCCATAACTCCTTCGCCTGCGCTGCAGACAATTCATTTTCCAGCTCAACATTCACCATTTCGGAATGCCCGACAAAAACAGGAACACGCACACAAGAGGCACAAACCTTAATCGACGGATCAAGGATTTTTTTGGTTTCCACAACCATTTTCCATTCTTCTTTGGTCATGCCGTCTTCCATAAAGACATCAATTTGCGGAATGACGTTAAAGGCAATCTGCTTTGGATAAACAGATGCTTTTGGCGATTCATTCATATAAATGCCTTTTGTCTGGTTAAACAATTCATCCATTGCTGATTTACCGGAGCCCGATACAGATTGATACGTACTCACCACCACGCGTTTGATTTTCGCCGCATCATGGATGGGCTTCAACGCCACAACCATTTGAATGGTCGAGCAATTCGGATTGGCAATAATACCGCGCTTTGTGTGCTGCGCTATTGCTTCGGGGTTTACTTCCGGCACAATCAAGGGCACATCGGGGTCCATACGGAAATGGCTGGTGTTATCAATCACAACCGCGCCCGCTTTTGCCGCGATAGGGGAATATTGTGCAGATACAGCGCCGCCCGGTGAAGACAAAACAATGTCAGTGCCCTTGAAATCAAACTTCGCAAGATCTTGAACTTTGATATTCTTATCGCCAAATGAAACCTCTTTACCCACAGAGCGACTGGAAGCCAAAGCCACCACGTCATCTACGGGGAAATTCCGCTCATGCAAAATATTCAGAACTTCGCGTCCGACATTTCCTGTTGCGCCAACAACTGCAACTTTATAACCCATTTTACTTCTCCTGATCTTTTCAATGCCATCTCAAGGATACCAGCATGATTGTGATACTCTAAATATCGCCTGAAATGCAAGCTCTTCATGCCCTATCCCACACAAAAAATGAGAAGAACAAGCTGCTACAAATAAAATGAAGATACAAAGAACGCGAAGCCGTCGCCGTTCATGACCCTTGCATCGCGTCAAAACATATCGGCTTAGCGCTCTAAAATAACATGATAATAAACATAATCGCCGCCATCGGCATTTTGAAAGCATCCGAACGGCTGTCCATCAAATACGCCTTCCCCATCATCGATATCGGGCACATCATCTGTCGGCATCATATAATCCGAAATGCCGTCATCATTCATGCGCGCTGTATATTCACCGGAACGATCACCATCAAGAACAGGAATTATAGATCCCATGCCATATTGAGCATTTATTTTTGAACAAATCCTCCCCTTGATACCAACGAGATACGCGATAATATCATTCCCGCCCACGCCTTCCGAGCCGATATCAGATATTTCCAGATCTGCGTTGAACGTCCAATCACCGGGATTTCCCGACACCATCACATCAGCAGGACCCTGAACATACTTTGCTGCACCACCCTCGGGGTGAAACACACCGACATTAACTGACTTAAGCTTGCTCAACTCATTAGGGGGGTTAAAGCGCAGATCCTCCACTTTCGTGCCTGCAATAATCATGCTAACCACAGCCGTATTCACAATCGCCGGATATTGCGTGACTTGATTGCTACTGATGATATCAGCTTCACTGTAATCATCACCGTAAAAATGAATGGATGACGTCACCGCATACGACAAAGCCGCAAATAAGGCCACCACAATGAAAATCAGAAACAGAACATTACCATCCTGACGCGTTCGTAAATTCATAAAAAAATCGGGTTTAAACATGGTATAAATGTTTCTCTTAATATCGAATTAATTTTCTCACGCCCATCTTTTCAACAGACATCTGATATATCTCCATACTCACTTGTATGAGGATGATGGTTTAGATTTTCCCCCGCGCATAATCTTTTCAAAACACGCACGTCATATCAAAACCACCACCTTGAATATAACCCATCACCGTGCAACACCAGAAAATTCAGGCAACACGTTCAGCAGACACTTTTAATATTGGATGAATTCCCTTTGATATCAAGGTCTTTATAAATTCCCTGTAATTCATCCACAAAAGCTTTGAACAATTTTCTGCCCATATTTTATACCGTTCTTTTTTCCAAAGCTATTTCCCCTCCGCCGTATAATGCGATAGAAAAGAGGAAGATCACCTGAACGCTATAAAATCTGAGATCACACACCCATGGAATCTTTCATCCTCCCGATCATACTGATATATTCTGGTTTCATCCTAGCGATTTTGTTTGTAATCGACCTGAAAACCCGCCTTTTACCAAATAAATTTGTCTTACAGTTTTTGTTCTGCGGCATCGCCTTCCATATTGTAACAGGCTTTCACTATCATAGCGTGACCAATATGCTCACAGCCACAATATTAAGCGTTGGGTTGCTCCTGTGTGTACGCGCCGCAGGCAATTATTTTTACAAAGCCGACACACTTGGCATGGGGGATATCAAATTAATGGGCGCGGCGGGTATTTGGTTGGGGACAGATTATATTTTTCTGGCCATCTCGCTCGGCGCTTTGGCGGGGATTATGCACGGCATAATCTACACAGTTTTTATGCGGATCACGACAGGCCAGCGCATTCAATTTACGACCCTTTCCATTCCCGCAGGCCCCGGATTCATTACAGGAATCCTGATTATGGCACTGATTAAGTTTCACACACTACCGTCATTACTCGGTTAAATTTCTGCTGGACAAGTTCTAAAATCCAGTGCATTTCCTATAAGTATGAAACATTTACTCGGAATTGATGAACTGAACGCGGACGATATCCAGGATATCTTAAACCGCGCCGATTATTACGCCCGCGCCTTACTTGACGGACGATGGGATCGTAGCAAGCTCGACAATAAAATCGTGCTGACGTTGTTTTTCGAAAATTCAACGCGCACATTGACCTCGTTCGACATTGCCGCCAAACGGCTTGGCGCGGATGTTGTGAACTGGAACGCAGAAGTCAGCTCCCTCAATAAAGATGAGAGCTTCTCTGACACCATCGACACACTAAGCGCCATGAAACCCGATGCGATTGTCATCCGCCACAGCGATTTCGGCGCGCCTAAATTTGTTGCAGGGCGCGTTGATTGCCCCGTGATTAACGCAGGCGATAGCTGGCGCGAGCATCCTTCTCAGGCTCTACTGGATGCGCTCACAATCATCCAAGAAAAAGACACGCTAAAGGATATCACCGTGGCAATTTGCGGGGACGTCGCCCACAGCCGCGTTGCCAATTCCAACGCGAAACTCCTCACCAAAATGGGCGCGAATGTGCGCTTCGTTGCGCCGCAAATGCTGATGCCGCCGAAGCTCCCCGCCGAAGGGATTACCTGTTTTGATAATTTGGAAGACGGCATCAAAGACGCCGATGTTGTGATGATGCTGCGTATTCAAAAGGAGCGCATGGATCGCGGGACAATCCCCGATGAGGCCGCCTATTTCAATAATTACGGCCTGACGTTCGAGCGTTTGAAACTGGCAAAGAAAGACGTTCTGGTCATGCATCCCGGCCCGATGAACCGCGGCGTAGAGATCGCCGATGATGTCGCCGATGACCCCGCCCGCAGCCTGATGAAAAAGCAAGTCGCCAACGGCATCCCAACGCGCATGGCGATTCTCGATATGCTTATTACAGGGTGATGAATGTCAAATACGGTCACTAATTTTGATGAAATCGCTCACTCTCTTAATTGCGCTGTCCTAGATCCCTATATGTTCGGCTTAATTGACTTCTTCCCTTATATATTTTGCTACTTAATGGGGAGCATTCCTTTTGGCCTCATACTAACAAAGATTTTTGTAAAGCAAGATATTAGAAGTTTAGGGTCGGGCAACATTGGGGCTACGAATGTTTTAAGAACTGGAAACAAATCTCTTGCCTTAGCCACTTTATTGCTGGATGCGCTAAAAAGTGGATTAAGTGTACTTTTTATTATGTACTTATATTCAATTCATTTGCCAGAAGCATGCGTATCAGAACAAATTTATCATGATATGAAAAACGCGTATATTGGCCTAACAGTAGGTCTCTTCGCAATCCTCGGACATTGCTTTCCCATCTGGTTAAAATTCAAGGGCGGCAAAGGTGTGGCCACGGGGCTTGGTGCGTTATTAGTCGCAGCGCCTTATGCAGGATTAGCGGCATGTCTGGCATGGATTGCCACCGCTAAAATTACAAAATACTCATCTCTCTCCGCGCTCATTGCATTCCTAATCGCGCCAATCATTACGCTCTTTATTTACGGCTCTGCCCCCGCTGCGATTTGCGCTATGATCACTTTATTGATATGGATACGACATAAAGACAACATCAAACGCCTGTTAAAAAGCGAAGAACCGAAAATCGGTCAAAACAAAGAAAAGCAGAAAAAAGAGGATTCCGTTGAACCTGTTTCAAAGTAACACACAAACAGACAGCTTAAATGAAACAGAGCGCCTTGCATGGCTGCGCCTTATTCGCACAGATAATATCGGCCCCATCACATTCTACCAACTGATTGAACGGTTCGGCAGCGCAAGCGAAGCCCTTGCCGCTTTGCCGGAATTATCACGCCGCGGCGGGCGTAAAAAACCGCTTACTGCGCCACCCGAAAGCCAAATCACGAAGGAATATAAAGCCTTACAAAAACTTGGCGGGCAAATCATCACGGTGAAGGATTCCGCCTATCCCCTCGCCCTAACCGCCACCGATGATGCGCCGCCTGTTTTAAGTATTCTGGGTAATCCCGCACTGCTCAATAAATCCTGCATCGCCATTGTTGGCGCACGCAATGCTTCGCTTAACGGGCGGAAATTCGCAGCTAAGATCGCAGGCGATCTGGGCGCGCGCGGACAAATCATAACCTCCGGCCTTGCGCGCGGTATCGACACCGCCGCCCATCAAGGCAGTTTAAACACAGGCACAATCGCCGTGGTTGCAGGCGGGGTTGATGTGGTCTATCCCGAAGAAAACCAGAAACTTTATGACAGCATCATCGAAAAGGGCGTTGTTGTCGCCGAAAGCCCACTTGGCGCGAAACCCTACGCCGCCGCCTTCCCGCGCCGTAACCGCATCGTATCGGGCATCTCCAAGGGCGTAATCGTCGTCGAAGCCACGCACCGCTCCGGCTCACTCATTACCGCGCGCATGGCGGGGGAACAAGGGCGCGATGTTTACGCCGTACCCGGCTCTCCGCTTGACCCACGCGCATCGGGGCCGAACCATCTTATTCGTGAAGGCGCAACCCTGATCAGAAACGCCGATGATGTTCTGGAAATATTGATGGATTTTTCGGGAAAAGCTTTACGAGAACCCCCTGCGCAATATGCTCATTTTACCCCACATCTAGTTTCAAACACGTACGAAACAAGCGAAAACTCACCGGAAATTATGCAGGAAAAGATCTTAGCGCATCTGTCCTTTACCCCGATTTCAGTTGACGAATTGATCCGAGCGTGTCATTTGACTATTTCCGAACTTCAGTCATGTGTGCTGGAATTAGAGCTGGCAGGTCGCATAAAACGCCTACCTGGAAATAAAATAAGCTTGCTAGAACAAAGTGATAATAAAAAGGAAACGTTTTGAGCAAAAATCTGGTCATTGTTGAATCTCCCGCTAAAGCTAAAACCATAAACAAGTATCTGGGATCAGATTACGAAGTTTTGGCATCATATGGTCATGTGCGTGATTTGGTGAATAAAGACGGCTCCGTTTTACCCGATGAAGATTTCGCGATGAAATGGCAATTGGGCGAGCGCGCCGATAAAAATGTCAAAGATATAAAGAAGGCTCTGAAAAAAGCCGACGCAATCTATCTCGCACCTGACCCCGACCGCGAGGGAGAGGCCATTGCATGGCATATTTATGAATTATTGAACGAAGATGGTCTGCTTGATGGCAAAGACGTTCACCGCGTGACCTTTAACGAAATCACCAAAACCGCCGTTCAAAAAGCATTTGAAAATGCCCGCGGCCTTGATCAACCGTTGATCGATGCGTATCTGGCGCGCCGCGCGCTGGATTATCTGGTTGGGTTTAACATTTCACCTGTTTTATGGCGCAAATTGCCCGGTTCACGTTCTGCGGGGCGCGTACAATCCGTTGCCTTGCGTTTGATTTGCGAGCGCGAAACCGAGATTGAATTATTCAAGCCCCAAGAATATTGGAGCATCGAAACACATCTGCACACACCTGACGGCGCGCCTTTTGTTGCACGCCTGACGCATCTTGCAGGTAACAAGCTCGGCAAATTTGATATTCCAAGCGAAGCCGATGCCACAGGCGCAGTCGAGCGCATCAAAAACAAAAAGCTGTCCGTACAAAACATCGAAAAGAAACAAGTACGCCGCAGCCCGTCCGCCCCTTTTATTACGTCCTCTTTGCAAATGGAGGCTTCACGTAAGTTGGGTATGTCCGCATCCAATACCATGCGCCTTGCACAACGCTTATATGAAGGTTCTGCCGAAGATGGGGGTTATATTACCTATATGCGTACAGACGGTACGACCCTGTCCGAAGATGCGGTGAAACAGTGCCGCGATGTTATTAACAAAGATTACGGCAATAAATATCTTCCCGATGCGCCGCGCCTGTATAAATCAAAAGCCAAAAACGCCCAAGAAGCGCACGAAGCGATCCGCCCGACAGATTTATCACGTACGCCCACCTCCCTCAAAGGGACGTTGGAAAAAGACCAATGGCGTTTGTATGATTTGATCTGGAAACGTACCATCGCATCGCAAATGGAAAATGCGATTATGGATCAAATGAAGGTCGATATATCGGATGGAACAGATGATGTCATTTTACGCGCCAATGGCTCTGTCATTGCGTTTGACGGTTTCTTAACCTTGTATCACGAAGACACGGATGATGAGGACGATAATACAAATGATAAAGATCGCCGCCTGCCACCAATGAAAGAGCGCGATAATACAAAACTCATCAATACAACGCCGAACCAGCATTTCACACAGCCACCACCGCGCTATTCCGAAGCCTCCTTGGTGAAAAGAATGGAAGAGCTTGGTATTGGTCGCCCATCCACTTACGCGTCAATCTTGCAGGTTTTGCGAGATCGTAATTATGTGACGATGGAAAAACGCCGATTTGTTCCCGAAGATCGTGGCCGTTTGGTTACCACCTTCCTTGAAAAATTCTTCACGCGCTATGTCGATTATGATTTCACCGCGAATTTGGAAGAAGAACTCGATGCGATTGCCTCAGGCCATGTTGAATGGAAAGAAGCGCTGCGCTTGTTCTGGACGGATTTCAAAGTCGCTGTTGACGGCACAAAAGAACTGACCATCACAGATGTTATTGACCATCTGGATGCCGAGCTTGGCCCGCATTTCTTCCCCGAAGGTCAAGAAAGCCGCACATGTCAGGCCTGCGCAGAAAATAAAGATCTGGAAGATGGTCGCCTTGGTTTGAAACTGGGTAAATTCGGCGCGTTTATCGGTTGTTCAAATTACCCCGAGTGTAAATTCACACGTCCGTTGGTCGTGCCTGATGGCGGAGAGAACGATAACGCCGCACTTGCCAATGAGCCAAAAATTCTGGGCAATGATCCGGGCACGGGACGCACCGTATCATTACGCCGTGGCCCTTATGGCCCTTATGTGCAAATTGACCCCGCCCCCGAAGCCGTAGCCGAAGTTGAAGCCATCAATGATGAAGCATTCAAAATCCATGCGGAAAAGGTCAAAAAAGCCAAGGAAGACGATAAAAAACCACCGAAGAAGCCAAAGAAAAAGGCACTGCCAAAGCCAAAACGTCAAGGATTACCCGCAGGGACAAATGCCGAAGACGTCACGCTGGAAACAGCGTTATCTTTGCTCGCTCTGCCGCGTGATGTCGGAACACACCCCGAAACAGGCGACATGATACAAGCCGGAATCGGACGTTTCGGGCCGTTCTTGAAGCATGAAGGTAAATTCACATCTCTGCCCAAAGGCGATGATGTGATGCATGTTGGCATGAACCGCGCCGTCGAAGTTTTGGCGCAAGCCGCAGAAAAACGCGCCGCGAAGGAAGCTGCAAAAGCCGCAAAAGATGCTGAAAAAGAGCAAAAAGAAACGGTTAAAAAGAAACCTAAGAAGAAAAAAACAACCAAAAAATCTTCTTCTAAACCTAAGAAAAGTGCCTAATACACTATGAACACATTAACATTATGAGCATTGTCACAAAAGAAACGGTTTTCGACTTTATCAAAACCTCAAGCACGCCTGTCACCAAAAGACAGATTGCGCGGGCATTCAAAATCAAGGGCGGGGAACACCGCGTCGCTTTAAAACAAATTCTGAAAACACTTGAAAAAGACGGCTCTATCGCCAAACAAGCAGGCGGCGTTTATAGCGCGCCTGACGGGCTTCCGTCTGTTGCTGTCGTCACAATAAATGACATTGATCTGGACGGCGATGTGTTCGCACAGCCGCTGGAATGGGATGCAGAAATTAACGGCGCGCCCCCGCGTATTGAAATCATCCCCGATAAAAAGAACTTCAAGAACGTCCGCGAAGGCAGCCGCGCCCTATGCCGCCTTTCACGCACAGGTGATGCAACCTACGAAGCGCGCATCATCCGCTTGATCGACGAAGGCTCGCGCTATGAGGGCGGTCAGGTGATCGGCATCATCCGCATTCAGAAAAACGGCGCTATTCTTCAACCCACAAATAAACGCGCGAAATATGATTTTGATATCGCGATGGGTGATTTAAACGGCGCAAAAGAAGGCGACCTCGTCACCGCCGAAGTCATGCCCTCACGCGGCCTAAAGCGCAAGCGTGTACGGGTTATCGAAGTGGTCGGCAAGCAAGGTGACCCAAGAACCATCAGTCTGATCTCACAGCATGAAGCGGGCTTAAGCGATCATTTCCCGCAAAATGTGATTGAGGAAACAAACGGCATGAAAGTGCCGCCCTTGGGCAAGCGCGAAGATTTACAAAATGTACCACTGGTAACGATTGACGGCGCGGATGCACGCGACTTTGATGATGCGGTTTTCGCCGAAAAGCTGGATGACGGCACATATCATTTGATCGTCGCCATTGCCGATGTCGCGCATTATGTGCGCCATGGCACAGCCCTTGATACCGAAGCGCAAAAGCGCGGAAACTCCACGTACTTCCCTGATCGCGTCGTGCCGATGCTGCCCGAAGCATTATCCAATGATTTATGCTCGCTACGCCCGAACGAGCCACGCGCATCCTTGGCTGTGCATATGTATATTGATGAGGACGGGCAGCTCCAACGTTACAAATTCGTGCGCGCCTTGATTAAATCTCATGCACGCCTGACCTATGAACAGGTACAGGCCGCGCGTGACGGCAATGGTGATAAAACCACGGACCATCTGATGGATGATGTGATTGCCCCGCTTTATGATGTTTACGAAGTCCTCGATCAGGCACGCATCAAACGCGGTGCACTGGATCTGGATTTGCCCGAACGTCAAATTATTATCGATGATAAAGGCAATATGACCGGCGTTACAACGCGCCAGCGCCTTGATGCGCACAAATTGATCGAAGAATTCATGATTCTGGCCAATGTTGCAGCGGCAAGCGCACTGGAAAGCAAAAACCAGAAAGAAAAAGGGCGCGGCGATTATCCGTGCGTTTATCGTGTGCACGACAAACCCGCCTTTGACAAACTGGAATCCGCGCGTGATTTTCTGGCCAATTTTGATTTATCAGTTCCCAAAGGTGAGAATGTAAAGCCTGCGCAAATCAACCATATTTTACGCAAAGCCGCCGGACATCCGTACAGTCATTTGATATCCCAAATGATTCTGCGCACACAAAGTCAGGCCATCTATTCGATTGATAATCTGGGGCATTTTGGTCTTGCGCTGCAACGCTATGCGCATTTCACCTCGCCCATTCGCCGCTATGCTGATTTATTGGTTCACCGTTCTTTGATCGGGGCGTATAAGCTTGGTGATGGCGGACTGGACAAACATGAAAAAGCCCGCATTGAAGAAATCGCACAGCATATTTCAGGCACTGAACGTACCTCAATGGAGGCTGAACGCAACGCCGTAGATCGCTTTACCGCCAGTTACCTCTCCAGCCATATCGGCGCGGAATTTAATGGCTCTATCAATGGTGTTACCCGCTTTGGCTTGTTCGTAACATTGGCCGAAAGCGGCGCAGATGGCTTAATCCCTATGAAATCCCTATCGGATGATTTTTATGTCCATGATGAAAAAGCACATGCACTGATCGGGCGTAAGCGCGGGCGAATCTATCGCCTTGGCGCAAAAATGCGTGTGGTCATAAAAGAAGCCGACGGCATCACAGGTTCTTGCATATTTGCCCTTGCCCCCGGACAAAAAGACGCCGATATCGAAGGAATGGCAAGGCCATCAGCACATGGATCAGGGCAGAGTGACAGGCGAAATTCTCCGTCCGGAAAAGGCGGAAAAAAACGTCCAAACACCCACCGAAGAAAAAAACGATAAAACCTGCATGCGAAATGCTTGACATTCATCGCCAAACCCTTCATAAAACCGACTTCGAATACAGGAGTTTTAAAAATGGCAAAAGCGTCATACGTAAAAGTGAGATTGGAAAGCGAAGCTGGTACCGGATATCGTTACTATGCAAAACGCTCGACACGCGCTGAATATAAAATCAAAAAGAAAAAATATGATCCTTGGGCGGTTAACCCCGAAACAGGGAAAAAAGGAATGCATGTTGTATTCGTAGAAAAGAAAATGCCACCATCCAAAAAATAATGGACGGTCTTTTTCTAACGTTTCAAAACGCCCTGATATCGGGGCGTTTTTATTTTGTGTATTGTGATCGCATCATCACTATGTCACTCTAGGCATATTCGAATAACATCTTTCAAGAAGGATCCATGCTGTGCGCTTTTATGTTCTTTTACTGACATTCTTGTGTATCCCCCTTGCATCCTGCGTTGAACAAAATGCAACAACGCCGCTCGAAACCTCGCTCACCCCTGCTATACCGCACCCCGCAATCGCAGGCGGCATGTCGTATGAATATTTACTGGCAACCATTGTCCCCACCAGCAGCCGCACAAAACTTGATCCGGACATGAGGGCACTGTGGGAGAGGGGCGCGTATTTATATTTAAACCCAAACGGCACCTTGGGACACAACTGGTCCAAGCCCGGCCCTTACGCTTATATCGCGGGACAAACATGGCGTATAGAAAACCAAAAACTGGTTATTTCTTTTGATAAGAAAACCACATATACGTTTGATGTATCGGAATATAGCCTGCCAATGAATGCATCTACTGATCACAGCAAGATGTTCCAAATGACGGCATTTACAAAAGATAAAGGTGAAAGATAGCGTTTAGGCCTGCGTGCTGACGCTTCCCGATGCTTTGCCGGATGTACCATCAGCGGCATCTTCATTCATGAACACCCGTTCGACCTCTTTATAATCATCAGACGTGATTTTGCCTTTATTCTCAAAAATCGTACAATCACGACCGCCATGTTTTGCTTCGTACAAACATTTATCGGCGCGATCAAGCACACTGGCAATTTCATGCCCGCCATTATTAATAATAGCCGCACCAACAGATGTCGTAATATGCAAGCTGCCCCCCTCTACCGCGCACGGCACAGGTTCTTCACCGATTGATTTACGCAAACGCTCCGCCACCATATAGGCGCGCTCGGGCGATACATCAGGCAAAATAACGACAAACTCTTCTCCGCCCATTCTGGCGACGAGATCAAAGCTCCGTACATTGTCTTTCAAACGATCGGCAAATATCTTTAAAACTGCATCGCCAACCGCGTGGCCATGCGTATCATTCACATCTTTGAAATGATCAATATCAAGCATAATAACAGCCAAAGCCTTTTTGCTCTGCGCGTTGCTTTCGATCAATTTTTCAAGGTGAACCTCAAGATAGCGGCGATTATAAAGCCCCGTTAAACTGTCTGTTAACGCCATAGACAAGCTGATTTCATAACTGGAGCGTAAACGCTCTTGAAATCTTTTGCGTCTGATCTGTGTACGCATACGCGCCAAAAGCTCATTTTTTTCAATCGGGCGCATAATATAATCATACGCACCAATTTCCATACCATGGGCGACGCGCTGTATATCTTTGGTTTCTGCGACCATGACAATCGGCAATGAACGCGTTCTTTCATTGGATCGAAGATGCGAACATAAACGTAAGCCATCTTCATTTTGCAAATTCAGACTGACCATTAAAATATCGAATTCCTGCGAAGAGACCAACTCCATCGCCTTCATGCCGTTATCAACACTCATCACAATGTTAAGATCGGCAGAGAGTGCCTCCACAACCTTATTTTTATCAAACTCTTTATCTTCAACCAGTAAAATACGCGCGCCTTCGACCGGCTCTTGCATTAAATTGGTTTTTTCCGTCACAACGCCGAACTGGTTGGCTGCATTCTCACGGATGCGCCATTCATCCAAGGCCATTTTCAAACGCGCCAGAGAGCGCACACGCGCCATCAATGCCACATCGTCAATGGGTTTGCTCAAGAAATCATCCGCGCCGACTTCCAGACCGCGCACTTTATCTTGTATGTCCGTTAATGCGGTCACCATCACAACGGGAATATGCGCTTTTTCAGGGTTGGATTTAATCCGGCGACAAACCTCGAAACCGTCCATTCCCGGCATCATCACATCCAATAACACAATATCAGGATTTTCACTGTCGATCTTCTCCAGTGCCTCTTTACCGCTTGTTGCAGTAATAACTTCATAATATTCACATGCGAGTTTTGCTTCCAGCAATTTCACATTCGGTAAAATATCATCAACGACAAGAACGCGTGCAGACATTTAGAAGCTCTCCTTATTTGGTGGTGATCCGGCGTCCATGACAGACTCTTCGGGCACTTGCCCCTCAGCAGCGTCATGGTCTTCAGATCCATCAAGATGTTTTCTAACAACTTCGATAAAACGCGAAACCGATATCGGTTTGGATATATAATCCTCACAACCGCCCTCGCGGATTTTTTGTTCATCGCCCTTCATCGCAAATGCGGTCACGGCAATGACAGGAATACTTTTCAGGATCTCATTTTCCTTAAGTTGCTTGGTAATATCGAGACCCGATATTTCCGGTAATTGTATGTCCATAATAATCAAATCAGGTTTGTGCTCCAAAGCCATATCAAAGGCCAGCTTCCCTTCTCTGGTCTGCACAGTATCAATATCGTGCGCTTCCAGAAGGTCATGGAAAAGCTTCATATTCAGTTCGTTGTCTTCAACAATTAGAACTTTTTTTCTCATTTGGTTTGCTACTATCCCGACAGATTTGTTACTTCAACAGTATCCTATGCGCAAGGCCTTGCTAAAACGTTAATATAACTCACATAAGTCCTTTATTTTTCTTTGATCTTTTTTATGTCAGCGGGCGCGCCCACTTCCGGATCACACGCATCACCTAAAGGTTCAATTGCAACCAGTGTTTGCGTCACTGAAAAATCACCATAATCAATTTCCATATCGCTTATCACGCCGTTCTCATGAAAAACCAGCGACATTTCATAATCTGACGTACTATCGGGTTTATTCAGCGGGAAAAAGGCCAGCCGTAATTTCCAAGCCTTGGCCTGCACCAAATCCTTATCAATATATTCTTTATACTCCTCAGGGATTGTATATGTGGCCGGCTTGCCTATGAAGCTATTAACCTCAACAGGGCCCTCATCATCGCTACCGTCAAAAATTGTTGCCTGTACGAATTTTTTATTGGTTCTTATCGCATTAAGCACATCTAACGTATGTGCCATCGGGAATAATGTCCCCTTGGGTAAATCAAAGACCAAGTCCTCAGGTATGGTATAGACAGCCTCGTTCGGGTAAGCGGCCTCGTTTGCTTTGACATTACCGCGCACTTCTTCAAAAACGGCACCATCCTTCTTACGTTGTGACGTATAATTAAAACGCGCACCATCAAAGGACTCGTACGTCGAAAAATCACTGGTCACACGCAGCGCGGGGCCTTCGCTATATTCGTACATCATATCAAATCTATGATTAGAAACCCACGCATCACAAGATGGTTGCCATTCATAGAACATTTTTCCACTGATATTCGCGATTTTAGAACTACTTGATTTTGAGGATAATTGGATCTCATAAAGCGCTTTATGCGCCATGAACCCTGCCTCACGTGCACGGTCCAGCGTCGCATGAGAAGTCGTAGGAAAAACAAGAAATGCAACGAGACATAAACCACATAAGATACTGTTTTTTCGTGTTTTTTTATAGATACTCATACAAGACCTATTCACTCTTTCAAACTTACCACAAAGAAAAAATTCAATGCATTGCGCACTGCACATATCTTACCTGAAACAAACGTGCGCTAAAAGGGTAATAAAGGGAGAAAGGCAAACTCTGCCGTTTTTTTTCACATAAAAACCCCGAATATGAACATTTCTGCCTGCAACGCGCCCGCCTTGAAAACAAACACCTATAAATATAAGTGACTGAAATATATTGTTAATTTACCTATATTACATAATTGGCACGATTTTCGCATGACTCTATTCGGGAAATATTGAGTAAACAGGCGCGCAAGCGCACAAGAAAGGGTAGCTAAAATGACATCAGACACTGTTCAAAATGCATATGTTATTGAAAAACAAAATCACATCACGGGCAAGCCACAGCCAGCAAAAGGCTTTTTAGGCAATACGGGTGACATTCTCGGCTTTTTGAGAAAAAACGAACAGGTCACCAAAGCGACGGACACAACGGCGCTGCTTAAGGCCGCTTACAAAATGCTACAACAAACAGAACGCGATTTGGTGCTCAAAGAAAAACGCATCAAAGATCTGGAAAGCATCCTGACCATTGATGAACTCACAGGGCTCACCAACAGACGCGGTTTTTACGCCGATTTCGAAGGGGAGTTGGACAGAACCAACAGAAGCGACAATATCGGCGGTTTGTTGATTATGATTGATCTGGATTACTTCAAAACCATCAATGACACATTCGGCCACCTTGCCGGTGATGAAGCCTTAAAAACAGTGGCACATTTTCTAAAGGCCGCCGTGCGCCCTATGGATGTTGTATCGCGCATGGGCGGCGATGAGTTTATTATTCTGATGCCAAACACATCCATTGCCAAAGCCATGCACCGCGCCAAAAAGCTCGGCAATGATCTCAACACCTTATCCTTTGACTGGAAGGGATCAAACATCCATATCCATGGCAGCTTAGGATTAAAAGAATACGCAAAAGGCGATACGATCGAAAGCATTATAGAGCAAGCCGATCAAGGCATGTACGCCCATAAGGAAACACGCAGAAAAGAAAACGCATAAAGATTAAACACACCTCGCCTTGCCCCTTCCTCCCTAACCTATATGGCAGGTGTATCCCCACAGTCCGAGCGCGCGCTCTCCACACATCGATGCGCTCGGGCTACTTTTTTGACAAAACGGCTTTTCTAGACTATATATGCACGCATAAATAAAACATGCAGCGGTAAGACAATGAACACATCTTTAGCCATCGACGGCACAGAAATAGCAGATCACGAAACGCTTGCCTTAAAAGAGCTTAACGCTTTCCTGGAGCGCCCGAACTCAATCGGACTGGATAGCCTGAAAGAGGTGCTCCGTAATACCGTCCAGCTTATGATGGAGATTAAGGGCTATGACACAGGCTATATGCTGCAACATCTCATGAATGGTGAGCACTCCTCCCTTGCGCCCTCCGGCACTTTAAAAGGCGATGCGGAGAAAAAGCGCAAAGCCGAAGAGCTTCAGGAATTACTCAGACAACTTGAAATCATGCTGGCAAAAGACTTTGCGCGTATGTTTACGCATGTTCAGACCAGAATTAACGTCATCACGGAAAATATCGAAAACCGCATTGAAAAGCTTGATGAAACAATCGAGAGCGCTATTGCTGATGGGCTGGATGAAGAGATCATCGACAAAAAGAAACAAAAACGTAGCCGACTAAAAATGTTCATGAAGCGCATTAAAGAACGCGAAGTGGAACTGGCCGACGTTGAAACAACGGAAGAAGTTATTGAAGTTGAAGCTAAGCTTTCACGCGATGTCGCAGATTTAAGAATGGGCTCACCCGAACCCGAAGCACCTGAGGTCATGGGTCCGTCATTTGGTATGCTGAGCGCCGTTATGCAATCACAACGTCAGAGCACCCCCTACGCCTATCATAATTACAACACCACGCGCAGTGACAGCGATGAATCAGGCTCTGGTGAAACCGGAAGCGGCGATCAGGACGAAGGCATCGAACCACCACGCGCCCACGATCTTTAATCATTCAATCCGTCATTATAAAGAATAAGCATGAGCACAGGATTACTCGCACTTCTTGACGATATCGGCGCTATTGTAAAGGTCACCGCAGCCTCTTTAGACGACATTGCCACTCAAACCGGCAACGCAGGCACATCGGCAATCGGCGTGGTAATTGATGACGCCGCCGTGACACCGAAATATGTTGTCGGGCTAAGCCCGAAACGCGAATTGCCTATCATCTGGAACATCGCCAAAGGCTCGCTTAAAAACAAAATCCTTTTCCTTATCCCTGCCGCGCTCATTCTCGGCGGGCTCGCGCCATGGGCCATTCAACCAATCCTCGCCTTTGGCGGAGTGTATCTGTGTTTGGAGGGCTATGAGAAAATCCACCATGTCTTACATAAAATGCGGCACAAAGAAGCACATCTGGAAGCACACGCCGCAACCGAAACCATGCCCACAATCACGCCCGATGAGTTGGAAAAACAAAGAACATCCGGCGCGATCAGAACAGATTTCATCCTGTCCGCAGAAATCGTTGCCATATCCTACGCCGTGGTTGCCGATACGCATATTGTGATGCAAGCGGTGGTCTTAATTATTATTGCCGTTGGTATTACACTCGGCGTTTACGGCACAGTTGCCCTGATCGTAAAGGCCGATGATCTTGGCGCGCACATGGCCAGACACGGCAAGTCAGATATCATAAAGAAACTGGGGCTGAACATCATTAAGGCCATGCCCGCTTTCCTGAAAATTCTGGGCACAATCGGCACAGCCGCCATGCTCTGGGTCGGTGGTGGGATTGTGATTCACTCCGTTCCCGTCCTGCATCACAGCATGGAACATCTCAGCCATAGCCTGCATCTGGAAGGCGGCCTAAAATGGCTGTTCGAAGCCACATTAAGCGGAATTTTCGGATGTTTCATCGGCGCGGCAGCCGCAAAAATTTACGGCTTCGCCAGTCAATTTATACCATCACGATCAAAAGAAAAATCTTAAGCGGCGTCGGTTGCGAGTTTCTTCGGCAGGTTCACCTTTAAATGCAGGTCTTTCAACTGATTTTCATCCACCACGCTTGGCGCTTGCATCATTTGATCTTCGTACTGACCATTCATGACAAAGGCATAAACCTCGCGCAAATTCGGCTCATCGGCGAGCAGCATGATAATGCGGTCAACACCAAACGCCAAACCACCGTGCGGCGGCGCGCCGTAGCGCATCGCATTGAGCATGCCACCAAATTCAGCTTCTAAAACATCCTTATCATAACCGGCAATGCCAAAGGCCTTTTCCATGATTTCAGGTCTGTGGTTACGGATCGCGCCCGAAGCCAGTTCAAACCCGTTACACACGCAGTCATATTGCCATGCATAGATATCCAGCGGATCTTTATTCTCCAGATCAGCCATGCCCCCTTGCGGCATTGAAAACGGATTGTGAGAGAAATCAATTTTCTGTTGGTTTTCATCAAATTCATACATCGGGAAATCGATAATCCAGCAAAGCTTGTAAACGTTCTTTTCGCGCGCTGCCTCATGCCCTTCAGGCAAGGCATTACAAATCGCATCACGCGCCGCCCCTGCGAATTTCGCAGCCGGAAGCTCTTGGTTACAGATAAAGAAGATCGCATCGCCATCTTCGCAGCCTGAAATCTCCTTGATCGCGCTTTGCGCTGCTTCGGGAATGAATTTGGCAATCGGGCCTTTTCCTTCACCATCGGCAAACAACACATAACCCAAACCAGGCGCGCCTTCACCTTGCGCCCAACTATTGAGCTTATCAAAGAAACTGCGTGGTTGGTCGGCGACTTTTGGTGCGCGGATTGCGCGGACAACACCGCCCTTGGCAATCACGCCCTTAAAGGCTTTAAACTCCACATCATCGCGCGCGAAAACTTCGGTGACATCCACGATTTCTAGCGGGTTACGCAAATCCGGCTTATCAGAGCCGTATTTCAGCATCGCTTCTTTATACGGGATAGAATCACACCAGATCACATCGCGTTTTTCACCTGTAAAACCAGAAAATTCCTCGAAAATACTCTCAACAACGGGCTGAACGGTGTTATGCACATCATCCTGCGTTACAAAGCTCATCTCAACATCAAGCTGGTAAAACTCTGCCAGACGATCGGCGCGGCCATCTTCATCGCGGAAACATGGGGCGATCTGGAAATATTTATCAAAGCCGCTCATCATCAAAAGCTGTTTAAATTGCTGCGGTGCTTGTGGCAGCGCATAGAATTTACCCGGATGCAGACGTGAAGGCACGAGATAATCCCGCGCGCCTTCTGGTGAGCTTGCCGTCAGAATTGGGGTTTGGAATTCCTGAAAACCCTGCCCGTGCATTTTTTCGCGCATCGTACGGATAACGTCATTACGCAAACGGATCTTTTTTTGCATGCCCTCGCGGCGCAAATCAAGATAACGGTATCTCAGGCGGATATCTTCGCCCGCGCCATCATCTTCGTAAACTTGGAAAGGAATGATATCGGCGGCGGATTGCACTTCGGCCTCATCAATATAAATTTCGATCTCGCCGGTTTTCATTTTTGCGTTGATCGTTTCGGCGTCGCGCTCGCGCACAGTGCCGATAATCGTCACCACAGATTCTACGCGCCACTTGCTCAAATCATCCATCAACGGCGAATTTTCTTCGACAATACATTGTGTAATGCCGTGCGTATCACGCAGAAGAACAAACAACACCCCGCCCAAATCATAAATACGGTTTATCCAACCCGATAATTTTACCGTCTGGCCAACATGGCTTTTGTTCAATTCGTCACATTTATGCGTTCTAAAGGCGTGCATTATTTCGTCCTGTATCATCTGCTTGAGTTTACTTAAGTCTGTTTTTATACCGCATGCTGACACAATGTCACGCCGATTTTTCAAAATCACATGCTTTAAGGGCTGGACGAACCCTCATGGTTTTGTATGATGGCATCCTAATATGTTAAGGACATTATGCACACACTCACCACTTCAGAAGATGTCGCCGCCTTTTGCAACGGCCTGTCGCAACACGATTTTATAACGATAGACACTGAGTTCTTGCGGGAAAAGACCTATTACCCGAAACTGTGCCTTGTCCAGATAAGCGGCCCTGACAAAGATGCACGGGCGATTGACCCTTTGATCGAAGGCATCGACCTTGCCCCCTTATTCGCGCTGTTCCAAAATAAAAACATCACCAAAGTCTTTCACGCCGGACGGCAAGATCTGGAAATATTCTATAATATGACAGGCACTGTCCCTGCGCCGATTTTTGATACGCAAATTGCGGCGATGGTTTGTGGCTATGGCGATTCTATCGGTTACGAAAAACTGGTCAGCGGTATCACAGGCGGGACAATTGATAAAAGCTCTCAATTCACAGATTGGTCAATCCGCCCGCTCAGTGACAAACAACTGACCTATGCGTTGGGCGATGTCACCCATTTATGCGATGTGTATGTCCATTTAAAGAGTGTTCTGGACAAGCGCGGACGCACCGGATGGGTGATGCAGGAAGAAGAAGTTCTATGCAACCCTGCCACCTATCAGAATGATCCGTATAAAGCATGGGAACGCATCAAAATACGCTCCCCCAAGCCGCGCAACCTTGTTATTTTGCGTGAGATCGCGGCATTACGGGAAAATATGGCGCAAAAGCGCAACATCCCCAAAACATGGGTGATGAAAGATGACGTTTTAGCCAGCATCGCAGGGCAAGCGCCCAAAAATGCAGCGCAACTGGCGAAAACCCGTAACCTTTCCAAAGATATGGCAGAGGGAAAAATCGGCGACCAGCTGTTAAAAGCCATAGAAACCGCCCTTGCATCCCCGCAAGACACATGGCCTGTTCCAAAAACAAAGGTGCATTTGCAACCTGCCGTTATGACCATTGTTGATATATTGAAAATGCTACTCAAAATCGAAAGTACGGAACATGAGGTTGCCGCCAAAATCATTGCATCCTCCAGTGATTTAGAAGCCATTGCGCTGGATGATGATGCCGACGTTCCTGCTCTCAAAGGATGGCGCAGGGAAATCTTCGGCGAAGATGCACTTGCCATCAAACATGGGAAGCTCGCCATCGGTTTAAAAAATGGCAAAATTGCAAAATTACCCATTGATTAAACGTCCAAGATGATAGAGCCTTAGATATGGCTAAACACTCAGGAAAACGTTTATTTTTACTCCGTCATGCGATTGCCGTGAATGAGTTATCCGACGGCGATGCAAATCGCCCTCTCGCGCCAAAAGGGGCCGAAGATGCGGTTGCTCTGGGGCAACATATGCTGAAAAATGATTATAAGCCTGATTTCGTTTTATGCTCTCCCGCGCGGCGCACCCGCGAAACCCTCAAAGGGCTGCAAGATCATTTGGATATCAACAACCCCACTATGCCCGATATTTTATATTCCGGCTCTGTTGGCGATTATCTTTACGAAATTCAAAAATGCGATGACCAATATCAAAATATTTTACTGATCGCCCATAACCCCAGCATATATGAACTCATCATTCTGCTCGCCGCGCAGGGATCAGATTCCGTGATGCAACGCTTAACGGAAGGTTACAGCCCTGCAACATTAAGTGTCATTGATTGCGTGTGTGAGAGTTGGGCGAATATTCAACCCGCCGAAAACACGCTGAGCACATTAACAAATCCGATGGATTACAACGCCCCTGCTCGTCCGACGCGCTGGATGTAATCACGCGATAGGATTTCTGCTAATAGCCAAGCATTTCCGTCAATACTTTACGCATCAACGGAACGGATATACGGCGTTTTTCGGATAAGGCTTTGCGATCTGCACGCGCAACAATATCGCGCGCCGAAGCAAAGGAACGCTCCATGCGCGGCAGAAGATACGAAATCACATCATTACTGACATTAAGCTGGCGATCACTGAACAGCTTAATCAGAACCGAGGCCAATAACATATCATCGGGCGCGTGAATACATACCGATGGCGCGGCGCGAAAGCGCGAGGCCAGATCAGGAATAATAAAATCTGCGTTGGACGGTGCCATACGCATGGTTATCATCATGGTTTTTTGCTCTTCCTTGAGCATATTATAAAGATGGAACAAGGTTGTTTCCGCATCTCTATCGCCGAGCCACGGATCAAGCCCGTCTAAAACCAACGCATCACCAAGGGCAAATAAATCCTCCGCCGCGTGAGTGATTAACATTTCGGGAGTAACCGCCGCCGCCGATGCAATATCCTGCCACACCGCCGCCAAATGGCTTTTCCCGCTGGCTGGTGGCCCTTGTAAAATCAGTACAGGCGCAGGCCATTCCGGCCAACGATCAATCCACCCCACAGCCGCAGCATTCGATTTCCCAATCTGAAAATCACTGCGCCCATAAGCATGGCGCGAGCCAAGATCAAGGGGGATTTGCTGTGCGTTGACAAACGAAGACGGTGACATATTTATTTACGCTTTACTGCCTTTAACGGCGGTTGTTTTTTCTTTTTTCGTTTTGGAAGACGCGGGTTTTTTCGGTTTCTTAGCCACAGTTTTAGGCTTCGGTTTCGATGCCGGCTTTTCCGCCACCTCGCTTTCCAGATAATATGCGCTTTGCTTATATTTTTGCAAGGCAAATGAGAGCAAAACCCCGATGACCGCCGCCATAGGTACAGCAAGGAACATACCCAAAATACCAAGAAGACTGCCGCCCGCAAGCAAAGCAAAAAACACCCAGAGCGGATGAAGCCCGACACTGTCGCCAACCAATTTAGGGGTTAGGAAATTCCCCTCAATCACCTGACCGCCAAGGAAAATTCCGGCGACCAAAAGAACGAACGTTATATCGCCATATTGGAACCACGCCACCGCGACGCTCACGATCAACCCGACCGCCGAGCCAACCATCGGTATGACCGAAAGCACCCCCGACATCAGCCCGATCAAAAAGCCGTATTTTAACCCCACCAATGTCAGCATCACGGCGTAAGCAATACCAAGCACCAACGCCACGCTTATTTGTCCGCGAATGAAGCCTGATAATTTCAAATCAATTTGTTTGAGAATATCCGTAATCACATCCTTTGAATGGCGCGGCATCAAATCATGCACCCAACGCGTCACATGCGGCCATTCCTTCATCATAAAATACGCCACAATCGGCATAAACACAGCCACAGAGATCATATCCACCATGGCTTGCCCGCCTGCGGCGATTTGACCAATGATAATTTGAGCGGCCTTCGTCGCCGACCCTGCGTTATCCTTTAAAATACTCTCCAGACGCCCCGGCTCCGCGCCGCCGATATAATCCTCCAGCAACGCCGTAACAGGGCGCATCAATTCCCAGAATTTTTCAATATATTCCGGCAAATCTTTCGAGAATTGTGATAATTCGTGATAGAGAATCGGTGAAACGCCGCCGACAAACGCCAGTATCAAGATCAGAAAACTGAACAAAATCATGAGCGAGGCAGGCCCGCGCGCAATACCGATATCACCGAATTTACAGACAATCGGGTTGAGCAAATACGCCACGGCGATCCCCATGACAAAGGGCAAAAGCACCGCCTTAAACAATAAAACAGACAGCACAAACACAATCGTTGTGACGACCCAAAAAATAAGATGCGTTGATGACTTTAACGGCTGAACACTCATCCGGATTATTCCTCCTCGGATTTATAGTAGGCTAAAATGTTCGCACATCGCCTTCATTGGATAATGGTGCATCCTCAACAGAGGATTCAACAGGCTGGAAAAAACTATTCGATCTGTTTTGCTTGGTATAAAGATCATAGATCACATCAGGTGAACGCGCCCCGCTATGTACAAAACGCTTATCGCTATCATGCGCCTCGCCCAGCGTTAGATGTGTGCGCATCAATGCTTCTCTCAATCGCGCTTCATCGCCGCGAAACACAATCAACATTCTGGCTTCTACAGGCTTTAACGATGTCACAGAGACGGAGGTAAAGCCCGGCAATGTCGCCAATGTATTTTGCGCCTTCACCAAATCTCCGACCGCGCGCACCGGCATACGCACATAAAATGATTGCGCCTGTGAGGAACTGGATAAGGTTTTATTTTTCCAATCTTTTTGTATCGCTTGATAGCCTGACAGCACACCGCGATCATAGATTTGCGCAACGGTTTCATTATTTTGCGGCTCTAACAAAAGATCATTCACGCGCTCTGCACTACCGAGGTCTGTACGGTAAATACTGATGCGTACACGCCCCTTGGCGATGTCATCCATGCGCTGCCCGCCCAAAACTTGATCAGGCACAGCAATCATAATCGCCGCTTCATCCGCGCCATAGCGTAACAACATCCGATCCAGACTTTTACGCTCATAACGCAACGCGTCATTATCGTCGATATCACCGATATCATCCAGATCACCAATCGGCACTTCTACGGGGACAACGCCAATAGGCAAGCGCGCGCGCGTCCATGCCTGCATCCAGAGATTGCGCTCTGACCATATTGTATTTTTGCCCTGTATTTGGAAAATGGGCAGAACCAGTAAAGGCTTGCTGCTTTTATTCGTATAGTGCACACCGGTCACCGAGAAAAAGCGACTGACCGCTTGCTCATTAAAACGGAAGGTAAAATCCCCCACATAACGCACCGCGGACATATGCTCGTTCTTGATCTCGTAATCCTTAATCATGGATGCAATCGTATCCAGATCAGGTTGTTGCACCGTTGCCGCGTCAGCCTCTGAAACCATACGTTTTGTCAATATGGCAAAGGCTTGCATTTGTGCCTGTGAAAAGGCCTGATTTTGCGCAGATACCGAATCGTTCGCCGTCACATCAACCGTTACATTTTCAACAATAAAAAGTGAATCGTAAGCCTGCGCCTGCACACTGGCAAACAGCAGAAAAAAAGAAAATAGAGTGGAAAATATTATACGCTTGCAGTAAAAAGCCTTATGCGGTATGCCCATGGTGCACCTGAAATAGAGTGTTTTAATTATGTATGCTTTTAGTTTTATAACGAGCAGCGCGTAAGAGCAACATGAAAGAACAGAAGGATAGGCGAGTATCATGCTAGATCATAATAAAGCGCCACAAAAGAATAGTGCTTATAAGGATGCCGGCGTTGACATTGATGCCGCCTCGGACCTTGTCGAAAACATCAAACCAGCCATTAAAAATACTGACCGTACGGGTACGATGCCCGGCTTTGGTGGTTTTGGCGCGTTGTTTGATTTAAAAGCCGCAGGCTATGACGATCCTATCCTCGTTTCCTCCACCGACGGTGTCGGCACAAAAATTAAAATTGCCATCGATTCACACACACATCACACCATCGGCATTGATGCCGTTGCCATGTGCGTGAATGATCTGGTGGTTCAAGGCGCAGAGCCGTTATTCTTCCTAGATTATTTCGCAACAGGCAAGTTGGAAAACCCTGTTGCCAAAGCGGTGATTGAAAGTGTTGCAAAGGGCTGTGAAATTGCCGGATGCGCGCTTATTGGCGGCGAAACGGCCGAGATGCCCGGGCTTTATGCCGATGGCGATTACGATCTCGCAGGCTTTACCGTTGGCGCGGTCAACCGCGAATCTGTCGTCACAGGCGAGCATATAGAAGAAGGCCAGATTATTTTAGGGCTGGCCTCTAACGGTGTGCACTCAAACGGCTATTCACTGGTGCGTAAAATCATCGCGGACACAAAACATGCCTATGATGAGGCATGCCCCTTTAACCTGATGGTTAAATACCAAGATAAAGATATTGAAAAGCAAACCCAGAAAAAAGCCGAAACACTGGTCGAAGCGTTACTCGCCCCGACGCGCATCTATGTGAAATCACTGTTGAAAGCGTTGGAGATTAAAAGCAAAGACGGATCACCCGCGATCAAGGGCATGGCGCACATCACAGGCGGCGGCTTGACAGAGAATATCCCGCGCGTTCTGCCTGATGGCCTGATGGCCACACTGGATGCCTCAACATGGGAACTGCCCGCCATATTCAAATGGCTCAAAAAAGAGGGCAAACTGGATAATGATGATCTGGCGCGCACCTTGAATTGTGGTTTGGGTATGATTGTTATTTGCGATCCTGCGCATGCGGACAAAATTGAAAAATCCCTGATCTCTACAGGGGAAACCGTCAGCCGTATCGGCACAATCATGCCGCAGAAACAATCGGATATTCGCATACAAATGGATAACCGCGCAAAGTCATGGGCATAAGAAAACTAAAATTAGCGATTTTTTTATCCGGACGCGGCAGCAATATGCGCTCCATCATGGCCGCCTGCGCGCAAGCCGACTACCCCGCAGAAATCTCTATGGTTTTATCCAATCGCGCCGATTCCAAGGGGCTTGCCTTCGCCAAAGAAAATGGTATCCCAACGGAATATGTCGACCATAAAGCCTATGAAACGCGCGAAGAATTTGAAGATGAAATTCAAGACCGCCTGAAAAACTATGACATTGATCTGATTGTCCTTGCCGGTTTCATGCGCATTTTAACCGGCTCCTTTGTCGAACAATGGCCTGATCAAATCATCAACATCCACCCCTCTTTATTGCCTGATTATAAGGGGCTGCACACCCATGAGCGCGCCATCAATGACGGCAAGACAGAAGCGGGATGCACAGTGCATTTTGTCATCCCCGATCTGGATAGCGGCCCGATCATTGCCCAAAACCGCGTTCCTATTTTAAAGGGTGATACACCCAAAACGCTTTCCGCGCGCGTATTAGAGCAGGAACATCTGATCTATCCCGAAGCCATAAAGCTTCTCGCCGCATCAAGCCAAAAAACCAGTAGAACATAAAGACAATATTGATTATCATACTCCCACGTCTAGAAAGCATAAGGAAAATGAGCCATGGCCGAACATAAAGCAGTTAAAGTTGACCCGAAAGAATTGCAAAAAGCGCAAGATTTTTGGCACAATTTTATGATTGGCACAAAATATGCGACAATCGCCACCGCTATCATTCTTATACTTTTGGCTTTAGCATTTGTTAAATTTACATAACATTGCGCCCCAAGAATAAAATCAAACAAAGCCGTTTTTCTAAGAAAACCTTAACTATTTACAGTCATACTGCTGCGTGAGTAGAACCACCACTGCGTTTCATTCACACAAAAGACAGTGCTCTATATTTTGACCGTAATAGATACACATATAACCGCTCACACAAAAAGAACGCGCATCCGTGCGGTGGCTTTTTACGTGCTGTCGGTCATGTTTTTCTGCGGCATATCGCAACAGGCTTTTGCGCAGGATCAAAACACCCTGACGCTTGAAGACAATGAAACAGCATATAATATCGCGCCATACAGCTATGTCAGTATCGATGAAGGTAAAGGCTTAAGCCCGGAAACGCTTATCAAGCGTCACAACAATAATTTACGCGGCAAAAAGCAACAAACAGATCTGATTAATCTGGAAAACACACAGCACGCCGTATGGATTATCTTCTCTGTTAACAATAAAACCAAAACCAGTGACTGGGTTTTACATTTTGGTGATGCGATTGACGGTAGAATGGGGATGATTAAAACAATCAGCGTTCTCAATCAAAGCACAAAGCAAAGTGTCTCATTTCCTGCCGCGCAGCCCGATGAGCAATCCCCTTTTCTCGGTTCTGCTTTATCGCTGAATATCAAACCCGGCATACAAAATACATTTATTATTCAACTCGAAGCCCAAAAAGGGCTGCCGTTGGTTTTTAAACCCACGCTCGTCCCTCAGATCACCTATATGCGTATGCTCCTGAAAGGCGACCCCAACAACATCATTGTCGCGTTTTTGTTCATCGGCATTATCTTTTTCTTTATGGCATCCTTTTACATCGGCAGGAACAAAGCATCTATTGCTCTCATGTCATATTATACCGTGCTGTGCGCTCTGTTTTTTAACCTGAACGCCTATATTGTCCCTGACTTAATCATCAACGGGACGCTGCTTTTCTGGCTATATATGTCCAGTTTCATTCTTCTGATCATCGCATCAAAATTCTTTTCCAAACTGACATACGACCACCGACCAATGGAAAATATTGCACTGATTGTCCTGACGCTTTTTATCATTGCGGCTGTTCTTTCATACTCATTCCTAGCCATACCCGGCACCACGGGCCTGACCGTCATCGTCAGCACAATATGCGCATGTCTGCTTTTGCTCGCCACAATCACATATTTCACAAATGATAAATCGCCTTTGATTATAGCTCTGTTCTGTACGGGTCTTTTATTAGCCGGCGCCGCTCTTGCGCTTTTGACAGCCGCAACATTCGGCATCATCAGCCCCGTTTATATTCCGTATTTCTGGTCAATACACCTGATCCAAGGCATGTGCTTCATGGTTGCTTATCTACAATCCAATGTGCACAGAAAGCACCGTAAAATACACGAAACAGAGCATCAAATGCGTGATGATCAATCACTGGCGCGTTTGCAAAAATCAAAAGATTCTGCCGATCAAGCGCGGCTCTTACGTGTTATTGAGCGCGAAAGAGAGCTCATGTCCGAATTACGGGAAAGAGAAATCAAACGCACCGAAGAAATGCGCGCTTCCAAAGAAACAGCAGACAAAGCCAACCAAGCAAAATCCGCGTTTTTGGCTGTGGTAAGCCATGAAATCAGAACACCGATGAACGGTATTTTGGGTATGGTTCAATTGTTACAAAGCACCAGTTTAAGCAAAACCCAAAATGATTATGTCGATATTATCCGCAAATCAGGTGATACGATGATGGCGCTTTTGAATGATATTCTTGATTTCGAGAAAATCGAGCGCGGCAGTATGGAAGTGGAAACTGTTAATTTTGATCTGCGTAAACTCATTCAAGATATTATCATTTTAATGTCCGGTCATGCCTCGCAAAAAAATGTCGGCCTGAACTCAACCATAGAAGGCAACATCCCCCCTATTGTCTCAGGTGATCCGACGCGATTGCGTCAGGTACTTCTGAACCTTGTCAATAACGGCCTTAAATTCACCGAAAAGGGCGAAGTCATCATAAAAGTATCGATGATTGATGACAGCAAAAAAACGATCCGATTTGAAGTTCAAGATACAGGGATTGGTATCTCTGAAGAAGCCCAGCGCAAACTCTTCACCCCCTTTACGCAAGCTGAAACCAGCATCTCCAGAAAATATGGCGGAACAGGGTTGGGGCTTGCCATTTCGTATCGCCTTATTAAGGCCATGGGCGGCGGTATTAACGTCGACAGTGTCACAGGAAGCGGCAGTACATTCTTCTTCGAATTGGATATGGAACAGCTTCAAACAGGGCTTCCCGATAATGGCCGTAACGATATTTTCGACCCCGAGAATAAACGCGAATATAACACCAAACCAATGCGCATCCTGGTTACCGAAGACAATGAAATGAACCGCAAGGTTCTGGATGGTTTACTCTCCCAACAAGGGCACACCTTGTACATGGCCGCCAACGGGTTGGAGGCGCTGGATCTATGCCGCAAACATCAGCCTGAACTGGTTCTCATGGATATTCAGATGGATGGTTTATCAGGTCTGGAAACCACCAAAAGATTGCGCGCCGACCCTAATAAGGACATATCATCCATCCCCGTTGTTGCCCTGACAGGTAATGTCATGCTGGAGGATATCGAGGCATTTTTCGCCGCCGGAATGAACGGATTTCTAGCCAAACCGATTGATTCAAAACAGCTCAATGAATTACTTCATAATGCCTCAATCGGTAAATTTGAAAATGATATCTCTGACAAATCAATAGACACCGATCGAGACATATTTGCCGACAGTCCGAACGATACGACGATTGCCCCCGCCCCGATCGCTCAACCCTTAACGGCACAAAAGCCGAACAAAGTTACGCAGGATAAAGGCATTGATCTGGCCAACGTTCCAACGAATTTAAGTTTTGATGAACGCGAGCATTTTGTTTCCGATTCAGCGCTCTCAAACAGCAGCGCCAAGATCAAACCGATGAGAGATGACGATGTCATGAAATCGGCAGACAAAAAACCCGAGGAAACAACGGAAAGTACAATGGAAAAGAAAGACAAACCCGCCGCAGCGCAAACCGCTTCGGTTGGCATTACCACATCCTCATCCGCCAAAGAAAAATCCTCTTTCAAACGCAATGCGCCTGATGATGAAATGACCGAAATCCAGCGTTATTTGATGGAGCAACATTCCTCACATCAACCTGCACAAGAACCAAAAGCGCCGACAGAGAGTGCAAACACCCCACCCTCTCCTGATAAAGAAAATACAATTGCGCCCGCTGAAAACAATCAGACCACGCCAAGTGAGGTAAAGGACACAGACATGGACAATGAACCACAAGACGTTCCGGAAACAGAACCCCTGATCAATAAAGACATGCTCCAAAGCCTCATCGATACGCTTGGAAAAGAGCAATTCATGAGCTTACTGGAAGGGTTTTTGAATAAAGCGACAGAAATTATTGATGACCTTCAAATCAATATTGAAGAAAGCAACATCGCAGCACTGGGCGCGCGCGCGCACGAATTAAAAGGCATGACCGGTAACTTTGGTATGACGCATGTCAGTAATATTGCCGGCCACGTTGAACGCGCGGCAAAACTGTCACAAGAATCCGAAGCCATCAAGCAGGCCAAAAAACTAAGTGCCGCCAATGATCAAACACGGGCAGCACTTCTGAAATGGGCCGAACAATAATCAGTCCGTTTTCTTAAAATTTTTTAACCGACGATTTCGTCATTGTTGAAAAAGTAATCAATCTCTATTTTTGCATTATCAAGTGAATCAGAGCCATGCACTGAGTTTTCACCGATATCAACGCCATATTCTTTACGAATCGTACCCGCATCTGCATCATCAGGGTTGGTTGCACCCATAACCGCACGGTTTTTAGCAACGGCATCTTCACCTTCAAGCACTTGTACAACAACAGGTTCGGCAGACATGGAATCAGTCAATTCACCAAAAAACGGACGCTCTTTGTGAATAGCATAAAACCCTTCAGCTTGCGTTTTTGACATGTGAATACGCTTTTGCGCAACAATACGCAGGCCAGCAGCCTCCAGCTTTGCATTAACTGCGCCCGTCAGATTACGGCGCGTTGCATCTGGTTTAATAATTGAAAATGTACGTTCTATTGCCATCTCTAAGTCTATCCTTATACCCGTTAGATTTTTGTGCTTTTTGTATATCGACCTTGCCCGTATGATGCAAGTGCAAAATCCATACGCCCGATACATAACGTTTTCAGCGTGTTTTATGCTTTAGATTCTTGCATTTCATACCTATATTTTGATATAGTACAAAAAAATGAAGAATAAATATAATTGGGATTGATAATATGGTTGGTTTTAGCGCGTCAAGTGACGACCCTGAGACAGATGGCTCTGGTCAAATATCTAGCCACTTTCACGACAAAAAAGGCTGTCTGTGCCAAAGAATGCCGATAGAGCGCATTATCGAAACACAAGACATAGCCAGAGAAAACCTTAAAAACATGCTGATCGACATTGTTAAGGAAGTTTCCAACAATGGTGGCGTGTGCGATTTCATACTCGGCCCGAACAAAAAACTAGACGTTGCACGAAACAAAGCGAACCGTGATTATGACGGCGATATAACGCGTGTTACCGATTTTGTTCGCGCAAAAATAGTGGTGGTTACGCCCGAACAAGTAGAAGGCATCAAAAGCCTTATGTCCGGCGGGTCATTAGATACTGAATTGACGCAAAAACACGGTATTAAAGTAACCGAAGAATCTGACACGACCGTCACATTCGACACACCACAAAAAAGACCGGAATTTATGCAACATCATAATTGTGAGGTTGCACGACAATCAGACTTTTTTGAAGATCCTAAAGATTTCACAGGCTATCGCTGCATCAACTACAAACTCGCCGTTCCCGTGGGTAAAGATAGTGTTGGCGCAGAAGACTTCCAGATCGTAGAATTACAAATCGTTGCCGAACAAATAGAAGCCGTCTACGATAAAACGCATCCCTATAAACGCGCCGCCGAAGAAATTCTGGATAAAGAAGGAGAGCTTACACCGGAAGATCGTAAACGCGCCGCCTACAACTTTGCCGCCTGTCGTTACCACAACGGATTGGCCGCACGTGACGCCGGATATGATAAGCTTTTAAAACCTGAGGTAAGGTCAAAAATTGCGTTAACACGAAACAGAGAATTAAAACTAGAGGGTATGATCGATAAATTAAATGAAATGGGCGACCCAAGCGTAAATTAACTCATTATAAAAATAAATTTTTTTAAAGCATTTTAGAATACCGTTGTGCTAAATAAAGTTATAACCACACGGTTAGAAAACGGAATTGACATTATGGACGATCAAAAATTTCAAGAACTCTCTGATAAATTTGGAGAAACCTTTTTAAGAACATCCGACGGTACAAACCTCGGAAGAGACACGCGCTCATACACAAAATTTGGCATTTATGATGAAGGGCAAGGTCACAAAGAATTTATTTCTGTGCAAATGATCGCAGATGACAGCTCAGAGCTCATCAAGAACACACCGCTGGATGAATTGGATGATGATGACTTCGTCATGGATAAACCCATGAAATACGATTTCGACGCAAAAACATGGGCGGATGTAAAAGGTCTGACACACACAATTTCAGACTCATCTTTCAGTTTTGTCAGTGAAGATGAGTTTTATGATGAACTGCTTCAAGCCATTTCCGATAAAAACAAATTATCCGAAACAGGCAACGACGCAACAACGACTCTTGACGCAGAATAGTTAAAAATGGATTTTGAATTCGAATATGATGACGATGGTGAAGAAACTGTCCTTTTCTATATTTTAGGCGAACGCCCCGTCAAAGTCACATGCATCGACAGCTTTCCCTTTCTGGCAGAAACACCGGATTTCGATAAAGGTATTTTCGTCAAAGATAATTCGGTTATCAGACGCATCAACGATTCGGATGACGTCAGAAAAGTAAGCGCAAATGAATTTCGTGACTTTTGCCTGTCTAAGGGCATCGTGCCCATCTAGCGGGGCTATATCCGCCCCTATCCTGCTAAATTACGTTCAATCGCCGCAACTGCGTCATTCGCTGCATCCGCATTCGGACCGCCTGCCTGCGCCATATCAGGACGACCACCGCCGCCCTTGCCGCCCAACGCTTCTGATCCGACACGCACCAAATCAACAGCGCTGATTCTGCCTGTCAGATCATCGGTGACACCGACCACAATCGATGCTTTGCCCTCATTCGCGGAAATCAAAACTACAACGCCGGAGCCAAGCTTCGCCTTCAGATCATCCGCCATAGGCTTCAGATCCTTCGGCGGGAAGCCATCAAGCACCTTGCCGATAAACTTCGCGCCGCCAATTTCCTTTATGTCATCCGCAGAAGATTCCGCGCCCTGCGTACGGCGCAGCTCTGATATTTCTTTTTGCAGTTTTTTGTTCTCATGCTCTAAGCTATCAACAATATTTTGCAGCTTTGCCATAGGCCCTGATTTCATCGTCTTCTGCAATCTTGAAATTGAGCTATCCTCTAATGCTGCCTGCAACTGTTTAAATGGATTATCCTCCATTGCCTTTTGCAACTGCTTATATGAGGTATTCTCTCTTACTTCATTAAGCATGGCTAGCGACCCAGCTATTGCTTTCATATGTGAAGAAATTTCGGTTGTGGCTTCTTTGATTGTATCAAAATTATTCATAAAAGCATTTTGTTTTCGCTTTAGGTCTTGAATAACTTTTGCAACCTGCTGTGCTTCATACGCATCAACGCGCGCGCCCGTCACCGCTTCAATACGGCGAATGCCCGATGCCAGCGCACCTTCGGAAATGATTTTGAATTGTTCAATCTCGCCTGTCTTTTTCACATGCGTACCACCACAAAGCTCAATAGAGAACGCTCTGTTGCCGTTTTGCGTGCCCATAGACACCACGCGCACTTCATCATCGTACTTTTCACCAAACAGCGCCATTGCCCCGCCCTCGCGTGCCTCATCAAGCGGCATAACGCGCGTAATCACGTCCGTATCGGCGGTAATTTCAGCATTCACGATGGTTTCAACTTCGGCGATCTGCTCTTGCGTCATGGCGACAGGTTGCGAAATATCGAAACGTGTACGATCCGCATCTTGCAACGATCCCTTTTGCGCAACATGATCACCCAAAACGCGGCGTAGGGCTTCATGCATCAAATGCGTTACAGAGTGGTTGGATTGAATGGCAGCGCGGCGGGTTGTATCCACTTTCATTTTGACGGGCTCTTCACAAGCAATATTTCCTTTTTCAACCTTGCCGTAGTGTCCCCATACCTTCCCTAGAATTTTCAATGTATCTGTGACAATAAAAATTCCTCCATCAGAAGTCACAATTTCTCCTTTATCACCAACTTGTCCACCACTTTCAGCATAGAACGGCGTTTGGTTTGTGATAACAATTCCTTCTTGTCCTTCTGTCAATTTACTAGCAGTTACACCAAGATCTTCCATGCCTTGGCTAGGCATGAGATTGGGAGATTTTACAATTAAGTATTCAACTTGTGCTTCAGACACTTCTGAATCGTAGCCAAGAAATTCTGTAGGCTGAACCTCATCTACAACACCAAACCAAAACTTGTCAAAGGCCACGTCACCAGAGCCTTTCCAGTTTTTTCTTGCCATCGCTTTTTGTTCTGCCATGCAGGAATCAAAGCCTTCGATATCCACTTCGATCTCTTTCGCGCGCAGAGCGTCTTGTGTCAAATCAAGAGGGAAACCAAATGTATCATAGAGTTTGAACGCCACGTCACCGGGGAATTTCGCGCCGGAGGTCACGTTTTCCACTTCCTCATCCAGCATTTTCAGGCCGCGATCAAGCGTGACCTTGAACCGTTTTTCTTCGGTTTCTAATGTTTGTGTAATCAAGGCTTCGGCGCGCTTTAATTCGGGATAGGCTTCGCCCATCTTACCCAAAAGGGTTGGATAGAGCTTATACATCAATGGGTCTTGCGCCCCCAACAAATGCGCATGACGCATACCACGGCGCATGATACGGCGCAGGACGTAACCGCGCCCCTCATTACTTGGCATCACACCATCGGCCATTAAAAACGCAGCAGAGCGCAAATGGTCGGCAATCACCTTATGACTGGCGGTCATGTCGCCATCGGGCGCAACGCCTGTTAAATCGGCGGAATGCTCAATCAATGCGCGCATAATATCAATCGCGTAGTTATCGTTGCTGCCCATCAGGGTGGCGGCCATACGCTCCAGCCCCATGCCTGTATCGACGCTTTGCGCAGGCAGATCAATGCGCGTATCGGCATCCACTTGTTCATACTGCATGAAAACATTGTTCCAAATCTCGATAAAGCGATCGCCGTCTTCCTCCGGTGAGCCCGGAGGGCCGCCCCAAATGTGATCGCCATGGTCATAGAAAATCTCCGTACATGGGCCGCATGGCCCGGTATCGCCCATACGCCAGAAATTATCATCGGTGGGGATGCGAATAATCTTATCATCGGAAAAACCTGTGATTTTCTTCCAAATCTCGGCGGCTTCCTCGTCGGTGCTGTGCACTGTCACACATAATTTTTCCGGCGGGAGAGCGAAATTCTTGGTCACCAATTCCCATGCATAGGCAATGGCTTCTTCCTTGAAATAATCACCGAACGAGAAATTCCCCAGCATTTCAAAAAACGTGTGGTGGCGCGCTGTATAGCCGACATTTTCCAAATCGTT